>SDBV01012070.1_pt1 | contig 11102 bp, 9 predicted proteins | sample 2277081 | NCBI WGS metagenome assembly SDBV01 (sample SAMN10402039, study PRJNA504765) | marine sediment metagenome | isolation source: marine sediment core GS10_PC15, 223 cmbsf | place: Arctic Ocean: Southern Knipovich Ridge | collected 2010
AACAGCATGCCGGACAGCTGGTGGATTAAGGCAGGCGCGGTAACCATGGTCAAGCCTCCAAGTATCAGTAGCGCTGTCACTACTATCATCCAACGCCACCAGAAAAGTGCCCTGCCGTTCAATTCATGGCCCGTAGCATTCATTTACGTCTTTCTTCTACATTTGCCAGCATTTTATCCAATTTACCAACCGAGCGCCAGGCGCGGACCAGTAAATCGCCTGGTCAGATTTCAGGAGTGGCGCGATAATTTTCGTATGTTGGTTATTATGTGGAAGCTGCATAATATTGCGAAGAAATTATCTTGAGGCTTTTGAGATCAGTGCTTCCTCGTGGAGTTGGAGTTTAGCAAAACACTTGTGGGACTTAGGGGATTCGAACCCGGAAAAAGAAAATAGCATCTGAACAGATTCGCGTTCTCGGAAAACCCTGGCCTTGAACGCCTGGCAGTACTCCTCAGACTTGACGAGCCTTTCAGCCCCAAATAAAAACAATGGCCGAAGCAGTGAGAGTAATGAGCTCCTCGGGTAAGATTCGAACTTACAACCCTTCGGTTAACAGCCGAATGCTCTACCATTGAGCTACCGAGGAATATCCTAGAACGCGAGAATTATAGCGAATCAACTGCCCAATGACAACGATGAGGGCCGCCGGTCAAGGGAAGAAGAGTTTATGGTATCGATAGAGCCCTTGTGTCACAATTCGATCAGGACAAACTGAATTGATAGCGACAGTCACATTAAATCCGGCCATGGACAAGGTCATCTTCTTGTCCGAGCTTGATAGAGCCAGGATCAATCGGGCCAAGAAACTTACGGCGCTTCCAGGCGGAAAAGGCGTCAATGTGGCGCTCATGCTCAACAAACTCGGACATGAAGTGATTGCGCTCGGCCTCCTTGGGGGCTTCATCGGCGAATTCATCGAGACGTCACTCGAGCGCGCCGGGGTCTTCATTGCCTTCCAACATGTCGCGGAACAGTCGCGGAGCAACTTTATCGTCGTCGACGACAGCGACGAGATAACACAGGTGCTCGAACCCGGTCCACTCGTCACTGACGATGAGGTCGATCGTTTTCTCTCCACTTATGACCGGACCATCTCCGAGTGCAGCATGGTCGTCATCGGCGGCACCGTTCCGCCAGGCTGTCCGCCCGATATCTACAAGGAACTGATCTTGAGAGCAAAGAAAAAGGGATTATCAACGGCCCTGAACGCCTACGGAGAACCCTTCGAGCGAGGCGTAGAGGCGGCTCCCGATATCGTCAAACCGGACACCCGCTTCATCAGTGAATTGCTGGGGCAGGACAGGAGCACGGCGTTCGGGCGGCGGAACATCTCGGAGAAGCTGCTGGGCATGGGTGTTAAGACGGTCATCATCGCCCACGGCCGGCTCGACCACCAGGTCCAGTCAGTTGACGATATCTTCGACCTAAAAGTCTCGTCAGACGTGGTTGTCAATACCGTGACCAGCGGCGATGCCTTCCTGGCCGGACTCATCGACGGCTTCGACCGCGATCTCGGCCTCCGTGAAGCATCTCGGTGGGCGGCGGCGATGGAAATGGCCGCCAGTGGCGACCTAGAGAAACGCTGGGCAAGTGTGACCGATATCGAGCTGCGTCTGGGACATGTCGACCAACGGGAGATTGATGAAGGTTAAAGAAGTCATGTACCGCGACCTGACGTCGATCGATCCCCGTACAGACTTGCGAGAGGCCGTCAGGGTCATGGCCGAGCACCGCACCAGCGGACTGCCGGTCGTCGACGACGACTTTCGGGTCATCGGCTTCCTCTCTGAGCGGGATATCATCGAAACCGCCTATCCGTATACAGACCTACGGAGCGACGACTTAATGATCACTGCCCGATTGACCGACTTGGTGCGCGAGCTCGGCCGCATTAAAGGCCGGAATGCCGAAAGCTGCATGAGCCGCCCGGCCGTAACGACTGAAGAGGACGAAGACGTTGAAGATATAACCTCAAAAATGCTGTTGGGCGGATTGAAAGTCATGCCGGTCGTCAGGAACAAACGGCTCGTTGGAGTTGTGCGCCGGGCCGACCTGGCCGCCTCGATTGTCAGCGAGGACAAGCTCGATTGAACCTCTTTCTACTCGGTGGTATCGCCATAGTAGCCGGCACGATCGGCGCCAAGCTCAGCCGCCGGCTGAGAATTCCCCAGGTCGTCGGATACATAATCATCGGCGTGCTGCTTGGCTCGTCTTTTTTGAACGTCATCTCGCTGGACATGGTCGAAAACCTCCAAGACCTAAGCAGCCTGGCACTTGCCTTCATAGGGTTCACTATCGGCGGAGAACTCGCATTCAGCAATCTTAAGGAGCTGGGCATCAGCATTGTGGCCATCGCCGTTTTTGAGGCTTTGGCCGCCTTCATGTTGGTACTGGTGGCCGTCTTCCTGATAACAAAGAATCTTCCGCTCGCATTGATATTCGGCGCCTTGGCCTCCGCCACGGCGCCGGCATCGACCGTCGATGTGCTGTGGGAATATAAGGCCAAGGGTCCGCTTACAACGACGCTCTTCGCGGTTGTCGGTATCGATGACAGCATCGCGCTGATCATCTTCGGTTTCGCTTCGGCCATCGCCAAAGCCCTCTTGACCGGAAGTGCCCTGACAACCCAGTCGCTCCTCATCGCTCCGTCCTTGTTAATACTCGGCTCGGCGCTCGTCGGCATCGCGCTCGGTCTCATCCTCTCGCAGCTAATGAGACTTATTAAATCCGATACCGACTATTTGCTCTTCACGTTGGGGGCTATCCTGCTCGGTAGTGCCGCTGCACAACAACTTAACCTCTCGCTGATCCTCACGAACATGGTCATGGGGCTGACGGTCATCAATGTCAGCCGCCGCCGGGACGCTTTCTCCGCCATCAGCCGCCTCTCCCCCCCTTTCTATCTCATCTTCTTTCTTCTTGTCGGGGCGATGCTTCGAATCGGCCTACTGGTCGAACTAGGGCTCCTTGGGCTGGCGTATATCGTCTTCAGGACCGCCGGCAAGAGTGCCGGGGCCTGGGTGGGAGCCAAAATAACCCAAGCCCCGGAGGTCGTCCGTAGGTATCTCGGGCTCGGCCTCCTCTCACAGGCCGGTGTAGCTATCGGGCTGGCTATCGAAACTTCCAACACGTTCAGCGGTCTCGGCCCCGCGGGGGCCGAATTGGCGCTCCTCACTGTTAACGTCATTGCCGGCACGACCTTTGTTTACCAGATGATCGGCCCGTCGTTAACCAAGGTAGCCATCGCCAGGGCCGGAGAGATCGGCCAAGCTAAGTCGGCTCGCTGATCCGAGATGTTTGACGACCGGTCAAAGCTGGAGAACGCGGCCCAAAGCGCCGGAAAATCCGGGGTCCCCGCAAAGCCTGCTTTGTGGGGCAAGAAGGCAGACGAACGACGAGGTGAGAGAAATGTACATAAGTACACGACCGAGCCGAGATGGAGGATAACGCCGCGAACGGGGTTTTCGGCCGCGTTTCTGCTAGATAATACGTCCGCTTTGGGCATATAGTACCCATGAAACCATCAGAAGAGCTAAATAACGAACATCGTGTTATCGGGAAAGCGCTATCGACCTTGCGGGCCATAGCCCGTTCGGTGAGAGAAAACCGGGATGTGTCGGTGGCTCTCCTCGACCATGAGCTGGAATTCATCCGCGGCTTCACGGAAGAATGCCACCATCGCAAGGAAGAGGAAGTCCTTTTTCCGGCCTTGGCGGAGCAGTTGCGGACCGCGCCCGTCGACCCGCTTCCGGAGTTGATTCGCGAGCATGTCCGTATCCGTATTCTATTGGATAAGCTGCGGGAAGCCGTCGGCGCTTACGCCGCCGGTGAGACTACCGACAGAGACGAGCTCGCCGCCCTGGCGGACGAATACGCCGATCTCTCCATCGAACATATGCGCAAAGAGAATGTCGTCCTCATCGACCTCATCGAAAACGCGCTACCGGCGGACAAAAAGCTGGAAGTCGCGGAGCGGTTCCTGGTCATTGAGGATGAGTTGGGGCCCGGGTATCGCGAAAGATATGAGGAGTTGGCGGACAACCTTCATGATGAAGGCCGCCGAATGGCGGCCTAGCGCAACCGAAAACCCCGTCTGCGACGTTTTACTCGTCCTCCATTCGGTCACGTAACCAACTTACGCTCCCTCATCTCGTACTTCGTCAGCCTTGCATCCGGAGCTTTGGGTTGCGCTAGACGATTACGGCCAATTACCCCGCTATTTCGTCCAGGATTCTTAGTGCGGCTTCTTTGGGCGCAGAAGCCTCAGTTATTGGGCGTCCGACAACAAGATAGTCAGCCCCGTCCGCGGCGGCATCTGCGGGCGTGACGATCCGTTTCTGGTCCCCGGCCGCGGCCCACTCTGGCCTGATGCCTGGCGTCACCTTCTTGAATCCGGGAGATGTCTTCGAACCGATGGAAGACAACTCCCTGGCGGAGGCGACTACCCCGTCAAGCCCTGCCTCCTCAGCTAAGGCTGCCAGCAACGGCACCTGCTGGTCAGGGGCCCGCTCTATACCGGCGAGCCGCAGATCGGATTCATCGAGGCTGGTCAAGATTGTCACACCAACGACCAATGGAACCGTATGCTCGGAATTTACGGCTTGAACCCCAGCCACCAAGCCCCGCTTCGCCGCCCGCATCATCTCCAGGCCACCCTGTGTGTGTACCGTGACCATCTCCACGCCATACCCGCCAATGATCTTGCAGGCCCCCTCCACCTGGGCTGGGATATCATGGAGCTTGAGATCTAGAAAAACCGAAACTTCCAAGCGCTTCAGTTCTGTAATGACTTGCGGGCCGACCGCCGAAAAGAGACTTATGCCCACTTTGAAGAAATAGACTTCAGGACGCAGGCTCGCGGCCATCGCCAGAGCCTCATCGAGGTCATCTGTATCGAGAGCCACTATCAGCTCAGGCATTATCCACCCTGATCGCACCGACGAGGCGGTTGACTGAGTCTATCCGCCGGGCCTCCAGGTATTCGTCTATCCCCTCGATCACCTTGAGAGGCGCCTTAGGGTCCACGAAGTTGGCCGTGCCGACCGAAACAGCGGCGGCACCGGCGATGATGAATTCGAGGGCATCTGCGGGCCCAGTAATGCCGCCCATACCGACGACCGGCACATCTATCGATTGGGCCACTTGATAGACCATCCGCACCGCTATCGGCCGGATCGCGGGACCGGAAAGACCTCCGACGACGGCCCCGAGACGGGGTCGGCCGGTCTCGATATCGACGGCCATCCCGAGAACCGTGTTTATCAAAGATATCGCGTCAGCCCCAGCCCGGTCGCAGGCTAACGCCACACTGACGATATCGCCGACGTTGGGGGTCAACTTGACTATCAGGGGCTTACTTGTCGCTAAGCGGACCTTCGATGTCACCTCGGCGGCCATGCCGGCGTTGGAGCCAAAAATCGCGCCCCCAACTTTGACGTTCGGACAGGAGATATTGAGCTCGATCGCGTCGACACCCTCTAAAACACTGATCATCTTGGCCAGTTTTTCATATTCGTCGGTAGTATTCCCGGCGATACTAACGATGACCGGTACGCCAAGGCCCTCCAGGAACGGCAGGTCTCTCTCGATAAAAGTATCGACTCCGTCATTCTGGAGTCCGATAGAGTTGAGCATGCCTGACGGTGTCTCCCAGATACGCGGAGGTCGATTGCCGGATCGGGCCTTGAGGGTAATAGTCTTAGTGCAGATAGCGCCGAGTTTCTTCACCTCGACTAACTCGCTGTATTCACGGCCGACCCCGTAGGTGCCGGAAGCGGCGATGACCGGGTTTTGCAGAGCCAGACCACCTAAATCAACTCTAAGATCAGCCACGCCCCCACCCCAGCTCTTCGCTCGAAAAAACCGGACCATCGGAGCAGACATTCCGATACCCGTCGCGGGTCTCGATCGCGCAACCCAAGCACGCCCCGATACCACAGGCCATTCGGGCCTCCAGGGAGACCTGGCTATCGATATCGAAGCGGGCGCAAATACCGGCGACATTGCGGAGCATCGCTTCCGGGCCGCAGGCATAAACGACCTGGGGCTCGTTGGCCTCAAGTTGTTCGGCCAAAATATCAGTAACCATGCCCTTCGTCCCCTGAGTTCCGTCGTCAGTTGTCACGAAGACCCGCCGCGTCAGCCGCTTGAGTTCCATCACATCGAGGAGATCTGCGGCCGTCATCGCCCCCACCAGCGCGTGGACCCGCACGTCGGCGTCGAAGAGGTGCCTGGCCAGAAAAACCATTGGAGCCACGCCTATACCACCAGCCACGACCATGGCCCGATCAACACGCGGGTCGATCGTAAAACCATTGCCCAGCGGACCCAGGCAGTCCAGGGAGTCCTTAGGCCTCCGCTCCGACAGCCAGCGTGTCCCTTGGCCGACAACCCGGATCAAGACATCGATTGTGTCCTGCCCGACTACCTGGTGGATGCAGAATGGGCGCCTCAATATAAATGATTGCTCTGTGCCGCAGAGCAAGTGAACGAACTGGCCCGGCCGCGCTTCCTGCGCGATTTCCGGCGCAAAAAGCGTCAGTTTGAATATCTGTTTCGTCAGCGATTCTTTAGCAACTACCGTGCTCTTGACCTGGCGCATGCTTAGTTAGCTATCGTCTCCTCGGCCGTGTCTGCTGTCAAATCGGTGATCGAAGGCATCCCGGCTCCCGAGACTCTTTCGCCACCGTCGATCTTGTTGTCAATATAGTGTTCTTGGAGAGGTTTGACATTGATATCGTCGTCGCGGACGGCCTGCAAGCCCTGCACGAGCGCTTGGGCTGCAGACATAGTGGTCACGCAAGCAATACCGTGGGTGGCGGCGGCCGTCCGTATCTGGTACCCGTCGGCCCGCGGTCCGCGACCCCAGGGAGTATTGATGACCAAGTGGACATCGTTATTGATGATCATATCGACAACGTTCGGGCGCCCCTCGGTCACCTTGATGACCTCGTCGACAGAAATACCGGTCCGTCGGAGCACTGAAGCCGTTCCCTTGGTTGCGGCCAACTGATACCCGAGGTCGCTCAATTGCCGGGCGATCATCTGGATCGAACGCTTGTCCCGGTCGCAAACGCTGATGAAGACCCGTCCGCCGGCCGGCAAATGGAATCCCGACGCCATCTGTGACTTGGCGTAAGCAACGCCGAAGGAATCGGCAATACCCATGACTTCACCTGTCGAACGCATCTCCGGACCCAGAATCGTGTCGGCCCCGGGGAAGCGGTCGAAAGGTAAAACGGCCTCTTTAACACTGGTATACGAAAGGGACTCCGGAATCTCAAGGGTCAGGTCGGCCAAGAGGCGCCCGGCCATCACCTTCACGGCCTTCTTGGCCAGTGGAACGCCGGTGGCCTTGCTGGCGAAAGGTACGGTTCGCGAGGCGCGCGGATTGACCTCGATCACATAGACCAACTCGTCCTTGACGGCAAACTGGATGTTGAGGAGCCCGATCACGTCGATAGACTGGGCCAACTTCACCGTATAGTTCCTTATCTTCTCCAGCGAGCGCTCGCTAAGAGTGAAGGGCGGGATGGCGCAGGCACTGTCGCCGGAATGTATGCCCGCTTCCTCGATATGTTCCATGATCCCACCGACCAACACTTGGAGACCGTCACAGATAGCGTCGACGTCTACCTCTATCGCCCCTTCGAGGAATTTGTCGATGAGCACCGGGTGCTCCGGAGAGGCTTTGACCGCCGTCACCATATAGCCGTCCAGCATGTCCTCCGAATAGACTAATTCCATCGCTCGCCCGCCGAGAACATATGAAGGCCGGACCAGCACAGGATAGCCGATGCGCCGGGCAACCGCCTTCGCTTCCTCAACGGACTGCACTGTGCCGTTCGCGGCCTGCGGTATCTCGAGTCGCTCCAGCAGGGCGCCAAATCTCTTCCGGTCCTCAGCCAGGTCGATGGAGTCCGGGCTCGTCCCCAGGATATTTACGCCGGCCGCCTCCAGGGCGCGGGCCAACTTCAACGGCGTCTGTCCGCCGAACTGGACGATGACCCCGATCGGCTGCTCGCGATCGATGATATTCATTACGTCCTCAAAGGTCAGCGGCTCGAAATATAGGCGGTCCGAGGTATCATAGTCGGTCGAGACCGTCTCGGGGTTACAGTTGACCATGATCGTCTCATAGCCATCCTCCTGCAAGGCAAACGAGGCATGGACACAACAGTAGTCGAACTCGATACCCTGGCCGATCCGGTTGGGGCCGCTGCCGAGAATCATCACCTTGGGGCCCTTGCTCTCACGGACCTCATCTTCCATCTCGTAGGTCGAGTAGTAATAAGGGGTGTAGGCTTCGAATTCGGCCGCGCAAGTATCGACGGTCTTGAAGGTCGGGATTATCCCGCTCTCCAGTCTATAGGATCTGACCGCTCCCTCATCGCTCCCTGTCAGATGCGCCAGTTGGACGTCTGAGAAACCGGCCCGCTTGGCCGTTCTGACGAGCACCGGCCCCAACTCTTCAAGCGGGCGCCCGGACAGCTCGCCTTCGATCGCGACAATCTCGGCAAGTTGGGCGATAAACCAGGGGTCGATACCACTCAGTAAAACTATCTCGTCGACAGCCATGCCTGTCTGAAGAGCATGATGGATATAGAAGAGGCGGTCCTGGTTGGCGACACTGAGCTTCTTGTCCAGCTCAGCGGGGACTATTTCGCCGCGCCCGTCGGCGCCGAACCCATGCCGGCCTATCTCAAGAGACCGGATGACTTTTTGCAGCGCCTCTTTGAAGGTCCGCCCGATGGCCATCGCCTCCCCGACCGACTTCATTTTCGTCGTCAGGGTCTCATCGGCATCGGGAAACTTTTCGAAGGTCCAACGGGGCATCTTTACAACGACATAATCGATAGAGGGCTCGAAACAAGCCGGAGTCTCTCGAGTGATATCGTTGACTATTTCATCAAGCGTGTATCCCACCGCCAACTGTGCCGCAATCTTGGCTATCGGAAAGCCGGTCGCTTTCGAGGCCAACGCCGAACTCCGGGAAACACGGGGGTTCATCTCGATAACGACACGCCGCCCGGTCTTCGGGTCGACGCCGAACTGGATATTCGATCCGCCTGTCGCCACCCCGATCTCGCTCATTATCTCCAGGGACGCATCGCGCATCTCCTGGTATTCTTTGTCGGTCAAAGTCTGCGCCGGGGCGACAGTGATGCTATCACCGGTGTGCACGCCCATCGGATCGAGGTTTTCAATAGAGCAGACGATGACGGCATTATCATTATTGTCCCGCATCACTTCGAGTTCGTATTCTTTCCATCCCAGGACAGATTCCTCCACCAGGACCTCGTCGATCGGGCTGAGCATAAGACCGTTGGCGACGATCTCATTGAACTCCTCGATGTTGTAGGCCATGCCCCCGCCGGCGCCGCCAAGCGTGAAGCTGGGTCGGATGACAACCGGAAAACCGAGCTCTTCGACGATCTCGTTGGCTTTCTCGAGGCTGTAAACGAAACCCGACTTCGGCACCTCGCAACCGATGCGCTCCATTGCCGCCTTGAAAAGGCTTCGGTCTTCCGCCATCTTGATCGATTCGATACCGGCGCCGATCATCTCGACGCCGTATTCCTCGAGGACTCCGGCGTCAGCCAGAGCCACTGCGATATTGAGGGCCGTCTGGCCGCCAAGTGTCGGCAGGATGGCGTCGGGACGCTCCCGCGCAATTATCTTAGTAACAATATCGGGAGTTATCGGTTCGACGTAGGTCTTATCGGCGAACTCCGGGTCGGTCATGATCGTCGCCGGATTGCTGTTGACCAGCACTATCTCGTATCCATCGGCACGCAAGACCTTGCAGGCCTGAGTACCCGAATAGTCAAACTCGCAGGCCTGCCCGATAACGATAGGACCCGACCCGATCAACAGGATTTTCTTGATATCGGTACGCTTAGGCATCTTCGTTCACATAATGCCGGATACCTATAGCGAGGCGCAAGACAAGATACGTCACGCGGCCCGCCTGATGACCATCAGCGGCCTATCGGCCTGGCGCAGGACGCTCAACGAAACGCTGCCGTCGAGCCATTCCCTGATCATGCCCCTGCCGTGCGAACCCATGACAATGATCGTTGCGCCTTCATTTTCGGCAGCAGCAAGGATCTCCTCGACCGGATCTCCCAGCTCACACAACGTCGTGGCCCGCATCTTCCGTCGCCGGAGGTGTTCCGCTATCCGCCCGCAGTCGACGTAGCATTCGTTGACCTGCTCCCGGTTCTGGGTCTCAGTCTCCGACCGCTTCGTGTCGACCACATGCAGAGTCACCACCTCTCCCGGCCCGACCTTACTCAGTTCCTCCAACTCATCCATAGCCGCCTCCGAGACCTCGGTGAAATCGGTCGGAAACAGGATCTTCGAAAAGGTCGCTTCAGCATAATCCTTCAGCTTGCCGGCAGCTCCCATGGTGGCCAATATCGAATAGCGAAGTAGCAGTACAGGCACGTCCGAGTGGCGGGTGACAGCCTCGGAGACGCTGCCGAAGTACATCTCCTCGATCGGTAGCTTACCGTGGGAACCGGTGACTATCAGCGAACAGTCCTCGTCATCGGCGGCGCGCAAGACTTCCGTCGATGGCACGCCCTCTACTATCCTTGGAAAAACCGTGAAGCCCGCTTCGCTCAACCGGCGCTGCCTCTCTCCCAGCTTCTCCTCGATCACCTCGATGATCTTCGGGGCTACCGGCCAGACGGTCGAGCGGCCGAGATCCACCACGTGGACCAAGACTACCTCCTCAACGCCATGCTCACGCAAGCCCACGACATATTCTATAACCAGATCGGCTTCATCGGTGAAGTCCGTCGGCACCAAAACTCTCCTGAACATCTAAATCCCCTCCCTGGTTTTCAATCGGCCAAGACCCCGGTCCCGGCCATCAATTCGACGAATTCGTCAAAGAGATATCGGGAATCGTGAGGACCCGGGCTTGCTTCCGGGTGATATTGGACCGAGAAGGCCGGTACCTCCCGGCTGCGAATACCCTCATTCGTCATATCGTTGAGATTGATATGCGTCACTTTCACGCTGGACGGCAACGAATCCGGGTCCACGGCGTAACCATGGTTCTGAGACGTTATTTCTACTCGGCCGGTCGC
>SDBV01012071.1_pt1 | contig 11102 bp, 23 predicted proteins | sample 2277081 | NCBI WGS metagenome assembly SDBV01 (sample SAMN10402039, study PRJNA504765) | marine sediment metagenome | isolation source: marine sediment core GS10_PC15, 223 cmbsf | place: Arctic Ocean: Southern Knipovich Ridge | collected 2010
ATCGACTTGGCGTAGGCCGAGACGATGATGTCGCGTGGGGTTGTAGTTACGGCCACGGCTCACTCCTTTGGTTTACTCTTCTCCGTCGTCCTTCGGCATGAACGCATCCCACAGCTTGAGGTGCCCCTCCGCCAGGTCTTTCTCGTCATCCTTCTTTTTGAGACCGCCCTTGATGGTCTCCAGCTCAAACGGGCTAAACGTGAACCCTTTGGCCTTGCCCGGCCTTTTCCAGCCGGACACCCGCCCGTCGAGACTCGTCTGGAAGTCGATCTGTTTGATCTCGGCTTCCGAGAGGGAGATGCGCTCGCGCATCTTGCGCATGAGGCGGAGGGTGACGTGGCTCTCCCGTGCGGGAAGGACTTCCAGCAAGAAGATCCGGTCCTCGCAAGTGAGGATCACTTTCTTGTGACCAGCCGGCGTCTTTTTGCGCGTGGACTTTCGTGCAATCTTCTTCCGTCTGGTGGTGGTTTTGGGCATTAAATCCCCCAGTTATGACAAACGTCACAATACGAAATCGTACCGGTGGCGTCGGGCGTGAAGGTGATCTTGATTTGGGATTCTCCCTCGACTGGGATGTCGACGAGCTTTTCGATGTCGGCAACGGTCGTCACGTCCACGACGGCCTTGGTGTCGTAGACAGCGGATTCCGGGAAGGGCCGCACAAATTGGAACTTGAGCGTGCCCGCTTTGTTTGCTTTGAAGTAGATCCGCGTGTAGTTGTCGCCCGCGATCGGAATAAGAATGGTGATCGGGGTTGCTATGGTGATGGTCCCGTCTTTGTCGAACGGGGCTGGGAGTGTGCGGTGGATTCTTGTGTTACTGGGGTAGACCTGGCCTTTTCGTCCACCGACTGCCATGGCGACCATCCATCAAGAGGAGAGATGAGGCTTCTTCAAGCCAAGGTAGAAACTCTCTCCAGTGCCGCTATCGGCAGGGTGCCCGGTTAGGTCACCAGGGCGAGGGCTATCTGTCCAGCGGGCGCGTCCAGGTTTTGCCGCCGCGGTACCATGTCACGATGCGCAGTTGCGTCGGGAGATCGCCGGGAATCTTCTCCGCCGCGTTCACGATGTGATTGCGTGCCGTGTAGTAGGAACACCCCATGGTTTCCGCGACTTGGCGGCAGGTCAAGCCTTGGAGTAGGAGTCCAACGGCATGCTCCTCCGCAGGAGTGAACGGCCGGGAGAGCGGCACACGTTCAGTCGTCATTCTTTTTCCTGTTGGGCAAGAGGACAGTGGGCCTCGTGCGCTCTCCAGTCTGCCAACGCCGTGTTGAGACGTTCGATCTCCTCGGCCGCCCACTCGCGGTAGGTAAGCAACATCCGGTACGCGAGGCCAAGATCCATCACCTCGTTGTCCAGGGAGACTTTGAGGGAGAAGTTGAAGTTCGCCGGCATGAGTGGAACAATCTTGCCGTCTGGCAGGGTGAGTGTCTTGTCGCTCATCTACCATGCACTCCCAGGTTTATAGGTCACACCGTCTTTTTCGTAATCCGAGTCGTAGGCTGAGCCGGTGATGAGCAACCTGTGCTCCTCGTAGCTCAACCCTGCGTGAAACTGATCGCCATCCTCGCCGCCAAGCATCGCATGCTCGCTGGTGAATTGGACGACCGCGTCGCCGGCCCATTGAAAGAGTCGCTGGGCCACGCGACCGAGCCAGTCCTCGGATTCGGGAAGCTCCTTGGCCAATTTGGCAACGAGGGCCGCTTCGTCCGCAAAGACGTCGCGCAGCGGCACACCCGTGAGGTTCATGAGCACCATCCCCCGATCGTAGGAGTAGACCTTGTTCAGGGCGAAGATTTCGCGTGAGCCGTCGAGTTTTGCGATGTAGTAGAGGGTGCTCATAGGCCCAGGGCGTCCTCTCCCGACAGCATGATCTTGACGTCGCGCCGGGCGTCAGCCTCGTTTAGGGAGACACCGGCCGCCTCGGCGTCGGCCATCATTTGTTTCACGCCGCGATCGACGCTCTCTTTGCTGTACTCCAGAACGGATTCGGCGTAACGGTCCTCCGCCTCCTTAGACGGCGCCATGCTCACCGCCTTTGGTGCGTCTGGCGCGCCGGTCACTGCCCAGTTCTCTGCTGCCTTACGTCGGCCCCTTTCGCCCCACCAGAGGCCGATGGCCAGGGCTGCAGCGATCCAGCCGAGAGCGGCGAGGAAGTCGGGGCTCATTCGGCCGCCTCTTTCAGCGGCGGAGTAAGATCTACAACGGCCCAACGCAGTGGCCCGACACCGAACAAGCCCCGCTCGCAGTAGTAGAGTCGAGTGGGACCGGAAGTCTGGCGTTGGACCCAGCGCCGCGCGACCTTGAGCGCACGTTGGCGGAACCAGGGCGGCGCTTTCCAAAACGACTCTTGTTCCAACCGTTCTGCCAATGCCGCACAAACCGTCGATGCGCGCCTCTCCGGCGTCATAGACCAGATGCTCATTCCGTTGTCTCCTCTCCCAACGGCGGGTCCTCGATCACATGGCCGTTGTGGCACACGAGGCCGCCACTGGCGTTCACGGGTTCAAGTTGCGCGGAGCCACACGTCGCGCACGTTCGCACGGGCGTCTGCTCTTCCTCCGGCTTGGCCTCGGCAGCGTCCAGTTGCTCCCGCAGTTCCGCTCGAGCGTCGGCCGGCAAGTCGGCCACCTCAACCTTCTTGGTGACGAACAGCGCTTTGACCCAACGGCCGAGTCGCCGATACCAGCGTCGGTATCGTATCTCAGAATCGTACGCTTTGATGCTTTCCCCCACCAGCGGCATGATCCGGTACTTGAGAAAGAAGTTGCTGAAAGCCACGACCTGATCCCGGGTGGAGAACTTCTGGGCGTTGTCACCTTCGAGCCATTCGTCGAACGACACTTCTGTCCGATTCGGTCCCTCACCACCGAGGCGCTTCTTGCCGATCCGCCCTCTCTTGGGCATTCCCATTGCTTGCTCCTTTAGGTAACGGCTTCCGGCGGGATGCCTTTGCCGCGGTCGATATGGCGTTTGACTCTCCGTCCCTCTTTCATCTCGTGTTCCAGTACCGCAGGTGACCAGGCATCGGGTTCCGACCCGCCCCAGGGGGATTCTGGTGTTGGTGGTCTGGAGGCGCAGGCGTAGCGCGTCTCGTCGTACATGTCGTCGCCGCCTTCCCCGAAATCGTCGGCGTTCACCTTCAGCACATCTTCGGGGTCTGAGGGGTCCACGGCCATGTTCTCGAGCTGCTCCAGACACTTGCGGTTGTTCGGCGTGTCGAAGAACCGGAGCAGGGGATCCCCCTCGGTGGGTTTCCCATCGACGAAGGGGCCGGAGGTCTCCCAGTCCAGCATCTTGCGGAGCTGCTGTAGGCCCTGTTTCCGATCGATGTTCGCGAGAGAGAGGAGGATGTTGTGCTCCATGAAATGCTCTTGGATGGTGGGGACGTTCTCGCCGCGCGCGATCTGTTTGGCTTTCACGTCATGGCCGGCCACGATGTAATGCAACTTCTCCACCGGCACGATGGACTTGATCCGCTCGATCTGCTGCGGGGGCAGCAGGCGCCTGCCTGTCACTGTCTCCACCTTGAAGAGGTTGCCGTCCTCCGTGACGGTGTAGTGACCGAACACGAACGGGTGGTGGAAGCCCCAATCGAAACTGCCGAACTGCAGCCAGTAGTCAGGAATTTCGTCCTTGAACGGCTTGACCAGGTGCCGCCTCCAGTCGATTTGCGACAGCGCCGATCCCGCGCCGGCCGAGAAGTTGCCGTCGCGCATCCAGGAGCGGTCGGGCTCAGGCATGGTGTCGAACTTCCGCCGGTAGCTGGGGTTCATGATCTCCAGCTCGATGTTGTCGGCCAGTTTTGATTGGATGAAGGCGTAATCCTCAGGCCGCTCCGCACCGCGGTACCGGCGCTGGACAAAGAGCCGTTTATACCACGCCATGCCCTGGCCCCCGGGGTTGGATGGGTAGAACGCGAACGGCTCTGTGCCCTCCACACTCGAGCGGAGCCGATTACCCGTCAGCCATGAGATCATGAACCATGTGTAGAATGTGGATTCCTCGAAGATCATGCAGTCGAATGCGGGGCCCTGGGCCCGGTGTACGTCATTCTCGTGTTGCAGGTAGCCGAAATAGGTCTTCGAGCCGTTGAACCAAGTCAGGCACATGTCCGCGTAGGACCACAGCTTGCGGCCCTCGAAATACTGGGGCACCTCTAATTTGAAACGCTCGACGTGGTTCTTTTTCACATCGTCTTTGGTCTCGCGGTAGATCAAAGTGGAGGAGCCCGGCCAGGAGAAGGCCACTGATGTCGCAATGACGCGGGCTAAATAGCTCTTACCCCCGCCCGCGGCCCCTCCAAACCCGATGTGTATTGGGCCGTCTTCGCCCTTCGGCCGCGCCAACGGCGTCAAGTTGTACGCCTCGACCTGCTTGGGCTGGAGCGCATAGAGCACCCGCTCCTCGCCCTGTGCGTCAGTGAGGATGATGATCGGCTTCAGGTGCGGCTTGTGCTCCCGGAGCCACTGGACGGTGGGAAGGTCACTCATGAGACGGGCCGGACGCTCTCAGCGGCGTCAAAGGCCTCGGAGACAGACGGGTAACCGGTTTTGTGCCATTTGTAGCGACCGTTCTTTCCCCAGCCCCAGGCGGCAAATCCCTCGTGATACCCCACGTATTGCATGAAGCCAGACGGTTTGTGGAAGCGTTCAGCGACACCCGAGAACCAGCCCCAACCCGGCCTTTCGACCCGCTTGCGCTTGCGCCGTTCGACCCGCTTGCGCTTGCGCGCCTTGGACAAGCGGCGTTCGGCGGCGGCCAAGACGTCGAGAGGACGTTTGCCCTTTTTGGGAAGCCGCGGCGTGGCGCCCGCTGTGTGCTTAGAGGCATCCTCTTCTTCTGGAGTCCACCACTTGGTGACCGGGACGAGCTTTACCCGTCTAATGCCGAGGTCGTAATCGAGTGTATATTCGTCGGTTCCCCTCCGTGACATTTCGTAGGGGACTCGACTCGGCCGACGTCGCCGTCTTTGTTCCTCGGCACCCATGTCGACTATCTGGCTCGGGTATCCATTCGGTACCTCTCTGAACCGTGATTGTGACGAACCGGGGAAATACATCTCATGTGCGTCCCTTAACCGCCACGACACGGGAGAATTTAGGTCCGTACAGAGGTCCCTCATCCACGCTCCAGTGCCAGGATGCGCGTGCGCTGCCGCTGCATGCCGAGTTCTACGCGCACTCGCTCGGGATTCGTAGGCTCGAGGTCTCTGACCTTTGGCCACTCGTCGAGCAAGACGTCCATGTACATCCACCCGCGGCCGCCGTCGCGCGGGTCGGGCGCGCGCGCGATCGCGTTGCCGTCGATGACGTCGCTCATCGGCGTTTGGCTCCTGACTTCTTGCTGCGCCTGCGCAGGCTGTCGCGGCTGCGGGTGAGCCGGGCGAGTTCGTCGAGTAGTTCCGACTGGCGCTCGACCGCCGCCGCCGTTCTGGCCTTCGATTCGGCCAAGGTGGCTTCGGACTCCTCTCGGTACTCCCGAAACTCTGCCTTTCCCCGGCTCTCGTAGCGCTGACAGTCGCAGCGTCGATCCGACATGTACGTCGGCCCGTCGTTCCGGACGTTCGAGCATTTACCAAGCCCGCCTTCGTGCTTGGTGGTGGGGTGACCGCAGGTGCACAGCGGCGTCTCCTGGAGCCGGTTCAGTAGTGCCACGATCGGCTTAATGCGGAGATCCTCGAACTCCTGGACGAGAAGGACCTGGCGCTCTTTCGTGTGCTCAACACCCTCCTCGGGTACGGGCTCGAAAAAGGCAAGGTTACCACTGGGCGTCCGCCACTGGGTCTTAGTGATCTCAACGCGGATCATGAGACGTTCCCTCCTGCCCGGACGATGCGCTCCATCGGTGTATCCGCCGATGGCAGGCCCATGAGGTCGCAGGCTTCGGTGAAACCCCGGCGGTGAGCTATCATCTCCTGTCCCTCGAGGCGGCCCACCTCGCTCCACAACTCACGGAGGGCGTCAACAGCAGGCCCGTCGGTCAGGTTCTCGCCGATCAGGGAGAAGGCGTCGGAGATGGCGGCCTTCATTCCGATTGCTCAGGCCGCGGTTCGGCACTCTCGGACTGGTTGCCGCCGGGCTGCTCGGCCTTCTCCCTCTGGTACGGCATCCAAGACCAGCAGCCGGGCGCCGGCTCCTCGGAGTACTCCACGCCGGGGCAGACCTGGGGTCCGTGGGCGAAGAAGACGGTTAACTCGGCGGTGCCGTCCTCCTGTGCGTCGACGTTCACGATGGCAGCTCGATCGGCGAGGTAGTTCAGGTGGTAGTGGACGATCCTGCCTGCTGTTGCTTGTGGATCCATGATGTTCTCCGTTTCGGTTTACAGGTGTGCGACGGCCGCTCCCCACGGCTCGTCGGGGAATTCCACTCCGTTCATGATCTCGTCCTCTATCCGCAGGCAGATGGCCTTCAAATCGAGCCCGTACTTCTTCTCGAACGCCTTGCGCCCGATGGTGTGATATTCGCCGTGGTGGTTCACGCAGCCCGGCCACAGGTTCCCGTGGTCCGGTACGTCCTTGCCGCCCATGCCCGAGTGGTCCCGATGGCAGGCTTGGACCCGGAACAGGCACTCGCCCACCCGACGCAGGACGACCGCCACCACACAGGGCAGCCGCCGTACCCGGGCCCGGTAGGCGTGGTCGATTAGCGTACGCATCGCGCCGCGGGTCTCTGTTGGGGATTGATGCTGATCTGGCTCTTGATTTTCCGGACGGTGTCAGCGCTGGGGCACCACAGCCCCCGCCTGCCGACGGCCGACACCGGGACACGCAAACGGTACCCGCCCTGTAGCTCCCAGACGTAGCGGTCGTCAGACCAATCACCGATGAGGGCCTCCCGCTGAGCGCAGCCCGAACAGATGGGTGGGTACACGGGGTCTTCGGCGCTCAATCGATACACCCCGCCGAGGCCAACCACGGCGAGCACGACACCACGGGGCAACGTGCTGAAGTCCGCCATCCCGAGGGCCTGAATCATTTCCTCCACCACGAGCGGCTTGGTGATCTCCGGCGGCTTCCGCATCGCGGCATGGATGAGCAGCGGGCCACGGTATTTCGTGCCCCAAGACCGCGTCTCCCATTGCTTCGCACCGATGGCCACCAAGGACGCCCACGGCTGCCAGAGGGTGAGCGCCCTCATTGACCCAACCCCTCGTAGAGCCAGACGTCCTCGTAGAGCCAGACGTCCTGCTCGATCCAGCCGGGAACCCCGTCAGGCCGCCGGCTGCGCCACCTGCCGCGGTGGTAGCGGTGATTGAACAGCTCGGACTGGACCGGCACCTCACTCGCCGGCGTCATGACCGGAATCGGGGCGCAGCTCTGGTAGATGAATAGGTCGTGCTCCACCCCCATCGGGATGTCCTGCCGGCCGTCCAGCGGTCCGCCGACGAACTCCAGCTCCCAGTGGTCCCTCACGGTTGCCTACTCGGCGCCGATCGAGCCCAGCTCCTGGTAGATGCGGTCGAGCGAATGGCCGACCTCACGGAGCGCTGTATTGATTTCCCTGGTGTCCGCTCCAATCATCCCAGTGAGACAGGGCACATTGATAGCCGCAGGTGCCGCGCCTTCCGCTTCGACAGGCATCGGACCGAGGAGCCTGAGCTCGATCTCACGAGCCCTGATCTGGAGCCTGTCCGCGGTTGCTCGGATCTCCGAGACCCGGGCACACATCCCCTCGATGTCGGGCATCTTGTCCGGCTCCGCTGCGGTCTTCGGCAACGTCCTTGCTGTTCCTGTTCCTGGTGCGTCCATGGTTCTCCTCCTTGGTGTTGGTTGGTGTCTATTGGTGTTGCTTGGTGCTCAGGCCGTACAACCGGTGTTTCTCCAGCGTCAGATCGTAGTATTCAGTCATCAGCCGCTTGTACACGTCGGACATGCGCACCGGGTTCTCGGCCATCTTGAGTGCAAAGGTTGCCGAGCTACCGAACTCGGGACGATGCGGCCGCCGAGCCTTCCACCCGAACACCAGGGCCAGTAGGCTGGCCAAGAAACCCCGTCGATCGGTCATATCTGCCTGTCCTCCTGTCCTTCAGTGGGTCGAGATCGGCCCTCCTGGGCCATCCTCAAGCCCCGTTTTCTGCCACTTTCCCCGATTCCGGGCCCGAACAGGACGATCAAGGGAATCCAGGGCCATATCAGCCAGATCACGAACGCGAGCATCCTCGTTTGGGTCGAATCGGCCGCTCATGGTCGGAGGTCCCTGCTGCGGGTGCCGCCTATGACCTTCGCCGGCGGCGTGCGCGTGACCCCGACCAACTTTTCCTCCGGACAGCGGGTGCACGCCATCACGGCGTCCATGACGATGAAGCCGCCGGCGGTCTCTTTGGGCTTCGTCCGGTCCCGGTATCCCACCAGCCGGTAGCGGTGTTTGGTGTCTAGGCAGTTCACTGTTGCACCTCCCTCAGTCGATTGGTCATATCCTCCTCGCAGTGTCGGCCGTAATCAAGGCAGCGGAACGGTCGATGACTTGGTGCCAGCGAGCATGACACTTGACACACAAATCCGCAGTCGGCCATTGATAAGAGTCCGAAAACAAAGCCTTTGGTGCCCAGTGATGCTGCTCAACCCCGTCAGACCCGCCGCACCTCTCACAAGGAATCAGCGACTTCCCACCCGTCTCGACTACCGGAAGCTCCATCACGTCAAGAACAGCGCTGTGAGGCAAATACCGGTTTCGAATAGCCTCGCCTGAACCATTCGTCCCGGTAGCAGCTATCCCACCGCAGTCCTGGCACCAAAGGACTACCTGCCAACTACCGTTGCCTATCTGTCTCCGGGCGCAGAAATAACTCCGTCCATGATGGGCAAGGCAGAAATCTCTCCGCTCCTGTGAATCCCTCATTCTCTACCAGCGTTGTACTGCTTGAGAGACTTCCGGGCCTGTCGATGGTGGTACTCGGCGACGTTCACCTGTTGGAAAGCCCCTGCCTCTCGAGCTGACAGAAGCGAACAGGCAGCACGCCAGAGGTCGTCCAGTTGCCATCCACTTACAGGCCGTCCTTCCTCGCGCTTGTGCCAGGTCGCCAGCACGTCCCCCATGTGGAGGGGTTCCGTCACGGCTTCATCTCCCAGCCTAGACCGCAGGGTAGTGTCCAGAAGTGTCCCTGTTCGACGTACGCAGCATCGGGCGGTATTACATCGGAGACGAACCAACCCGCCGCGGAGTGGAAGTCGGAGAACTCCTTGATCATCGGGGTAGGGATCGGTTCGGCGAAGATGACCTTCAGCGCAGCCTCGATGTGCGCAGGGGTTAGGACTTGAGGGTTTCCGACCGGCTTCCACTCAGGGAGCGTGGCTGGAGGCCAGGAGGGCCTGACGAGGATGGGCTTGAGTACCGGCTCGGGTAGCAACACGCCGGCGAATAGGGCCATCATCGCCCCGAGCAAGTCGCGGCGCAGTATCACGGGTTCCTCCAGATGACCAGCACACCCCGCCAGCCGACACCGATCAGCCGGTCCGGTTTGGGCTTCGTGAGGAAGAGCCAGACAGGCTTCCAGGTCTCAAGGGTCCGGTCCCGGAACCAGGACGCGGCGGTGCCAAGGGTCTCGATGCCGACCCAACCGCCCTTGACGGCAGCCTCCTCCGGTCTCCCGCAGTGGGCTCTGCCGTTCTCGTCGATCTCGATGACCGTGTCCTCGGACTGGGTCCGCCGGATGGCTTCCTCGATGGTGATGCCGGGTTCGATCGGTCGGATGCTCACGGTCTCCTCCTCGGTGCTCAGGTTGAAGGTCTGTGCTGGTGCATCCGGGAGACCCAGGCGGAAGAACGGCGTCGGGTCTTCGATGTGGCGGTTCACGGCCTGCCCTCCTCCCATGGTGTGTCGCAGACGTCGCACGCCATCCGGACGTGGATGAGGGTGAAAAGGACCGGATCACCAAGGCGGCACCGCCAGCGACAGACGATCCGTGGTCCAGAGGCCGTCGCCGGGTGACACCGGCAGACTCTCCGGTACGTCATTCCTTATCGCCGCCCTGTCTCGATGATCGGCGCCGGCGGAATCGTCGTCACCGGAAACAGCTTCTCCACCGCACACCGCATACAGGCCAGTACAGCATCCTGAACCGCCGAAGAGTTCGGGTCGTAGTTCCGGGTTCGATAGCCCACCAGCTTGTACCGGTGATGGCAGGCGGCCTGGTCGTGTTCCTCTCTCGTTGCCATTGAACACCTCCGCTCAGTTCCGATTGCAGGCCAAAGGCTCATTTCTCGGTCATTTTCCAACCACACCGCGACGGCGAGCTTGAGATTGTCCTGGAGGTCCGTGAGACAGTCCTGTGCCCGATGCCATACTCCAGAGGCGGCCCTACATTGGGCCCGGGCCGGGTGGCTGACCACGACGCAGAGCCGCCGTCGATCGGCCAGGTTGGCGGGCGGGTACTGCAGGTTAGGGTACAGCATGTAGTACTGAGCGTCTCGAGCGAACGATGCTTGGACTTCCTCTGGAGTCATGGTTTTACTCTCTGGCGCGTCACACATTCTCTGGTCTCCCATTCTCATCTAGCAAAAGTGTTTCCCCGTGTTTTTTGGCACCGATCACTCATAACCCAGCAAAACCGACTATGTAGAGTTGAGAATGGGCGCCGATCCACCGATCCGGCCGCCATTTGGGTGGAGAAACGGCTCCACAGGGCCGCACAGGACCTCATTCCGACACCTCCGCCGGCAGATTCGGCTCCACCTGAGCACCACCCACCACCGTTATCTGGAACGGAACCACCACCGTCGCCCCCGCCAAGCCCTTCCCTTTTTCCAGCTTCATCACCGCGTCCACTATCTCATTCAACGAGAACTTCGACTGCTTCGGCCCGAACAGACCGCACGGGCACCGGTATTGCTCGCCCCTCGCGTCTTCCAGAACCTCGCCGAGGATGCCCAGCAAGTTCTCCCTGTGGCCGATTATTGCCTCATCGAGTTCTTCATTCCGTGCCGCCAGGGCCCGCCGACGCTCTGCCGCCACCAATCCACCCTTCGACGAACCCTCCGGCGTACCGCCAGGTTGTAGAGCTCCACCATGAGCCTGCGCCACCAACTCCACCCCACCCCTCCCCGGACCCGGAATAGAGGAAAGACCGTCCGAGCCACCCACCGAGCCGCGCGCGGGCAAAATG
>SDBV01012072.1_pt1 | contig 11102 bp, 12 predicted proteins | sample 2277081 | NCBI WGS metagenome assembly SDBV01 (sample SAMN10402039, study PRJNA504765) | marine sediment metagenome | isolation source: marine sediment core GS10_PC15, 223 cmbsf | place: Arctic Ocean: Southern Knipovich Ridge | collected 2010
CATCCATTGAGATGGCAGTTTGCCCACATCGCAAACGGCGTCGACTGGTGGATGCAATACGTAATGGACGATGGGCTCGGTTGGTCGAGTGACTATCCATCTCAAAAGGACGCGATCCTGGGGCAACTTGTGGGTTCGCGCGATCGGCTGGTCTCGTTCTTCACCCCCGACAACGACGACCCGATGGGGCGTAGCTATACAATGTCGAAAGAAAAGGAGCCCGAAGGCGGTCTGAATGAATGGATCGGGCGCGATCGCGTCCTATACTTGACCGCCCACGAGCTTCACCATCTCGGCCGGGCGGAACTGGCGCTTTGGCAGTTCGGGGCCACGGACTTACCTGATTTCCCGTGATCCCGCGAACTGCCGTTTATGTTCCATTAGTGAAGACCGTGACAACCTCCTGCCGCCGCGATATCCTCTCTGGAGGCGGTATCTCTTCCTCTGGATTTTTTGGAAGCAAATCAGATGGAACGGCATGAGTTGATTCAATGGCTGATGAAAAATGGCGGGGCCATCGTTCGGTATCGTACCGCGGCCGAATTGCTGGATGATCCAAGCGGTGTCGATCTAGATCGGCTTTCCAAACAGCTTCTTGAAAGCCCACAGGTTCGGTTGTGGCTCGGCCGCCTAAAAGACGTCGTAAAGTTTCACGATAGCGGAAATGATCGCCTCGAAAATGTGATGGGCAAGCTTTTGGAATTCGGCCTTCGGGCGGGAATGCTACCATTGGACAAAGGCGTCGCGCGGTTCCGCAAGTGGATGGCCTCGGGGATGGATCGGCCGCGGGGAATCATGCGAATGCTCAACGGCGCCATCGCCGCAAGCAGCCTGGTTCGCGCTGGGTATGATGATGATCCGCTGTGCAGATTACTTTCCTGGCGGCTGGATGCGCTGTGCAGCTTTGTCCGCACGAACGGCTACGATCTCTACGCGAACCCAAAGCGATACCCCGACATCCCCAAGGCCTTTCGCGGACGAGCACTGGTGAAGCCCGAGTTGACTCCCGATGGCGAATATACTCTACCCTGCATCCACGATTTCTATGCCTTCTCAGCCTTCCCTACCCCCATGGCAGATACCGCCACGCGAAGGAAGGTCAATCAGCTCGTTAAGTATGTTCTCGACGATGCCTACCAGGCGCTGCCGGAAGGATATGGGATCCTTCGAGCCGGAAAACGGCGATATTATGCGATGGGTTGGAGCGTGCATTTACCGGGATTCCACGGTTTTGGGTTAGACGATCACCACGCCGGGCAATTGGTGCAGCGCGTCGAGTTGATGGGGCACTTTCCAACGGCCAGGAAACACCGGTGGTTCAAAGGCTGCATGGAACACTTGGAGAATTTTCGAACCGACGATGGGACATGGCGATTGCCGCGCCGTTATCTAAAGGAGCAGAAAGTGGGCTACTGGGTGGGTGGCGCACACATGGGGCTGGAGGAAAACCGCCGATCTTCGCGTGCCACCGAAATTGAATCTACATTCAGAATGCTGAAGATTAGAAGGGCGACCGGGAAGTGATCCTCCCTTGTTTCGCCGAAAAAAACACAAAAGCATTGACGTGCCGGCAGTGGATGATATAATCCTTCACGCAATGGTGAACATTACCCGCAATATCTTCGATCTTGACTCCCTTACCGGCGGAGTTGCCGCGCGCAGGTTATACAGCCATAAGTGCAATTCCACGCCGGACGGGCCGGGAGACCAGTGATCGAAGCTTTACAGCAATCCGAGATTCTTCCGAGCCCGTTCCTGATGAACGGGTTTTTTTGTGGCTTTCGCAAGCACGACAACAGCGTTTGGAGTATCTGATGAAGACACAGGCCAACAGGAGCAACCGGCCGCGCGCGATACTGCTCGACTTCTATGGTACCGTGGTGGCAGAGGATGACGTTCCCATCAGCCAGATTTGCCGCCAAATCGCTGAATCGTCTTCTCGTGGCCCAACACCTGGTGAAGTTGGCGACTATTGGGGTCAACAATTCAGTCAACTGTGCTACGAAAGCATCGGCCCGTCCTTCCGGGCGCAGAAAGATCTGGAGTTGATCTCTCTGCAGTGTGTGTTGGAACACTTTGCGGCCGAGTTGGATGCAAATATCCTCAGCCAGGTACTGTATGAATACTGGCGACGGCCGGAGATTCTCCCTGAAAGCAGGACGGCTCTTGCCCAATGTAATGTGCCGATATGCTTGGTTTCAAACATCGACAACGCAGAGCTGGACTCGGCCCTGCGACACAACGGTCTGTCTTTCGAGTCTATTGTAACCAGTGAAGACTGCCGTGCTTACAAGCCGCGAGCGATAATCTTCGAGAAGGCCCTTGCGATGCTTGGAATGACGGCCAGGGAAGTGCTTTTCGTTGGCGATTCACTTGGCAGTGACGTCCGCGGCGCGAAGGAGTTGGACATGCCTGTCCTCTGGATCAACAAAAAGCGAATATCTGTCCCATCTGGCGATCTTGCGCCGGATTACGTGTCAAACGACCTGACAGGTCTGCTGGATGTCTTGAATGGAAAGATGAGATCATGACAAAAGAACCAATCAGACTAATCGAGCCAACAGAAGAATTGCGGGATGTGTACATGGATTTCCTGGCCGATTTTGATCGCGCCGGTGAGACGCAGATCGACGGTGCCGGCGGGGACGCGGAAAATAACTTCGCTGCTTTTGTTCAGCAACAGAAGGACTACGCCAAGGGAATCAACCTTCCGGACGGGTGGGTTCCGGCCAGCACGTTCTGGGTCGTTCGCAAAAATGAGATTCTTGGCGTGTGCAACATCCGCCATCGGCTGATTGAGAAGTTGCGCGACTTCGGCGGGCACATCGGGTACTCCATCCGCCCGAGCCAGCGGAATAAGGGCTACGGGACACTTATGCTTAAGCTGGCCTTGGAAAAAGCTCGCGAGGTCGGGATTGACGGCGTGCTGATAACCTGCGACAAGGACAACATCGCATCGCAACGCGTGATACTCAAAAACGGCGGCGTGCTGGATAGCGAAAGCTATTCCGACCAGGCCGGGCGGATAACGCAACGATATTGGATCGAGCTGTGCGGGCTGCGAAAATAGCTTCCCGCTTGCGAAGCATACCCTTATAAACCCAGGTGGCACAATGAAACCCAACAATCCATATGACGAACGGTATGCTGGTGATGAATTTTACACAGGCAAGAAGCCGTCGGCGATCTGTGACAGGGTGATCGAGATCGTTCAGCCGACGGCGGATCGCCGGCCAAGGCTTCTCGACCTCGGCTGCGGGGAGGGGCGAAACGCCGTCCATTTCGCGAAGAACGGCTTTGATGTCGTCGGGATAGACGTATCAAAGCCCGGCCTGGAGAAGATGCACCGCTACGCCGCGGAGATTGGCGTGGAAGTGAAGACGATACTTGCTGACATGCTGACTTATGAAATCGACGAGGAGTACGACGTGATATTCTCTGTTGCCACGCTTCAATACTTGCCGGCGGAAATTCGGGAAGGTCGATTCGCACAGCTCAAAGAGGCCACCCGCCCAGGCGGGTTCAACACACACTCAGCCTTCGTCAAGAAACCCTTCATCTCCAAGGCTCCTGACGCAGAGTCGACGGCGTACCCCTACAGGTCCGGGGAGCTGTTCGGGTACTACTGGGACTGGGAAATTCTCTATTGCACGGAAGAGATATTCGACTGCAACTCCTCCGGCGTACCGCACAAGCATGCTGTTAATCGGATAATTGCCCGGAAAGTGTGAACAAAGACGACTGGAGTAAAGTTCATATGTTTCATGGCATACATAAGCAGATTCTGGACCGCATGCGGCAGTTGGAAGAGAGGGACGCGCGGGATCGGGCCGACCGGACGGGACGGCTTCAGCGGCTGCGACAAATCCCGCCGGAGACGGGCAAGTTTCTGGCGATGCTGGCGGCTGGGGCACCGGAAGGTAAGTATATCGAAATCGGCACAAGCGCGGGATATTCGGCCCTTTGGCTTGCCCTTGCCTGCCGGCAGGTCGGCCGGAAGCTGAAGACGTTCGAAGTGCTGGAAGAGAAGGCTGCGCTGGCCCGCGAGACGTTCCGCCTGGCCGGCGTGGAGGATGTTGTTGAGCTTGTCGGCGGCGACGCCTGCGAGCAACTGTCCGGCTGCGAGGGAATCTCCTTCTGTTTCCTGGATGCCGAGAAGGAAATCTACGCCGAGTGCTACGAAGCCGTCGTACCGAACCTTGTCCCCGGCGGGATTCTCGTAGCCGACAACGCCATCAGCCACGCCGAAACACTCCAGCCAATGCTGGACAGGGCACTGAGTGACTGTAGAGTAGACGCACTGATCGTGCCCATTGGCAAAGGTGAATTGGTTTGCAGGAGACGGAAACATGATTGATCCGCGGATTGAGAACAAGGTTGCTCTTATCACTGGAGCAAATCACGGGATCGGTGCGGCAACGGCGAAGGTATTCGCAGCACAGGGCGCAAAGGTGTTCATTACATATTACCGACCGGAATGCTGCTACTCGGAAGAGGAACTTGAGAAGGCACGGTTAGCTCGGGAGGGTAGCGATGTACTTTACCGAGCGATGCAGCAACAATCAGCCGATCCGCTTGTCGACAAAATCCGTTTCGATGGAGGCGTTGCCATTGCTGGCGAAGCAAATCTCGCTGATCCGAATAATATTCCCGTGCTATTCGACCGGTGCGAGGCAGAGCTTGGCCCGGTCGACATTCTTGTCAACAATCACACTCATTGTGTTCTCGAAACGTTCGACCCATCTTTGGTCAGCGACGAGGGGGCGGGAATTGGTATGATCACAGCCGCAGGGATTGATGCTCACTTTGCCATCAATACAAGGGCCTACGCTCTGATGATGTCCGAGTATCTCAACCGTTACCTGAAGCGGAGCGCCAAATGGGGCCGTATCATTAACAACAGCACCGATGCCGCTCACGCCCACACCGCAAACATTAGTTACGCTGCGAGCAAACATGCCATCGAGTCATATAACCGCTCCGCTGCCAAAGAAATGGGCAAGTATGGCATCACAGTCAACATCGTTGCCCCCGGGCCGATCCAGACCGGTTATATTACCCCAAGCAGCGAGAACGCATGTGTCACAGGAACGCCGCTGGGTCGCGTCGGTCAGCCGGAAGATGTCGCTGACGTTATTGTGTTTCTTGCTTCCGAACAGGCCCGTTGGCTGACGGGACAACTACTTTACGTCGGTGGCGGCTGGAGGATGCACCAATAATTGATGTGACATTAGACGGATTAGTTTGTTCGTCTGGCTGTGGAGCTAGGAGTTCTGTCTTTGGTATTTGAGGAGTTTCAGATGGTCCAATACAGAATAGATTTCGATTCGATCCCGTGGGAAACGCCGGCTGCGGGCGTTCGATTCAAAGCATATGAGCAAAACGGCAGGCGGTTGCGGTTGGTGGAGTTCGCCAGGGACTTCGTCGAGCCGGACTGGTGCCCCAACGGCCATATAGGCTTGATTTTGGAAGGCCAAATGGAAATCGACTTCAACGGCCAGATCATCGCGTTCGGCCCCGGCGACGGCGTATTCATCCCGCCCGGCGAAGAACACAAGCACAAAGGCCGAGTCCTTACAGAAAAGGTCAAAGCAATTCTGGTGGAAGATGTGTAACCGAGGACGACACACAATGCAATCATTCGACAGTATAGACCACGAGAGTTTCATGATCGAGGCGCTGCGAGAGGCCGAGAAGGCTCTTGCCAGAGGTGATCGGCCCATTGGGGCGGTAATAACCCACAAGGGCCAGGTTATTGCCAGAGCGTCAAACGGCTCTGTCACAGGTAAGAACAGGATCGCCCATGCTGAACTCAGCGCGCTGCTGGACTGTGCGTCCTTCCTCAATGATTATGGAACGGAGTGCATAATCTACACGACTGTGGAACCTTGCGTGATGTGCCTCGGCGCAATTGTGATGGCTAACATAAGAAATATCGTATTCGGTATGCCTGACCGCTACATCAACGCTAGGTCCATAATCGAACACAACGATCACATTAGACAACGCGTACACAATTATCTTGGAGGTGTTCTGAAAGACCAGTGCATCGAGCTTAACCTCAGCTTTTCCAAGACTGAGACAGAACAGTGTCTCAAGGGAACACAATGACACTTGATCTAAGAACATTTACCAGGAAAGTCTGCGGGACGGACGGCGTATACGGGACTGTGCTGCAAACCAAGGGTTTACTGAACCCCAGAGAGTGTGCCGAACTGCCGCTTATGTTCCATTTTCAGCGAGCCCGACGCCTGGAAAAAAATCTTTAAAAAATATTTCTACCCCCTTGATGTTCGTGTTATGTTAGGTTATCCTACGGCACGCTTGAACCATGGATACGCATCGCAAACTCGAACTTCTCGCCGACGCCTCGCGCTACGACCTTTCCTGTGCGTGCAGCACGAAGGAGTCCGACCATCGCCGTCGCGGTTCAGACGGGATGTGGCTGTACCCGGCGTCGTTGCCCGGCGGGGGGAACTCGATCATCCTCAAGACACTGCTTTCCAGCTCGTGCATCAACGACTGCCGTTACTGCCCGCTACGAAACGACCGGGACATCCCCCGCTGCACCCTCACCCCACAAGAGATCGCCAACGTCTTCATGGAATACGTTCGGCGGCGAAAGATTTTCGGATTGTTTCTCAGTTCAGCCGTCCTCCGCAACCCGGACTACACCATGGACCGCATGGTCGCCGTAGCGAAAATCCTGCGCCGCAAGTTCCAATATCGCGGTTATATCCACCTGAAGATCATTCCCGGCGCCTCGGACGCAGCCATCGAAGAGGCCTTGTCGCTGGGAAGCGCCGTTTCGCTCAACGCCGAGGCGCCCAAGCGATCGGCCTTCGCGCTGCTGTCGGACAAGAAGGACTACGACCGCCACATCGTGAGGCCGATGAAATTGATCAGCAAACTCACCTCGCGGGGGAACCGCTACGAGGGGGTCAAACAGACCACGCAGTTCATCGTGGGGGCCTCGAACGAGAGCGATTCAGACATTGTCCGCGCGACGTTTGGGCTCTACAGACGCTTAGGGCTGAACCGCGTGTACTTCAGCGCCTACCAGCGCGGATTGGGCTCGCCGTCGCTGCCCGGGGAGCGGAAACGCCTATCCCGTCCCGAGGACCTCTTCACCCGCGAGCATCGCCTCTACCAGGCCGACTTTCTAATCCGCAGGTACAAGTGGGACCTTGAGGATGTCCTTTTCGAGCCTGACGGTAATCTCTCGCTCGATGTTGACCCCAAGCAGCGGTGGGCGGAGCGGCATCCGGAGTTTTTTCCCGTGCGTGTACTTTCAGCCAAGCGGGAGGCCCTGCTGCGCGTCCCGGGCATCGGTCCGACGACGGCCGGGCGAATCATTCGCACGCGCCGCGAGGGCGTTCTGCGCGGGCTGAAGGACGTCAAGCTGCGCGGGAAACGTCTCGAAAAGGCGTCAAGATACGTCGTAATGGAATAATACCAATTCGAGTTATTGATCGCCGATTGACCTCTGGTGGCCTGGTCTTTCGTGGCCGGAAACCGACAGCCGCAAGCCGTTGGCCTGTGGACGGGTTTGTCAAAAAAAGTCCCCCAACACTACAATGCCTATTGTATCAGCTTCGATGGGCGATGGTTTCGCACACGGCGTGAAGGGTTGTACGTCGAGCGAAGGCGGTTTGTTGTATTGATTCTTTGGCTTTGCGCCTGTAGCTCAACTGAATATAGCGGCGGTCTTCTAAACCGCAGGTCGCAGGTTCGAACCCTGCCAGGCATGTTTCTGTAAGTTCTTGTCAGCCAAGGGTTTTCCATTGGGCTCGATCAACATTCCTGCTCGAAAGATCCCGTTTTTCACTCGAGTTGGTCACTATTTGCTCACAATAGATCCGCGTGGGGAACTCTTACTGGTACTGTTGTGAATTTGATGGAAATTTAACACCGCAGTCCAAGGAAAGGAGCTTTGCCATTTGGTACGTGGGAATCGATTTGGGATGGAGGTCATCGGTGATTGCACTATTGTCGGATCAGGGCGAAATAATACGTCCAAAGCGGTTCAGCAACAGATTCCCTGCAGCCATCGTCAAGTACATGAGGGACCACAAACCATTCCAGGCCGTCATCGAAGCAACGGGAACATATCGTTGGATATATGATCTGCTCTCAGAACATGGTCCTATGGTTCTCGCTTAAAGGTAGTGTTGAGGAGATCACCTAACATGCTTCTTGGATTAGCAAAAAAAACAGGGTTACTCATAAGTAAGTTGCGTTCTTTTGGTGAATTTTTCGAATCTACGTTTCGGGGCAAAGTCATTTTTGTGGTTATTGGTCTTGCTTTTTTTGCTCTCAGTTCAATAATTTTCACACTATTCGGAGCCGTAATGATCAACTTCCCAAAAACATGGGCCACTTTTATCATATCATGCTTTTGTATCCCAACTATCGTGCTTTTTTCAGTTCCCTTTATGAAACCAGCATCAAATAATTCAGGAAAACATTTAGCTGGAACGAATGCAGAAATTCGTATCGGTGTCGCATTGATTGCTGGATTGGGGCTCTGTGCTTCAGGATTGATTGGCGCATTTTCTGGTTCCGACTGGATGCCGAAAAGCGTGAAGAATCGTATTCTTCCTGATAATTCTAGATTTCCACTCAACGACGTATCTGGATTTGATGTCGATAAAGAAGGACGAATATATATAGCGATTCAAGATTATAGCCGCATACAAGTATATGATAAAAGCGGCAAATTTTTAAATGGCTGGCCTGTTCCGTCAGGGTATGGTATTTTCCGTATTTGGCTTAAAAACAATCAACTTAATGTTGTTACATCTAGGACAGAAAAACATCTCGTGTACGACAATAAGGGAAAACTTTTTGAAGGATGCAGATTACGACTCTTCAAAAGAGTTCAAGGATGTACGTAATTATGCTGCTGGTGTTAAAGAAAAAAAGGTTAATAATAATAGATATATGCTCAGTGATAAGAAGTGGTTTCCCAGCATCATCAAAATAAATTCAGATGAAGTTAAATCTGTGATTGTTGCTGATCCCTTATACGTATCTGTTTTTCACAAAAGCCCATCGTTATTTATTGTGTTATTCTGTTTCATGATATTGTGTGGCATCTGGGGTTTAACAATATATTTTGCTGTGAATCTTGAATGATATTTGTTGGTGGGTGATGTGGATCAGATAACGGTCTACACCTACGGGCCGAACGCCGACCCTGAAAACGACGATGGCGGCGATTACACTGTCCTGACGCAGAAGACAACCTACAGCGGGACGTCGTCAGCCGGTACGAAGCTGTCTGAGACGACCAATACGTATAACTATCGGCCGGCTTGAAACAGCACAGGTGGATCAGTACACTTCCGGGACGCTTTCCGACAGCGATCTTTTCACCTATACGTACAACGATTCGGGTATTCGTGTTGATGTTGAAGCGCGGGACGATTCTGATCTTGACGGGGACTTCGCCGAAGAGTCAGCCGATGTTACGCAGTACGTTATCGATGCGAATAACCACACCGGCCACGCACAGGTAATCGAAGAGTGGAATCCTGACACACCGGACATGACCAGGAGCTACACGTTCGGCCATGATGCCATCGCGCAGTGGGATTCGACTAACGGCGTATTGTATCTGCTGACCGACGGCCACGGGTCTACGCGGGTGCTCATTGACGATGCAGGTACGCCAGCTATCCAGGAGATGTACGATTACGATGCCTACGGTAACTTAATCGACGGCCCGGGAAGCCCGCTGACAACTCTGCTCTACAGCGGCGAACAGACGGATTCCGTCACCGGTTTGCAGTATCTAAGCTCGACTTTTGCCGTTTTTTGCCGGGCTACGCAGCCCGGCTGAGGTGATCCAGCAGTAGATTCCTCAAACGGCCCGGTATTTTATGAAAAGCATCGTTATGGGACGAACTTTCAAAAATCGTTGTGGACCAAAACAACCATCGCACCGTTGCGATGGCGTCCGAGAAGGTCGGCTCCGTCTTTGTGTACCAAGCCGTGGTCTGCAAACGAATTCGATGTCGCCGGGCATGGGCGGCAAAGATCAGGCAAATCATGCTGAACAAACCCAGCAGACATGGCCCAGTCCGCAGGACACTCTCGGCCACACGCTGTCGCGGCGTCTCGAATCCCAAATGCGCCCGCACCTCCTGAAAGGTGGTCTCGATCGGCCAACGAGCGGTGAAGTAGGTGATGATCTGTTCTGCCCGCAACGTTGTATCGGTGGTGTAGAAGTACTCGTCCCGATGCGTGCCTTGCAGATCGTGGACGAACACCCAACGGATCGGCACCAGTCCTTTGCCTCCTTTGTACCAGTGGCCGACGCTGCTGACGTATTCCACATGCCGTTGACTGCCGCCGTACCAGCCCACCGTCGCCGGCGTGCGTTGGCGGCGTCGGACCACTGCTTGGGGGGCCGGGAGTTTGGCGCCCTTGATGCGCGGACGGCCTTTGCGGGCGACTCGCTTCGGCGGCAGGGCATAGAGATTGGCATCGCCGTGGAAGCGGCTGACCAGCGTCGCATGACGGCGGTGGCGATGACAGAACCTCGCCAACTCGTGGGACGCATAGCCGCCATCGCCCAAAAACACGAACTTTCTGGCGGGAAACCAGTGGATCAGCGTCGCCATCAACTGGCGGGCCAGATCGGGCGCGGTCTTGTGCCGCCGGTCTTCGGCTTCGTTGAGGTCTCGCGGACGGTACAGTGCCGCCAAGACCGGCAAGGCCCAGCGACGCGACGTGAAAGGGAACTTCACGGAGATCGCCAGTACGACCCAGCGATGTCCCCAACGGTACACAATCTGCTTATGGCTGGAACGGACGGCGTCGTGATGACAGCCCTTGCCGTAGACCTTCTTGCCGCGATGTTGCGCCGTGGTGTCGTCCATCGGAACCAGGACCGGCTGATTCGCCTGAACGTGTCGCAAGATGGCGGCAGCCACAACCTTGCCCAAAGGCCAAAGCGACCAGACCGCGCGGCTGAAGACGCGGTGATACGTGCTGGGATGCCCGGGGACCAGGCCTCGCATGGTCCACAACAGCGCGGTGACGGTCCGCTGTCCCATCGCAAGGATGGCCCCGACGCACAACGGAAGAATCCGCTG
>SDBV01012073.1_pt1 | contig 11101 bp, 4 predicted proteins | sample 2277081 | NCBI WGS metagenome assembly SDBV01 (sample SAMN10402039, study PRJNA504765) | marine sediment metagenome | isolation source: marine sediment core GS10_PC15, 223 cmbsf | place: Arctic Ocean: Southern Knipovich Ridge | collected 2010
ACGGCGAACTCCTTTGGGCCTTGCTGTCGAGCTCACCCGTTGTCTTTGTGCCGTTCCCCTGTTTCCTGCCGTTCTCTGCGTTCTCGGCGGCCTCTGCGGTGAAATCCCGCGTTGTAGTGTTAGAGGAAGAGTGGCGGAAGCCGCTCTGCTGCAGCCCGTCTCTCGTGTCCGGGCCCACATGGCCGATCTGAAGACGCGCTTCTCCTGCTACACGAGTTCTGCCACAAGTTCCCAGGGCGCCCGGCGTGACGATGCGCGCTTCACCATCGAGCCGACCGGTCGGTTGACCGGCGTCGTGCGCGAGCGAGAGCGCTCCTTCTCCCATCCGATGCGAGGAGCCCCAGGATAGAGGCGGATGGCCGTTGGACAAGACAAACCGGGTCTATCACCCGCGGCCCAGCTCTCATCGTCCTTCCTTCTCGCTCCCCAGTACCACGCGGAAGCCAACGATAGCATAGGAGGAAATGTCGGGCGGGATACGGTAGCGGGCGGCTGAACGCAGGAACGGATGCACCTGCTCCTCGAGATCCCTCTCATCGGACCTCTTCTTGTCCCCTTTATCCACCCCGGCGAAGCATCCGCCGCGGACGACCTTCTCGGTTCCCTCCGCCGGGCCGCTTGGATCCACGGCTTTCCCTTTCTCGTAAGGACCGTACCAGTCCAGGCACCACTCATACACGTTGCCGTGCATGTCATAGAGCCCCCAGGCGTTCGGCTTGCGCCCGCCTCCCACCGCCCGGGTACCGAAGACCGTCCAGCTGAACGTGGCCACCCATGCGAACTTCCTGATCGAGGGTAGACTGGCACGGTCCACCTCGACATTGTAAGGACCGTCCGTACCGGCGCGGCAGGCGTATTCCCACTCCGCCTCGGTGGGCAGCCGATAGACATAGCCTTCCGGCAGGCGGCCGGCCTTGCGCTCGATCTCCGTCAGCTTCCGGCAGAACTCGCGCGCGCGATGCCACGTCACGCACTCCATCGGATTCAGATCGGTCCTTTCCCCGCCGACGGCACCGGCCCCGTTGATCAGGGGTCCCCTGGTGGGATAGCGATAGCAGAATGCCGCGCCATCAGCGATCGGCCCGCGCTTGTACCGCCATGCTTCGTAGTCGTAGTCCGGCGGCATCATCAGCTTGTAGAACTCGCGCTGGGTGACCTCGCATACACCCATGTAGAATGGCTTCGCGATCGTGACCCTGTGCCGGACCTCGTCCTTGCGGCGGGACTTCTCGTCCTCCGGGCTGCCCATCGTGAAAGTGCCCGCCTGAATGAGCTTCATCTTCATCTCGATGCCCGGCACCGTCCAGTCCTGCGCCCTGAGCCTCTTCATCGCCGCGGCATCGTCGGCGGCCGGCGCGGTACCGGCTGTCACCACAACCGCCAACATGCCGATCATGTTATTGTTCATGGCTCCCCTTCCCCGTCACCTGACCGACCGCGGCTTCTCCGTCACCACCGGGCCGCGCGCACGCCTGATCCATTTCTGCTGGAGCGGCAGGTCCTTGATAGAGCCGTCGGCCTCCTGTCTCATCCGCCAGTCCCAGTCGACGCTCGTGCTCCAGCCCTCGCCGCCGGCAACAGCCTTCTCCAGTTGCTGCAGGGGTCCGATGTCGTCACGCCGCTGGGCGCCTCCGAACAGGGCCTTGGCATGATCCCGGATGTATGCGCCGTAATTGGTGTTGTAGTAGCGCCTGTAAGCCTGGTACCCGAAGCTCCGTGTCCAGAGCTTCTCGGGAAGATAGGGCGCCATCGCCTTCTTGTTCGCTTGCGCCGACGCCGCCTTGGCAGCGGCAACCCGGCGAACCATGTCGGCGGTTCGCTTCGAAACGTACCCGTCCCGCTTCCCTCTGAGCGCACGGTCCTTCTGGCCCGACACCCGGTCCAACCCCTTTCTTTCCGCCTCGATAGCGGCCAGTTCCTTGTCCTTGCCGGGGCGCTCGCTCTTGAGCTTCCTGACTTGCGAGCGAAGCTCTGCTGACTTCTTGCGCAGTGCGTCGACCTTTGCCTTCACCTCGACCGCCTCGGGAAGCCTGTCGAACTCCCTGCTCATCTCCTGCTTGCGCTTCCCAAGCGCCTGTTCGACCGTCTTGAGCTTCGCTTTCGCGGCCTCGAGTGCCGGATCCCTCTTCTCCAGTTCCTTGATGCGAGCGTCTATCTGTTTCTTGTACGCATCGTAGGGCTTGGTCAACTCCCGCGCTTTGGCGGCTATCTTCTTGTCCAGCTCCCCGATATTGCCGTACGCCTTCTTGATCTTATCGATGACCATACGGTTAGGACGCCTGGGCGCGTCCATGGTCGGTTCCGGGAGCTTGCCGAAGTTGTCATGTACGGTGTGATATACGACGACCCGGTCGATGACCCCCTTGAAATGCCGCGTCCCCTCGCGCGAAGCGGCCAGGAAGTTGCGTTTCTCCTTGCCGCCCGGGAACGCGTCGCATGGCCGGAACGTCGAGGGCTTCTCCGCGACCTTCTCTCCGCCAACCCAGAGCGCCGCCTTGCTGCCGTCGATCTCCACGCGCAGGCTGACCCACTCGTTTCGCGGGAGGGCCTTCGCGTCCGCGAGTTCCATGACCGACCCGCCGCCTACCGTGGCCACAAGCTCGGGCCTGCCGCTCCGGCCGGTCTTGAGCACGAGGCAGTTTTCGGGGGAGCTTCCGAAGTCCAGGATCGTCTGGGCCCCTCTGCCCTCCCACTTGACCGTTATCTCGACCGTGATCGCGCCGAGGTCCGCCAGGCGCGGGCACAGCTCACCGTACTGGGTCCCCCCGTCGAAGCGAAACCCCTGGCGATCGCCGTCCACCACGAACTCCGGCCGACCGGTCAGATAGCCGTCCAGGTTTGTACCGAGACGTTTGCCATAGCGTCTGTCCGCGCCCCGGGGGAACCTGTACCAGTCCTCGAGCAGCGTCTTCTCGTCGCGGTCCATTGCATAGTTCGCCCAGAGACTGAACTTGTGAAGCTTCTCGGCACCAAGGCGCTTAGGGAGCACGCTCGGCACGTTCCCGCCGCCCGCCCAGGTCCAGGTGCGCGTGTAGCCGCCTACCTTGGCATTCCCCTTGATCTCGGCCCTGCCGCTGATGCGCGCGTGATCCGAAACGACCGCCCGGTCTGACACAACGGCGAAGTCCTCAACGATCGCATGGTCCCGCACCTGCGCGCCGCCGAGCACCATTGCATCGGGTCCGATACAGGCGGTGGCCGCGACCTTTGCCGAGTTCGCGACCCAGCCCCCGCCGTTCGCGTGGCGCTTGAACTTCCTTGCCAGATCCTCCTCGCCTCGGATTTGCCGTGGGGTTCCCGGCCGAGCGCCCGAGAGTTGAATTGACCATGGGTAACGATACGCGTGGCGGCCGCTGTAGATAATCTGTGCCTGTTGACCTGTTTGCATCGCGGTCGGCGTTGCCGCTACCGTCAACCAGTAGGCGCGGTCGCCGGGAAGGCACTTCATCTTCATCTTGCCCTTGTTCCACATCGGCGAGTAGCGGCGCTTGTCGTCCCGGCCGACGGCGACAATGCACGTGCGCCAGTCGCTGTAAAGATCGGGATCGTGCAGGCCCGTGAAGTCCACCTCGAATTCCCCGACACCTTCGTCTGCCACCAGACGGACGATGTTGACACCGTACGGCTCCGGCGCCTCCTGCCATGGAATCCTGTAGATGCGTTCCTTCCTGTCGACCGTCTCGAGCCAGCTGCGGGTGGCGTAGTAGCGTCGGCTAAAGATCTCCTCGAGCTCGCAGTCAAAGGTCGCGAGGCGAGCGCCGTACTCGCCCACCATGTCGCCCAGTCCGCGGATACCGTTCTTGAACATGCCGCGCTGTTCGCCGACCCGCGCCGCCGCCTGCAGTGTACTGATCTCTTCCGCACCATACGGAAGACATGTGAACCAGGCATAGCCCCAGTTGGGATCATCGCCGGTTATGCTATAGAACATCGTATAGCCGTAGCCCATGCTCCCGTTGAATACATTGCGCCAGGGCGTCTTGATGTGGTGGTTCCCCTTTAGCATACTGGGATCCGCAAGACACTGGTGCATATCGGCCTGGGCCTCGCCGCCGCCGACTCGAATCCTGTTCGGAAGGGCGCCGTGGCCCCACTCGTGCCAGAGTCCCGGGGCCCAGGGCCCGCCGCCCGCTCCCTTCAGGATACAGCCGCCGTATCCGCCGCCCGCGTAACCTTCGATGAACTGGTGGCCGTCGCGCTTTGTGCCGGCCACGGTCACCTCGTGCTTGAACTTCTCCCTTCTGTCCCAATAGGGCATGAGGTTGCCGGCATACTCGAGCATCGCCCACCAGTACTCCGCGCACTTGACCGAGCCGTCCCTGTACCATTGAGCCTTGTCCGGCGCCTTCTCGTTCACCCATGGATCGCCCTCGCTGCCAGCCTGGCTACCGGAGATCCAGACGAAATGCTCCGACTCGACCTGCATCGTGCCCGGCTCGCCCGGCTTGGCGTTGTTCGGCCAACGGATGTCGGCGTTCGGCCGCTTCGCGCGCTTCGTCCTGTCGAGGCCGGCCTCGATGCGCTTCATCTCCTTCACGTAGAGGTCCATGATGAACTTCTTGTCTTCTCCGCTGAAGCTCCCCTTGACGAAACAGCGCTTCCTGCCGTCCTCGAGACGCAAGACCACGCCCGGCTCCCACGGGCCGCCGTCGCCGCGGAACTTGTTGGACATCGTGTTGCCTATGCCGCGGAACCCTATCAGGTGCGCCTTGAGCGGCTTCGACTTCCATGTCCAGGTCCGCAGGGGCATGCCCCTTTTGACCTCGATGATGTCCACGCCCTTGCGAGGCCACCAGTCCACCTCCCGGCGCTCGTATGCCTTTGGATCGTCCTTGCCGGACCGCCTCACCTTGTACAGTTCAACGTCCGGACGCAGCTTCGCGCCGGGATACCGCACCCCGGCATAGAAGTCGTAATCCTCCGCGACGGCGCCGGCGCATACCCAGCCCACAACGGCCACCGTCAGTATCAGCTTCGCCTTCATCGTATCCCACGTCCCCCCGAGAGACCTCATCGGCGCAGCGCCATAGGGGCATGCGGTGCGATCCGCCTCACGCCCTCCCGTGCCGCGTGGGGCGCGCGAGGTTGGCGCCGCCTCGGCACAGCCGAGGGCATTGCCGCATGACCGGAAGGGTATACGTCCTGGGCAGCGTGTGCAAGATGATCGGCAGCTTGATCGTTCTGGTCGACGTCGTAGCGGAAGTAGAGGCGTCCGCCGAGGACCAAGCCGATCCGGTACGTAGCTCTCTCTTCCTACTTCATGACCAGCGGCAGCGGGCGGAAGTCCGGCTCGCCTTTCCATTTGAGGTTCTTCTTGCCCCTGTGGGTGCCGTAGTAGGGGGCGTTGGCGTCGATCCAGGTGACGATCCTGATGAATTCCTCGCGGGTGAGTTTGGCCTTGCACGGGTCCTTGCGAATCCGCTCGACCAGCTTGCTCTGGTGCGACCCGAACGTCATCGGCGGCTCGACCGGGACGTTGGCGCTGCCAAAGCCGCCCTCGAGGTAGCTGACCAGATGCTTCTTGGTAAGGTTCTCGTAGGAGCGGTTCCAGAGCTGCGTCAACGCGCCGGACAGGTCCAACTCGCCCTTGGGCGCCTCGCCGCCGTGGCAGCCGAGGCAATGCTTGTCGAAGATCGGCTGAACGTCCAGGGAGTAGTGCACCGTGCGAGGGCCGGCGTCGCCAGGCTGCGGAAAGAGCGCCTGCACGGGATGGTCCATGGCCTGCGGACCAGCGCGCTTCAAGTTGGGCGCCTTCCTGCGCACCTCGTGGCACCCGATGCAGGACTTGTTCTCGCCGGGCATCAGGTTCAGGAACGTCCGCATCCGCTGCAATTCCATGTAGTTCTCATCCAGCGCCTGGAAGAAGATATTCCTTTCGGCCGGCACGGTGAAATAGGCCGACCCGTCGTCGTGGACCGTAGCGAGGCCATGGACCTTCTTGATCGCGACATCGCCCCCGCGGCTTACCGCCGATGCCTGCATGCCCGCGCCGTCGCCCTGCTTGCCCGCCCGCCAAGTATCGTACCAGGACAGGTTCGTGGCCTCCATCACGCGCACATACTTGACCCTTCCGCGCTCGATGCCCGCCAAGCCCTGGTACACGTCGAGCAGAAACATCGTGGCCAACTTCTGGTCCTTCCCCGCGTCCCCCCGGACGAGCGGGGAGACCTCCGTGGGCCTGCGGCGCGGCCGGAGCGGCGTCGGCTGGAAACAGGATATGTCCGGGTCCTGATAAAGCTCGGCCCGGTTGCTCCACGCGTCCAGCACGTAGATCCCGTAGCCCGCTCCCTTCTTGGGCTTGACGCCGCCCGGGATGTGAGAGACGAGGAAGAGCTTCTCCGAGAACGGGTAAGGCTCCCTGAAGCGGCCGCCGTTGCCCGTCATGGGGAACAGGCCCGGATAGCTGATCTCGGGCGTGATGTTCGTCATCCCCTCGGCGGTGCGCCGGTTGCGGCGATTGTCGACAATAACTACCGGGCCGGCCATCCCCCCGTGGTGTCCCACCCCGACCGTCACAATCCGGCGGCTGCCCGGGATGCTGCAGGCGTTTACCATCGCGCCCGGCCGGACGAGCATGTTCTTGTACACGTGGTCGGAGCCGCTGCCGTCGGGATGTATCGACCAGAGGCTCTGCGCGTTGCCGAAGCCCTTGTCGATATACTCCCATCGCATGTAGATCACCCGGCCGTCGCTCATCACACAGGGGTTGATCTCGTTCACCTGGCCGCGCGAAATGCAGCGGATGTTCTTGCCGTCGGCAGCCATTACGTGCAACGTCGTTACCGTGGCAGGGAAACAGAGGACCGACCGCTTGGAGCGCGTGGAGGCGAACATGATCTTGCCGTTGGGCAGATAGACCGGGTCGATGTCGTCGAAGCCCCCCCCGCAGAAGACGCCCTTGTAGCGCCGCATCGTCTCCGCCTCTTCATTCCCCCCGAAGGTGATCTGTCGCAGGCTGTCCGTGCCCGCCCTGAGCCCGGTCGCGGGGTCGATGTCGATCTCGTAGATGCGGAACTGCTTGCCCTCCTCGCAGTAAGAGAACACGACCTTCGTGGCGTCGAACGACAGGTCGAACCGCCCGAACACCCCGGGGTCCAGCTCCGGCACCAGCTCAGTGACCTTACCGTCCGGGGACACCGGCGACAGGACGCATAGATTGCCGCCCGGATCGCCGTGCTGCAGGTGCCCGGTGTAGACGCTCGAACCGCGGTCCCTGCGCTTGACGAACATCAGCCTATCGAACTCGAGCGACGGATGGTCCAGCATGGCCTCGCGCCGAAGCGACTTGAGCGCCGCCTCGATGGTCCTCTTCTCCTCCGCCACGCCCTCTTCACTTGCCCAGGTCCTGGCCGTCGAGAGCTTCCTCCCCCGCACCGTAGCGAGGACCGCGCGCTCTTTCTTCTCGAACTCGGCCAGCCGCTTCAGGTACTGCGGGCCCTTGGGATACTGCGGCCCGAACGTTTCGATCTTGTCCTCGATAGCCAGACGCAGGGCCGCCATGTTGACGGTGTCGGGGGGCAGGAACACCGTACGGTACCGGACCGGTATCCTACTGAGGTCGAACTTGCGCTTACGCGGCTTCCAGTCCTTCGGAAACTTCACCGGCGACTGCAGCTGTATCTCCATCGGGTTCGCCGGCGGGCCGTTCCGTGTGAGCTTCAGCGTGTGCTTGCCCTTGGTGGCCGGGAACCTGCAGGAATCTTCCCACGCCGCGCCGTGCATGTCCCATGGGCGATCGGGCTGCCCTTTGTGCACGTTGGGATGGCGATCCATGTATGGCGGCGGATTCTCGGTCTCCTTGCGGCAACAAGTGCCCACACGCTTGTCGTCGATCCAGACATCCAGCGGTCGGGTCCCGGCCGAGGCGTAGCGCACCCGAAGCGTCCAGGTGGCGGTGACGGGGAAGTCGACGTCGTACTCGACCACCCACGGCAACTTGTCGCCGCCGGTCAGCATGAGCTCGGGATGCTTGTCCCGGTATTCGCCATACAGGCCCGCATTCTCGCTGACCCGGGCATTGCCGCGATCGAATTCCCAGCAGTGTATCCGAATCGATCCGGCTGCTTTCGCCTCGGCCCGGGCCGCCGGGAGCGCGACGCTCGAGACGGCGAGCCACGCCACGGCGCGCACCATCGACATCCACCGGCTACGCCGCCGCGGCAGGTACGATTCGATCCTCATCGCAAGTCTCCCTACAATAGAGGAAAGCACAGCTGCTCTTCTCTGATTCGGCATCCCGCATCACCGCGTGCTCGGAACTACAGCACCGCCCTTCGCCATCCGGCGTGATTAGCACGACAACGCTACTTCTTCACCGCAGAGAACGCAGAGCACGCCGAGAACGGCGAACTCCCTTGGGCCTTGCTGTCGAGGATGCCCGTTGTCTCTCCGCCGTTCCCCTGCTTCCTGCCGTTCTCTGCGTTCTCGGCGGCCTCTGCGGTGAAATCCCGCGTTGTAGTGTTAGACCGTCCATCTCGGAGGCCCGTCAACGATCCTTCCGACAGGCAACTATGCGATCGCGCCCCAAGCCGGCCGATCCGCTATAGCGACAGCACGAATTCGACCAGGTCGTCGATCTGCTTGTCGTCGAGCTTGTCGACCTTGCCGGCCGTGTTGCCGTGCTTGCCCTTGGTCAACAGCTCCTTCATGGTGGCGAACTGGCCGTCGTGCATGTACGGCGCGGTCCGCCAGCACTCGATCAGCGCGGGAGTGTCGAAGGTCTTTCGACGGTCGTGCCGGCCCTTGCTGGCGACGTCGTGAAGCTTCAGGTCGGTATAGAGCGGCCCGGGATGGCACTTGCCGCAACCGATCTCCTTGTCGAAGAAGACCTTCTTGCCTCGCTCGGCCGCCGGGCTGAGCTTGCCGTCGACCAGGTAGGGGCTCTCGACCGGCTTGAGCGACTTCAGGTACGCGTCTATCGCCGCCGCGTCCTCTTCCGGCCGCACCGAAAAGAGGATGAAAAAGATGCCCGCTCGAACGGCATCCTCTGCCTTCCGGCGAATCCCCGAGCTCATCGCCGGCGGCGTCTTGTGAGCCAGCAGCATGGTCTTGGCGTTCTTCGGATTGCCCAGCCCGTCGTTCATCAGGTCCCAGTTCAGGGCGTCTACCCGGGCGTCGGGATGGCAGCTCGCGCAGCTGTGCCATTGCTGGAAACACAGCGTGGCGTCGTTGAAGTACATCTCCCCGCGGCGCTCTGCCGTCAGTTGCGGCTTCGGACCCAGGGCGATCGTCGAGACCACTTTACCGTGCTTCCGCTCCAGGTCGACCACGGCGAGACTGTCGCTGAAGTAGTTGGCCGCGTATGCCTTCGAGCCGACGACCGCCAGCCCTCGCGGGCCGTTGGCCGAGGTCGGGTCGACCGGCTCCCCACGGGAACCGTCGCCCTGCAAGCGGATCCGCCGCCGCAGGTCCACGAGGAACGCCAGGTCGTTGGGCACTTCGGCCGCCGTGATCGCCGAACCGCTGGCGTGCGAACTGAGGTCCGCTCTCTCCGTTGCGTCGCCCTCTTGAGCAGCGGCCAGCTTCTCGACCAGCACCGGCGCGTTGATGACGCTCAGCTCGTGGGTGCCGGCGTGGGTCACGCAGATCGACGCACCGTCGGCCGTGCAGGCCACGCCCCACGGATTGGCCGCGCCAAGTTCGGTGTCGTCCAACAGCACCGTGTTGACCAGCTTCTTCCCGACCGCGTCGATCACGCTCATCGCGCTGGTGTTGATCCACCCTCGCTCGACCTGCGTGGTCGGCATCTGGTAGCGGCCCAGAGTGTGCACGGCGTAGGCGAACTCGCCGTCGGGTGAGACGCAGATGCCCCGCAGACTCGAGCTGCCGTTGGGCAGCCGGATCGACGTCGCCTGCTTCGTCGCAGTGTCTATCGCCGTCACCACCGCCGCCACGTCGTAGGCGTCGGCCCGGTCGGTCGGGAGAAGGTTGGCCACAAACACCGTCTTGCCGTCGGGAGTGATGGCCAAAGCTATCGGTTCGCGCGTCGTCGTCACGCGGGCGGTCTCCCTGTTCGTCGCCAGGTCGATCACGGCTACCGCGTTGTCGAACCGGTTGCAGACGTAAAGGGTTCTCCCGTCCGGGGAGATCGCCGGCCCCGTGGCGGTATGGCCGGTGGGAATCAAGGCTACCTCTTTGCCCGACGCCGCGTCCAGCACTACGATCGTGCTCTTCGGCGCAGCGCAGGTCACGTAGAGCTTCCGTCCCCCGGGACCCAGGACCATGCCCGTCGGCTCCGCCGGCACCGCGATCGAACTGGTGACCTTGCCGCCGGCGACGTCCACCACGGCAATCCGCCTGGCGTCGGCGTTGGCGACGAAAAGACGCTTCCCGTCCTTGGACCCGACCACGGCCACCGGGCCGAGATACTTGGCGGCGGCGGCGACCGGGGCCGTTGCAATCATGCCGCAAACGGCAAACACGCAGACCGCGCTGAGGATCCGGCCGCCGGTGAAATGCTCACTCTTCATGTGACGACTCCTCGTACCCGGCAATTCCACCTATGCCTGTTCCTGATCCGCTCCAGTAAAACTATAGCGATAGTGGGGCTCCGACAAGTGCCAAACGCCCCTTTTCCTTGTTGCTGCAGGCGGCAATTCTCGGTCGTGGCATTGTGGAGGCCTCCGGGGCACCCCGGGGGCGAAGCTGAATGCCTGTGGCGGGCCGTCGGACGGCTTCCGGTCCAGGCCTACCTGCCCATGCAGACGACCTTGCCGTCGACCGTCGCCATGTAGAGCCGGCCGCCTGCGGCGATCATGCCGTCAAAGACCGGCAATACGTCCAGTTTGATCTCTTTCTTCTTGCTGCCGTCCCCTGCCGACACGGCCCAGAGCACGCTTCCGTCACTGCCGGTGAAAAGGTCCGCCTGTCTTCTGAGTGGTTCGAGGCTGTTCGGTTGGCGCATCCGGAACTTCGGTTCGTCTGCGATGTCCGCCGGCCCGCATGCGAAGACGGTGTCACCGGCCTTTACCATCGCCCTGACGAGAATCGGGATCTCGACGCTCCAGCGCACGGCGAATGCTCCCCTCGGCCCGCGCCGTCTCCGGCCGGCCGCCGGCTTCCGCCCGGGGCGCGGGAGGCTGCGATCCACCGAGAACAGTCG
>SDBV01012074.1_pt1 | contig 11101 bp, 12 predicted proteins | sample 2277081 | NCBI WGS metagenome assembly SDBV01 (sample SAMN10402039, study PRJNA504765) | marine sediment metagenome | isolation source: marine sediment core GS10_PC15, 223 cmbsf | place: Arctic Ocean: Southern Knipovich Ridge | collected 2010
CCTGTCGCCAAAGTTGCTGCCGTTTCAGGTAAAGCCTTAATCCCTCCCAACGCTTCTTCGAGTGATGGCTTGATCCATCCCTCCCAATGACCTTCTTCTGGAAGTTCTGCTACATAGGAATGTTCACCTGTGTCCCAGTTGAATTGAGACGCCTTGCTTTGCTTGAGGGCGTTGGTCACAAAATCGCTGCCCTCCTTTTTTAAATGCTCGCCGGAGTCCCAATCAAATATATATTCGGTGTTTTCGCCCATTAAAATTCTGCCTTTAATGCCATCTTTTCTTCTACTGTCTCACCTTCCGGCAAGTAGCCGTTCACGGCCCTAAAGTCTGCCTTGGCAGCTTTTATTCCCGCTTTATTTCTGTCGTTGTAGAATGTTTTTATAGTTTGCAAAAACACACGTTCCTTGTTTGCGACATAGGCCTTGCTTTTTTGGATGGCTTCCAAAGGGCCGACTGTACTTGTGCCAGCATTATACGCATTTTTGAGTTTAACGAAATGGCCTTGCGCTATATTATTCCGGTCTTTATTAGCTCCCTCCTTGTCAAAAAAGACGCCATATAAGCCGCTTGTTCCGTAAGCTCCCTTTAGCTCCTTCCTTGCTGAAGCCCATGCCGCTTGACCGGCTGGTGCAAACGCTGTTGCTTTAAGTCCTTCCTTCTTTTGTTTCAGAGCGGCTTTTGCTGCAAGGTCTGATTCAAATTGTTGAAAGTCTGTTCTGCCTTGACCAATATTTTCTGGTTTGAGTGACCATTCGGTATATCGTTGTTCGTCTGGCGCAAGCGGTTTTAAACCTGCTGTTGCCAATCCGCTTGATGAGCGCCCAACAACTGCAGGATCGGTGCCTTGTGGAACCGTCCCTTTCTTGAAGGCGTCCATTATCATCTGCCCGATGAATTTATCGCTCGCCTCTTTCTCGCTCGCCTCCCTGCCCTTCAACTCGTCACCCTGCGTAAGCCGCGCCTGTTGACTCTTTTCCGCAGCCAACTTTAGCATCTCTTGGATCTCAAACGGAGCTTCATCTTTTTGGTATGCCAACGGGTTGCCTGGTTCAAGCCCTGGGACTATGCCGCTGCTTAACAGGTCTTTCTCCTGCCTCCCTGCCCTTATATCTGGGAGCCTTTTACGAAACAACGCCTCGTTTTGCTGTTCATTTACCGACTTTATATCCGCCACAGTAAAACCCAATTCGAGCATTTTGGCAATGTCTGGGGAGGTGGAATACGTCCCTGCCCCTGCGCGTTCGTCTAAAAACCCCGCTCTCCCAGACAGCTCAGCCGCCTTCTGTTCCAGTAGCTTCTGCCGCAACTGTTCAGCGTACCCACGCGTTTCTTCCTGTCTCTTGCCTAACATCTCGTCCCTCTTTTTCTGAAGCAGCAATGCTATAAGAGGGTTTTGACTGCTTTCAATACTCCTTGTCGCTGCGTCCCAAAAGCCCATTGTCGTGTCTCCTTAAACTATTTCTAATGATTTTCCTACATGAGTAAGAACGGTAAAAATTTAAACATCTCTCCAAAAAAATCACCCATACCTTTCCCTTTCTCAGCCCGTGGGTTATCCCATTGATACTGTTGCATAAACGGCAGTATGCTTTGTAGTTGCATACCCATCTTGTCTTTCTCCATTTGTGGCAGATACGAGAATGGAGAACCAACTTTGCCACGGCCACCCACCAACTGCCCCGTTTTATTTAGCTCGCCGCTATTGATCTTTTGCATCATCTCGAACATCTGTTGCAGGAGAAGTTCATACTGCGACGGTTCCGGTGGGACAAATGGTGTCTGGGGTGCAACTGGCGGGATTGGGAAATCTGGACCGCCTGGACCAACGCCGGGACCGTCGGGACCGGGTGTGCCTCCGATACCTCCAAGGCCAGGACCGCCGCCTGGTCCATCGTATAAAAGAGCCACGGGACCATCATATTCATAGAACTCCTCTTCGATGGTCTCGCCGGTGTCAATGTCGATTTTTACTTTAGTGTAGACTTTCATTTTATAATTCCTTCTTTTATCAATACTCGTTTTGTCGATGCCACCAAGCCTTTGGTTTGTGTATCATAATGCTCGCCAGCCACCTTTGGCTCACCCAAAACCACCTGGCCAGCCCACACCTTGTCCCCATGAGAAGCCGCGATAAGAACCCGTACATTCTCGTCACACTCGATGTTGATAGTCTCGTTCATGGTTCCCTCCTTTTTTGATGCGTTTACTTCATGTAAACTGTCCAATTTGTCAGTTTACGCGCCAAAGTATCGGCTAGGGTCTTCAGAGTACGAAGACGAAGACTGACTGCCAGAAGATGTCTGTCCAAGATTAGCCAGAGCGTTCAACATCGAAGGATAGTAGTCGGCCATAATCCCGGCTGCTCTTGTTGGATCTTGCTGGTACGATTGTGACGTACTGAAAATACCCAAGTCGGCTAACGCTTTTAGCATGTCAGTGTTGTACCCAGCTTGAATCGCATACGGCGCAGACGGGTCTTCTTGCAGCGCACTCGACTGTGCCTGTTGCCGTTTCGTAGAAGTCTGAGCCAGCTTCGCCAGGTCGCCTAATGCCGTAGGTACACCCATCTGCGCCTGTTGTGACGCCAGCTTAGCGGCAAACGCCTGGTTTGAAATAGAATTTGAAATGTTGGTAGCCGTTCCTCTCAAAGCATCACTGGCAACCGTCGAGTTTATCATACCTCGCTTAGAAAGGTCGTTTAGCGTCGGTTGAAACGCTCCCGGCCCCAGCGCATTACGCAACATCTCACTGTATCCGGTTGTCAGGGTGTCCTCCATACCGCTTGCGAGACTCGGCAATCCTTGGGCCGTTTGAGTCAACATGGGTAGAATCTGGCTGGCAAACGGGTCGGACCAATCAATGCCAACATCCTCGGCCGACACGTTACTGGATTGTTGCGCTGAATAAGGAATCGCAGAGGTCGGGGTAGAAAAACCCTGCACCCCAGGCATAATCTGTCCGTACATCTGTTGGACATACGGATTTGAAAAATCCATGCCTTGATAGTTAAATGAACTCGAAAACGGAATCGCATTATCCGGCACCTGAAAGTTGGCAGACTGTGGACCAATACCTGCCAACTGACTCTGGATAAACGGATTGTTCCAATCCATACCGCTTGCGGTTTTGCTCTTGCTTCTGGATTCAGACCACGCAATGGGAATGTTGCCCGCAGGCGGAGGTGGGTCCGGCGTCCACGGCAGCGGATTACCACCCGGCGGCGGATTAATGGGTTTGTTCAGGGCGCACAACGCCATCGGCCCGTCGTACTCGTAGGACTCCTCCTCAACCACCTCAAACGTGTCAATGTCCATTACTACTTTAGTGTATATCTTCATGTCTATTGCTCCTCGCCAATTATTGCACTGATAAAATCCACGCCGTAGATTTCAGCGCCCAGTACACCTTCAATGTCGGTCAGTTCAAATTGCACTTCCTCATAATTAAACCGTTTCTTTAGTTTGAAATCGCTCGTCTCGCTGTAAATATACACGTCCGTCAAATCAGCAATGTAGACGTCCTTGCCGTGGTCGTATATCAGCCCGTCACCACCATATATCGAAAAACTCGTAGAGAAATAACTCCCGGAGTTTTTATTCCGAAGCACGTTCAATGTCGCCGTCATGCCTACCCTGGCGTTGATATTCACGTTGATTTTCTTGTTATGTTTTTTATTGTTGGGCAGTTCCCAGTTTGTCATAGCGCCGCGTAATGTGGTTTTTGAGGCGTACGATACACCGTTGTCCTTGTACCGAGACGATACAGACGTGTCCTTGCCAAAGAGTCGGTAGAGATGGCCGTCAGCCCCGCCAATTAACATCTCGTTGTTTACGAAATTGAAGCTTGTACTTCCGAACATAAACTCATAATGGGAAATCTGACCCCCTGTTTCCAGGTTCATTACATAGATGTGCGAGAGGTAAGCAGAAGCGTCGCTATCGTACAGTTGGAGCCAGAGTTGATTGTCGATCTGATTATATGCTGAGTATGCGCCGCTGTTAGCGTATCTCAACGCCCGGTGGCGAAAACGTTCACTCAGGGGAATCTCCTTGAAGATATCACCGTAAATCTCCGTGGCTTTAAAAGCGGTCCAGCCGGAAGGCGATAGGAACGATATGAAATTACCGTCATAAACTATCGTTCTGTAGGCAACAGTGCCGATATTATCCACCCACGGTTCGGCCCTGAAAGTGGTGTCTCCTGGGAAATTATCTAATCGGTTTATCTTAGCGCTCTTCAGAAGTAAAATTGATTGAAACAGGTTTACGGCTCCTTCTAACGTGCCGCCATCCCCTTTATCAACGGCTATGTATCCCCCGCCACTGGTACTGTTCCACGCATCTTCGTCATTACCCTGTGAATACCAGATACGCTCTGGGTTGTCAGGGTCGTTTAAGCAGTAAAGCCTGTCTGCTCTGACAAAACCTGCCTTGCTCTTAGGGCCACCCTCTGCTTCCTCGTAATCAATCAGGATGGACGTTGCGTTGTCGGGAGCACCGTCGCATTTAAAAACATACGCGCCTGTAGAATAGATTATGGTGTTGAGTGACGATGTGCCGCCGGACGTATAAGCGTTTGCGAAGGTAGACCCTTGCAGGTCGTAGGTGTCGACTCCTATTTTCGTGATAGTCCAAGTCGGGTTTGCAAAGGTGCTGTTAGCCTCAGTCGTACCCACCACAGCCGCGATATTAACCTCATCGCTTGTCGAGAACGGGTGGCCGACATCCGTTATTCTGATTAACCCAGACCCGTTATCGACGGCGCCTGATACCGTGCTGGTCCAAGATGAATCGACATTACCGGTTAATCTGCCAACTCCGTTGTCTATTATGGTCTTAGTGGAACCTCCGTCGGTGAATGTGATTGACGATATGCTGCTCGCTTCAACAGCCGGGTTGTCAACCGTCCCGGTGAACTCTGTTTCAGCGTTGTCCCCAATACCTATGCTTTCGTCGTTGAAAAGATTATTCAACTTATCGAAAGTCGTGCCGTCCCATGATTTTGTGATACCGCCATCATGGATTATCAGCTTTGAATTAAACTCGGTGAATGTCGGCAGACCGTCTAACGCACCTATCTCTACCGGGTCAAAAGAACCGTCCAGGTAATAAACCTTGGCGTCTGTGGCAACTATGTATTGGGACTGATTCAGGTAGTAAGTTTCAGCCAATACGTCAGCGGCACCTGGCAGAGCCGTATTGCTGATTTTCTCGGTCCCTTGCCGAACCTTCATGGTAACTTTCGGGTCTCCATCAACGTCCCGGCTGCGAACGTACATCAGGTTCTTGCACCTCGTTAACTCTCTGGGTGTCATAAAGGTGGACCCAACTTCTTCGGTCAAGCCGTCTCTGAAGTTGTCAAACGACAACCTACGCTCCCGCTTCGGATGTTTTGTGCTTGCAAGTGGCATCAGACCTCCACCCTCACGTTCATGTTCTTTCTGATTTCAATAACCCTCTCGGCTCGCTGTTTTATAAACGAGTGCCATTTCAATTCAAACGCCAGGTCGTATTCGTCCCGGTTTTGTGCTCGCAGGGTAATCGCCTCAGTATACAAATTATCGAAAATCCCGTAGAACGGCACCGTGTTGCCCACAGCGGTCAAAGCTGTCGGTGTCTGCCAGTATGGGATCTGGATTGTATATATGGCATCTGGGGTCTGAAGAAACACCACCTCGTTTGACCCGTTGATATAATATTTATCCGGTTCCGCCTCGGCCGTTGCGTTTGGGCTGTAATCTATTATACCCTCTTCCGTGGTTAAGTTAATCCTGTTTCGAGCGCCTGTTTTCACAACCCACCCGAACTCATACGGCGCATACAGATCAGCTTGGAAGTCGTCATAAGCAGCCGTACCGTCAACCGTTGTGATCGTGCCGGTAGTTCTGCCCAACTCGCTCTTTCGTTCCGCACATATCCCAATGAGCCACAGAGACGTTTCGTTCAACCACTGTATGCAGTCGGTTGTAGTCGGTTCCGTGGTGTCGCTAAGGGGTTTACCGTCGCTGAACAGCCTCGCAGCTACTCCGGTTAATATCGTTGATACGAGTGACATGATCAGTCCTTTTGCAGAAAGCTGGTGTTAGACTCCTCGCCCATCGCTCTGCTGATAATGATATATTCCTTTTTCATCTCCCCCAGACCCTCTTTTTTCTCACGCCTGAGATTCATGTGTGGGTTCACTCTCCGAAGTCTTACATCTTTGCGAGATGGCATCCCGTCAGCAATCTTCTCCGCCAGTTCACTCCTGCGCTTTCTCCATCCGTCCGGGTCTTCAGCGATGATTTTCTTGGCGCGTTCCATCGATCCTTCGTGTTGTTGTTCCCGCGCCTCTCTCTTCTTCAAATCGCGCTCCTGTTTCATCCTGCGGGTCGGCTCTACCATACCGGTTTTCAACGCCGTTCTTAGGCCGTCTGTTTCCTCTTTGAAGAACTTCATGTGTTGCGTTTTACATAAAGCGGGTTTGTCTGAACCTTTGTCAACATCAGTGTAAAACCTGCGAACGTCTTTCGGGTTCCCGTTTTCCTTTGCTTTAGTCACCATCTATCTCCTCCTTTGAATTAGGGGCGGTTTCCCCGCCCCGGTTAGTTTTTAAGTATCGTCAGCAGCAGGCCACAGTTTGCCATTCTTCGCAATTACGCCAACGTAATAGTTCTCAAAATGTATGAAGTCCAAAGTCGCAGTGTCAAACAACTCTGTGGTAGTAGCCAACGAACCCATGCGATTATCAGAAACTACTCCTGAGCAAGTCGCGCCACTTCCCGTCATAAACTGACCAACAGCATCAGAACTGGTATCACCGGTTACGTCACAGGTGTTTCCGATAATCTGTGCGTGGAGAGCAATTTTACTGGAAAGTGTTATGAAATGCCCGATGTCCGTAGCTGAAGCCTGACTATCGAAATTACCGATTATCTTCATCTTTTTGATGTTGCCCAGGACAGAAACAAACGCAAGACACGCAGCGTCAGCGTCAACCGCAATTCTCTCGCAGTTAATAACAGTCATACCATCAGCGGCATTATCCGTGTCATCGGTGACAACACAATTAAGCCAGTTCATATCAGTAGTGGTTTCATAAAAAGATATTTCTTTTGCCATAAAATCAACCGCGTCAACATCAATAGCAGTAACAATATCGGCATAGTTAGCGGTAAGAATCATGTTCTCAATTGAACAATTCGCAGCAGTTACCATAACAGCCGCAGAGGTGCCAGTGTCGAAGGTAATGGTGGGTCTTGAAGCGCCCCTGCCCATACCAACAATGCTCACACCCGCAACGTCCATCACCCAGTCGGTAGCACCTGAAACAGTCCCGGTGTGTCCAGCCAAAACAACAATCAAGTCGTCATTATCGGCAACGCACTTACCTATTGCGTAATCAATCGACGCAAACGGTTTTCGCGGATCATTACCATGAGACGGCAAGTCCTGCCCGTCAATATTCCTATCAGACGATGTAGTTCCTACAAAAAACACAGTACCCGTTACCATCCTATTCGCCAGCATTGGCAAATATAAACCATTAATTTTTAACATTTTTTACTCCTATTCCCAAAACCCTATCCACCCTTTTAAAGGGGAGCCTTGCGACTCCCCGGTTGGTTTAACTTACCGAACTACCGATTATCCATCTCCAATCACGGAAGCCCCAGCCGACTACGAAATACGAAATGTACTTTCGCATAAACGTATCGAAATCGATGGTGGAGTTAAACTCCAACGGCACCGAATCATGCCAGATAAGACTTTCCTTTATGGCCATTGAATCGATCAGGAACCAATCGTTGGTGTCGTAATCGTCCAGCAACGGAAGTTCGATTTCCTTCCATTTGTTGCGATGGAAGTTGGCGTTATTGGTCATCTCGTCCAGCTTGCCCTGAGAGTTAATGATCTCCCAGACGACCTCAGCGTTCGCCGTACCGTAAACGATAGTGTCAAAATTAGTATCAATTCTTTCACTGATATCGTTCTTAAAACCACGACCCTGCTGACGCACCGTTTCCAGATTAACCGCATCGAGGGCTAACGTAGAAAGGTTGTCAAAGCCGCTGGCGGTGCTTGTACCGCTTTTGGTTGTGTGGTCGTTGGAACACAATGCCACGCCTTCCTCACTTTCCAGAAACGTAAACGCACTGGAATCGTGATAAATGAAAGGCTCATGCGCGATTTTGTTCATTTTCCGGTTCGCGGCAACTGCAAGCCTTTTTGCACGGCCTTCGATAACACCGTATTGCTCTGTATCGAGCAGTCGTCTCTCAACGGTAATACCACCGGCATACTCAAGAGGAGTGATTTTGGTGGTGAATCCGGGAGAAACTGACTGATAGGTGACAACGCCCTCAAATCGTGCAGGGTCAGGAACGTCACCGATTGCCATGTACTCTAGCCAAGCCTTCGAGGACTTCACGACGTTGAAAAACTGGTCTTTGATTAGCGGCAGTGCTTTGTACGTGCCGTCAAAAACATTGTCCATCCTGTTGTCCAGGAGGCGTATAAAAGGTTTATTTGTTAATGGATTTCCCATCTATCTCACCTCCTTATGATTCTGTGCCAACAGAAGCGGCGGTAAATGAAAAGGCGGCGTATTCTTTGCCGGACTCTTCAAGGTTAAGTTCATGGATGATGACACCGTAACCAGTGTCTATGTTGTTGTCGCCATCAATGCAGTTCGCGGTAGCCGGGATGTCTATGCACGACAGTCCGATCTTAACACTTGCCACAACGAACACATCTCCTACAGCAATGCCGTAAGGAAATACTTCCGTTGTAACTTGTGCGTTTGTTCCAGGCGTTGTGTTTGCTCGGTACTGCCCACGGTTTGCACCGCTTCGGCAATATATCGTGCTGAAATCATCAGCATGGTCCACAACAGTTTGGTTTGCGTGAGTAACGGTAGTGCCGTTAGTGCTTGCGCTTGTAACTACCAACTCGGTCAGCGCAGTTCCAAACGTAGTGTCATAAATCGGCCCTTTAAAAAGGGTCACATGCGGAATCGCCAGAATAAGCTCGACTCTTCCAGGGCCAGTGTCGGCAATTACCGATTGAGTTACCGAGTACGTGCATTTGTCGCCCTTATAGGTGGCGTCATAGACACGATCCCCACTGTAAACACCAGCTACAACCCCGGCCACGGGTTCATCGTCTTCCCATAGCTCCGTCGCAGCGTCCAGTATTTGAACTCCACCAGACGTACCGACAGCCCCGTTGCCAGCATCCCACTGTGCCATCTGCCCGACATACATCGTTTCCGAGACGGGCATAATTAATTTTATTGGAGCGCTGTTTGCTAAACTTCCAGCGCATTCAAAACCAGCCATAATTAATCTCCTTATAGGGTTCTCATTTTGAGTTCAAAGACCCGCAAAATGAACACCCGGTTGTTATATTGGGTTGTTTGATTAATCGGGAGATTGTAACTTCTCCGGCGGTGGCTGCGTTCTCGGTCGTGAGGCTATCTGTCGAAATCAGTAGTATCTCGCCCCTTGAAACGCCACGGGCGTGTATCGTATAATCCCCATCGTTTGTACCGCTATTCGTAGCGATACGGATATTGCTGCTTGCTTCAAAGTACTTATCCACGAACTTAGCGCGTGAATCGGTAAGATACGCGGGTGCACTTCCGCTCGCAGCGACAAAACCAATGCTCGTTGCAACGTACTGCTCGTCAACATATTCGGTAGGCGTAGGAACTGCGTCATCTCCATAGTCGCCCGTTTTCGTGGGGGACTGTCCGCTAGGCCCGGTCAACTTAGTATCCCAGTGCTTGCAAAAATTACAACGATATCGGTAAAAGCTTCCATCTTGATATTTCCATATGCGAGGAGGCTTCAGGTTTGTTTCGTTTGCTCTCATTGTTAATCTGCGAACAGCTTAGCAACCTCCTCCTTAGATATTCCGGTTTGTTTGATATAATTTTCCGTGTACTCGTCAAACACGGGTGCCTTTGGTTTCGTCGGATCTATCGTATTCGATGGAGTGATAGTACCCAACGGTTCACCTGCTACTGTGTTTCCTGCCAGCGGGTTAGCTTTCCCCTGTTTTTGCATGGCCATGTTAAGACTTCGATTAACGAGCATTTCTGCCATAGCGCCAGGTGCCGCGCCAGGTTGCGGCTTCATGCCAGCTATCATTTGCATAACGTTTTTCACTACCTCAACGCCCAGCTTGTTTTCACCCGCTTTGGTCTGTGCGTATAACGGGTTCTGAGTCATTTGTTCAGCGGCGGAGTGCATAACGTCCTGCTTGAATGTCGCTGTTGCGTTGTCTCTTTTATCAAGCTCAGAGTTCAACCACTTGGTCGGATCCTGTTCCAAAACGTCTGCTTCTGGTTCTACTGGCGTCGCAACCCTTTCATCCAGCATCGTTTTGAACTTCTGTTCTTGTTCTACTTCCCGTCTGCCTATCCATGATTGAAATTGATTCGACTGTTTTTCTAACGCTGCATCTACAATTTCCTGCGTTGTCGGTTCTACCGGCTCAATAGGCTCAATAGGCTCTATTGGCTCAATAGGCTCAATAGGCTCAGTCGGTTCTTGAGGTTCTTGAGGTTCTTGAGGTTCGTCTGGCATTTTTTACTCTCCTTTGCTTTGTTTGTGAGCCGGGCAAATAAAAAGGGCCTGACACTATGCGTTCACAGCCGCTGTGCCGACCCTTTTTATTTTCTATTGGAAGAACACCTTAGAAAGCTATTCTAAGGTACGCCCGTATTTAATTGTTTAATACTTCCGGTTTATACTCCTTTAATAATGCTATACCCAGCTTTAAGTTATTTATCCTTCGCTGCAATTACCTTTAATCGCTTTTCGTGGTGTTCTCCCTTTAATATCATATCCATCCACCGATACATGATGTCCAATGCCGCTCTGTACCTGTCAGCACTCTTCACAATGTCATCGAGGTTTTTCTTTGGGTCGTCATGAACGAGCTTGTATATCTCCTCAAGCTCGACCCGGATGATATTAACCGCATCGGTCAACATGAGCTTTCCGTCAGGGGTGTCGAGATACTGGCGTAAGCGCCTCTTGTTGAGCAATTGTTCCAACACATGCTCGCGCTTGTCTTCCCTGATTCGATTAATGTAAATGTTAAGGTCCACCCCT
>SDBV01012075.1_pt1 | contig 11101 bp, 13 predicted proteins | sample 2277081 | NCBI WGS metagenome assembly SDBV01 (sample SAMN10402039, study PRJNA504765) | marine sediment metagenome | isolation source: marine sediment core GS10_PC15, 223 cmbsf | place: Arctic Ocean: Southern Knipovich Ridge | collected 2010
CATTTTAATCTGTTTTCTACATGTCTCCTGCGATATGGCTCATAACACTTCCCGCTCCCCGTAACTGATTCTCCTGAGTTCCGAGTCGTACCGCATGCGACGGGTCTGAACCTGGTTGTTGAAGGCCAGCCTCCCGTCCTTCGCTGTCAGCACGACTCCCTGCTCACGCAGCGGCCTTCCAGGGGCAATTTCGAGCTTCACGGTTTTGCCGGTCACCTCCTTCACCTTCCTTTCAGCTTCCTTCAGCAGAGCCTTGTCGATGAGGGACAGCTCGCCGGCAGAAGCTCTTACAGACGCTGCGGGAACGTTGAGTCCTACAGCCGCCTCAACAACCCATCCTGCAACTATGCTGCGGTACGCCTCGGTCTTGATCAGAGATTCCAGCTTTCTCCGGGCCTGGGTCAAAACATCGCGCATGAGCTCATCCCGCGCCCTCAGAGACAGGCGACGGGTCTCGACGGCAATTCTGGAACCACTGTTGCCTCTGATGACCTCGGCCTGCGCATCGGCCTTCTCTTGGGCTGTAATCAGTATCTTTTCAATCTGCAGATCCGTTGCCTTCCTTCTCTCATCGAGCATGCGGCGGGTCTCCTGAATGATCCTGTCGGCTTCTTCCCGGGCTTCCTGCTCGATCCCGGCAAGCAGACCGGAGCTGTCAGTATCCGATTCACTCATCTTTCACCTCAGAGATTTTACAGCTTGATGCCGATCGCTCTGTTCACAAGCTCACGCAGAGTCGGCCTACCTGCGACCTTTCCGGCCCTGTCAGGCACCTCCACTATCAGAGGAAACGCGTGCGTGAAAATGTAGCTGTCAACGAGCGAGCGGATATAATCGGCGGCTCGCTCAGTAATGATGATGATCCCCACCTCCTTGTCTTGCAGCGCAAATTTAAACGCCTGCTCAGCCTCGGAGCGGTCACTCACCGTTTGCCCTCTGACTCCGACCATGCCGAAGCCGAGAACAGCATCTTCATCCCCAATTACAAAATGGTTCATTCCACTGAGAGTCCTTCAAACCTTGCCCAGGATCATCAGGGCCGTGATAAAACCAAAGACGGCCAGCCCTTCGGCCAGCGCGATGAAGATAAGCGCCTGCCCCGCAACCTCGGGCTTTTCCGCTATGGCGCCCATGGCGGCCGAGCCCACGTAGGCGATGCCTATGCCTGCGCTCACAGCGCCAAAGCCGAAAGCGACCGCCGCTGCGATAAGCGCGAACTTTGTCACCTCTGCCCTTTCCTTCGTCAACTCCAGTGTCACAGCGCTCACCTCGCCTTCTCCTTGCGCGCTGCGCTCCTGAGCAAATGTGTTGACTGCAGTAACCGTCCCGAAAACAACCACCAATACAACGGGTATCAGTAAACTGAGTGCGAACTTCGTCTTGAAGCTTTCCTTGATACTACTCATTGACACATCCTCCGCGATTCTTGATCAATTTCTCTTTCGTCTATCATCGACGCCCTGGATATTCTGTACGCCCCTGGGCTCTTCAGCGAAACGCTGGGCTCTTCAGCGAAGCGCTGGGCTCTTCAGCGAAACGCTGGGCTCTTCAGCGAAACGGGACTGTAGGCGCTGGTTGAACGGACAAAGTACTTCGAGAAGAACTCATAGTAGTTGAGCCTGAGAGATTGAATGCCTGCCGAAAGACCCTCAAGAGCGATGACCAGAAGGTTGCCCAAAATCAGAACCAGTATGGACCAAATGGTATATGCTCCGCCTCCTCCAACCATTCTCGCTATTTCAAAAAAAACCATCATGAGGCTCGCATGAGCGATGCCCAACCCGGCGATCCGCATAAAGGAGAGGGTGTTTGCCAGATATCCGCCGAAGATCTCGAGCAGCTCCACAAACCACTCCAGCACAAACTGAACGAGAGCGAAGGGTGTAAGCCTCAGGGCGGAATGCTCCTTTTTCCGCGCAAGAAACTCAACAGGCCCGGCCAGGGCGAAAGCGAGGGCCGGAAGGCCGAGCAGCCAAAACAGAAGGCTTCCATCCGGAAGCTCTTTATAAGCGTGGCGGACGAAGAAGAAGGCCGTATAGATCCCTCCGCCGTAGATCCAGGCGCCGAGAATCCCCCCCTTATCGAAGAGCAACTTTCGCCACTCTCTCCTCACCACAGTATTGATAAAGTTCAATACCAGACCGATTGCAATGACAGAGATTCCGAAATAGATAGTTATCGCGAGCACGCCGTAGATATCTTTGACGAAACCCTGCCCCTCGAAGTGCCCCGAAACAACAGCATGGAAGTCAAACCACAGAGGCTCGAACCACCCCATGCCGAAATAAGAGCCAAACAGGAGCCCTGCTACAACCGCGGACAATCCGCACCAGGCGACGAGACCCGAAAGCTGGTACCGGGCCTCGTTCTTTCCCCTGTATATCAGGGTCCCTATCAGCCCCAAAATGACCAGCACTGTCCCTTGGCCCGCATCGGGGAACATCAATCCGAACATGATCAGGTAAACGACTGCGACGAGTGGGGTTGGATCCACAGTTCCGTACTCCGGAACGGCGTACTTCCGAACCAGCATTTGAAAAGGAGCCAGAAACCCGGGATTCTGAAAGAGAACCGGTACTTTTCCCCGGCTCTCCGCCACTCCGATATCGGGGTCGTTCCATTCCAGATAGCACCGCCCTTCGGTGACCTCTCTTATTGCCGTTTCCATTCGCCGCTGTTTTTCTGCGGGAATCCACCCGGAAAAAATGACCGTGCGGGAGGTCTTGCTGAAATAGGATTGTATCCGGAACAAAAGCCCATTCATTCCGAGGCCTCTCCATATCTCGCGTAGTCTCTCACCTTCACGCTCGACCAGGCTCCGGAGCTCTCCGTCTAAAGCGTGCTCTTGCTCTCTCAGAGCTACCACCCTCTCTTCAAAGCCTTGCACGACATCCCGCCCGTATCCTCTCATCTCTTGTGGCAGATCAGCGGCCACCCAGCCGTTTCGTTTTAGAGTCTCCTGAATTCGTCCCTGGTCCCTCTTCATGGAAACAATCAGCAGATGGGTGAGCTCGCCCTCCTCGCCAAGTGTCACGACAGCAGAGGGAAAAGCCTTCATCTCACTCTCCAAAACCTCGAGACGCGCCATAGGCGCCGTGCCCGCCTGGATGTTGAGAATAGAATTCGACGTCTGGCGGTTTGCCAGACGCCCTATATCTCTGAAACGCTCGAACTGCCGCTTAACCTCTCCGAGCCTCGGGATTTCTTCCTGTACCCTTCGCTGCCTGTCTTTGACGCTCTGAACCCTGGAAGCCAGCTCGTCGAGATACTTTCCGATCTCCTGGAGGTCCAAAGGAGCTATTTTGTTCACATCGAACGTCAGGGGCGGAACTAAAGACGTTTTTAAGACGGTGAGGAAAGATTCGGTTTTCCTTTGCATTTCCCGGATGCGTTCTTCGGAGACTCGCGGCTGAAGGGCAGTCACCTTGGCCTTCCAATCTTCCTTCTCCTCACTCACTCTTAGCAGGTGAAGGGTTCCCTCACGCAGGAGCTCCCTGGAAACCCTGTCCGTATCTTTGCTGGTCACCACGGCGATGAGCTGTTTCATTTTCACGGTAGCAAAAATCATAACAGGCTCCTGATACGGTCTAGGGGAAGCTCATATTCTTTTGCATTGATAATGGTAAGCAGTTTTCTGATCTCGTTTTTTTTAAGAGCAAAATATGCCAGGAGAATCCCAACGGTAAACGGATAACCTGCCAGAATATGCCTGACCTCTTGCATTATGATCTGTTCGAGCACCGATTCGATCAAAAGAAGCCTCGAGACGGTGTCACCATCCCATGAGGCCAATACGGTCAGAAGTGAGGAGTATTGCCTGCTCAAGAGAATCCCAGCCATCTCATTGACGCTGCGGGCCGAATACGCCTCCCTCAGCATATCCATATCCACCCCATAACCTTGGGGGATAAGGTGTGACAGAGCGGCCTCCGGGGGAAGATCGTATAGGCCTTTGAAACGGGAGATCCAGTTTATGTTCTGAATGTCGATTTCCACACCTATCATCCTGCGAGCGATCTTGCGATCTCGCTGCACCAGACGTCCTGTCTCAGCCAGCAGCTGATCGTAGAAGTAGTGATCCAGACCAATCTCAAAAGGAAAAACACTCTGCAGGCTCTCGACCTGATCAGCGGATTTCTGAATTACAGCGCCATAGGGAGTGTTTTTCAGAACCTCCGCAACGCTCCGGGCGCTGTCAGCGCCGATGACCTCATCGACAGCGATACTGTAGCGGACCTGCCCCCGAGAGAGATAGCCTGCCGCCGTTTCGATGGTACGACCGCGTATAACCCGATCAAACCAAAGCCGCAGGGCCTTTTTAAGGTTAACGATTTCGTAGTGCAGAGCCAAAGCCATTACAAAGGATTGAACTTCGCCTGACACATCCTTCCCGACCTCGAGATAGAGGTTCAACTCCCGCTCGAACAGCGCGAGCTCTATCATTTTGATGTCGCCGGTGTCATTGTAGACCTGCTCCGCAAAGGCGAATGAGGTTTCACTGAGAAGATGTAAGGCTTCCCGAAGGGAGGGAGAACGGATCATCCCCTCAAAAAACTCATCGGTTAGAATCTTGCCGATTCTCGCCCTGAGCTTGGCATTGATAAAGGCATACTTCTTCAGAACCCCTGCCATGACACTGCCTTCAACCTTCTATTTCTTATATTCGGGTGTAACGATCAGCTCAACAACCGCATCGACGATTTTTTCCAGGAGCCTGCTGTTGCGCTCGACAAAATCACTGTTTTCCTTTTCGGTTTCTCTGATGCGACGTTCATGATCCTGATCCGCTTCTGCACGCGCCCGGCTGATCCTCTCCTCTACTATGCCCTGGGCTTTTATGTGGGCCTCTTCGAGGGCCGAACTCGCGTCAGCATCGACAGCTTTTTTCATCTCCGCCGCTTTTTGCCGGGCCGCATCCAATTTGGCGTTGGCAGCTTCCTCTGCCTGCAGTACCTGGTCAATTATATCGCCCATCTCAGTTCCCTTCCATATCTCTCGCCTGTTATATGCTCTCTACTGTTAAAATAACAATCGCCTCGCCGATTAGGAAGCAAAATGATTACACACAATCAAGTATCTTCATCAAGTATCTTCATCACGATATATGTGCTCATAGGTACCGGATCCTTGGGGGAATTTCCTCTTTGAACCAAAACTCAATAGTTTCCGAGTTGACCGGAAATTTGTTAAGAATATTATTGATAGCCACTAGATTCGCATTCCCAACATAGGCCGCTGATGACATCGACCTCTGAAAATGATTGTAGGATATCCAGAAAAAAGATGAAAGACGGAAAAACAGTGCCCGGCAGCCTCGCAGCATGCAAACATTGCCAGGTTACCCAAGCATTCTAAAGTCTTCACCTTAAGGCGATGGAATTTCTCCCATTCCCCGAATTTACATCCGCCAATATATCTCTTGACCCCGTACCATGATGAAGGGTTTAAATTAGTATGAGGAGATAAAAATGAACAGTCGATACAAATTGTCGACATGTCAGGTCGGAATGGAGGATAAGGATGGCTTTGGAAGAAAAACTTGAATTGAAGATACGGGGTATGACCTGTGATTCATGTGCTTTTCACGTGGAAGAAGCGCTTCAAGGCGTGAAAGGGGTCTTAGAGGCAAAAGTCCCCGGCTGGCGTTCGGGCCGGGCAAGGCTTGTAATAGAAACAGATGTCAGTAAGGAAGCTCTGGCCGAGGCGGTAAAAAACGCAGGCTACCGTAGTGAGGAGCTTTCTCGCAAGCAGATCACACCACAGCAGCCTGCCGAAGGATGGGGGCAGGAGGTAGACTACGATCTGGTCGTTATCGGCACCGGGGGCGGCGGGATGGCAGCGGCTATTAGAGCGGCTGAGCTGGGCCGAAATGTATGCATTATCGAATCAGTTGTGATAGGAGGGACCTGTGTGAACATCGGATGTGTGCCTTCAAAAGCACTCATAAGAACGGCAGAAGCATACCATCGCGCTCAGCACCACCCATTTGCAGGCCTGGACACTCGAGCGGAGGGAAAAGACTGGCAGACTGTCCTGAGTCAAAAGGACAGCCTGGTGGCTGAGTTGAGGCAGAACAAGTACATCGACGTATTGGAATCTTACGGCGAAAGTATCTCTCTGGTGAAAGGCAGAGCAGCTCTTCAGCCTGACGGAACCCTGACTCTGGAGAGCGGGCACGTATGTCGTCCCGCCAAGATTGTCATCGCCACCGGCGCAGCGCCCAGGATCCTGCCTCTAAAAGGAGTCGCAGATGTTGCAGTGCTCACTAGTACCACGCTTATGACACTGGAAAAACAGCCGAGCTCGCTGATCGTCGTAGGAGGAAGGGCTATTGCACTGGAGTTGGGGCAGACTTTTTCCCGCTTTGGGACAAAAGTGACGGTTCTCCAGCGCAGCAAGCGACTTATTCCGGAGCACGAGCCGGAGATCGCTGCAGCACTGGCTGATTATCTGCGTGAGGAGGGTCTGAACATACACACCGGTGTGACACTCGAATCGGTGAGGCAGGAAGGGGATGAGAAGGTTGTCACCGCCAGCTTGAACGGCCGGCAGGAAGAGTTTCGAGCCGAACATGTATTAATGGCCGTAGGGCGTGTCCCGAATACCGAAGGGATGGGTCTTGAAGAAGCCGGCGTCAAACTGGACAAAGACGGATTTATTGTGGTGGATGAGCATATGCAGACCAGCAACCCGAACGTGTACGCCGCCGGTGACGTAACGACCCTTCCGAAGCTAGTATACGTAGCGGCGGCAGGGGGCGGTGTTGCTGCTCAGAATGCACTGAACGGGAATAGCAAGCGTTTGGACCTTACCGTGCTTCCTAACGTGATCTTCACCGACCCTCAAGTAGCCACTGTTGGACTGACGGAGTCACAGGCAAAAGCAGAAGGCTATGAGGTCAAGGTAGCCAATCTGCCTCTGGCCTACGTACCACGGGCTTTGGCGGCTAGAGACACCCGTGGTTTGATCAAACTGGTTGCGGACAAGAGCTCGGATCGCTTACTTGGAGCTCACGTTCTGGCAGCTGAAGGGGGAGAGATCATCCAGACTGCAGCCCTGGCAATCAAATTTGGTCTCGAGCATGGGTTCTCCATTACCAATCTACGGGAGATGCTGTTTCCTTACCTAGTGCAAGTGGAAGGATTGAAGCTGGCAGCTCAAACCTTTGAGAAAGATGTCAGCCAGCTGTCCTGCTGTGCCGGCTGAATAGCTCAGAAACTTCCTGGCAGCTCGAGTACCTGGAGACGCTTGTGCATGATGCGAGGTTCAAATCTGTTGGAAGGCTCCCCCTCATTTTGTTTCGGTTGCAAAAGAATGCAACTTACGATCCTTTTTTGCAGACAATCGAGGTTTCACTGCCATGGCTGAATAAGTGGACCCCGAAGCAGTAGGGGATCGGCTCAATGAGCATTTCACTGAAATGAGCGAGATGATCGTGTTTCAGTCAACGTTGCTTCTCGTCTGGAAAAATTGCCCATAAAAGCCAAACGATTGTGAGTGCCGAAATCGTTGCTCATTTGCATGATTCTTTCGAAATAGAGGCCCTGAATCCACAAAGAATCAAGGGTAAGGCAAGAAGCTTGGGATCTACATTGCTACGTTTTGAGGGCTTGAGTGTACACTCCAGCTTTATCCATTCTTCAGAGGGCTTTTAGTTGTGCAGCGGGCGGTGTAGGGTATGTGAGGATATATACTCCTTTACTTACGCTGAAGTATATCTATCCAATTCTTTGAATGAGTCGCCCTACAACGAGCCAGTAGTATACAATATAGCCTCCTGCACCAAGCAAGAGTACTGCACTGACGCGCTCCACATATGGCACTAAGCGGCGCAAATGCTTTATTAAGGCACCCTTGAAGATGGCAAGGCTAACAGTCAGGGCAACCAGAACCGCTCCCATTCCCAGCGAATAGGCTAAAAACTGAGCAATTGCCTGGAGGATCCCTCCGGTGGTAAAAACACTCCCGATAACTGCAAGGAATATAGGGAGAGTGCATGTCAGAGAAGCCAGACCGTAGACAACTCCGAAAAGGAAGAAGGTCTTCAAATTTCTGTTTTTCTCAAGCTTGACAGAAAACAGGCTGGGAATACTCAGATGGCGACCGGCTAACAGCCAGATCCCTAAAAACACAAGTAATACGCCAATTATAAACCCTACCCAAGGTATAGCGTTGATGAGAATCCGCGCCCCCAGAGAGATGACGGTCCCAACGACAGCAAAGAGAATAAGAAAACCGGAAGTAGTAATAACTCCAACCAGGACCGCTCTAAACATTAATGGAGTAGTACCTACTGTTGCGACTGCGGTATCTGCCGTTTGTCCTGGCTGAACCGTCGCAGAAGAGGGTGATCCGGTTTTATTCTCGAGGTTGAGAAAATAGGAGATATAGGCAGGGAGCATCGCAAAGCCGCATGGGTTGATAGTGGCAAGCATCCCCGCCCCAAAAACCGATAGCAGTAAGGCTATATCCATGATTTACTCCAAAATGAGCTTGATCTGTTTTTCCAGTGTTCGGTAAGAGGTGGAGCGAAGGTCCTTGAACACGACTTTACCGGATTGATCGAAAATGATGGTTGTCTCCAGAGCCCTTATCTTATAGCTTCGGGCGACATTCCCACCCCTATCGAAAGCCCAAATGTAATCCGGGTTTCCAACCTGGGACTTAAATAAGGCCAGGCTCTGCGGTGTTGACGAAGGATCAATATCCAGGGCTAAAATCGCAACCCGGTCTTTATACTTCTTATGCAGTTTTGCCAGTTCTTCGGCCTCGTGAAAACATGTGGGGCACCAGTAAGCCATAATAAACAGGACTACTGGTTTCCCTCTATTGGCAGAAAGGGTGAACGTTCTTCCATCGATAGTAGTTACCGCGAAGTCAGGGGCAGAGGAATCACTGACAGGATTAAGCAGCTTGGTACCGGACGGCGGAAAACCGCAACAAGCCTGCCCGAAAACATCCGATGTTCCAAACACCAGTAAAACGGCTGTAAAAATAATGATCCAACTAGTTTTTTTTGATTTCATAGTTTCCTCCTATATTAATGATGTTCTCCAATACGATAGGTTTCTTTTCTAAAGCCTTGGGATTGTTTGCGTGAATAGAAATTTTCCCTTTTCCCTTTTTCGAACTAAGCGTTGTAGTATTACAAACGGCTTTCTTACCAGAGCTTCCAAGCCACCGAAAAGCCAGGAATAAGCCACCACCGAAGAGGGCAGTCGACACGAGGAAGAATATTAGCGACGAGTTTGCAATTACCGCTCCAACAGAAGTTCCGGCAGTGACAGCCAGCAGGATCGGAATTGTTAGAGCCAAGTGACAGGGACATGCAAGAACCGCCACTCCGATTGCCAGCCCTATCTTTATCTTATGCCAGATCGCTACCATATTGCGTTATCCTTCCTCGTCGGCTCTATTATAAGCTATAAAATAAACCTTAGACCTTGGTACGGGGTCAAGTGCTTTTGTCGTAAAAATCGAATCACGACGGAAATAGAGCTTACTCAATTGTAGTGTCTCGCTTACCGATCCATGCGGCGTTCTGTCAAGGAATGAATCTTGTCAGCAATTTTATAAGACACATAGGGGAGGATCAGTAATTGCATGACGGGAATGATCCCAACACCTAGAAGGGGAATGGTAGGCATGATTTCAGAATAGCTCCATCTATTGGCGTCTAAAGCAGTCATCTCTATGTGAATAGCGATGAATCCACCTATACTGCAAAGATAAATGCTCTTGAATGCGTTTAGACGATCTGACCAATACCAACTTTTAAAGAGGAGCCTTCCGATAAGGAAGATTAATAGAACGATATTTGCATTACCGATACTTGCTTCGAAACAGATGATCCGGACCCTGATGTCGGAGAAATCTGTATTTCTGAAGAAAGGCACCTGCAGCATCGCTGCTTATCAGAATAAGATTAAAATTTTCAGCCATAGCAAAATCTCCTGAAATCTAGCGTTCTTCTGCGTGTGTTCGACTCGCTTTTAATAGGAGAAATAAATCTCGCCTTCGGAAATTATTTTCGAAACCTCAGCATATGTGATAGGTGGTACATATTCAAAACCCGGATTAGCCTTGAGTAGCTTGTCGCTTTCACCGAGAACGATGTTAAAACCCGTATTGACAAACATCCCAGCCCCTCGTTCAGGTATCATCTCAAGATAGTCTTTATAGTTATGGGGAATCTGATCTAGCGGTATATAGCTTTGATAGGAAATAGCTTTTCTGAGTCTTTCTGGAACTGCGGTTTTCTCCAGTCTCGATTTTTTCCCGTTAAAATCCAGGGCGGCACTTCCGCTAAAGACCATTCTTACATCTGCACCCGCTTCCAAAGCCACCAAGGCAACGTTGAACCCCTCACATATTTGAGCATCATCAACTCCTGGACCCTTTTTTATATGAAATACCACTTTTTTGCCTTTAAGCTCGGAAGCAATTTCTGTGGGGCTGAGAAACGATTCTTCATATTCGTAATCAAGGCTTTTCCTTCTCACCCCTACCACTACAATTGCGAGAATCGAAGCTATAGTCTTTGTTCGAGATGGAGTGATTGTTACGGGGGAAGAGGCCGAGGTGCATTTTGAAACCAAGGGCTATAGTATGGTAGCGGACAAGTCCAAACCGAATGAGTGGAGTATGGCCGGAGCAGTGCTGTTCAACACCGAAGAGGAGAGATACGGGTGGCTAAACAAGTTACTGTTAGCGTCGTTTGGGATTCGTGTTTCTAATCCTTAAGCAGTATTGCGTCACTTCTTCGTCCAATTCCACAGGATAGTCGTAGCCGAGACCTGTCCCGACTATTCCTGCGAGCTTTCTGAAGAAAGCAACGGCCTTGAAAAAGGCTCGCCAGTTCTCTTCGACATCCGCGCCAGCATATGTCGAAGAGAACTCTGACCAATTCTCGGCATCAAGATAGTGCTTGAATCTTTTCCCCCAGATTCCAGCGTTCACTGACCAGTTATTTTGCAACCCGATGTACCATTCGACGATCTTATGCAGGAAAGAGTAACGAAGGACGTTATCGAACATGTATTTGGCGAAAGGCAATTCGCCCCTCCAAAGGTATTTAGGCACATAGATTGCGTCCCACCAG
>SDBV01012076.1_pt1 | contig 11101 bp, 24 predicted proteins | sample 2277081 | NCBI WGS metagenome assembly SDBV01 (sample SAMN10402039, study PRJNA504765) | marine sediment metagenome | isolation source: marine sediment core GS10_PC15, 223 cmbsf | place: Arctic Ocean: Southern Knipovich Ridge | collected 2010
GTGGTAAGTGGAACTTTGTAGATGCCCAGTACTGCTGGAGCTGCCATGAACCCAAGTTTTCAGAGGACCCTAAGCCCAAGAGGGGCCGGCCCAAGACGGAGCTAGCAAATGCCTCCTGATCCAAGAGAGAAGTGTAAAGAATGTCCTCTCTACAAAGCCCTAAACCCAAGGCATATTGTAGATGGCAAGCCTTATAAATCCTGTTCCGCAGGGGAAGTACCTGAAACCTGCAAGGAAGATACCAGTAACTATGGTGAGACTTTGGAGGCCCTACTAATCAATCCTCCAATGTTCTGGAGAAGATACAAATGACTGGAGAGAAAATAGACTTCACTGCAGCAGACCAAAAGCGGTTCCAGAAGTGGAGAGGTAAGCAAGGCTCTGACTGGGAGGCCAACTTCAAACTCGATAGACAGAAGGATCTCCTAGACTTCAAGACCCTCTTCAAAGTAGAGAAAGGGTCTAACTTCCACTGTCCTTGGTGTATGATGGGCAGACTTTACTATCAAGAAGAGGAAAAGTTTTACGTCTGTAGAGACTGTAGACTAAAATTTAGTATTGAATGCCTAAGTATAGAGAATTTAGATAAACTTATTGAGTCAAAAGCAGAAGAAAGACGCCTAAAAAGAGAGGAAAGGAAAGCTGATAAAGCCACACCTCAAGTAGTAGGCTTTCCTCCAGACTCATCCCCCGAAACAGAACTTCTACTAGAGCAGGCTAGAGACACCGGAAAAATCCAGTGCCCGGACTGTGAAACTCTACTAGATGCAGATCTACCAGTCTGTACCTGTGCTTGGAAAAATCCACTAGTTAGCCTAGGACTAATCTAACCAGTAGGACATAAGTAGTTCCTATTAAACACAGAGGTCTACTTCGGTAGGCTTCTGTATTGGTGAAGTACTACTCGTCCTTCTTGGAAAACCAATGGCATAGGCAGTTCCTAATAAAATTGGTTATTTTTTTACTGTCCGCCATTAAGAGAGGTAAACAATGGAAGCAACAATCAAACTCTTTAGAGCACTATCTATCAAGACAGAAGAACAGGCAGACAATATAGACTTAATGAAAGAGACTATTAAGCACGGTTTCATCTTTGCTCCAGAAGTTATTGCCAACTATTCTAACTATAGTGAACTAATCAAGTTAGTTGCAGATACAACTGGATTAAGTACTGAAAAGATGAATAATGCCTTTCATAAGTCCTGGACTAAGGTCAGAGACACAGATCTAGAGCTTCTAGTAGTAGAACAGCTAGCTCATTACCTGACCACTCATGGAAAAGAACACACTGCAATGTACCTAGTTGAGAAAGGCCTCCAGTGGGAAGTAGATAACCTTACAGAGAAGGTGTCTGAACTGGAAGATCTTGACCTAACCCAAGTCCAGGATGACGGCTATATCTACATTCCCAAAGAAGTACTGGATATCCCTAGCATTGATGTAGACAAGTTCCCCTTAATGGTAATCAAGGGATATACCTATGAAGAACTAAAAAGCAAACTACTAAAGATGCTAGGATCTGGAATTGCTCTAGCAGAGGATACTATAAAGGCTATCCTAGAGATTGCCATGCTAGTAGGCTTTAGTGAACTAGAAGTTGAAAAAGTAAGGAACAGGGAAGTAAAGGTAGCCCTATATGAATATCTAGGCCTTTTCCCTGAGAGTCCCACTGAATTCCTAAGGTTTGTTATCTACAAAGCAACAAGCAAGACCCTACTAATAAAAAGTCCCGAACTAATCCAGGAAATTGGAGAAAGTAATAACCTGAACATAGTTAGAACCTTCTCAGACTATGAAGCAAAGTATGGTCTAGAAAGACTAGCAGAAGTGTTCTATAGATTTAAGCCTATCTTTCTAGCCTTTAGAACAAACGAGAGAATGAAAGTAATTGTAAATAGGATAAGAAGACTAGCTGTAACAAACCATAAACCACTCCCGGAAGATTACTTAAACAGTATCACTGCTAATATAAAAAAGGGAAATGGGATTGAAGTAAGCAGACTTGAGGCTGAACTAGAAAGAGTTAACACAGTCCGTAAGGTAAGGCTAGCTTATGCTCTTAAGTTCAGAACTGGTAATGTAGACTCTATCCTATATAGAATAAGGAACGGTAAAGGGTACGCAACCCAATTCTTCTTTGATAATAAAGTAGAGGCTAGAGAGACTCTAGAAGTAGTACTAGACTCTATTATCCAGGACGTCAGGAAGAATGTAGAAGGTAAGAAGATTTATATCCCAGATTATATCAAATATAGTCTTCCAGCTACTGAGAAGCAGTTTACTGGTAATTTCCCCTCAGGAACCTACATTACAGTACCTAACAATATGGTTATAGGTATCCACTGGCAGAATGTTAAAAGACGTAGCATTGACCTCGACCTATCCTTAATACCCTCAAAAGGAGGAAAGATTGGATGGGATGCTAGCTACAGGACCGAAGCAAGTGATATTCTGTTCTCTGGAGATATGACAGATGCTGGAGGACCTAAAGGTGCCTCTGAGCTATTCTATATCCGAAGACAGCTTAAAAACTCGTTCATCGTCTTCGTCAACTACTATAACTTTGACTCCTTAATAGAAGTACCCTTCAAGATTATAGTAGCAAAGGAAATGGCTAAGGACTTCAGTAGCAACTATATGGTTAACCCTAATAACCTCCTATCCATTGCAGAATCTAAGATGAGTAAGAGGCAGGCAATCCTGGGCCTACTAGTAGTAACTACCAGTGAGAGTAAATTCTACTATGCCGAAACCTCCGTAGGAAAATCCATTACCTCTTCTATCTCGAAACCGGCTAGTCTTAGTAGAAAGTATCTACTCGACTTCTATGAAAATAGTATTAGTCTGAACGGCATACTAACAGATGCTGGAGCAGTACTTACTACTAGTAAGAACGAAGCAGATATTGACTTATCACCAGAGAAATTAGAAAAGGATACTATTATACAGTTACTCCAGTAGGGTGGAAAAGATTACTATGCAAGATATGGCACAAGATAAGTAAGCGCTCTTATTACAGATTTATATATGGAGGCTAACCATAATGAACTATACAGGAGTATTCGCAACTGAGGATGAGTTCAGTGACCTACTAAATCTAGCTAGAAGAGGTTGGATGGATGGTGATACTGTAATGGTCTCTTCTGTAATGGAGGGATTAAGAAAGGACCAGTCCACTATTAATGCTAAGGTAGCCTGTCATAAGGTAGCACTTGCTCATGGACTACCAGAAATAGAAGGCTATTACGGTATAGACAAGAATATGCAATTTATCTTGTATGAGAGATAGTAGGAGGCTTTAAGTGAGTAGTTTTATTCACAAAAAAGAGAAAGGAATCTTTGCATCTTTAAGTTTTGTCGCTGCATTTACGACTACTACCCTCGGGTGGTGGCTATGGATAGAAGCTCCTTATTGGTTTGTTATTCCAATCTGCTTCTGGTTAGTATGGAGTATCTGTTATGGAGTATACTTAGTAATGAAAGATGTGGTTTGAGGAGACATAGAAGTGCAGAGTAACTTAATTAAGTTTGGTAATGAACCGTGTCCTCATAGATTAAATGATTTTCCCTGCCCGGACAGTGTACCACCAGAGTTACAGCTAAGAAAGCGGGACTGTCCTGATTGTTGGCAAGCCCTAGAGGAACCAGAAGGAGAGAAGTAGTGAAAACTGCAACATACAGTAAAGTAGGTGGCGGTACCTTTACAGTAGAGTATGATGAAACTGCTCCCTGTATAATCTGCGGAGAGCCAGTTGTCGAAGCTTCTATGGGAGGGACTACTATATGCCCAGCTTGTGACTGTGGCAAATGCCGTTACTGTGGGGAGAGTAGGTCTGTTCTTAGAGAAGAGATCGATGGTGGGCATTCACTACGAAGATTGAGAGAACATATGAAGTGGCACAAAGACAATCCCTCGACTACAGCTAATGGAGGTATCTAATACAATGCCATACGAAGCAGGACATCTAGGTTTACTTGTAACCTTCTGTGTAATTGCCGGAATAGGTTTAGGCCTACTCTTTGGTTATGCGATATGGGGTTAAGTATAAGATGGAGTCCATTAATGAGAACAACCATCGAGTGTGTTAAAGAAACACCTGAATTCTTTAGACTTGTAGCAAAGTGGTGGAAAACAACTAAAGTGTATCGTTCTTCTATCCATTACCTAAGTAGCAAAACCAATGAGTAGTTTTATTGAAATGTGGAACGAAGCGATTGACAATGACCCTTATTGGCAATTTGAGGACCTGTTAGAGGAAGACCCTGGATCGGCAGAAGCATTATGGGAAGTACATCAGATACAGGTTTTAGCCAGTAAAAGGTTAGGCTTTGAGATACCGATTGAAACAGTATTGAGACTACTAACAGGAGGTAAATGATGGACACAGCTTACGGAAAGGGAATATCAAGGTATACTAGGAAGACTGGAATATGTCCACCTTGTGGAACTAAGATATTTAGGATAGGAAAGATATAATTCCATCCATTCCTATAATGCCAGATTTCTGCCACATTAAGTACAAATAATTGGTGGACATTTCTCACATATCTTGCTATAATAGAGGCAGAGGAGGAACCAGATGAAGATAAAACTTTCAGCAACAGCAGTTTGGATAGTCAATCCCCATGATGAGGAAATGGCCAGGGAACTCCTAAAGGAACAGCCAAAGAATGTAATCCTAGACAACCTCCAGAGTGCACTCCATAGAGATCCAGAAGTAGGTTATCCTACTATAACTGCAGAGGAACTGGTGGACATACCTGCGGAAAAAGAAAGATGTACCTGTGGCCATCCTGCAGTGTACCATGACCGCGATGGCTCCTGTTGTGGAAATCCAGACAACTTCAAAGCGACTGACCTAAGGGGCATAAGTGATTGTCCCTGTCGCAAGTATGTAGCAGAGGAGGACTAGATGATACACTTAAAAGGACTATCTAAAGAGAAGTTACAAGAGAAAGTGGCAATCCTTCTATCTTTAATCAAGTCTGACAAGGATACTAAGTTTGGCCTAAAAGCAGACTGGAATGAAGATGGAATGAAGATAGAAATTGGACTTGAATAGGAGGAACCAGTATATGGATAATAGTACAAGTCCCTTATCCAACTACAGGTTAACAGTAAAGGAAGGGAAAGAAGCTCTAATCCCCAGATATGGATTAGAGACTGATTCCAAGTACTTTACCATCAACAGTCTTATTAGGATGTATGGAGAGCAAGAGGTTAGACAGTTCCTACAGGATAGAGGAATAAAATGAAGAAGAAACTAGTAGAAGTCCAAGTCCGTATCCTGCTAGACAAACAGCCTACCCCTGAGGAACGGGAAGGCTTAAGAAAACTCTTCCCAGATAGAGTCATTGAAATCCGTGAACTCTGGGAGAGGACAACTAAGGCTTAAGATGGGAAAGAAAAGCCGAAAGTCCAAGTATTACCAATGTACTCAGTGTGCCAGAAAGTTCAAACTAAATGGAGTTAGGGTCCCTCCCCACATTAGTACTGCAACCCGTGAATTCTGTCCTGCCTCGGGAAACTTTATCCCAGAGGTAAAACAGTCGTTTCACCAACCAGTACAACTCCAGAACATAAAAAGGAGTCAATAGTATGGATAACTTAAGAAGATTTGGACCCAAGAAGGTGGGTCACCCTGGAATAGGTAAAGAGTGCCCAGCCTGCCATACTCCCTTTAAAGAGGGAGACTATACTACTCTAATTGCTCTAGGTCCTGGAAACGACTCAGAATCCCAGAAGAAACATAGACAAGGACAACCCTACAATGCAGTAGCAGTAGAAGTCCACTACTCCTGTGCTACTGGACAGACCAGATAATAGGCAACACAATATCCATATGGCTCATATCCCTACCCGTGTGGGGGACAGTTATGTGGGTGCTTGGACTAGGCATCCTATACTCCATTGGTATCAACTTAAGTCGCAAGAAAAGTAGACTATGGCTTAGCATATCTTTCATAGGTGTTCTAATGAACTACGCCTATATGGACGCTCTCATATTCGATGCTGGAAGGGGTGGAGATCCAGTAGCAAGCTTCGTAGAAATCCTTATAGTTGCCACCCTAATCCTAGCCATGGTAAAATGGGGAAATCCCCAGACATAGAAATAGCAAGGAGGAATAGTGGTTAATATACTATGTCTTTTAGGGTTACATAAACTAGAAGATACCTCTAGTGAGGAAAAACGGTGTACAAGGTGTCCTAAGGTATGGATTATGTTTAAAACTAGAGAGAACAACAACGCAGGAGACTTTTACCTAGTAGAAAATTGGAAGGAAAAGCCTCTTAACAGCTAAGTACTGGGTGGCGGTTGGCGGAGTCCAAGACAGGATAACACAGATAAAGTGTTGCCAATGGCTGCCCGGTATTGAGAGGTTAAGGTATGGTAGAAGAAACACCTCCAGAAAGTGACTCCTGGCTTAGAGCCATAACATCCTGTAACAAGGCTGTAAGGATCCTCCGATCCAGGGGCTACATAGACGAACCTTATATAGAAGAAGAAAACATGCCAGCAAACTGGGACGAACTATCCCGGGTCCATAAAAACTTATGGGAGAATGTTTACTCTAAAAGGAGACGGAAATGACCCCTAAAAGAAAATGGAAATTTACCAGAAAAAATACACCAGCTACACACGGTATCAAAGTTTCCGATGACTTGTTTTCTTCAATAACATCTAACGAGGATGTTATATGCTTACTCCCCGAACCCCACTATATGCCTGATATGGGGGATAGAGACTGGTATACTAGTGGTGTTGAGCATATGAAAGCCAATGCCCAACTCATAGTTACCGCTGTAAATGCCTGTATCAAACTAAACCCTAAAGATCCCCTAGCAGTAGCAAGCAGTATCTCTGATTTATGCGAGTCTTTAGAATACATCATTAGGGAATTAGATAAAGCCGGTGTAATAAAGAAAAACTCTATCTTTATGGAAATGCCCAATAAAGTACTAGCCAAGGTAAAAGAGAGGTCTTAATGCCACATAAGTGCAAGAGCTGCGAAGAAGATATAACTCCATCTGAGTCTAGAGGAAAGGATGAGGTTATCCAAATTGGATTAGGCCACTTTACTACTGGAGAGTACTCAGACTTCGTTCTAAGAGAGAGTAAGTGCTACTTCCACTTAAACTGCTTTAAAGGAGTAACCTCCCCTACACCAAAAGATATCCTCTTCCAGGTAGGCTGGGAAGATAGTGAATGTGCTAGGATAGAAACTCTAGCCTGTTCTTGTGGTAGAGATCTCCTAAAGGATTATGGAGAATTTACTGCAAGTCACGAAGAGATAATTGACTGCCCAAAGTGTGGTAAGAAATATCAATTCATCTGGGAAGGAATGACCATAAAGGAGGTAGCCTAATGCCCGGAGATTCAGAGATAACCACCAAACTAACTTCGGATAGAGTTACAAAGACCTTTTTGGACTGTCTATTCAAAGAAGGCGAAGATACTAGCAACCATATAAAGGCTGAAGGCATAGTGACCAATGTTGGCTTTCACCCTGAACGACTAGCATCTCATAAATCAGAAGTGGATGAAATGCTTGGGGAATTGCCCAAGGAATTTCAGAAAGATAGTGGTGGAGGATGGTCATTCCTCAATGCCTGTAATGACAAAGACGGAAATCAGTGGACAGGGCTACACCGCACAATGGAACAACTTTTCCTGTTGGGTATTGCCTTGGAGAGAGTAAAAATCCAATTGCCAAGAGAAGTATGGTCAGCTCTACCAGGCGGAATGCCCTATCTTGTAATAGATCTATCTTAGTGATTTAGTGGATGAACGATACACAGGTAAAACTTAAAGTCTTTGAGTTTGCTTTGTGGGAAGCTTATAAAGAAACCAGAAGAGAGGAACAGGTCTTATGGTGTTCTTTACACAAGGTTATAAGTAAAGTTGGAATGTCACTACCACTATTCAATGAGAGACTTAAGCAGTTATGGGAATGCCAGTTTACAACAGAACCTCTATATACTAATAGGTACAGTTTTGGATTAGAAGCAGATTGTATACCTACTGAACGATACCGTCTACGTAATAAGCTAATAATCATTGACCACTGTCCTGTATTCATTATCCAAATGGGACAGAAGTAGGGAGACACTAAGAAGGAGTCATGAGGAAACTATCTTAGTGATTTAGTGGAAGAGGCTAGCTTAAGAAGGGAAGGATAACGGACGCTGGGGATATGAAAGATTATCCTCAGGTGACAAGCTCCGGAAGCAACCTTTGTATGTTAGATAGCACACTGGAATCTAGTTCATGCCTCCAAGAGTTAGTGTATGGTAGGAGGATACTAACTAACCTCTCCCCCTAAGTTCCTAAGAAGGAGTTAACAATGAAAGCTGAAGAAACAGTAATGACTAGATGCCAGATAGAAAAGGCTTGGGGTGCTAATTGGGACTATACTAAATCTGATATTTGGACTATGAAAAAAGAGATAGCTAAGGCACAAGCAGAAGTAACCCTAAAAGCTAGGAATCTTGAAGTAGATACTACAATTAAGGCTACACTAGGACAGACTCCGGAACACTGCAACCAGCACGAAAAGTTTGTAGACGAGTGTATGGCCTGCCACGATACCTGTAACAAGAATATAGACTTTGAACTCCTGGATAGACTAAACGATATCAAGCAGGCAGGAACGAGGGATGGAATAAACTGGATAAGGAGCCAATGGCCTCACCTATTCCATAGTCCTTACATAAATCCCGAAGTGGTAGAAGCCAAGTTAAAGGAGTCTATATGAAGTATATAGATACAGAAAAAGTAATTATTAAGAGCTGGTGTAATAATCCAGAAGAAGGAGCACTAGATCAGGCCAAGAACCTAGCCAACCTCCCATTCATCTTTAAGCAGGTAGCTCTCATGCCTGACACCCATCAGGGCTATGGTATGCCCATTGGTGGAGTAATTGCTACTAAGGGAGTTGTTATTCCTAATGCAGTAGGTGTTGATATTGGATGCGGAATGTTAGCTGTGAAAACCTCCCTACAGGAGTTGGATACAGATACCCTGAAGAAGATAATGGGTAGTATTAGGGAAAGTGTCCCGGTAGGCTTTAGACATCATAGTGAGAAGCAAGATAAAGCTTTCATGCCGGATGCTATAGACTGTCCCGTTAATAATACTGAGTGGGAAAGGGGACAGTACCAGATCGGAACTCTTGGTAGTGGTAACCACTTCATTGAAATACAGAAAGATGATGATGGATATATCTGGTACATGGTCCATTCAGGTAGTAGGAATGTTGGTTTCAAGGTTGCTAACCATTACAATAAATTAGCTAAGGAAATAAATGCTAAGTGGTATTCCTCTATTGAGAGCAATGTTGACTTGGCTTTCCTTCCAATAGGTGAGGACTTAGCAGAGCAGTATATAGCAGAAATGAACTGGTGTTTGGAGTTCTCTTATAAAAATAGGCTGTTAATGTCCAATCGGATAGCTGCTGCTTTTACTGCACATACCAATGCCACTTTCGAGGAAGAAATAAACATCCACCATAACTATGCAGAGATGGAACATCACTTTGGTAAGAACGTAATGGTTCACAGAAAAGGTGCTACCTCCGCAAAGGTGGGACAGCTTGGTATTATTCCTGGCAGTCAGGGAGCAGCTAGTTATATCATTCAGGGTAAGGGTAACCCGGAAAGCTTCCAGTCCTGTTCCCACGGAGCTGGAAGACGGATGGGTAGGAAACAAGCTAAGCGGGAACTTGTACTTAGGGATGAACTTGCCAAACTTGAAGGAATACTACACTCCATCCGAGGAGTGAAGGATCTTGAGGAAGCTACCGGAGCCTACAAGGATATTGATGTAGTAATGGCAGAACAGTCAGACCTTGTAGACATTAAGGTAAAGCTTACTCCATTAGCAGTAATAAAAGGATAGTAAGACTTCCACTTAGTAAATAGTAGTTAAGAGGAGGGTAGGAGATGAGTCCGTCTGCTGCAAAGGGCCAGACGGAGGTCTAAGCGTGCGCTGGTTGAGTAGTGTAGTAACTATGTTGATATCAGCGAGATTGTCACCGGTAACGTCCAAGTGCTATTGCTGGGCTACTAACCTAGTTATGGCCAAGTGATGTGAGGGTGATCCGGGTGACGGGCTATAACGAGGCGTCCAACAGCAACGCCTACATTTCCTATCTTCCTCTTAACTACTATTAACAAGGAGTCAGATGGATACTAAGAAAACCATTCTAGTGATTGGAGGTCTACCCAATCTAGCCAATAAGAACTTTACTGGTTTAGTCCCTATAGCTATTACTAGGCCAGAACTACCTGGTATACCGGAACTTAAACTTATTAGTTCTCTAACTAGGAAAAAGAGGGGCCGATACTGGGAAAGTCCTAAGTCTAGATTCAAAAAGAGGTAACTAATGGATAGAAGACAACCAGACAACCTAGACCTTAAGATTGCCGAGATAGAGGCCAAAGTCGTAACTGGACTCCGCCGCCTAATTGTCCAAGAATGTCTTAGTCATTGTAGAATAAATCATCCCGATTGTTCCTATCTGGACTCTATCAAGATCTGTCCAGATATTCGGAAGATACTAAGAGAAGAGGTCCCGCATACCCTACTAGAAATGAGTGAGAAGAACTAATATGCCAGATGCACATAAGGCAGTCAAAATAGATATTACCTTTAAGGATGGCCATACTGAGTCCTACGACACCTTCATAGCTCTTGTGGCGCTAGGACTCACACCAGTAGGTAAGGACGGTAATAATATCATCTATATGGCAGAAGAGAGTAAGCTCCAAACCCGGGCCATAGCACACGTCCTTGCTCCCATTGAGGTTATGGCCGCACTAGTAAGTAGCGTTAATGAAATGGTAAAGACTACACTCTTACACTCTAGTCCGGAGGAAGGTCTGGAATTTATGGAAGCCATTTCCAGTATAAGTGCTAGAAGAATCGAAGAGCACACCGATATAAGGTCTAAGGAGATCAAACCAGAGGAGAACTAAAATGGCAGAAGAGAAGATAGACTGGTCCATATTTGACGGGGATCCAGAAATGACCTGTGGTTGCAGATGCGGAGCAGAGTTCCGTAGCCATGCCAAAAGTTTCTATACAGAAGGGCGTAAAGT
>SDBV01012077.1_pt1 | contig 11101 bp, 11 predicted proteins | sample 2277081 | NCBI WGS metagenome assembly SDBV01 (sample SAMN10402039, study PRJNA504765) | marine sediment metagenome | isolation source: marine sediment core GS10_PC15, 223 cmbsf | place: Arctic Ocean: Southern Knipovich Ridge | collected 2010
TTACTTTTGTATTTGCTATATCGGTTCATCCGAAAACTGAGGGAAGAAACAAAAAAAGCACAAATATCGTTTGACACAGTATGTGCAGCTTCCATAGTACTGTTCCCTCTCCTTCTCGGTATTTCTGGGACTTTTTTATATTTCACTTATGAACTGCCCTTTACTGGAATTATATTAGGACGTGTCCTCTATTCAAGAAAAAGATATAAGAACTGTGGATTGGAGGTACCTGAACAGCATTTTCAATAAGTTATTACATAGGGAGATGTGTAGATGTTGCTTGGGCTTTAGGAATGCATTCCAAAGCGGGGATTGCGAGTGTTAGATTTAGGATTTATTTCATTATGAAGATTTTAAACATTGTCGGCGCAAGGCCGAATTTTATAAAGATTGCCCCGATTGTTGAGGCAATGAATCGTTATCCTGACCGGATAGATCAGGTGCTGGTGCATACCGGGCAGCACTATGACCAAAAAATGAGCAGAGCTTTTTTTGACGATCTTGGTATGCCTAAGCCGGATATTAATCTTGGGGTTGGTTCCGGCACTCATGCGGAACAGACTGCTAAAATTATGGTCGAGTTTGAAAAGGTCTGCATTAAGGAGCGGCCTGATCTGGTAATTGTGGTGGGTGATGTAAATTCCACTATGGCTTGCGCCATTACCGCCAAGAAACTGGACATTAAGGTAGCTCATGTGGAGGCTGGTTTACGTTCCATGGATATGTCCATGCCTGAGGAAATAAACAGGCTCTGCACAGATGTTTTGTGTGACTACCTCTTTACAACTGATCATTTTGCAAATGAAAACCTCAAGCGGGAAGGCATACATGATGACAAAGTTTTTTTCGTGGGCAATGTGATGATTGATACCCTCATGAAGCATAGAAAAGCAGCAGCGAAACTAGATCTTGCAGAAAGACTGGGACTTGAGCCTGGAAAATATGCCACTCTTACCCTTCACCGCCCGTCCAACGTAGATAACAAAGATACCCTGCATGGGATTTTAGAATCATTGTCTCAAATCGCCAGGGAACTTCCGATTGTCTTTCCCATTCATCCTAGGACGAGAAAGATGGCCGATATTTTCGGGCTTTCCCATTATTTTTCTGATGGTGAAAGGGCGGAAGGGATATGGACTGTTGAGCCCCTTGGGTATCTGGATTTCCTGCACCTTTATATGCAGGCGAAGATGGTTCTTACCGATAGTGGTGGTTTGCAGGAAGAAACCACTGTCTTAGACATTCCATGCATCACAATGAGGGAAACCACGGAAAGACCGATTACTTGTGACATTGGGACAAATGTAATTGTGGGGAACAAACCGGACAGCATACTTGCCGCTGCCGAAAAGATATTGAATGGGACAACACCAAAAGGCAGAATACCGGAGAAATGGGATGGAAAAGCGGCGGAACGAATAGTGGAGTGCTTGTTGCTCTCTGATAAGTTATAACCACAGATTAACCCGGATGAACGTAGATAAAAATGACTTTGCAGCCTTTGGCAAATCAAATTGTGGGTATTCTTCCAGAGAGAGTACGTGAAGAACGGAATCGGCGTTATTGCAGATTTGATTTCGCAAACATCGCATAAATAATGTTTTTCCTTGGGAGACAACTGCCAAAAGACAATATTTACAAAAAAAATGATTAACAGCATTACAACTGTCTAATAAGGAATAGTAGGTTTGATATGTCGCTAAAGATTTGCTTATTGTCGTTTACCCATGATTTTTTTGACACTAGAATCTTGCATAAAGAGTGCCGATCACTGGTCGAGGCTGGGATTGATGTGGTTCATATTGCACCCGATAAAGGCTCCAATCATAATCATATGACACATGGTGTGAAAATTGAGCTATACCCACAGCGGAAAGGTATATTGGGTAGACTTATCAAGTTCATTAATTTGTACCGTAGGGCAGTTCACTTGGATGCTGATTGTTATCATTGTAATGAGATTGAATCTTGGCTTGTTGGTCTTTTAATTAAATTATGCCATAAAGACAAACGAATCATTTTTGATGTACATGAGCACTACCCAAGTCGTTTTGATGAACCCCATATACCAAAAGGCCTAGGACTAATCGGCAAACCAATTGTTTATCTTTTGTTTCGAGTACTTCCAAGATGGACAGATCATTTAATATTTGCCAAACGTAGTGTGGTATCAGACTTTAGAGGTATTGAGGGTAAACATAGTTTTATCTTCAATTATGGGCCTCTCTGGTTAAATTCTCGGTTACTAAGTGATGTTGCTCCAATCATTCGGAAGGAACTAGGAAAAAGTAAAGTGGCTATCCATATTGGTGAATTTTCTCGTACGCGAGGCTGGCCACAATTATTAAAATCACTAACGATGATGAAATACTGTGATTTGGAAATTTTTTGCTTTGGTCCAGTTCGGGAGAGTGAAGGCGAATTGATGGCTGAAGCCCAACGTTATGGAGTTGCTCATCGAATCCATTTAAAACCGCTAATGCCTTATGAACAAATGTTTGATTATTTGTTATGTGCTGATATAGGGCTTATGCTTTATCAGCCTGGTATTCAAAATCACATTTTTGCCTTTCCTATGAAGATGTATGACTACATGCTTGCAGGTCTGCCTTTCATTGGACCTGATTTTGCCATTGAAGTTGAGCCGGTTGTTCGCCAAGAAAAATGCGGATTGTTAGTAAACACTGCCGACCCAGGGCATATTGCAGAATCGCTAGATTGGTTGTGTGAGAACCCTGAGCTTTCTATTGGAATGGGACAAAGAGGACGACTGGCTGTTATTCGTAAGTACAATTGGGAAATGGAAGCTGTAAAGTTGGTCAAGATTTATTCAGAGATAGGCTCTGAATGAATCAATTGAATTATTGCAAGGCAAAGTTCGTGAAACTTATGGCTTTCTTCTTGTAGGTGGGGCATTTACAGGTTTATCCAGAAAAGATCCGGCCTATTGAAGGTCAATTTCTTGTCTATAATCCCTGCGAAAGTTGAGATGGAGAGATGGATAGTCTTATTGAATTGTTAACAAGAGACCCGGCGAAACAGATTGGGTAGATGTTTATGTGCGGGGTACGGCTGGAGAATGATCTCAAATGCAAAAAATGCAGTAAAGAATACAAAAAAGTGAAAAACATACTAAATCAACAGAATCATACAATCAATGTTGTCCCCTGCCCAAATTCAGAAATTTTAAACGTTTATCTGACATCAAAAGATAAATTATGAGAATATTATATTTGCACCAATATTTTAATACCCCGGCGATGTCTGGCAGTACACGTTCATATGAAATGGCGAGAAGATTGGTTTCTATGGGACATGAGGTCAATATGGTAACGTCATGGCGCGAGCAGTGCGATAAGAATGACTGGTTTATAACTCATGACAATGGGATTAAAACTTATTGGCTTCCGGTTACATATTTCAACCATATGAGTTATAGAGATCGGATTCAAGCATTTATCAAATTTGCTTGGAAAGCATCCATTATGTCCGCTTCCATCTCTACAGATATCGTCCTGGCGACTAGCACACCCTTGACCATCGCACTGCCTGGAGTATATGCTAGTCACAAGCAGAAGGTCCCTATGGTATTCGAAGTAAGGGATCTTTGGCCAGAGTTGCCAATCGCGATTGATGCACTCAGGAACCCGGTGCTAAAATGCATGGCGAGGAGGCTTGAGTTGTTTGCTTATCGAAATTCTGATGCTATTGTTGCATTATCTCCAGGGATGCGTGATGGAGTTATAGCCAAGGGATATCCTATCGATCGAATATCCGTTATCCCAAACGGATCTGATTTAGATAGATTTTATCCAAACAAAGTAACAGGAATGGCATTTCGAAAAAAATATGGCATTCCTGAAAACACTATTTTAATGGCCTATGTAGGGACTTTCGGAAAAGTTAATGGTGTTGGTTACATCGTTGAATTAGCCTCTTCTTTAAAAGAAAATAGAAGGATATATTTTCTAACAGTTGGTGACGGCCAGGAATACGAACAAGTCAAAGCCCTGGCAATAACAAAAGGCTGTCTTGGGGTTAACCTTCAAATGCTTCCCAGGATCCCAAAGTCCGAAGTTAGCGCTGTTCTCGCTGCAGCTGATATGGCGGTTTCTACCGTCATCCCCCTGCCAGAGCTTGAAGCCAACTCAGCCAACAAGTTTTTTGATGGCCTTGCAGCTGGATGCTGTATGGTCATAAACCACAAAGGCTGGCAGGCAGAACTACTGTCATCCAGCGATGCAGGATTTCATCTGTCGGCATCAATAGATGAAGCAACACGTGAGTTAACTAATTGGATTAATAATCCGCAGCGCATTTTGGAAGCTGGGGAAAGGGCGCGAAAGCTGGCGGAGGAACAGTTTTGCATAAATAAGCAGGCTAGTGACTTGGAACTGGTGCTGCTTGCCACCTATGAGCAAATGGCACTCAAATAATACATATCTGCAAGATTGTTCTTGCACAAAAACTGTGCAGGAAATTCTTAATTGTAGAAAAATTCGCTGAAAATATGGAACAGCTTATGGAACATTATCAAATCTGCACAAATTGCGTAATGGATACGACCGATCCCAAAATTGTATTTGATTCAGATGGTGTTTGCGACCATTGTCATGGATTTTATAGAAATGTCCTTCCCAACTGGTATCCGAACCAGACTGGAAAAGCAATATTTAGAAAGCAAGTTGAAGAGATCAATTCTAAGTCAAAAAACAAAGAGTACGATTCGATAATGGGACTCAGCGGGGGCATAGATAGTTCTTACCTGCTGCATTTGGTAGTCAAAGAATTTGGTATGCGTCCATTGGTGTTTCATGTGGATGGAGGATGGAATACTGACATCGCTGTTCACAATATTCAAGTATTAATCGAGAAACTAGAACTTGATTTATTTACAGAGGTTATCGATTGGCAAGAGATGCGTGATTTCCAACTTGCTTATTTTAAATCTGGCACGCCTTTTTTAGATATCCCTCAAGATCATGCATATTTTGCGACGATGTATCATTTTGCTAATAAACATAATATTAAATATATATTGAATGGGGGTAATTTTTCAACTGAGTGTATACGAAACCCAAAAGATTGGATCTATTACGGAACCGACATGACAATGATAAAGGATATACGTAGGCAATATGGTACTTCAAAAATGGAGACATATCCTTGGTCAGGAATATTATACGGCAAGGTGTACCTAAGATACATTAAAAATATTCGAGTGGTCAGACCTCTTAATTATTTACCCTATAAAAAAGAAATCGCGATTGACACTTTGTCAAAGACTTATGGCTATAAACCTTATTCCCAAAAACACTTTGAATCACGTTTCACTAAATTCTATGAGGGATATTGGCTTCCAACACGTTTTGGTTACGATACGCGACGCGTTCAGTTTTCAAGCCTTATCGTTACGGAGCAGATGAATAGAGAAGATGCACTGGAAAAACTTGAATCTCTATCATATGACCCCAACACAATTGCTGAAGAGTTTGAATACATCGCTAATAAGCTTGAAATATCAGTTGATGAACTAAAGCATTATTACCAAATACCTAAAAAGTCCCTTCAAGATTACAAAAATCAAGAATGGCTCTTCGATTTTGGAGCTAAAGCAATGAAGTTGATGGGATTAGAAAGGGCGATTAAAAGATGATTGCGATCATTAACTATGGATCTGGTAATTTGGCTGCTATCTCCAACATCTATAAACAATTAAACATTCCGCATACGACTGTAGAAGATCCTGTTGCGTTAGCTGATGCAGATCGTTATATCTTACCGGGTGTAGGGAATTTCGATTACACAATGCAAACAATCAGGAAATCCGAAATGTTCGATGCGCTCGAGGAAAATATCTTCGCTAAAGGTAAACCAATACTTGGGATCTGCGTCGGGATGCAAGTGTTCGCAAATTCGAGTGAAGAGGGAGATTGTTCCGGGTTCGGTTGGATTCCGGGACAGGTGCGGAAAATTCCAGCAGAGAGGCGAGGAGTTCGCTTGCCTCATATGGGATGGAATTCGATTTCAATTGCACATGATGATACAGGTCTTTTTAATGGTGTCGACAAGGCTATCGGGTTTTACTTTCTCCACAGCTTCTATTTTGATGCTATATCAACTTCGAATGTGTTAGCAACAACTGACTACGGGGGGCCGTTGGTTTGTGGCGTGACAAATATGCGTAATATTTTTGGGTTGCAGTTCCATCCAGAAAAGTCTCATCGTAACGGGATCATTGTTTTTAGAAATTTCGCTTTCATATAACTATGCAATCAATTAAACTTGTTCGATAATTAAACAGGCATTACTGATAATTATGCTAAGACCTCGAATTATTCCATGCCTCCTTATGCAAGAAGGGAAGTTGATCAAAACCAAAAATTTTAAAGATCCTAAGTACGTCGGTGATCCAATAAATGCAGTAAAAATATTTAATGAAAAAGAGGTTGACGAGTTAATATTACTTGATATTAAAGCTTGGGAAAAGGGTGGTCCAAACTATAATCTTCTTGAAAAAATTGCTGTTCAGTCGCGTATGCCGTTATGTTACGGTGGAGGCGTAACAAAATCTGAGCAGGCCATGCGAATAATAAAAATGGGTTTTGAAAAAGTATCTATAAGCAGGGCCGCAATTTCAACACCCGATATCATAGGAGAAATAGCTTCGAAGATTGGTAGTCAAAGCGTCGTTGTGACGCTTGATGTTAGAAAGAATCATAATACAGATGGATATTCAATATATGCCAAAAATGGCACGAAGCGTTTGCAACTTGACCTTATTAATGTCTGTCGTGCTGTAATGAAAGAAGGTGCCGGTGAGTTGGTTATCAACTCTATCGATCGGGATGGGGAGATGAATGGCTACGACCTTGCCCTATCGAAAATGGTGGCCAAAGAGGTATCAATACCAATCACCTTTATCGGAGGCGCTGGAAAGACGGCGGATATTGCAAAGTTGATCAATGAGGTCGGAGTCGTGGGTGCTGGTGCTGGCAGTATGTTTGTTTTTAAAGGGCCGTTCCGGGCAGTGCTTATTAGTTATAGTCGCCCTTGAGCGTTAGAATTATGTTCGCTCATCATCTCTTCCTTTTCACTTAACCACGTCACAAAATATTTCATGAAAATTAAGCGAAATATCTATTCTGAATTTGGGAAGCGGGTTTTCGATCTTCTACTCACTTTTCCTGCCTTATTGCTTTTCCTCCCGGTTTTATTCGTAGCGGCCGTTCTGGTTTGTCTGAACCTTGGGAGTCCCATAATTTATAAACAGAAACGGCCTGGCAAGGACGGCGATCCTTTCATACTGTATAAGTTTCGAACAATGCGGAACAATACAAATAGAAATGGGACCTTGTTGCCGGATGACAAGCGCCTTACTATATTGGGAATGTTCCTGCGAAGTACCAGCATCGATGAACTGCCAGAGATGTTGAATGTAATCAAAGGCGACATGAGCTTGGTTGGGCCACGGCCGCTCTTAATTCAATATCTTCAACGCTACACCCCGGAACAGGCGCGACGTCATGAAGTGAAACCGGGAATCACCGGCTGGGCACAAGTCAACGGTCGCAACTCGATTCCATGGGAAGATAAATTCAGGCTGGATGTGTGGTACGTGGACAACTGCTCCTTGCGGCTGGATATAAGAATCATCGTCATGACAATCTGGAAAATCCTGAAGCGGGAAGGGATCAGCCAACCGGACCAGGCGACGATGGAAGAATTCATGGGGTCAAAAAGTCATGGATAAAGATGCCCGCTTCGCGGATTGGCAGTATCCGGAGATCGAAGAAGGAAAACCAACAAAATGCAACTGGGTTGTTCAGCATGTAAATAAATTCAAACTGGGGTACAAGACCGACATCGGGGCGTTTACGTATATAAATGCGAAGTTTGGCGTGACCATCGAAGATTACGTGCAAATCGGGAGCCATTGTTCCATCTATTCCGTATCGACCATCGATGATAAGACCGGGCCTGTGAGGCTAAGAAAAAATTGTAAAATCGGAACCCATAGTGTGGTGATGCCGGATGTGACGATTGGCGAGAATGCGGTAGTCGGCGCAATGAGCTTTGTGAACCAGGATGTGCCGGCGAATTCGGTGGCAGTGGGGGTGCCGGCGAAAGTGGTGAAAAGAACATGACTCGCGCAAAGGCGCAAAGGCGCAAAGAAAAAGAGGGTGTTCGAAGGGTTTTTCTTTCACCTCCTCAAATGGGGGGTGAGGAATTAGAATTCATAAAGGAGGCGTTTGAGAGTAATTACATTGCTCCGCTTGGGCCGCAGGTGGATGCGTTTGAACGGGAATTTGCCGAATATGTTGGCATTAAACATTGCCTTGCTTTGAGCAGTGGTACTGCAGCTATTCATCTGGCACTGAAATATTTAGGTGTTGAACGAGGGGATGAGGTGTTTGCTTCGACGCTAACCTTTATCGGTAGTGTCACGCCTATTACATTCCTCGGCGCAAAACCGGTTTTTATTGATTGTGATAGGACTTCCTGGAACATGGATCCGGAGTTGCTGGAAGAGGAGTTAGAGCTGTGTTCTAAGAGGGGAAAGCTTCCGAAGGCGGTGGTGCCGACGGATCTTTATGGGCAATGCTGTGATTTGGGGCGGATCGTGGAGATCTGTGATCGGTATGGGGTGCCGGTGATTTGTGATTCTGCTGAAGCAATGGGGGCGAAATACAAATTAGCCACAGACACACACAGACAGACACAGACAGACATAGACTTTTCCCCTGCGAACCCCAGTACCATCTGTCGGAGCAACGGGGCAGGCTCCGCAGGGGAAAAAGTGTCATCGCATACGCGAACAGATAACCTTACGAAATATAGTCACGCGGGGGTTGGGGCGAAAGCGGCGGTGTATTCGTTTAATGGGAATAAGATCATTACAACATCAGGTGGAGGGATGTTGGCTTCGGATGATGAGGAATTGATCGAAAAGGCCAAATATTTGTCTCAGCAGGCAAGGGATCCCTTACCGCATTATGAGCACTTTGAGATCGGGTTTAATTATCGTATGAGCAATGTGTTGGCGGCCATAGGCAGAGGGCAGCTGCGGGTGCTGGATGAGCGAGTGAAGAGGAAAAGGGAGATATTTGAGTATTACAAGGACGCGTTGGGAGATTTGGCGGGGATTGAGTTTATGCCGGAGCCAGCGTGGTCGCAGTCTAATCGTTGGCTGACGGTGGTGCTGATCACTCCGGGAAAATTTGGGGCTGATCGGGAACAGATTAGGTTGGCTCTGGAAGAGGAGAACATCGAATCCAGGCCGGTATGGAAACCGATGCACCTTCAACCTGTTTTTCAGGTTGAAGCGCATAGGGCAGGGAGCAAAGCGCCCCGGTACGATCTTCCGGACCTACGGGGTAAACATGGCGGAAAGAAAAGGTGCAAAGCAAGAAAAGTGGGTGGGGATGTGGCGGAGGATTTGTTTGAGAGGGGTTTGTGTCTGCCGTCAGGCACTGCCATGTCCAATAGCGATCTTGACAGGATCATTGAAACGATATTGAGATGTCGAAAACCCTAGCAATAGCAAATTTTTTTCCTCTCACCCCAGTGAAATACGCTACGCTGTCACTGACGTGAATTTTACGGGACAGGCAGAGCTCTCAGAGTCACAGAGGACGGTTAAAGATGAACATCGAACGTTCAACATCGAACATCGAATGGGAAAAGACAAGGACAGAGGTCGGAGGGAAAAGGGATGAACGTCCAACATCGAACATCGAACGTCCAACGTCGAATGAAAAACAAAAGAAACAGAAGCTATCCCGGTTGAACACCCAGAGGGGACCCCAATGAAATGCGCTTCGCTGTCGTAAACGAATTGCACGGGGTAAACAGAGGTGCAGAGAATTATGATCTTTCTTCGATTCCGAAAGTTCGGAAGCGAAGAAATCATAGCCTCCATACAACAAACGCAGTAAATGGTAAGGTAAATAGAAATGGTATTGTTTTCTTGACAATACGTCTTTTTTTGATAAAAATGAACTATATCAATTGATATAGTTCAAAAGGGGATAAATTATGTCATTAAAAGTAGTTACAGCACTTAAGGCACGACAAACTTTCGGCACAATAATGAATGCGGTGTCACTCAAAAACGACCAGTATATTGTTGAGCGCAAGGGAATGCCGATGGTAGCGATTATTCCGATCAAAAAATTCAGACAGATGGATAAAGCCAGGCTGCGTTTCTTCAGCAATATGTCAAAAATCAGTGATTCTTTTGCCGGAGAAGATCCGAAAAAGCTCGACGATATTCTGGGGGAAGCAGCGCAGGCAGCCAAGCAAGTTGAACATGGTCAGGGTTAATTTCCTTGAAGATTGTGATCGATGCCAACCTTTTTGCCAGCGGGCTGATCAAGCCGGATTCAAATCCTGGCAGAATTCTCGATTTGATCAAGCGGAATCAGGTAGAATTGATTCTGTCTCCGCCCATTATACGAGAGATAAAACGTATCTTACTCTACCCCAGGCTTCAAAAATATCACCAAAAAACCGCACAAGAAATAGACGCATACTTTGAAGACGTTTTCATGTTTGCATGGATTGTTGAAGGAGAGATGGCCGTTGATATAATTAAAGATGATCCCTCAGATAATAAATACCTTGCATGCGCTTACGAAGGTGAAGCGGATTATATCGTTTCCGGAGATCATCATCTATTGGACATAGAAACCTATCATGGGATTGCGATTGTTAAAGCAAAAGCCTTTCTAAATATCTGGGTAAAAATAAGTTGAGGAAAACATTGGGGTCAGGTCCTGGTTAAATAGTTGGAGCATTTAATCCCAGTACGATATGCATACCTACGGGACAAGTGGGATAAATCTTCACTTTTAACAAATTGTTTTCACCTGTTCGTCGCAACTCAAAAAAGCACTTTTGGGAGGAGTTTGGTTCACCACGGAGGCACAGTGGACACAGAGAAGAGTTTTCTATTTTGACCGATCGGGAGACGCCGATCGGTCAAAAGGAATAATCCATCAGCATCTATTTCCCCTATACGCTCTCTGTGTCTCAGTGGTGAACATTTAGTGCAATATAGGATAATATGGATATCAACAAGCTTACTGGTCTGGTGATT
>SDBV01012078.1_pt1 | contig 11101 bp, 11 predicted proteins | sample 2277081 | NCBI WGS metagenome assembly SDBV01 (sample SAMN10402039, study PRJNA504765) | marine sediment metagenome | isolation source: marine sediment core GS10_PC15, 223 cmbsf | place: Arctic Ocean: Southern Knipovich Ridge | collected 2010
TCTGAAAGCCGCGTGATTTTTTTTCTTGCGTGAAATACTACGCTTGTAGTAGGTTTGTGCTTAAAGAGGTAAGTTGTGGGGAAAAAGCGTTATTTTGGAGAACTTGAAGCACAGATTCTCAATCATTTCAAAAAAGGCAAGAGCTTTTCATTAAAAGAAATTCATGCGCGTTTTGATGAAATGGCTTATACAACAATACAAACAGTGCTCAATCGGCTTGTAAAAAAGGGGATTTTAAAGCGGACAAAAAAGGAAGGGATTTTTGTCTATTTTCTTGGCAACACAAACACAAATTTGTCCAAACATTTTGTCAGCAAGTTTAAGGGGCTTTTTTCTCATCAAATGATTGGAGAATTTGTCGCGCATTTAGTGGAAGATGAAAATTTGACCAAAGAAGACTTAAAAGAAATTCAACACATTATAGAAAAGAAGATAAAAGAATGATAATACACCTTATATTAAATATTTTTATTAATTCAGTTTTTTCTTTTTTAACAATTGTATTATTAATTTATGCTCTTTTGTTTTTATTCCGCATAAAAAATCAGCGTGTCATTTATTGCGCGCTTATGTTGCCTTTTATAAAACTTATTACAGATATTTTTTATCTAAATTTTTCTACCTGGACATTTTTAAAAGGCATCAACCCCTATTTTTTGCAAGAGGGAACTCGGAGGTTGGATGCACAAATAGGATTGAACGCGTTGTATTTACCAAAATTCTCTATCCAATTTTTTTCCATTCCCAATCATTGGAGTTTTTCTATTGGAGATTTATTGCTTCTTAAATGTCCTTTTGAACTCAAACTTTTTTTGCTTGTTGTCTTGTTGTTTGGTTGTGTTGTTTCGATGCTAAAGTGCACACAAAAAATACACAATCAACGACGATGGGAGAAAAAAGTGTGTATGCAATCAAAAGTCGTTGATCCTTGTGTTTTTGATTCTCGCTTGAGAAAAGTGATAGAAAAAAGAAAGGTTGAGGTGCTTTTTTTTGAAAAAATTCATGTGCCTGTTGTTTTTGGTATGTTTAGGCCAAAACTTATATTGCCAGAGGGCTTTTTTTCAAAATATTCACAAGAAGAACAAAATGCTATTTTGGCCCATGAGCTTAAACACGTGGTTTGGTTTGATATTTTAACAGCCTATTTTGTGACCATCATTTGTCATCTATTTTGGTTTATTCCATTGATAGCTAGGATAAAAAAACATGTGTTTTTTCATAGAGAATTGGCCTGTGACATGGGCGCTATCAAACAAGGATGCAATAAAAAAATCCTAGTTAAGGCGATTTTGAAAACATTGGATAGACCCAAATTCTCATTAGCCATGAGTTTTAATCAGACGCATCACATGATCTTGCGCTTAGAAACGCTTTTGAAAATCAAGAAAACGTATTTTTTTGAAATCCTTCTTATTTGTGTATTTGGAGGGTTTCTATTAGCCATTTTGCTTGGAAAATTTTGGATTTTCTGAGTTTTTTTTAACCTGTGTTACTACAAGTGTAGTAACCAATAAATATGAAAGGAGAAGAAGATGAAAAAAATAGCCATTTTATTATCAACACTAGTCTGTAGTTTTGTATCAGCTGAACAAACGTTGATTCATTTTACAGATTTAAAGAATGAAGACATTGCGCATTTTAGCTCAATGTGTAAGGAGATGGAGCATACCATCATTCTTTTTGATAAAGGAACAAAGGTTCCGTTAGATTTTTTTATAAAAAGCGATTTTTTTAACTTAGGTGAAACAACTCCTGTTTACCTAGAAATATTACAACCTTTTTATTTAAAGGCATCGCCTTTTGAAGGGTTTTTATTTTCAAGAGATTTAAAAACTTTTGAGCCATTTGAAAAATTCTTTACGGGGAATTTTAGCGTGACTTCAAAGGAAATAGGGGGTCAAATAGGATTTACCTTAGGAGGAGATGTCTTGAAGCGGTAAAGTCGATGCAAAGGGCTTTGCCCTTTGCATAAATTTAAGACAAAATCACGCAAGAATTTTTAGATGACCAATCCGTTGCATCAAAATAAATATGAGTCAATTCTGAACTAAGACCACAAGCACAAGAGAAGAGACGATGAGCATTCAATTGAACCTTATAAATCATCGTGTATGGATTTTTTGTTGTTTTGGTTAGCGGTTCTCCCAACTCTCTTTGGATTTTCCATAGGTCTTGATAGGCATCAAGCATTTTTTTGTCAGCTTTGACTATGTTAGCCCACCCTTGCCGACTTAAATTGTCTATACCAATAAACCTTCTCCAATTGCTTCCATCGAGTAAGGTGTTACCATACCGATAGATTGACTGTACCACTGAAGGAAGGTGTGTCTGTTCGCCTGAGCAAGAAGCTGGGACCATGAAATAAGCATTAACACTCAATTTTTTCAAATAGGCGGTTTGGAGATGTTCGTCCAAACTTCCACCTGTTTCAACAATTGCTTCAAGAGGCTGTCTTAAGAACTGCGTGTATTGAATCCACTTTAACTGAGAGGTTGTAAAGAAGCTGAAGCTTCGCAAAAGAGCATTTGCAACATGTAAACCTTTTCTTTTTGGACAGAAATAAGCAGAAAACAGACTTGCGACGATTTGATTAATCTGTAAACACTGCATGGGGTGGTGAGTCCAAGGAGAGGACCACTCCATATTAGTTCCTTCTCTAAAAATGGAGAGCTGTTTAAGGATTTGATTCAGGGTAGAAGAGGGTTTTAGATAGGCGTTAAATTTCAACATAGCAAAATAAGAAAATGCTGCCAGTGCCAAAGTTCCTACGGTAAGAGCGATTAAACGATAAGCGATTTTTTTTGTTCGTTCAGGATCGTCTTTTTTGACATTCTTAACTAATTGAGTTGCCGAGAAAAAGAGTGTTAATCCATATCCTAAAAAATCAGTAATTAGTAAAACTTCTTGAATTTTAAAGATGGTAGCAGCGAGTTCTGGATATTTTTGCAAATGGGATAGTATGACTTGGACAACATTATATGTTGTATAAAATACCTCAAAGCGTCGCTGATAATCAATGGTAGGTTGGTCGAGGTTCTCTAATGCTGTGGGTAGACCATTGACTTGAACATCAAGACGAGTCAAAGGAGGATTTTGTCTACAATTGGGACAAGTTGGAAGATGGATTGTGCTTACCTTTAACCCATATCCAGTGAGTCTACCATTTTTGAGATATGTTGTTATCTGTGTAGGATCTATTGTATCTAGTATTTTGGAGGAGATATCTTGCGATATACAACGTGCATGAAAAACATGGGAGAGACAATAAGTTGTTTTTTTCTGATCAGACTTAGGATCCAGACAAATTGAACAAGTATCATCAAAAGATGCTGGCGGAGGCAATTTCATCGTAGAAAGAGATAGTTCCATTGAGAAGTCGTCATTCTCTGCGTGGAAGGTTGATGGTTGGGAAACATTTAGCCAATGACGCTTTATGAGGTTTTGCCATAAACTATATACGGATCCAAGCAAATTGATTCCAAGCCAAAAACGACTGTTTGAAAAATAAAAAAGAGAGATATTAAAAACCAGTGTTGTCAAATGCAAACTTAAGGCGAGCTGTTGTTGAAAATCGATCTTTTTTTTGATAGTAATATCGGGTAATTCTTCTTCCTGATACGTTTCTACAGAATATTTTGAATTTGCATAAACGTATTGCGCAACCCCAGTGATTGCAGCAGCAGCAATAATAGCAACAATTGATATTCCAAAAATCCTTAAACTTTTGTTGGATACCGCTGAATGTGTTTGAAAATTTTTAAAAAAAAGAGATGGCAAGTGTTTATCGAGTTTTGCTGCATAGAGAAAAACGAGGCCTAAGTGAGCGACGTTAAAAGCATATCTAATATCATCAGTGTGTTTAATCATTTGTTCTTGAATTTGCTTAACTTTTGGATGAGCTTTTAGGTTAACCCCTTTTAATTGCTGGTGGAATGCGCTTTCCAATAGGGAGTGTATAAAAGAAATGCCCTGCCACTGTGAGCAAAGGTAAAAAATTCCTTTAGGAATGGTAGGAGATATGTATTGATAAATGCTAGCCATATTTCTTTGTTTTTTTAAAAAAATTGTACCCAAAAACTTGAATAAATGCAAGTAAAAATATTTTTTTACAAAAAAGGCTCAGGGCGAACGATTGAAGCAGGCTTTGCCCTTTGCATTAAAATATAAGTCATTAAGCCAAGTAAGCTTAAATAGCCACCAAAAGCAAAGTGAATAGGCAAATATTGATGCAGAAAAAGGCAGATAGAGATTGAGGGGTAACCTAGCCACTCTTTTCCAATGGACCGCCCCACAGAAAGGTTGTAAAAAGCATCATCTTTAAATAAATTTTTTTGATACGAGTAGAAGGGAGCTGCGAACATCACGCCAATAAGAATGAGGAAAAAGCGGATGAAAAAAAGGTTAAAAGAGATGCTGATGTCAAAGAAGAAAAAGAGGGGAATAGAAAACAATGTGGCTAAAAAAACAGATAGTTGCATCTGTGCTTTTTCTCCAATTCTGTGAGAAAGCCTTCCAAATAAAGGAAGAAGCAAAATATCAAGTGTCATAAAGCAAAGAAGCAGGCTCAAAGAAAGAGTGGGATCGTAATGATTTTCTAGCATGTAGGCATGGATCAAATGCGTGGACATGAGAAAAATTGCATAGGAAAAGCCTGTTTGTGCAATCACTGTAAGCAGATGGGGAAAGTATAATTGAGTTTTTTGAATAGAGGGAGAAGTTTTGGGCACTTTCCAAAAGACAAGAAAGGATAGACCACTGATAAAGTACAAAAGACGCCATAAATAAAGCGCATCAAAAAACAGCAACAAAAGGACCAAAATACCTGCAAAAAGCGTACCTAACATCCCAAGCATTTCGTAATGCGCACTCTTTTTTTCCTGTTTTTCTAAATATAAAAGAGAAGTGGCGGTTGTTTTCGGAGCGGAGAAGAAATCTAAGATATTTTTTAGGCCTAGAAAAAGCAGAGGTGTCAAAATACCTAAAGAACTTGGAATACAGACAATAGCAAAAGAGCCAAGCACATGGATCATTAAAGAAATACGCACAACAAAAAGCTGTTTAAAACGTCCAAAAAACATGGAAAAAAGGGGACGCAAAAAAAGACCCAAAGGAAAAAAAATAAAGATGAGCTGTTCTAAAGGCTGAAGATTGGGGAAAAAAAGAGGCGCTAGAAAAGGAGCTAAAAAGTAAAAACACGCTTTTTGAAAACGCTTAAAAAAGTGAATCCACAAATAGACCATGTGTTAAGTATAACAATTTTAATGGCTAGATACTATTTTAAAAAAAAGTTTTTGTATAGAATGAGGCCATGAAGAAAAATTCTGGGTTATTTGGGCTTTTTGTTGCCATTTTTGCCATTGGTTTTGGGTTTGCTTACGTCGATTCTAATCTTATAAGTATGAAAACAGCACTGAACTTAAGCCTTGGGCAGACTGTTTTGGTGATCAATGTGTTCATTTTTTTCATGATTACTACGCTTATGCCTTTGGGGCATCTGAGTGATCGTTTGGGAAACAAGTTGTTTTTGACATTTGGAATTCTTGGACTTGGCATTTTTCCTCTTTTGTTTGCGCTATCTACCAATTACACATGGGCTTTGATTTTTCGTGGTCTGGAGGGTGTGTCTGCGGCATGCATTTTACCCACAAGTATTGCCTACCTAACGACGCATTTTAAAGATTTTACTAAATCAATGGCCTATTTTTTATTCTTTTTTGTTCTAGGACTTTTGATAGGACCGCTTTTGGCTACCATGGCAGAAGGATATGTGACGTGGAATTTTGGCATCTTTTTTATGCCGGTGCTCTGTTTAATTGCATTTGTATTAACGCGCTCTTTAAAAGAGACAAAGATTCCAGGACATATAGATTATCTAGGGATGATTTTAAGCTTTTTTGCCACAGCTATTGCTTGTTTTACCATTTTAAGAAGTTTGAATCTCGAGACAAAACAGATTATTCTGTTAAGCATTGTAGCTCTGTTTTTATTCGTGATTCTATTGGTACATGAACATAAGCATAAGTTTTGTCTCGATCCAAAAGTCTTGCTGCATCCTACCTTTATTGTTTGTGCATTGGCTTCTTTGATTTTGGTATTGCTTGCATGGATTGGGTATTTTGCAAGTGCTTTGTACTTGCAAAACATGCTTTTAAAATCGCCTCAAAAACTGGAATTCTTTTTGCTTTGCGTTCCTTTGCCCTTTATTTTGGTCACAATTTGGAGCGCTTACATGGATCATGTCAAAGCCATTGGCTTGGGGGGACTGCTTTTAGGAGTCGGCTACATCATTCAGAGCTTTTTTACTTTAGAAACAGGGAATTTGCAGATTGTTGTTTCTATGGTTTTAATTGGTGGTGGAATTGGATTTATGCTGCCCAATTTGTCTGGCCTTGCACTCCATAGCATATGGAATAAAACAAAAGCGACAGAAAGCTCGATTGTCTTGTATATTCAATCGCTGAGTGTTGTGATTGGTTTGACACTGACAGGAGCCATTTTACGTTTTCAGGGACAATTGCAATATTTTAGGGACTTAGCTGGACAAAAAACGAGTAAGAGCGTGGGTGATGTCATTGTTAGTTTTTTTAAAACGCCACAAAAGTTTTTTTCTAATTTGGAAGATTTGACAAAAGTGTTTGAAAGCCGTGTGATCAGCTTTTTACAAGATGAATTTTTAGAAAAATATCGGATGATTATGTGGATTCTTGTGGGTGTTGTTGTTTTGATTGTGATCATGGGAATTTTTGGGGCAAAAAAGAAGAAGAAAAGAAAATGAAGTTGTATTTAGTCAGGCATGGAAAAGCACTTAGCGCCGAAGAAGATAGCGAAAAATCGTTAAGTTTTGAAGGAGAAGCCAACCTCTACTTTGTAGGAAGAGCCTACAGGAAGATGCAACTTAAATTTAACCTCATTGTCACAAGTCCTAAAAAAAGAACGCTACAAACCGCAGAAATTCTTGCTGAAAAAGTGTTGTATGATACAAATTCCATTGTGCAAACAGAGCTTTTGACAGCAGATAAGGATGCCAAGTCCACGCTAGATTTTTTGCTAAAACATACAGACAAAGAACACGTTTTGGTTGTAGGACACTTGCCCAATCTCCAAGAATTGATCTTTGAGCTTGTGGGTATGGGAAATGTGATTGGCTTAAATTTAGACAATGGGCAAACCATTGCTATGACATTTGACCCGTTGACAAAAGAAGCAAATCTTGATTGGATACTTACAACAAGTTTGTGTAAGTTGATGGTTACATAATGAAACTCCTGCATTATGCAAAAAACATGTTTTTTTCGAATTTTTTTCAAATTTTACGACAGGAGCAAGTTTCAAGTTTTTTTGAAAAATTTGCATAATGCAGGAGCCTCATAATGCATATCGACAATCCTCAGACATTTTCCGTAGATCAGGTTTTCAAAGCTCTTGAAACAAGCAAAGAAGGCCTATCTCAAGAACAAGCGAATTTGCGACTTGCCAAGTTTGGAAAAAACCTTGTTGAAACGAAGCAAATTCATCCTTTTTTTATCTTAGTGCGTCAATTTAAGAGTATCTTGATTTTTGTGTTGTGTTTAGCTGCGCTCATCTCTCTTTTCATGGGGCGATTTGTGGAGTTTTGGACAATTGTGGTGATTATTCTTATCAATGGCTTTTTGGGTTTTTGGCAGGAGTTAAAAGCCCTCAAATCGATGGAGGGGTTAAAAACCCAGACAAAAGGAAAAGTTTTGGTCTTGCGCGATCAAAAAAAAGAAGAAATCCCTCCGGAAGAACTTGTTGTAGGGGATATTGTTTATGTGCATGAAGGCGATGTGATCTACGCTGATATGCATTTGGTTGAATCGAACAGCTTGCAAACAGATGAAGCCAACGTGACCGGAGAGTCGTATCCTGTGGATAAAAATATTGAACAAGTAAGCGAGGATGTAAAAATTTTTGATCAAAAATGCCTACTTTTTGCCACAACCTTCGTTGTTAAAGGCTCTGGCATAGCTGTTGTTGTCAAAACAGCAGAAGAGACATTTGTGGGAAAAACACAGACGCTCAAAATAGAGCTGAAAAAAACACCTTTAAATAGAGCGTTATTTAGTTTAGCAAAACGTTTTTCTTTAATTTTACTCTTCCTCTTGATTGTGATTGGAGTCGTCGCTTTTTTACAACAACGCGAGCTTATGCATGTGCTCTATATTTTGGTTGCAGAACTGGTCTCTTTTATCCCAGAAGGTCTGCCTATCGTGGTGACATTGGTGCTTGTCACAGGCGCTCTTTTCTTATCCACAAAAAAAACACTGATCAAATACTTGCCTGCTGTAGAAACCTTGGGAAGCACGACGTGGATTGCCTCGGATAAGACTGGCACAATTACAAAAGGTGTTTTGGAAGTCAAAGAAGTGGCTTTTAAAGATGAAAAAAAAGCTAGACTTATCGCCGCTCTTTGCAACGAACATAATCGAGATCCTGTGGATCATGCATTAAGAGAATGGGTGGAAAATTTTGATCAATTGAGACAAAAACATCCACGCATTTGGGTCTATCCTTTTGATTCTAAGCAAAGATTGATGGCTACATTGAATAAAGTCGACGAAAAAGAAACCCTGTTTGTCAAAGGTTCATTTGAAAAATTAAAAAAAATGACGCAAGACAGTTCTTTTGATGAGAAACATAAAGAGATGGCAGAAAAAGGCCTGCGCGTGCTTGCATTTGGAATGGGACAAGCCAAAAGCAAGGATCCAAAAGATTGGGAAATTGAGTTTATAGGACTTGTGGGTTTTTTGGATGTGCCCAAAGCCAATGTTTTAGATGCATTAAATGAAGCTAGAGCTGCTGGAATTAAAGTGATGATGTTAACAGGGGACCATCCTAAAACGGCCAAAACAGTTGCAGAAGAAATAGGGCTCTTTAAAGAAGGGGATACTCTACTTCTTGGAGAAGATATTGAACATATTGATACACAAACACTATTTGAGATGCTGCAAAACACGAAAGTGATTGCACGCATTTTGCCAGAGGCTAAATACAAAGTTGTCAACACGCTGCAAGCACATGGAGAAATTGTGGCTGTCACAGGAGATGGAGTCAATGATATCCCGGCCTTAAAAGCAGCAGATTTAGGCATCGCGATGGGCTCTTCTCAAGAAGCCACAAAAGCCGTTTCTAAAATGGTGATCATGGATAATAATCTCCAAGTGATTGTAGAAGCCATTCGCTATGGACGTATCATTGCCAATAATATTCGCAAAGTCATCTACTATTTATTCTCTTCTTCTTTAATTGAGATGAGTTTGATCTCTTTGGCGATTTTTAGTGGCTTGCCTCTGCCACTAACTCCGCTGCAGATCTTGTGGATCAATATTGTCACAGATGGTGTGCAAGACAAAGCCTTTGCCTTTGCAAAAGAAGAAGGCAATGTGATGGAGCAAAAACCCAAAAAACCGACGAAACAATTTTTTGATGCTATGCAGATATTTAATATCTTGTTTTTTGGACTGATTATGGGTGGTTTGACCTATTTTCTATTTGTCTACCTACTAAAGATTTACACGTATAAAAAAGCTTTGACCATAGTATTTACCTGCGTTGCGGCGTCGCAATGGTTCAATGGGGTTCAGGCGCAAAAAGAAAAAGAGCCTTTTTTTTATCGCATCAAACAAAGCTTTACTATCAATCCGTCAATTTTTTTAGGCATAGGCCTTGGTTTTTTGTTGCAGCTTCTTGCTGTCAACGTGTTTCAAGAAGGGTTTTCTACTGTTGCTTTAAGTTTTAACGAGTGGCTCTTTTGTTTTGGTTTTGCTTCTATCGCTTTTTTTGTCATTGAAATCCGCAAGTGGATGATGCTATTCTTTTCTAAAAGGAAATAAGAGAGGTGAGTATGCCCTATAAAGAGATTGATGATTTGCCGCCTAGAGTCAAAAGTCATTTGCCCAAAGGCGCGCTGGAAATTTACTTAGAAGCTTTTAATCATGCATGGCAGCAGTACGCAGATCCTAAAAAACGGACCATGGGTGGCGATCAAGAAGAAGTGGCGCACAGAGTGGCGTGGGCTGCTGTGAAAAAGAAGTATGAAAAAGGCTCTGATAACAATTGGCATAAAATTTCATGACAGCATATTTGATTGGTAAGAATGCTATTTTTGAGGTGTATAAAAAAGCAAAGAAACGCTTTATTTGTATCTACACACATAAACCACGCGATGTGTTTTTAAAACAACTTGAGGGCGTACCGGTTGAATTTAAGAGCAAGGATGTCCTCACAAAAATAGCCAAAAGTGAGTCGCACCAAGGCTTTGTCGCAAAAATCAAGCCTAAATCTTTTGTCACACCTTATGAGTTATTTCAAAAAGATCTTATTGTGGCGCTTGATGAGATCCAAGATCCACACAATTTAGGGGCAATACTAAGAGCGTGTGAGTGTTTTGGTGTTGAAGGTGTGGTTTTTTCCAAAAATAGGGGATCGCCACTCACCTCTGTAGTTGCAAAAACTTCACAAGGTGCCCTAGAAATTTTAGATCTTTGCGAAGTGTCTAATCTTGCTACTACCTTGGATCAATTCAAAAAACAAGACTTTGAAGTGATTGGAGCCGATCTTTCACAAGATGCTCATAATGTGTTTGACTTTTCATTCCCTAAAAAGTGTGTGCTTGTATTGGGAAAAGAAAGCGGCATGCGTCATCTTTTGAAAAAAAAATGTGATCAACTTGTCTACATTCCCATGTTTGGGCAAATCGATTCTCTAAATGTCTCACAAGCAACAGCCACACTGCTTGCCTTTTATCGCGCTTTTTTTACATAATGCCAAAATATGCATTTTTTATTGTGTTTACTTGTTTTTATTTTTGGCTTTTGTTCGTGGATGCAAGATTGCATTGAACCCGAACTTGCTCCTTATAAACCTGAGCTTTGGGTTTATTTCACTCATTCTCAGGGAGATAACTCTTTCTTCTCACGCTTTTTACCTTAGAAATGGCCTTTTGACCATTCCCTGCGGTAAAAATCCCGAGAATTTAAGAGTAATCTCCTCATGATACTGAATAAACTAAACCCAAAACTCAGGTTATAAAGAAAAAGGCATTTTAAAATCAGACATAGAAAAAATATGACAGGATGTGCAC
>SDBV01012079.1_pt1 | contig 11100 bp, 16 predicted proteins | sample 2277081 | NCBI WGS metagenome assembly SDBV01 (sample SAMN10402039, study PRJNA504765) | marine sediment metagenome | isolation source: marine sediment core GS10_PC15, 223 cmbsf | place: Arctic Ocean: Southern Knipovich Ridge | collected 2010
TGAGGAGGTAGGCAGTCCCGGCTAGTCAACTATCAGAAGATGACCGATGTTGATTGGTCCCCTGTTTTAATTTGGGCGCCTCAGCAGGTTAAGTAACAGAAGCTAGTGATGTCACATTATAGTAAAATGTTGGATAACAATTGCTTAGATTGTGTGATTGAGGACAAGAAACAGGATCGAGAAACTAGCTCTCGATCCTGTTTAATTTTAGAATTAGCCTTAGCTCTTCCCTATACTTTCGTCTAAACTCAAGCCACCTTTCCGCTTTATGAGCAAACCACCTGCGTAGCTCGTAACTAGGCGCTGACTCTTTTGCCCATTCGTCAATGCCAGCATCTGTTGAACGCAAGCCCCGGGGCCATAGTCTATCAACGAGTATCCTCATCCCATCGTTGGTCTGTCTGCCCTCATAAACCCTTTTTATTCTTAGCATCTCACCTTCGTCATGCGATCCCTGTTCATAACAGTAGGTTATTATGAGGTTATGGGAAGCAACCCAACTGGCAATCAACGATCTTTATGTTTAGCTTAGTCGCGGTATCACCAACTTGCCTCCGCCCGACTTTGAGTTTCTTGGCTATTTGGAAAACTATGCCACAAGGCAACTGCCTATTGATTAGGGATGTTTGGATTTCTTCTAGCAACTTGGCTGCTATTTGTATGCTCTCAAGATCATTATGGGCAGCTTTTTCTACGTCAAAACAACCGAGCTGGCAGTTAATTATCCTTATCTTTAGCTCATTTGCCTTATTGCCGACCATCCTGGGGGTAATGTTGAGTTTCCTCGCCATCTTGAAGGCAACAGCACAGGAGAGTCTGCCGTCAACCAAAGATGCTTCTAATTCCTCACCCAGTATCTGGTTACTGTCCTTAGTATTGAGGTTCTCATTAAAGCCGGGCGTTGTCGTTTCCACCAGGGTTGCCCCCCTTTTCTTCGGCGCTTTCTATCTTATGGAAGAGCCTAACTACTTTGTCTATTTGCCTTTGGTAAAGATGCATATCCGCCACTCTCTCGGAATGAACTTCTCGATTTCCGGGAAGAGAGCCTCTTGCTCCTTCTTTTTAATTCCTTATGTCGATGCCCATTCCTCCGAGAGAATCTCCCCTTGAAGGTCTACGACAATAGATTTAATGGGTACCGTTCTTTTTGAAGACTGAGCAGCTTGCTGGGCTAGGCTTAGTAATCCAGCACAGCAGGGAACCTGCATGGTCAGAACTGTCAGGGTATTTATCTTGGCATCTTCCAGCCAGGACTTAATCTTCTCTACATACACATCCTGACCTTCATCTAATTTAGGGCAGGCAATAGCGATGGATTTCCCTTTCAGGTAATCCGGATGGAAACCACCCACAGCATAAGCCACGCAGTCGGCCGTCAAAAGTACATCTGCTCCCTGATAATAAGGAGCCGCTGGGGAGATGAGGTGCATCTGAATTGGCCATTGCCTTAACTGAGATTTAACCTTTCCAGTCGTTTCTTCTTGGGTCTCTTCATCCCTAAAATCAACCATCCTCGAACCTGGGCATCCTTCAAACGCTGTCATTTTACAGCCTCCTTTAGTTTAAATTTTTGCTCTAATTTATTGATGAACTCCTCATATCTTTCAGGTGCATCCCCAAACTCTTCATCTTTCCCATTAAATTTAGAAAATAGCTCACCTACCTGGGTAATGGAAAAATCTCTGTCCATCCAGGGATATAATATTTCGTCCTCCTTCTTTATGTGCTCAGTAAGAAGTTCTTGATAGGCATTCAGGTGTTCCGAGATTGCCTCCTTATCCTTCTTATCCAATGCCTCCAGCATAGTCCTTACATGGGCTCTTGCGTTATCATGGTCCTCAAGCATAGTCTTAATAATATCTAAATCTTCACCAAAATATTTGAAGAGTATCTCCTCTTCCTTGGCATGATGGTATTTATCGGCATAGGAGCGAATAAAATCAATGCTATCGATAATGACTTGCCTTCCCTCTTCTGATGCCACATCCAGATTATCGATAAGCTCAGGTATCATGGCAACCAATCTTTTTATCAAAACATGCTCATTGACCAACTTTTTTATGGGCGGAGAGTAGCTTATCTCCTTAGGTCTAGCCTCACGTTTTCTTTTAATCTCGGGTATTTTTGCTTCTCGATCGGGATAGATAACTTTGGCGATCTTGGCCATTAATTCCTGTTCTTCTTCAGGAGGGAGATTATGTATTTCCACAATATCCTTTAATAAACAAGAGCCGACACTACATGGAGCGCAGCCAATGTTATATTCATTGAGGATATTTCCTACTTCCGGGAATTGATTGATTACCTCTTTTATGCTTTTATTTAAATACTCCTCCATCTTCAAATCTTTTTTATCTTGACAATCCAGTCCTTCGGTCCTTCTTGCTCATATTCCCACGCATATTGATTTTTATACTCTGCCTCAAACTGATAGTGCAATGGCTTGGGGTCGTGGTCATTGGTGATTCTTAATGTCTCACCGGATGATAACGCATCCCACATTTGGAATATCTTTTCGTGTCTCTCAAAGGGTGGCATTGGTCTTAGGTCTAACTCCATAATTTCCTCCTTCCTTTGATCTCCCGGAGTAAAGCAGCAGTAGCCGAGCTTGTCGCACTCCTTTTTGACTTTCTCCCACTCCTCCGTGCTTAACACTTGAAGGGCAATCTGATAGAGAATGTTATCTTCTTTAAAGATGTGACTCTCGAGTTCTTTGGTCAGATATTCGCCTAATTCAATGACCTTGGTCTTAAACTCGGGAAAGTCATAATCCTGATAGTTCTGAGCAAGCTGATACAATTTCTGTTTTCTTTCCCGGAATTCCACATGGTCCAGCCTAAAAATCTGCGGCGGCTCAACGATATCGTGCTTTTCCAGTGCGGGAAACAGGACCTCTTCCTCCCGCTGGTGATGATTTTCGGCTTCCACCAGGTGATGGGCAATATCCTTTAACTTTTCCTGGTCTTCTCCCATGCTTTCAAAGCTATTTTCCTTCTTTAATTTCCCCACCAAAGCATCCAGTTCATTTAAGGTATCGAGAATAATTTCGTGCTCCTGCATAAAGGTATGCACTGGATGTGGTGCCGAGACCTCCTGCCTCTTTGAGACAAGGCTGTCTCTCAAAACCTCAAGGTGAATATCACATAAGCTTTTCCGGATTTCCTCATGGGACATCCCTTCCCTGATTAATTCCTGCTCCATAATCCCCAGGGTAGTGGCGTCAACCGTCTGGAGAAGTGTCTTGGCTTTTTCCTTTGCTTCCTCAGATACTTCGCCTTCCTTTAGTCCTTTTAGCAATTCCTTGAACTGCTCTTTTTTATCTTCCTTAGTGGCGATTCTGGTTACCTGTAAGATCCACTCGTCAGGTCCCTCCTTTTCATAGGTAATCTCAAAATCACCCTGTGCTTTCAGCATGTAGACGAGGGGCACAGGATTGAATTCCACTACAAGTCGGGCCGTCTCATCGGTCTTGAGTGCCTGAACACCGGGGAGAATCAACCCCTCCCTTTCGGCATGCCCCAGTCCTTTGACATCGATTGTTTTCACTGCGTTCATTTTAGTTTCCCCTTTCTTCTACTTTTAGCCACCTGTCAATCCCCTTTTCTTCCAGAAGCATATCTCTCACCTTCCCCATCCAGAGTTCTTGAAACTCTTTCTTTTCCTCTTCCTTCGCTGCCTCCCAGATGACTTTCTCCAGAAGTTCTCCCAGCCGTTTTGTTTTGTCTTCCGAGAATGGGATTTGCTGGGGATAAAATTTAACCAAAACGGCTTTACCGCTATCCAACCTCTTGAATTCAAAACACATTGCCTGAGACTCTATTTTTTCGGGGCTAAATTTAAGCAAGTCCTTTCTCTTAAATTTGTGTCCCAGACCCCTGAAACCACTGGCCGGAGCGGCACCGGTAAGAAAACTGAATACCTGTGCCATGACCCCGTAAACCCCTTCGTCCGGTTCTCCATAAATAGTAACGGAAAGCTCCCCCCTTACTGGAGTTTCATCAGGATAAAGCGCCTCCAGGGCTTTTTTACAAGACAAATATGCTCCAGCAACCGTGGGACAGGCGTGTCCCGCCATCTTTACCACATCCACAAAGCTGTATTCTAAGGCGGTATTCTCCACCTCAAAGGCTCCCAGAGTCTCTGCCAGCGGTTCCTTAAACCTGATTGGTCTAACTTCCGCCAGAAAATCACGAAAAACATCGCTCATATACCTACCTCAGCACTGGGCTTTACAACCAACCTAATAGCCAGACGATAAAAGCTAATTCTTGTTTATACCGCTATCAGTTCTTTGATTTCGGGCACTTCTTCCCTGATTACCCGCTCCACTCCCATCTTTAAAGTCATTGTCGACATCGGGCAGCTACCGCAGGCTCCGGTAAGCCTCACGGTGGCTACACCATCTTTAACATCTACCAGTTCCACATCGCCGCCATCTGCCCTTAAAGCCGGCCTTATTTTCTCCAAAGCGGCCTCTACTTTTTCTCTCATTTTCTACCTCCTATTATTAATGTCGCAACAAAAGTGCGGAAAATCTCAAACTCACCCTGCGCTTTTAACATATAAACTAACGATAAGTGATTAAATTTCAGAATAATCCTTTAGCACCAATTGTTTTTGTTCCGTTCATTTTAGCGCTTCCTTTCTTCTAATTTTACCATTAATCAATTTCCGTTCTCCCTAAAAGCATGCCCTCCACCTTTTCCATCCAAAGTTTGCCTGGCAACAACAAATTTTTCTCCTAACTCCTCAAGTTCTTCGTGCCCGACACTACCATAGTTTCTATGACGAGTTGGCTACACCGCAAGGTAAGGACTGCTACTTTCGTCCAGGGCAAGGTTGCACAATATCTCAGTTATCACCTGGCTACGGTTCAGCGTATAGAAGTGGAAGTAACGGACGCCGTTTCTCCACAGGTCTTCGCATTGCCTTGTGGTAAAGTCTATGCCGAGCTTTCGAGCTTCCTCCGGGGAGGTTGCCTTTTCCATCCGGTCAACAAGATGCTCTGGTAGACTAGCACCGCACATTTGGCTGAATCTTTGTATCTTTTCAATGTCAGTGATGGGCATAATGCCGGGGATGATCGGGGTGTGAATCCCAACCCTCCCCGCCCTCTCCATGAATTGATAGAAGAAGCGGTTCTCGAAGAACATCTGGGTGATGGCAAAATCAGCTCCAGCGTCAATCTTCTGTTTGGTATAGACCATATCCATTTCAAAGCTCGGGGATTCGACGTGACCTTCTGGATATACCGCTACCCCTATGGAAAAGGCATCGAAGGAAGCGGCCAGACGCACCAAGTCTTTGGCGTAGCAGAGGTCATTCTTGAGAGTAACCATCGTTGTCCCTCCGGGTGGGTCTCCCCTGAGAGCCAGGACGTTTTCAATCCCCAGGCCCATATAATCACTAAGTATTGTCTTGAGTTCCTCCTGACTCTGGCCGATGCAAGTAAGGTGTGGCATCGGGATTAGGAAGGTTTCCTCCTTGATACGTTTGACCACGCGTCTAGTGTTTTTCAGAGTACTGCCTCCGGCGCCGTAGGTCACTGAGACGAAGGCAGGCTTCAAGGATTCTAGCTCTCCTATAGCCTCAAATAGTTTATCTTCATTCTCCTCGCTCTTGGGAGGGAAGAATTCAAATGAGATGCTCTTCCCCTGCTGCGCAATAAGTTCCTTTATCTTCATTCTTCATCACCTCCCCAGCTTCTTCCACCTGTCGGTGACCTCTGTTAGCTCTTCCGCTCGGAGCAGGCTCTTAGCCAGAGGCAAAAGCGACTCGTTCTCTTTCTTGATATGTTCTCGTAGAAGACGCTCTATGTGGCTGCTGATATCTTCCACTTCAGCAGGAATAGCTGCAGAGTACTCGCTCCCGTCTCCCTGCAATTCAACCAGTTTCTCCTTCAATCGGTTGTAGTACCGCCATACTTCGCCATGTTCCTCCAGCAATAACCGTGTTGGGCTTTTCTCCACCCCGAGATGTTTCTCCAGAGCTGGGAAGAGTACTTCCTCTTCACGGCGGAAATGTAATTCCACATCTTTATCAAAAAAGTCCAGCACCTTGCTTAAATGTTCGATTCCCTTCTCCCGAATTGCTGATTGCGGCGTAAGATTACCTAACGTGAGGCAAAGGCTGGCTCCGTGCAATAGACCGAGATTCTCCAGAACACGGTCATGTTCCCGTTTAAGAATGTCCAGTGGGGTGTATGTTCCGGACAGGTCTTCCTCCACTCCCGGTCTCAGCCTTTCGTATGCCTCGGGACCTACGCATTCTTTGGCATGTGGACACCAGTCAATGCATGAAGCCTGCTGCGCCCGAAATACCTTGTTGCCACAGTCGGGACAAGTAGTTTTTAATTCATCAGTCCAGATTTCCACCTCTCTGCCGCAGTCAGGGCAGTTGATATATTCAGGTCTGGGCTCACGAATAGTCCGAGACCCAGGGCATGACTTAGCAAATGTCATACTCACATCCCCTTCCTCTGGCTGTAATTCTGCTATGACACTCTTAATTTATCATCATCCTACTCTGCTGAATACGACTTTTGTCGCAAAACCCTACCTTGCTTAGGCAGGGGCTCTTCAGGTATAGTAAGATTTGAAAGTTGTCCGTCATCTTCGAGAGGGGGTTTTCCTATGCCTTCACCCGTTGACTTCTTAAGATCGCTGCCCTACTTTGATACTCTGAGCCCTGAGAAAATAGAGCGGATCACAAAGGAGACTCTGGAGCTTTCCTTTGCCAAGGGGCAGATTCTCTTCCTTGAGGGGGAATCATGTCGCGGCCTATACGTGGTCAAGTCAGGTCGGATCCGCATTTTTAAGAGCTCACCGGAAGGCAGAGAGCAGATTCTACTCATCGCTAGGCCAGGAGATACATTCAACGATGTTCCTGTCTTTGATGGCGGTCATAACCCAGCCAGTAGCTCAGCACTCGAGCCTTCTACTGTCTATCTCATACCTAAACAGACACTGCTCTCGCTAGTGGCTGACTGTCCGGCAGCACTAGCTATCATTAAACAGTTCGCAGCGCGATTGCGCCACCTGACTATACTAGTTGAAGACCTTTCTTTCCGCAGCGTAGTTAGTCGACTCGCCAAGACTCTCTTGGATCTGGCAGTGGTTCAGGGAGGACCCTCATCTGTCCGACGTTTGACTCAAGACGAGATGGCAGCAATGGTAGGCACTGTTCGAGACGTGATAAGCAGAGCGCTGAGGGCTTTGGAGAAGGGAGGCGCTATTAAGATCGAGGGTCACCGCATCCTTGTGGTTGACCCGGAGAAGTTAAGAGAAATGATCTAGATTTCCGACAAAAGTCGTATACAAAGGGTCATGCGCAACCTAGAATAGAGGCTTATTAACAAGTCAAAAGGAAGGAGCTAAGATGGTAGACTTAGTACAGGAGAACAAACTGGGAGAAGCCAAGAGAACCCCTCTGGAGGAGACGGTGGAGGCTAACTTTCGGGAGGAGACCAGCGAAGTAGGGCTTTATTTGGCTATGGCTCATCAAGCCCAGCAGGAGGGATACTCGGAGGTGGCCGAGGCTCTCAAAACCATAGCCCTAGAAGAGGCCCAACACTCTGCCCGCTATGCTCTGCTTAACGGCAAGATCTCTTCCAGTACCAGGGAGAACTTGGAGAAGATGCTCGCCGGCGAGCAGGCTGCCAATAAGGGGAAGAGGGAAGCTGCTATCAAGACCAAAACAGAGGCTGGTGACGAGACACACGAGGTCTTTGATGAGGCTAGTCGTGACGAGGCCCGGCACGCGCACATATTGGAGGGCCTTCTTCAAAGGTATTTCTGTTAGATGTAAAACCGGAAAGTGAGAGCATGAGTTTTAATATGTCAGCGATACCTGAAATAGATACCGACAAGTGTACTGGGTGTGGAGACTGTGTTGAGCAGTGTCCTACCAATGCCGTTAGCTTGGTGAGTGGTAAAGTGGCCATAGTTCGGCCTCAAGAGTGCAATTACTGCACAGACTGTGAACAGTTTTGTTCTTCCGGCGCTATCAGGTGCCCTTTTGAGATTATTCTGGTAAAGTGATGTTTCTATGTGTCATGGTTGCGGTTGCCAGGAGGTCATAAAGAGAGGGAAGGAGGCAGTCCTACAGCGAGCGGTAGAGATAGTGGAGGAGCTGGGCCTGACTCCGGCCAACGTCGATGACTACGAGGCGACTGAAGTCATCTCGCGTCTCATTGTCCCCTTCACTGTTAAAGAAGAGAAGGTTTATCAGACGGCCGCCTGGATGGCCAGTCTCCACGAAAATATGCGCCAGCAGGATGAGCGTTACCAAGCCCATGTCCGGGCCTTTTGGGACATCTTTGCCCGTCTGCCGGCACAGGGACAGCCTAAACACATCGCCACTACCTACCACCAGCTAGAGCAACTGGCACGGGAGCTGGACGAGACGGCCCTGGCATCTCTCGATTTTCAGAACCAAGAGGTCATCCAGGCGGTGAACCGTGTCCACGACGATCTGGAGCCCAAGGTGGTGGGCCTGCGGTAGCGTTACGGGCTCTCCTGACCCTGTACAGTTGGATGCCGAGATAGTAAAGACAAGGTTCGGCTGGTTAGTAGACTATTTCCGAAGCGTAAAAGGTTGAGCCTGATCCCTGAAAGATCCTACTGAATGCAGGTAGGAGGAAAGCGGTAAGTAGAAAAGGAGCAATCTCTAAACAGCAAAAAGAGGTGCCTTGTTTGTCGGTAACAAGTAGGGAAAGAATCCTGCTTTGTGGTGTTGACCCAGAACCAGTACCTTTTCGTCTATAGCATGTTGAGAACTCTTATCCCTCGGTGAGGAGGTGAACCTTTGGCAGCCGCCTCATTTTTGAATTTCACTGCACAGCGGAACACGGTGGTCTGATTGACGCCGCATTTTTGGGCAATCTTCAGCTGCGGCATCCCGCCAAAGTAATGATGCAGAATTTTAGCTGCTTTGACATGGGAAATCTTGGCCGTCATCTAAAAACCTCTTCAGAAGAGTCTACCAAATCGGCTGATAAATATCAACGGTAATTATGCAGTGTATGCCGTATGGCGCGCTATGCAGGAGATAATTCTATAGGACGTCTATGTAGGTCATCCACATGGTGTCTTATATAGTTGCCAGCCTGCATAGTATTTAGTCTATTTATGATGAATTTTCGCCTTGGGTCTTCCTTACGAGGTGTGGGTTATGAGGTCCCCTAGCCGGTATTCCGGTAGGACATCGGTTGGCGGTGCGGCCGTTGAAGGGGCGGACAATCCTCGATGATGGCCTGGTGTCATCTGGCAAGCGGGCCATCAATTAGTAGATACTGCATGGCCAAAATGGTTATTTATGGGCTTCCAGCACGAAGGCCGTCTGGGGCGCGAACTTTGGCTAAAGGTTCCCACGCGCGCTAAGTTTCAGTGAGCCTTGTAATAGGTCAATCAAGCTTCTGTAGAAGCGATACGTCATACACTTCACCTCGCTCAGCATCAACCACGATAGCCTGGCCTGTAGTTATGCTTTCGGTAGCTCCGACACAAGAGCTTATACACGGAATTTTCATTGATGCTGCTAAGCTCTCTCCACTATGACGGCCGTGGGAACATATAAGAGCCTTGGCCCTGGTCAATACTGCGTGAAAAGCACTGCCGCCATCCTTCAGCCACATATTGGATTGCTTTTTGAGTTTGCCTTTGAGCGAGGCTACGAATTCATTGACCATGTCCTCTACATTATCAGTCAACACGGGTGATTCTATGAATTTCTTGATGAGAATTGACACAGGTCGAAAATCAAGGAAATCCATCCTGAAGTATGCTTCTGGGCACTGAATGGTGGTAAACCTATGATGTTCAATAAAAAGAAAGTAGATGGTTTTCATGAAAGAATGGCGGTCCTACGCCGAGTCTGTAACCAAACTGACGCAGTCATCCAGCTCGCCAAGAGTGAATTTCAAGGAAAGGTAGCTGACAACGATATAGTTGACGCACTAGTTGCAGCAGTCACAGCACTTGTCGGGGAACGGAAGGTGCTAACTTTGCCTGAAGAGCCTGAAATCGACCTGCGAGGTTTGCCTATGGAAATAGTATATTACCCTATACAGCCTGAACAGGAGGATAAAAATGGAAAATTACTCTAAGCTAATTGAGAGGTGCAAATATAACGAAGAAGAAGCAATTGTCAAAGGTGCTGCGATGGGAGCCGTAATATTATCCAGAATGGGTCCAATATATGAGCATGGGCCAGTGTCTAAATTTCAAAATATGGCTCTGCGGTTCTCTCAAGAACTAAAAAATATCACCACTGTTGAAGACTTCGATTTATTTCATGAAAGATCTGTGAAATCGCTCCAAAATGAAATCAAAGGTCAAGACGGGGAAAAGTTATCTTATGGTGAAGCTCAAAAATCTATTAACGTTTTTTTGAAAACTTACGTCGATAGGAGTAGCCTACCAAACGCATTAGTAGCACAAACAATTAGACCATTTCTGCACGTCCCCTTAGACAGTATCATGATTAAATACTTCAGGAAAAATTTTCGGTCGGATTATGGTATATACATTGTGCCTGTACATCATGAAGAAAATGAGAAGTTTAGAGCTGGAAATCCTGCCTTCACGGGGAAAATACCTGATAGAGTACTTTCAGAATTGAAATATATTTTTCAGGAAGTTTATCTAGCTTGGCAAAAATGGTTTAGGGACATATATCCTGAGAAGCCAGTGTTGTTAGATACGATATGGGCACTTGAAAGGGAAAAGGACTAGCTCGTAATGCTATCTTATTATTCCAGTGCACCTCTCTCTCAATGGTCGTAACTACGCGTTGCTCAACAATCTAGCGGTTGTTACATGTGAAACCAGTTCTCAAGCTTTAGTGTCCTCAAGAGATTACGCATATCGGGGCACGGTTATGGTATAGTATAGAGGTGGATATACTCGGTCAACAAATCTCGGGCATGACGTACCGAAAAGTGAGCGTCGGTTCTTACACCAAGTTTCGGTGATGAGAGAAATGTCAAAGCTAACCACAGTAGGCTTTATGGCACCGCCTGATTTTCCTGAAGAGGCATATAATAAAGTGCATTCATGCCTTAATAAATATAAGGATACTCATCGAGTCCAATGGGAATTG
>SDBV01012080.1_pt1 | contig 11099 bp, 8 predicted proteins | sample 2277081 | NCBI WGS metagenome assembly SDBV01 (sample SAMN10402039, study PRJNA504765) | marine sediment metagenome | isolation source: marine sediment core GS10_PC15, 223 cmbsf | place: Arctic Ocean: Southern Knipovich Ridge | collected 2010
GAAAAGTAGTACTCGCAGTTTCTTAGTCGCTATTTTGCCCGACAGCAAAATCATCGCCCCCGGAGGCAGAACCGTCAGAGCTATCACGATTGACGCGACCAGAGCGAAGCTCTTGGTGAAGGCCAGCGGTCTAAACAGCTTCCCCTCTGCGCCGATCATGGTGAAGACCGGCAAAAAGCTCACGATAGTCGTTGCCACCGCCGTAAGAACAGCTGAGCCCACTTCGCTCGCCGCCCGATGCACAACCTCCAACTTCGAAGCCCCCGGCGGAGCCTTGTCCAGATGCCGAAGAATATTCTCGCTGACTACGATACCCATATCCACGATCGTGCCGATAGCTATCGCGATGCCCGAAAGAGCCACAATATTGGCATCCACCTTGAATGTCTTCATCGCGATGAAGCACAGCAGAACAGCCAAGGGAAGCATCCCCCCGATCAAAAGGCTGCTCCGTAAGTGCATCATCATCACGATAACCACAATACACGTAATCAGTATTTCTTCCGTCAGAGCGTCATTCAGCGTGCCCAGCGTCTCATAGATCAATCCCGTACGGTCATAGAAGGGCACGATCGTGACTCGACTTGTATTGACCCAGCTTGGCCAGTCAGAGTTGTCCACCGAGCGGAGATACTTCATCCAGCCGTCTTGGTTAATCTCGGTGCCGGCTTCAAGATAAGCTTCAAATCCGTGTTCTTGAGCAAATTGGCGAATTTGCCCGACGCTTACCTTGGAATTATCGAAGACGGCCTTGGTCCCTAGGCCGCCTGCAAGTTCCGCAATCTTCTTTTTCACATTCTTGATGGTGGCCAGGGGATTCTCCCCATATCGAGCCACAACTACGCCACCAACCGCCTCGGCCCCGCCCTTATCCAATGCTCCACGACGCAGAGCCGGTCCCAAAGTAACCGTAGCCACTTCCTTCACGCTGATGGGCACGTTTTGCGTAACCTTAATAACACTTTCTTCGATGTCTTCCACTCGCTCGATGAATCCGATGCCCCGGATAAAATATTCTACCCGGTTCAACTCGATGCTCCGAGCTCCCACGTCTATATTCGATTGCTTTACCGCGGCATAAATCTCAGGAAGCGTTACACCGTAGGCCCGCATGGCATCGGGATCGACGTCGATTTGGTACTCCCGGACGAATCCGCCAATCCCAGCTACCTCACTGACCCCATCTGCGGAAAGCAGACCGTAGCGGACATACCAATCCTGGATGGTCCGAAGTTCCTCGAGGTCCCATCCTCCGATCGGTTCGCCTTGTGGGTCCCGACCCTCCAGTGTGTACCAGTAGATCTGTCCCAGGCTTGTGGCGTCAGGGCCCAGGGCAGGCCGCACGCCTGGGGGCAACGTGCCTGCGGGCAAAGAATTGAGCTTTTCGAGTACCCGGGTACGCGACCAGTAAAACTCTATATCTTCCTTGAAAATGATGTAAATGCTGGAAAAACCAAAAAATGAATAGCTCCGGATTGTCTTCACGCCCGGAACGCCCAGCAGCGAAACAGTCAAAGGATAGCCAATTTGATCTTCCACGTCCTGAGGAGATCGACCCATCCACTCCGTAAAAACGATTTGTTGGTTTTCGCCGATGTCCGGAATAGCGTCCGTCGGCACCGGCTTGCGATCAATACCCGCCACATCCCAATCAAAAGGAGCAACATATATGCCCCAAGCTATAATAAATAGTACAAACAAGCCCACCACCAGCTTGTTGGTCAGACAAAACCGCATTAACCTGCCGATTATAGAATTCTGTTCAGGCGTGGGCTGGCTATAATCCTCACTCATGAATCTGGCCTCCTGCCGCTGAGTCTATCTGGGCGGAAATCACCTCAACCACATTGCCGCACTCAGGCATGGACGCACCGAGGTAGGGATTTTGGGTCTGGGCACTTTCCTGCAGCCAGATAGCGCCTTGATTATCCAAGGCCATCGGACACTTCAGTACATATCGAACTTTGCTCTTTCCTGGGCCAAACTCTTTGACCACCGCCGATACTTCCTCAGAAAGATGGCTAAACGCCTCTCGAAGGCCATCAATCCCCTTGGCCTCTAATGCACTGGAAAGTATCTTCCTCAGGGACGCTGACTGCTCCATCCACACCATATGCGTCTCGCCCTTCAGTAGCTTCATGTCCACTTCGGCTAAAGCTTTGCTCATCTCATCAGCAGCCGTTCTCGCATTTCCCGCTTGGTCTTGAGCCAAACCCTGTTGTATCTTTAAATATGCCGCCAAAACATCATCGAGTTGTTTGCGAAATTCAGGATCGCTATCTTTGACGCTATGAGCATCCTTGCTCATGGGCATCAGACTAAACTTTGACTGCAGATAATTAATGTTTTCTTTCAACGAGGCCGCTACACGCAAAGCCTTGGAAACCGTCTTTACCGTTTGCCCTTCTATGGCGTCGTTGCCCAAACGCATGGACGTCTCCTTCCAGAGCATGCCTGGATGCCCCTTCAGCAGCTCTATATCCACCGCCTGGACCGCTTCGCCCAAGCCCACAAAGCTCGCCTTGATCGTGCTCAGGTCTTTGGTCTTGGCTGCCTTGTTCACATCCTCAGCCGCTGACACTATGCTCCTAAGCTGCCCCTCGAACAGGGCCGGCAACTGCATTGCAGGCTTTGCGCTGGCGCCTTTGTCGCTGGAGCCTTCTTTGCCGGGCATTTTCATCCCCCCGTGACCGCCCGCAGCTCCCCCACCTCCGGGGGTCATCATGCTTGGCTTAGCTTTAATCTGCAACGCGCTATCAATCTTGAAGCTGCCTTTGGTTACTACTCGCTCTCCAGCTTTGAGTTGGCTCAGCACGATATAGTAGTTTCCTGCTCGCGGGCCCAGGACGATTTCTCTGCCCTCATAAGTAGGTTTGTTCTTTCCGGGAAGCTCCACATAAACGATTGCTCTGGTACCGGTGACCATCGCTGCCGTAACAGGAATGACCAGGGGCTTGTCCATCTTGGCCGGATCGACGCTCACATAGCCCAGTGTTTCGGTTGGCACCAAAGCCATCTCACAAATATCGCAATTACCCGCTGAGTCCTTGATAATCGAACGGTGCATCGGGCAAATCCATTTTCCTGCCAGGTCGGGATCCATCACTAGCCCGCCCGCGGCAACTTGGGCACGCACTATAGCCTTGACGAACATCTGCGGTTTGAGTTTACCTTGAAGATTTGGAACATTCACCCGCAATTTAACCGTCCGGGTCATGGGGTCTAAAACTGGGTGAATGAAGGAGATGGTACCAGTGAATACCTCGCCGGGGTAGGCCACGGTGGTGAACTGAACTTTTTGCCCAGGTCGTAGCCACATCAGGTCGGATTCATAGGCATCAAGATTTACCCAGACCTCAGACAGGTCAGCAAGGGTGTAAATGCGTGTGCCCGTCTTTACGTACATACCTTCCTGAGCGTTCTTATGAATCACCGTCCCTGCCACTGGGGCGTATATGGTCATGTGGTCCTCGACCTTTCCCAACTCTTCGATCTTAGATATCTGTTCCGCGGCCAATCCCCATAAACGCAATTTGCCACGAGCAGCTTCCACTGTAGCTTGGGCAGTTTCTCTAATTATTTCTATGTCGCTGTATTGGAGATCCTTAAGTGCTTGATGAGCTTGGAGCAGTTCCTCCTGGGCACTGAGCAATTCCGGGCTATACAGGTAAACCATATGGTCACCTTTGTTCACCTCAACCCCCGTATAATCCACGTAGAGTTTATCCAATCGCCCTGGAATCCACGCGGTTATGTAGACCAGCCGCGTTTCATCGTAATCTACCTTGCCTACCATTCGAATCTCAGCCGTTACAAATTTACGTTCTACTAACGTCGTTTCGATATCCATCAAGGCCTTGGCTTCTTCGCTGACCTCTAACTCGCGCAGACCTAATCCTCCTGCCGTTCGATCTGGTATCAGCGGCATACGGCACTTGGGGCACAGACCAGGCCTAGGGAGCCGAACTTCCGGATGCATTGAGCAAGTCCATACCGTCGCCGATGCCTCGGCTTGATCTTCGGAGCCCTCCCCCGCCGAAACTGCCACACTTTCCGGATCCGCGGCTGGGCTTGAGAAAACCAAATACCCGACCCAAACCCCGACCAACAGAGCAATCAGCACCACAATGCGCAAGAGTGCCCCGCGCAAGGTGTTCCAAATCCAAATCAAAACTTTATTCATGATCTGATTCCTTTGTTTGTTCGTCCCCGGTTACGTCCGTTACCACCGGTTTTGCCATTACAGAATTTCCCGCTCGAGGGATTTCTTCGCCGATTAACATCTCCAGTTTAGCCAATTGTTGACCCTGATTCGCCAAGCCTCGTTCGTAGTCCAACTCGAATTGAAGCAGCATACGTTGAGCGTCAATGAAATCCAAAAAGCCGCCCTTTCCAGCCCTAAAAGACGCCATGTTGACTCTAAGAGATTCCTTTGCTTTAGGCAAGAGCGTATCACGAAACAGGTCAATTTTTCGACTGGCATCGCGGAACCGGTACAGGGCTAATTTAAGTTCCGCACTCAAAGAATTCTCCTTGTCGCTTTTGTTCAGTGCGGCCGCTCTGTTCCGATGTCGAGCTTCCCTCACTCTAGCTGCCAACTTGCTTCGCCAGATGGGCAGATTAATCGAAACCATGGCGATCAGCGGATCTTTTCCGTCATCACTGGGGTTCATACCACCGATGGATTTCGCGGTATCGACGTAGTTTAGCCCCAGGGTTATATCGGGATAATAGTCTTTCTCGGCCAGCCTGATTTTGGTCCTGCTTCGGGCAATCTCCTGCTCCAAAGCACCGAGTTCCGGATTCGACCGAGCCATCCAATCCAACATTTGTTCATCTGTGAGCGAAATGCTCTCTTCCACCACTGCTCTTGGCCAAGGAAGCTCCGCACCAGCCGGGCGATTCAATGCCGCGTTCAACCTAGCCACAATAGGGCCTTGAAGATCCTTTAGACTTCCAAGGCGATCCGCCAACTTGCCCAATTCGACTTGGGCTCTGATCACATCGGGATGTCCACCCGCAGCAACTTTGTAGCGAATGCGGGCTACGCTCTCGAACTGTTTGACCAGTTGAAAGTTTTCCTCAATCCTGGCAATTGCTCGCCATAGATAGTAGTACTCGTAATAGGCATCTTTAACCTGGTAAAAAAGTTTCAGCTTAGTGGCTTCGTAGAGTTGTTGCTTGGCTTTAGCCGCCTGGGCCGCGGCGTCTGCTCGCAAGCTAAGCTTGCCGAACCAGGGAAAAGTCTGGGCGATCCCGAAGCCCTGCTCCTGAGCCCCAACGCGAGTTTCCACTTCTTCGATATAATAACGATACGTAAACCGCGGATCCGGAAGAGATCGAACTTGCGGCACACGTTCTATCGCAGCTTTCCAGCGATTGAAAGCTGCTTCGAGTCCCGGATTATTCAGAGCGGCATAAGTGAGGTAGTCGCTAAGTGTGGAGTTCTCTCTCAGACGAACCGGGCTTTTTACATCTGTACCCGCAACCGAACTCTGCGTCTCGGACGACCTTGAATAAATGTACTGTTGGTGGTCGGATAATTCCCGCCCGGGGCTCGCACAGCCCAAAAGGCTTATCCAAAAGAACGCTATCATTAATAAACACAAAGTACGAATTATTACAAATCCTTTCCCTGATGACTGAAATTTTCATGCTACTAGACGTCACCGCCATCCTGGCCCGTCCAGAGCCTAGGCACAGACGAAAACTAAGCCCGTCGGCTTTGACTAAACGAAAAATCCGAGCTGGACGTTCCCTAAAAATAAAAATGTTTTTCTATCCTGTATTCCTATCACTTGATATCTCGTTCGTGCTACTGTCAAAATATTCGAAATTAGCCACCGATCTTGCCTACCTTGGCGCAAATGTCGTCCCGACAGGCAGTGCAAATTGGGGTTGACCCTTTCAGATTTTGCTTTGGGAGAATTTGATCTTCTTAATTGCGGCTGAGGCTAGCTGGCTGAGCTGTCTGTCCTCCAGCATCGCCAACTCATGTAGCGCCGGAACGGCTTCGAGGGCATTGGAGCCTATGCGCCCTAGTGTCCAAGCGGCACTGATGCGAAGTGAATCATCCGAGGACCGCAACGTGGAAATCAGATCTGGCACAGCCGCACGTCCGATTCGGCTCAGAGCCGAGCTGACTTCAGCATAGACCGTAGGGTCTTGATCGCTCAGGGCCCGAAGGAGCTCAAGTACCGCAGGGGCCGACTGAGAACCCAGTCTGCCAAGAGCCCGAGCAGCATAACTGCGGTTGCCCTCGTCATCATCTCTTAGGGCTTGAATTAACCTGGGCACAGCGTCGCAACCAAGCTTTTCGATGACATCCATGGCCAGATAGCCGGATATGGTATCGAAACCACTAAGCTTAGGGACTATGTGCTCAGCAGCTTGGGCACCACAACTAACCAGGAAGTCCCTGGCCGCCCGGCTGGAATCTGGATCGCCTGATTGCAGAGCTTGGAGTTGCTCATCTAGGTGGGCCACCTGGTCGCCGTTTTCAAGAGGACTTTCAAACTCCATTTTGGAACCTCCGATCTCTATATGGTCGCCTGGGATTTGACCTCGATTTTGTAATCTTTCTCGTGAGTTCCGCCGGTTTTGTCGGGATCCCTGACGAACTCCCCGGCCCAATACAGGCTGTTTTCTACTCGCCTAAGCTCAAGCAGACTGGACTCGAACGATACCGTGTTGCTGATGTTGATGTGTCCGGCAATGTCCGCTGGGCCGCGAGCTACGTCGCCTTCGAAAATAACGCTCCGGATGGATTTCGAACATATCGAAGCAGACCTTGGCACAGAAATAATAGTTCTTCCCTTTGTAGCGGCTCTCGGCTACCGCTGTACGCTTCTCCAGGATCATACCGCAGACCGGATCTCTTACGCTCCATAGTGGCCCATGTCGTCTCATTGTCTAACCTCCTGTGTAACCGCCTCTAAAATGACTTATCTATTATTAAAACGGCTAAGAACTCCATATCGTTCCAAGTGAAGAAGAATTAGTTATTATTGGACACCTAAATATCTTTCGCTTTGTCTTATATCTATTTGGATATTCTTTTTAGCAGTTTGACGATTGGCTCTCAGAGCATCCTTGTTTCGTTCACCCAGGCTTCATCAGCCTATGGGTTCGCGCCTGATCATTTCGATCAAGGGAACGCAAAGCTCGTTCCTTAGGACGCACTCTACGAGTGTACTAATGGTATGAACCAACGAAGCTCAGATATGGTTCGCTGACAGCACGAATTGCTTAGACGCTCTTATGCTCTGTTGAAAACATCAGTACTGTCATTGCGAGTCCCGATAAATCGGGACGTGGCCTCTTATCACTGCCTTAGCAGTAATCTCGACGAAGTCTTTAGGCGCTCTTATGCTCTTAGATAGTGGCTACGGGCCAAAGGGACGATTTTACCTTTAGAAAATGTCGGAGAGGAACTTGGCTCCGTGCACCAGCATACCCCCGTAATGGCTCGTAATGGCAATGCATACTGCAAGAGCAAGCATCAAAACACAGTAACCAGCCAACCACCATTTCTTCATCCCTCCTCGGCAGCCAAGGCGAATACCTACTGCCAAAGCAGCGATAACAAAACATGCAATTCCCAGGTATTTGTGCATTGTAATCATAGACAGGTAGTCCCCGCCGAACTCTCGGCCCCATATCTTGATCAGACCTGTTATGATCACCGGAAGGGCTGAGATCACAGCCAAAATCAGACAGTAGATACCCGCATTCCTGAAGATATCCTTGCGCTTCGCCAGCCACAAAAGATCAGCTAAAACTGCACAAAGAGCCAGGGCTATGGGAAAATGCACAATAACTACGTGAAGATCACCTATGTTCATCGCTGTTTCCTTTTGCTTATTAAATCTACAGCAAGAGGCAAGGATCACCTCATTGAAAAATGACTGTTTGAGTCCAACACGATCAAAGATCAGTCGTGGCCATACAATACAAGCTGGTCCAGCAAGTCTGCCAGAAACGCGTGTGGGACTTCCCCAACCGCGCAGTAAGTATACCCGTCCAGCTCTACCGTTACCATCTTGCATTTGGCAAACGAGCCGGTCATGTAGGTGTGATCGCCACGCTGTAACTCACCCTTCAAGCCCATAGCCTCCGAATCAGTTTTTATCACGATCAACGATATTACCCCTCGGGGCGTCTTTACAACGTAGCTTCCCACCGGTTTATTTCTAAAGTGAGCTACGCAGCAGCCACGAAGCGACATCCCAGCACCTAAACGCGGAAAAGCTGGTTCAAATCCCAACTGGCCCTTGAGGTACTCCGCCAGCTTCGCCGGATCAGCATCAGTATATAGCTCCGTGTGAGGAGAAACGCTGTGCTGGTAGATCTTGAACAATTCGGGCTCAGCCGCAATTGCTGGTTCGGGTGTTGCCAAAAAAATACGCAAGGGAATCGCGATCAATAATAGCGCAGCGGCCACTGCTCCAGCACGCCAAAATATCCGGCCAACCTGCCAAACGGCTCTCTTTTCTCTACCCTTGACCCCAGCCGCTACCGAGCTTGGACTATTAAGCCGACTACGCACTTGTTCTAGGAGCTTTTGGTCAGCGTGAACAGAACTAAAAGCCCTAACCAACCGAGTCTGCACCGCCTGAAATTCGTTCAGTCGGCCTTGGCACAACTCACATTCCTTCAGGTGAGTCGAATCGCCAGCACCACCGGCCAGAATCTCCTCGAATTGTTGGTCTGTTAAGTGTTCCATTATTTTCGCCTCATAAAGCCAAGGCGCCTTGCGTGGCCCAAAAGTTTTTCCCTCAGAGCAGCCCGCGCCCGAGAAGTCCGGCTTTTGACCGTACCAGTTACCACATTCATTACCTCGCCCACTTCCTCATGGCTAAACTGCTCTACATCCACCAAAAACAGTGTAAGCCGTTGTTCTTCCGATAGTTCCCCAAGAGCTTTGATCACCTGCTCATCGGAAAAATTTTCCAGAACGTCATTAGCGTTCGACCAAACATTTTCTTGCTGGGGCGACTTAGCAGCCACCATATTTTCCTCGATTCGCACCTCAGGTCCAGCGATCTTCAGATGACGCAGTTGGTCGATCCACGTATTCCGCAGTATTCGCAACAGCCAAGCCCGGCAATTTGTGTCGGGCTGAAATGACTCAAACCGTTGCAACGCCTTCAGATACGTCGCCTGAACCAAATCCTCCGCATTCTCAGCTCGGCCGCACAGAGCCATCGCTGCCCTGTATATTGTGTCCAGGTATCCCAGGGCGATACTCTCAAATCTGTCTCGCTCAGCCATTCTAACCGTGGCTTTCCGCCACCCTCTAAACGTCTGATCGTTTCGATTCGTTCCTAAAAATTTGTTCTCGCTCATAAATCGTATCCGTTGGGCCCCCTGATCGTCAAGAGCAAGGCCTTTGAGCATACTGAAACGGGCCTTCAGTAACGATCAAAAAATGTCGTTCTATTGGCAGGATTTCATCTGAAGCAAACTGTTTGGTGATAATAATGGTTTAGTAAACCGCCCAGCCTGCTGCTAAACCGCCCCCGCTAAATCAGACTCACCACGTCCTCGATGACGACCCCTTGGTCTTGAGGATTTTAGAAGTGGCTCGAGCCAGAGTTCCTTGAGCTTCTTCGCTCTTACTTCTCGGCTCGAATGACCGCGCAGACAGCCAGCTTGTGTCCAGTGCGGGCGTTTCTGCCCTTCCATAGGACCTTTGGATTGCTCAACCCCATTTCTGCGAGGCGGGAAAGGAAATCAGATTCCTGATAGGCTCCGCCTATGCACCGAAACCAGTCGTCGATGTTCTTACGGATTTCTCGCCCCAAGGGGGCCTTTAGCACGATTTCGCTGAAAATGGTCCTGCCCCCTGGCTTGAGCACCCGGTAGACCTCGCTCATTATCGCCTCTTTGTCGGGCGAAAGATTGTAAATGCCATTAGCCGTAACTAGGTCGACGGACTCATCGGCCAGTGGAATCTCGTCGGCGGGGGCCGTGATAAACTCCACGTTTCCCAGACCGACAGATTCGAGATTCTTCCTGGCTTTATCGATCATCGCTTCGGAAATATCCAGAGCATATACTTTTCCAGCCTCACCAACAGCTTGGGCGTAGAAGTAAACGTCCAGCCCCGCACCGCAGCCCAGGTCAAGCACCGTTTCACCAGGCTTGGGGTCAGCATAAGGCTGGGGATTCCCTGCTCCCGTAAACGACTCCAACATTGTCGCGGGCAAACTCTCGAGCACCTCCACCGGATAGCCAACGCTCTGGGCGAACTTACGCCCCACGGGGAAATTGAACTTCTCGCCAGGGGCAAGGGCCACTTGGGAATATTTCTCATTGACCGCCTGCTTAATATCCTCTGGGGACATGTCTTTAAGTTTTTTTAACTTCATGTTTCGGTCCTTTCCCGGCTTCTGCCGAAAGAATTGCCTTTAGCGCTTCCTCGCAAATCCTAAGTGCCGTTTCCTGGCCCGTCTGGCCGCCTTTATCAAAATCGTCTCTCTGAGTAGCCATCTGGTTGGTTACATGCGAAAGACATATCACCTTTCGGTTGGACGCCTCGGCAAAGGCCAGCAGCGCCGCCGCTTCCATCTCTACTACTATAATTCCACGCCGCCGGCAATCAGCAATGCGCTCTGCCGTCTCTCTAAACGGTGCGTCGGTTGTCCAAGTCGCCCCTCGCCGCACCGTGATCCCCGCTTCAACCAGGTGCTGCTGGACCTTATTCACCAACTTTAGCTCTGCCTCGGCAAAAGCCCCAGGCGGCCTGTAGTGGTAACTGGTACCCTCGTCACGCAGCGAACGTTCTATCAGCAGGAAAAAAGGAGGTGTAAGATCCTCGGCCACCAGTCCCGCAGATCCAATGCTCACCAACGCTCTGCAGCCGCAGGCAAACAGTTCCTCTGCTACCAGTACTGCAAATGGCGCCCCGATCGTGCCCCCTATAATCCCTAATTCGTGCTCATCCGTCTTCCATCGATACAGTTGGGTATGAAAACAAGGCCAATCGGGGTCCAGCAGAGCCAGACCGCTGGAGTTCAGATACTCTACCAGCTCACCATCGAAGTCCAATAAGCAGCCCGCTGGCACCTGGCAATGCCCCAAACCTTTCTGCCGCC
>SDBV01012081.1_pt1 | contig 11099 bp, 8 predicted proteins | sample 2277081 | NCBI WGS metagenome assembly SDBV01 (sample SAMN10402039, study PRJNA504765) | marine sediment metagenome | isolation source: marine sediment core GS10_PC15, 223 cmbsf | place: Arctic Ocean: Southern Knipovich Ridge | collected 2010
GTCATCGCAGACTTTTTTAAATTTTTCCACTTCTACGGAGATGTTGTCGTGTACAATTACGATTTCCCAGTCAACCTCTTCATCTTCATTAACTTCGACCTCATAATACTGTATGACGGTATTAATCTCCGATACAAACTGCATAATAAACTCGTCATCGCTGCTTGTGATCGCCTCAACGTCAACCGTTCTGACGAAGTCGATCTCTCCTTTTTTGTATACGCTTATTGTCAGTGACGATCCGTGATAGGTTACGACAAGTACATTTTTCTCGAATTTGTCTGCGATCTGTTTTTCGTATATTGCTCTTGAAGCGGCCAGCGTGCTAAGCGATATTGAATGTGCTTCAATACCGGCAAGTGCTAAAGTTTTCATGAGCATGGATACTTTTTCATTGTCAGTAGCGGCAACAAAAACTTGTTCCCTGCTGTCTGTTCCGATGCTTGGCAGTCCGCAGTAGTCATAGTATGGGTCCTTTCCTGCGAAGACCGGGCTGTGCCTTATCTCTGTGTTAACATGTTTTCCGATATTGTCCGGGACATTCTCCGGCAGGTCAAGTATCTGTATGAGTATCGGTTTTGCAACAAGTGAGACGTCTGCTCTTTTTGTTTTGATGCGGTTTTTATGAAGAAGATCCTTCAATGTTTTTGCCAGAGCGGCGCAGTCCTCGATATTTCCTTCTACAATAGAACCTGGCAAGATGGGACACTCGGCGGCTTTTATCAGTTTGAATTTGGTTCCAACCTTGCTGATAAGCGCAACGCTAATCCTGCTTTCAGAGATATCAATACCTAACGAAATATTTGAGCTACTAAACATAAAGCTCCTTCTTTGAGTCGCATTTACAGGTCTAAAAACCTCGTTAGCGAACTCAAGACAGATTATCTATATATAGATACACTATCCAATATTGATTTATCGTCATTAATGTGTGTTCTAATTATCACGGTTGGAGATAAGGTGTGCGATAAAATGAAAATTCGGAAAGTTGAAAAAAACGCCCTATCAAAGTTCAAAGCCCCTGCATTATAAGACCTAAGTCCGCAATATGCGTAAAAGAAACCTCTTCTGTAAGCCCGGTCCGATAATTAATATTCTGGCGTTAGGGTTATAACGATTAACCGGATGATAACAACAACGGCATAACAGTTGCGTCAACAGCGGTTATTAAACCGGCCCGAAAGCCAGATCGTTAATTTTTCAATGAGAACATGTTCGCTTCGATCGCTATTTTGCTAAGATCCATAACGTCCGAATAGTCGGAAATAAAAGATATGGTCTTAAAGCTATTTAGCAAACCGGACAACGAAATGCTGTATTGATCAAGAGAGAGCGTCAAAGTATTGCTGCTGCCAATAGAAAAACTGTCGACCTTAAGGCATGCAACACTGTCCTCATTCTTTTGGTCCACATCCAATAATGTGATCTGATATGGTTTTTCGTCGACATCGTCAGGAAATTCTAAACGGCCGTCGGATATCATAGCGTGTGCATTTCCTGCAAATGCAACGGTCATTATCAACACAAGCATCAAAAACTGTTTTGGTGTTTTTGCAACAGCGGAATATACCTTCTTCCTTGATGTTAGAAAGAATATTGAGCCTAACCCCAGTATCGACAAGGTGGCGGGCTCTGGTATCCGTCCTCCAACAGCGGAATAACTCGATCCGTCCGGCAGACCGATGACATGGGCCCCTACCCTTAACTGACCTGTCTGGAAATCTTCGAGCCAGTTCGACGATCCAAGAGAATCATTGAGTTGGAGTATTATGGTCATTTCCTGGCCCGGGTTTATGCCCTCATGAGCAGGTGGTTTTTCAGATCCAAAGCTTATCGAACTGGTAAACGGCGGATCAAGTAAACCTGCCTGTGGAAGCTCGCCCGGGTTTACAATATCAACATTAAAGACAACACCTTCAGGTGTTATGGTGCCAATGACGCCGTCAAAATGATCCTCGTCAAAATAGATCGCAGCTACCGACGAAGTTATCAGACTTTCGTTGACAAACTGAAAGTACGCCATTTGGTTGTCTTCATACGCGTTTACATAGATGTTCAGATCCGGGTATTCGTAGTTTACCACGTTCGGAGTTATCGGTTCGAGGTTGACAAGCGATGCGGGAGCGCTGGCGGCGATTAGAAACACGATAACCGTCATTACAAAATATAGAGCTCCATTTTTAGTTTCCATGATATTTCCTCCTACAGAAATTTCGATTTAATTTTAATTCGTTTTTTCTTCACTTTTTATTTGCGTACAGAGTGCGCAGATGTATTAAGTTTTTTGCGGGGACTTTAGTTTCCTCAGTAGTGCTCGGGTTTGCTCGGGCACACCGGTTGCGTTTCCCTTCGGCGTTTCGTTGCAAGCGCACATTCTTCGCACAAAGGGAGTGCATATTTTCTAAATTGTCATAGTTCCTGTCCACCAAGTACTGCCTCCTCCCGAACGGCTTCTCAGGGCCGTACGGGTTCCACATGCTTTTTGCGTGCTAACCGCGAATGCAGCGCTATCGCAAAAAACATTCTCCTCGTTCAATTTTCAATTTCCTCTGATCCACTAACAAAACCTCCTCCTTATCGGCTCGGTTAAAACCGTTAAGGGTCCATCGTTAACGCGCAAAGTGCGCGCAAAACTGCCGCAAAATACATCAATGTTTCCTCGAAATCCTCGAAATGTTCCCTCTTTCCACGTGATAAGCGGCAAATGCGCGCAAAAGCCGAAACTTAATGCGCAACAAAAACCTTACAAAATGCCGCTGTTAAAAAAAAACGTTGTCCCTACCTCCCCCAATATAGAAGTAGATGCATCGCTTATAGCAGATTAAGATCGCAATGTCAAGAACTTTTTTAATTTATTTTTCGTCAGAACCCGACATCATTCGTTCACCTTCAGATCGTCTATTCTTATGACATAAGGGCTTGTTGTCCCTATTGTGATCTCTGCGACAACCCTTGCGACGAACCCTTTTGCCGAAGTTCCAGTTGAATTAATTGTAATATTCGGCAGCGATGGAGTGACAGTGACATCATACGAGCCGCCGGAAAAGGGCTTACCGGTAAACCCCGTTGACCAGCTATCATCGGTGCGAAGTTCCGAGAAGGCATCGTTTAGTCCGGCTTCTGCGACGCATATCGCCTCAGCGGCGTATACCTGGTTTTGTGTAAGCTGAATTTCTTCGGTGTTCATCTGTACGATGCCTATTACCAAGGTCGTCATCAGCGCGATAATGAACATCGCTATAAGCATTACCGAACCTTTTTGTTTTTTTGTTATCTTCATGATCTCACCGTTTAAAATTTTAATTTTGATATCTTATGGGTATAAAACATTCGCTATCCGAATAATTATCGCATTGAAACCGGAACCGCCCGGATAAATACATATAACATTCTTGCCGTTGATCTGTGTTACCGCGGGATCATCAGTAATATTATCGGACGGATCTATAACAACAGGTGCTTCCGTTGAAACGGTCCAAGTCGAAGTGTCCACACTTACTTCTACTGCATTGATACTAGAATAATTACTAGTAATAACTACATAATCAGTAGCTGAGTACTGACCCATGCCTGAATTTTTTATCCCATCCTTTGATATTATTGTCGGTTCAGTTGCATCTATAGTCCAATCAGCAGTATTTACTCTTAAAAGTACTACTTCATTTCTTGGCGGCCATGCATTAGGGGAATAATTTACAATATAGTGATTGGTATCAATAGCATAGACATCCGAACGTCCGAGAGTCAAAATGGCACTATACGATTTAACAATTGGATTAGCCGTAAGTGCGTAAGTACCGGGATCGACTGTCATCACAAAAGCATATCCTCCAGTATCTTTGTATAAACATAAGTAGTGCCAATCGTCAATTTTTGCGATTGAAGTACATTCTCCCAAAGATTTATCGAATTCTAATTTAGGGCCGCTTTTTATGGACCAATCAGACGAATCTATAGTAAGTACAATAGCAAAACCATCAGAACCCGAACCTGAATAAATGCAAAGATAATTATCGTCATCTATCTTTGCTAAGCTTGCCCAGTGGCCCTTATCCGAGTCATACTCTAAACCTGGTTCTTCAGTAATTGTCCAATCTGCGTTTATCGTAAGCACACAAGCATAACCTGGAAACATACCACGGCAAGAGACTTTGAGGACATGATCATCATCGATCTTGCAAAAAGCCGGCATCAGACGTCTGTCACCAATGTGCCTGTACTTGCTGAGCAAGGTAATCTTGCCGGTATCGGGGTCGGCATAAAAAACATAGTCGTCTTCGTAACCATTACTCCCTAGATAATGAGTCTCATCGATTCTGTATATTGCCGGAATATATTTGGGACCTATATCTACCGCCATTGGATTAATCGGGCCTGGAGTTATGCCTGATAGAGGATCTACAATAGCCGGGTTAGTCCGCAGATAAGCGGAAGCTGTAAGATCCTTATCCTGCCCCAACTCGGCAGCGTTTGTAAGAATAAGGCTTGTTTTTATAAAACGTATGCCATCTACGCCATACGTGTCAATGTCAATCGGCGTATCGAGATCGTTATCATCATAGCATTTAATATTGAACTTTCCTATGGGTCCGGCAAGATCCTGCAACACACCCGGATTTCCGAACTGAACCATATATTTCGGGGAAATTTCATAGCGTTGTATATCACCGTTGTTGTCCTGGAATTCAATGTAACCTGCATTTTCTGTTGACTCGGAGACAGCTATTATTTTTGTCGCTGAGGTAAGGTTTCTGTTAAGATGCTCTACGAGCACCCTTCCGTTTTGCAGAGCGTTGCTGCTGTGGATCCTGGAGTCCCAACCTTTATTTATGGAAGCTATCTGCGGCAGCAACGAAGTCATGACCACGATCAGGAGCGCAAGAGCGATAAACATCTCTAGCAATGTCAAGCCTTTGCAATACCTTATAATTTTATTAGTTCGGTTCATTTTATTTCCAAATATTATGTATTGCATGATCGAACCATCGCCTTATGGCAAAATATCAGACTCGATTTCCTCTGCAATCGCTCTTACATTTAAGATAATCGCCCAGCCGCGATTGCTCGAATCGGTATACACACACAAATAATTATTCGTGTCTATCTGTTCTATGTCCAGGGAGTCGACATCGGTGCCAAACTCGACTACAGCTGCTTTTTCAGAAGTCAGATATGTACTCGGATCGACTTCAATTACGGATGCCTCACCTATTCCTGTGATCGTAGAAGCAGCAGCATGGAGATAGTTATTGCTTAGAATAGTTTCAAGGGAAAAACCCCTTCTATCGTTTCTCAACTGATCCCTGTTAGTTTCATGCGAAATGGCCCCTGTACTGGTGTTAACATAAAAGACAAAGGACCATGCGCAATCGCTAATAGCTTCCATGACCGCAAGAACGTTTTCGTCGTCAAGTTTTTCTAAAAGCATGCCTGAAGTCCTGTTATGATGCCTATAATTTGACGCAGGATTTGAAACTGTCCAGTTGGAAGTATTGACCTCCAGCATTCTCGCATATCCCTTATCAAGGCCGGGGTTTGACTTGTATGCACATAAATAATGAGCAGTGTCTATCTTCTCCAGTACCGTTTCCCAAGAGTCTACGTCAATAACAGAAGGTGTCCCGGCTGTTACTGACCAGTCGGATGTATCGACAGTAAGAACAACTGCCATCGCTTCAGCACCGGGTCCGTCATAGGTGCAGAGATAATGAGTACTGTCGATCTGCTTTATAGACTGATCAATGCCGTAACTTGCATCATACTCAAGCTCAGCGGCTGCTGTTATCGCCCATGTACTGGTATTTACCCGAAGCACCCTTGCCCAGCCGTCATCATCAGGTGCCTGGTCGGAATGTGCATAAAGGTAATGAGTCGAATCAATCTGGTTTAAGCTTGGATTTTTCCCACCTGTTGCAGCGATAGTGTAATCTGTTTCTACTGCAACTGTCATACTATCGGTATCTACAACCAAAACTGTTCCCCATCCGTCACTGGTCGTATCGTATGCACAAAGATAATGAGTCAAATTGATCTTAGTCAACACAGGGTCTTTAACAGTACGACTATTTTCAAACCTGAACGGTGTCCCTGGTGTGATAGAATAATCAGCATTAAGACCTATGATCTCCTCAACTGGCAAGACAGTGTTATAAATACGAACATCATCAATAGTACCATCAAAAAAGAACCGCAGAGGCGTTATAACAAGATCGCCGCTTATCCATGTACACGCGCCAAGAGCCATCGGTTCGTAGTTACCAATTCCTCCAGAGTTCGTCCCCAGCCCGCCGGTATAGGAATCCGTATCGACCAGTGAACCGTTGAGGTATAGCTTCATACCCTCCGAACCCCAACACAGAACTAAATGATACCATGTATCGACCTGTAGCGTACTCCCTGATGAAACGGTGTAGCCGTTGCTGGTGTCCTGTATACGCGCATTTACACGGGAAGACTCTACATATATCGTCAAATGTCCACCAGTGTCGGCATATTGGGAATCTTTGGATAATAACTCACCCCGGCTGCTAACATTGTTGGCATTAAACCATAAGGATATCGTACCGTTATTGATCAGATAATCATCTGTATGGGCAATGGCGATATAGTCATTGCTCCCAACGAATTCCAGTGCGCCATTGATGACTCCTGAAGTCCATTCATTCCCGGACATATCGCCTAAAGTTCCATCATTTCCGATAGTACTGCTGTCAGCTGCCGTCAGGCCGGCAGCATCATCCAACTCCCACATTCCAACAAGGCTTGGTTTATTTGTACGGAGATAAGCGGCGGCTACCAGTTCCTTGTCCTGTCCGAGAGCAGAAGAGTTTGTCATTGTAATAACTGTTTTGACAAAGCGGATGCCATCGACGCCGTCGGTTGCGATAGTTAACGGGGTGTCGAGATCGGTGTCTGTGTAGCATGTGAACTGGAAATTACTGACCGGCCCTGCCAGATCAGACAGTGAACCGACGAGCCCGAATTGAACGATGTTGCCTGCAGAAACTTCGTATCTGTACACATCGCCGTTGTTATCTTCAAACTCAAGGAATCCATTAACCGTTGCAGGTTCGCTGACATCTACGATCCTTACGGCTTTTGCAAGGTTGTAGTTTATATGGTCCACGAGCACCCTGCCGTTTTGCAGAGCTTCGCTGCTGTGGATCCTGGAATCCCAGCCTTTGTTTATGGCGACTATCTGCGGCAGCAAAGCAGCCATAATAACTATCATGATCGCAAGAGATATGACCATCTCTAGTAATGTCAAGCCTTTACGGTGCTTTAAAATGTAATTACTTTCAAGCATATTACATCCTTATTAAATATTTACTTTATCTCTATATCTCCGCTTCTATATCGACATAAAGAACGGCCTCGTTAGCGGGCATACGGATTGTCAGGGGCAAAATAATACCGATGTGGAAAACAGCGAAAATGTGATGGTTTTAGTAAAAAAACAGTTTCTTATAGGACGATATTACATGGTGTTAAAAAAACCTGTCGGGTTAAATGACAGGTCCGATAAACTATGAAAAGGTTACCATCTTCTTGCTATGAGCGTATCAAGGGTCACTGCTATCTCAGCGGCAGCGAGAACACTATTACCGTCATCGTCATGTCCGACGTTTACTGTAATATTCCTTAGATCCCCTCCAATGACACTATCTGTGACAGAACACAAATATGAACTTCCCATATCGGTATTGGTTTCTGTGTACGTTCCGGCATAGTCGTAGATGCTGCGAACTTTTATCTCGTCAAGTTTTGTCTGGGCGAGCGAAAGGGCCGCTGTTTTCTTTTCAATAATTCTCGCTCCGAAATGGGCGGCGGTTAGACCTCGAAGTATCGGGATCATTGCAACAATCAACAGCCCTGAGGCAACAACTACCTCAGTAAGCGTAAATGCCCTGGCTCTTCTACAACGTCTCTTAGATTTTTTGTTTAGTTTTGCACCCATTTGACCATACCTGTTGCACTAACTATTGTAATCGTATAACTCCTGCCATCGGCTGCGACATCTATCTGCGTATCGCTTCCGCCTGCAAGGCTGCCTAATGGCTCGAAAGTAAAAGTATCGCCGTTTGTCACGGCGATCGCCGGATCGAACGAATATGTGTCAACATCGGCAGAAGTGCCCTCATTTACAATGGTGTATCCCGAATACGGGCCCCCGCCGGTCATCTTAAGCGAGTATCCAGTTGTGTTTACCGCTGCATCGGATATTGCCAGTGTTCTGGCACGTCTTAGATCCGCAACGACCCTCTGTACCGTAGTGCCTGACTTGCTCCTTCGTATTATTGCAAAGTTTATTCGCGGTATCGCGATCGCCGACATAATCCCAATAAACATCACAACAATGATAAGCTCTGTAAGCGTATAGGCTCTTGAAGTATTTTTTTTCATTTCAGTTCCATTAAAAAAGGACGGTTACGCTAGCCCGCAACCATCCTTATATTTTTTTGTAAATATTGTTTATATACTATGGGTGAGGATTGATGTGCAGTGCTTTATCAACCCTGTTGTTCGATAATATCACAGGGTATACAAGACCGGTTATCGGGCACTTTGGCTCACCGTCCGGGAAGTAAGACGTATCCGTTGTGATCGTCGTCAGGTTGGCCGGGTAGCCGCTGGTGTCAGCATTGTACATCTCGATGGTAGAGTTTATCACATCAAGATTTGTCCAGCATGCGTTTGACTTTGCAGTTTGCGCACTCTGAGATATTCTCGGAATGGCGATAGCAGCCAACGCAGCCAGGATCAAAACAACGATCAACAGCTCAATAAGAGTAACACCTTTTCTTTTAATAAACTCAACCATCAAATTTGCCTCTTTAAAACATATCAACTCTGCTAAATTCCAACCTCCACACCCGATATCGACAGGTTAGGGGGGGCACTTTTGCAGTTTTTAATTTTTTTTTATTTTACATGTCCCATATAATCGAACATCGGAAGATATACTCCCATCAATATCGATCCTACGATAGTACCCATAATGACCGATAATATAGGCTCTATTTTGACGAGCATGGACTTTATGAGCATATCTATCTGCGTATCGAGAAAGTCAACACCCTTTGTCAGCATCTCTGGAAGGATACCCGCTTCTTCGCCGGCAGCGGCCATTTGAATGATCATGGGTGGAAAAACCGGATATCTGGCCATCGGCACCGTGATCGAGCTTCCGGTCATAATATCTTCCTGCATAACCTTGGCTATCTTATCCATTTCGGTATTGTCAGCGACCTGGCTTGCAAGCCCGATGGACTCTACTATAGGGACGCCGGCTTTTGCCATCATAGCAAATGTCCGAACGAAACCGCTGACTACGACCATCCTGTTTAACTTGCCGAAGACCGGCATGTCCAGCTTGTACCTGTCAAGCCACAACCTAAAGAAGGGTTTCTTCCAGATGGTTTTAAACAGCATTACTATCCCGACGATGACGGGGGTTGCGATCCACCAGTAATTCCGGACTACCTCGCTTATAAAGATAAGCACCATCGTAGGTACCGGAAGCGGTACGTTAAGCTGGCTGTACAGCTTCTGGAATACGGGGATGACAAATATTATAAGCGCAGTAACGATAAGCAGGCACATCACGCAGACAACGACCGGATATGCAAATGCGCTTTTGACCTGCCTTCTAAGCTGGTCCTTCTTTTCGAGATATACCGCTGCCATATGCAGTGTTTCTCCGAGCTTTCCGCCGGCTTCGCCGGCTTCGACCATACCAAGAAAGAAATCGGAGAAAATATCCCTATACTTTTCAAAAGCATCTTTCAATGTCATTCCCTGTTCGATCTTCTGCTTAATATCCATAATTATTTCTTTAAAAGCGGGCGTTTCCGTTTGCACCCCGAATGTCTCAAGGCACCTGGTTATCGAAAGCCCCGCAGAATACATACCTGAAAATTCGTAAGCAAAGGTTACGATCTCGGAAGGTTTTATTTTACCGCCTGTGGCACTACCTGTGGTTTTGATCTTGTGACACTTGACGAGCTTATAGCCCATTTTTTTAAGCTCTTCTTTAAGCTTTTTTATATTATCGATATCCGAATAAACACCGTTAAAAGTGTTACCGCTGGTATCCTTTGCTACGTATTCATAATTTGGCATTAGTCACCCCTTACATCGACTACTCTAAGCAATTCATCCAAGGTGGTGACACCTTCGATTACTTTTTGTATCGCCTGAGCTTTCAAAGATCTCATTCCATTTCTTATTGCACACTCTTTGATCTGATCATCCGAGGAATTGTTGACGATCAACCTTTTCATCTCGGCAGAATTGTCAAGTATTTCAAATACACCCTGTCTTCCCTTAAACCCGGTTTCATGACAGGCATTACAGCCTTTACCTTTGTAAAGCTGTGGTTTTTTCGCCGGGATTTCATCGCCGTAAAGAGCCTCCATCTCTTCTGCAGTAGGTTCATAAGGCTCTTTGCATTCGTTACAGATGGTTCTGATGAGCCTCTGAGCTACGGTTCCGAGAGTAGCAGATGCTACCTGAAAAGCAGGTATACCAATCCTTATCAATCGTGAAACCGCTCCGGAAGCATCGTTGGTATGAAGCGTACTTAACACAAGATGCCCGGTCAAAGCTGCGCTAATGGCGATCTCTGCGGTTTCGAAGTCACGTATTTCACCGATCAATATAATGTCCGGGTCCTGCCTTAAAATACTTCGCAGACCTGTGGCGAATGTTCTTCCGATGTCCGGTTTTACCTGGACCTGCGTAATACCTTTAAGGCGATATTCAACAGGATCTTCGATCGTGACGATATTCCTGGATATCGAGTTTAGATATTCTATCATCGAGTACAGCGTCGTTGTTTTACCACTACCGGTAGGACCGGTAAGAAGGATCATTCCGTACGGACAACTGATAAGCGACTTGATCATTTCGTAATCGCCGGTGTCGGTTATTATCTGATCGAGCGCTTCAAGGCTTGTGGTTGTATCCAGTATCCTGATAACGATCTTTTCCTCGCCGATAGCCGGAAGTGACGAAACACGAAGATCGTATATCTTTCCGTTATGCTCCATGCTGACATGTCCGTCCTGAGGTATGCGCCTTTCCGAAATGTCCATATC
>SDBV01012082.1_pt1 | contig 11098 bp, 9 predicted proteins | sample 2277081 | NCBI WGS metagenome assembly SDBV01 (sample SAMN10402039, study PRJNA504765) | marine sediment metagenome | isolation source: marine sediment core GS10_PC15, 223 cmbsf | place: Arctic Ocean: Southern Knipovich Ridge | collected 2010
GCCTTCTCACCACTCATCAATCCTTCTATAGATTTGTCCAAAGCATCTCCCATCTCATCCGAATCATCTGCCTTAAGAGAATTCAACCGGACAAAATGAAACGCTTTCTGATAAGTGAGAATGGTTGCAGTGTAATTATTATCACTGAATGGCACTGTAAATTTTTCTGCCAAACAACCATGTACCCATTTAGCCGCATCGTACAAATAGACGCTATTTACATCAGCAGATGAAATCCCGGTATTGGGGAATCTCAAATTGAATCCTTCAATTGTGACATTGATCATAGGTATTTACCCTCATATTCAGAAAGCTGATCCTCCGCCAAAATCTTGAGAACCTTTTGTGCTGTCTGTGGGTCTTTGAAAACACCTTGAACATTCCTAGGTTCTGATGTTATTCCTGCTGCATTGACCACTTGATGATTGACCTGAATTGCTAGGTTCATCTGCAAACAATTTCCGCCACCTACAATCTTGGCAGCCTCCCCGGCATATTCCAATGACTCAATAATAAAACGAATTTCCTTTTTCTCAATAAATTTATCAAAAATGGTTAGAGCCTCAACTGCCATGTTGTGCATGTTTTCATCAAGTTTCCCACCACTTTTTTGCAGTTCAAATTTAATCACATGCAACAAGTCCCGCAACATGAGAAATTCCCCTAGGCTCCGCATTGGGTACTTTTCTCGATCCCGAATCATCAATGGCCAATTACGATGGAACCTTTCTTGCCGGACTTCTTCATTAATATAGCCAGTGTGTTGAATGCCAATATTCTCGCCCAACATCATCACGTGTTTAGGAACATCATCAGCCTCCCGGCTAGGATGCTCATGCACCATTCCGAAGAATTTAAATCCAAGGCCATTACGGAACAATCGGCAAGGATAATCAATCTTTAGCACTCCAGCAGGTTCCGATGACAAGTGATTCTGGGCAAGGGCATAAGCCTCATAACAATTAGGCCGAAGATACTTGAGCAATTTCTTTGGATAGACAAATTCTTCATCTGAATCAATCCAAAGAATCCAATCACAAGTGGCAACTTCCAAAGTTTCATTCCGCGCTTTATCAAATCCTTTTTCCAGCGGAGGATTCTTAAGCCAGAACATTTGAACATGTTCCTTGCCCTCCAAATCCCATCTGTCCCGAAGCTCAACCAAATCGGGCGCAGTATTTTTTTCATCAACCCCGATAATTATTTCATCGGCAATATCTTCAATGGTGCGTAGCGTCCGGACAATTGAGGAAGCGTCAGAGGCTACAATCATGCAGACTGAAAGCGTTTCTCTAGGAGCTTGCACTTTGAGCTTTCGCTCCCAGTCAATAGTCCCATTTTCTTTAACAGTGCCATTTTTTAGCCATGTAATTGTTTGACCTCCAATAGGTTCTCCACCAGGAGCATTTTGATCATATCCACTAAAGAGTTTTTTAAGTCCTGGTTTGTGGCCCCATAAATCATCCACATCTGCATATTCAAAATGCTGTATGTGCTCCCATGCAGTTTCCCGTTGCCAATGTGATACAGATTCCAATGGCCCTGTTGGCATGGTCAAAACAATTCGGCCATTATTATTTAGCAATTTCTCAAGCTCTGTAACCAAAGCAGAAGGATCAATGACATGTTCCAAAGTCTCCTGGCAAAGAACTACATCAAATTTCTTATCTGGAAATGGGTTATTTCCATTCAGAATATCCCCTTGAGCAAAATGAGTATTCGTGGAATCCTTGTTTTTCTTTTTAGCTTCTTTTATAGCAGCGTCCGCTATGTCCACTCCGTAAAAAGTACATTCTGGAAATTGTCGCGCAAGCAAAGAAATTAAAGCTCCGACACGACAACCATAATCCAAAACGGTCATTGGCCCTTTCAACAATTCCATATTGAGAATATTAACGGTATCTTGAGAAACCTTTAATTTAGCAATTTCCTCTGCATCTGGACTATTGCCATTGGCAATGGCCAAAGCATTTTCTTCTTCATAAAATTCTTTTAATGAAACCGCTTCCGTAAAATCAGTTTTCTTAAAAAAGGTTACAATTTCAGGAAAAGGAGGCAATTCAAAATCAACCAATTTTTTCAATGCTGCTCGATCCGAATAATAAGCAAAATGCTTGGCCAACCGGGGAATATTAGATGATCGCTCGTGCAAGGTGCGCCCCACAAGCTCCACCAATTCCCCGGTTGGTTTCTCCCAACCATATTGCTTGCCTCGATCATAAGCAATTTTGGCCAATGATTCCCATTTCTCCGAACTTCCTTGGAATTGTGATGCAATGGCATTTACAAAAGTGGCATCAGCAACAGAACCATCCGCCATATACGGAATCAACCGGACTTCTTCTCCAATATCTCCTGGGAAATTTGCCGTTTCTCCAATCGCCCCATTGGCACAAGCAATCACATTGCATCCTGCAGCCTGAGCTTCCATTACCGATATGCAGCTTGTTTCCTCATGTGCTGTTTCCGGTACAACAGGATACACTAGCGAAGTACAATCCCGCATGACTTCCGCCAAAGCTCGTTTGCTCAAATTGCCAAGCAACTCTACATTAGGCAATTCATGGCATCTGGCCCATAGATGCTGATACAATGGCCTCATTTCTTCAGTCACATTATCATAGCAACAGACCACAAGCGTAATGTCAGGATCAATGGCCCGGAGCTTATCCATTATACCATCAGGCTTAACAAAATTGACCAATCCTCTTTCCGGGCGGGAAGCATAAATGATCTTTTTCCCGCGCCATTTTCTTTGGTAATTTGGAACAACGTCATACAAAGAAAGATCAATTCCATTCCGAATCGTGTGTACATACCCATCAGGGAAGTCATGCACTTCTTTAATCTGAGCAGAGTGCCAATCAGATACTCCCAAGATGCCTTGGCAATTCCACAATGTACCTTTGATCTGTCCACGATTGCGCATCCGAGCAAGATCATGCATAGACATTAAATTGATCTTACTGTTCTTCATCCGTAAGAATGGGGCAGGAGTCCGTTGAACAATTAGCACATCATGTGGTTCAATTTCCGATTGCCTTCCAAAAATCTCCCCTTCCTGATAAGTCTGATTAGATTGACCAATAGGACAAATTTCCACTTCATCCCACCACCCCGGCTGCCCATTGGTAAAGGCTTTAACTTCATGGCCCAATCTAACAAGTTCTCTGCTCATATACATCCCGGCACTTTCACTACCACCAAGAGAAAGATTGGCCATTACATTTGCATCTGCTGGCATACCAGGAATATAAAAAAAGAATTTCATAACTGCGCACCTTTAAATATTTCAAATTTAGGCAATGGAAATACTAAACTTCCACCATTTGATAAAAACTCTTTTTCTCGTTCAATAATATTGTCCCTAAAATGCCAAGGCAACACTAAGAAATAAGCCGGATTATTTCCCCTTCCAACTTCTTCAGAAATAATAGGAATATGTGTGCCAGGAGTATATTTATTCCACTTATCCTCATTTACATCTGTGATACCAGGAAGATCATTAACGCTAACTCCACAATATTGCAGCACCACATTTCCTTTAGTGGATGCCCCAAGACCAAGCACCAATTTTTCTTTCTTCCTGCACATTTGGAAAAAATCAAGCATCTGTGATCGATGCTTAGCGATCCGCTGTCGAAATGCCGTCCACGTTTCTGCATTCTCCAAATATTCTCGTTCAAAAAATGCAAGAGTTTCAATCAAGCTTTTGGACAATTGATAAGGTGGATTAGGATGATCATCCCGGCATAGAGTAGTTGCGAAACTCCCTCCATTAATGTCATTAAACTGTATGTTCACCACAATCATCCCGGTCATCTTGGCCATGTTCAAAATGTCATTGATTCCATAATAGGACAAATGCTCATGGCAAATAGTATCGTACGCAGTATTCTTGATCATAAGGGGAAGATAGCTTTGCTCTGTGTGCCAAATCCCATCCTTATCCATGATTCCCCGAATATCCTCCACAAAATTAACCGGGGAGCGCAAATCATAAAACATTGCAATTGTGGTTACAATCTTGGCTTTAGACACACCCAAAATATCAAACTCAGCCAAGGTGAAAAAATGAGGCACTCTCATTATTCCATCATCATAATACTTAGAAAAGCGATTAGCCTGTGGGTCAAATCCTACTCGTTCTCCACCCCACAAATTGAGAAAAGTCCCGTCACTTGATCCGATATCAACAACAGAACCTCTTACCCAACGATCAGGGAAATATTTGCGTAGATAAACCATCTTCTTTTCAAGATGATTTATCATACTTTTATTCAATCCTGACCGATAGCCGTAGGTAGGGCCATAAAGCACGTTAGGGTCGAAATGATGCCCACCTTGTACCAATCCACACTTTCCACAACGAATCAAGGTCAATGGCCCTACCTGTACCTTTTCACTGGCTTTGGGGAATATTCCAGTGAAAGCCATATTACCCAAATAGTAAATTTCCTCAAGTTCTTTGCTCTCACACACTCGACAAGTTGTGCATCGTTCATCCATGAGAGCCTCCATTCAAAAGAGGAAGCCATTTGTCCTTGACCAAATTGTCCCATGATTCCGGCTTTTCACAAGCTAGAACATTGCCCATAGCTACTTCTTCCCCATTAATCCAATCTCGATAGGGGATGTATCTCTCAGCCATGTCCCTGAAGCCATTAAACGCCACGCTAGGTACCACAATCACACAACCCGCAGCCCTGGCCTTCATCAAAGAAAAACCGAACAAATCACTATCTGCCCGATTGAGAGGATGAACATAATATTTGGCCTTGTGCATTAGCTCCACCATCTGGGCACTGCTCAATAGTCCAAATTCAATATCACCTTGCATAAGCATCTGTTGAAGTCGGAATTTCAATTCCTGGCCCGGTTGACCTCCCATGCTATCAAGATTTGTCCATCCATAGGACACATACAATTTTAAATTGGGTCGTGCTTGTTTGATCATTGGCCAATCAGCAAGTAAAGTTTCAAGTCCACGATCCGGCGAACTAATATAAATCGCTAAATCATTGTCACGCTCAACTTTGCAATTTTTAAATGGCCGCATGTCCATGCCCAATGGAATATATGTGATTTTTTCTTCAGGAAGCCAAGGCAACCGGTCACGATGATAAGTCCCGATACAAATGAAATGATCAATATGATTAAGAATCCCGGTTGCCCATGGAGGTTCAACATCATTTGACCAATGGATTTTCAAATTGGCCTCTACTCCACGGAACCAAAGCTGCCGATCCTTCATTGTGATTAAAACATCATGCTCATCATCAATTTGGAAAGCCTTTATGTGTTTCCACGTTACACCTTTAGATTTGTAAATCTCTCCATCAATCCGAAGCGTGGTATAAATGATAATTTCCGTGTCTTTTCTTTGTCTTGCTAAGGCTTCAGAAAAAAGCAACACACTTTCTTCATTCCCACCAAGGAAATTAGTGATATCTTCAGGGTGCCAACCACCACCCACCTGATTTGTAAAAATTTCAACTTTCATTGCGCACCGGTTAATTTGGATTAAAATTTGGGTATATCATCAACTTTCAATTTTGATTGAGCTTTAGCCAGGGGTTTATAGTCTTTAGCCTCGATCACTTTTTTCAAGGCAGCAATCTTTTGTTCTGCCTCAGAAAGTTGTGCAGCAAGTTGATTCTCCCTTGCACTAGGCAACTCTCGCCCCATGCCTTTGTCTATCAACACCGTAGAAGGCAAACCACGCACACCCCAATTTTCAGGATGATCCGCTTGATCTTGCAGCTGTGCAAGGTATCCCGGGTCTTTTAGACCTTTCTCAAAATTATCTGGATTTGGCCCTAACATATTGACTCCTGAAAAATCCCTTTGGCACTACTATCATGTAACATGCATAGCAGTTACAAAAGCAATGCCAAAGGGGTAATTATTAATTAGTTGTGGCACTCGTCAAGAGGAACCCAACTGCCGCCGAAACAACCTTCTCATCCTGATACATCCCCACAGTAACCACTTGGCTTTTGCGTTGAGTATCGGGTGCATGCCTTACAGCAGACAAACGCGGAGAAGGGGCATTGCTCCAATCAAAAATGGCACCATGATTCGGCTTGGAGGTTGTCGGGCCAGCAGTGCGATAGTACAACGCACAATGGTTCGAGAACACTGGAGTCAAATCTTGTGCCAAGTCTTCTTGGGCTTGATTCTTGATAGTTCGACTCACAAGAATTTTATCAAGCTCAAAGAGCTTCGCAATATCAGCTTGACTAGGATAATTCCCACCACCAGTCACATTTGGGTTAACCGTTTTATCGATAACCGAAATGTGACGTCGCAACGCTTGGTAAGGCTTCAGGCCAATCACCATGTGATTAGGACGATAGCCGGAGGCATACCAAACATTGTCAATGGCAGTATTGATATCGCCAACAGGATCAGAACCTGCGCCAGTCCAGACAGAAACAACTGCCGTATTCGATCCAAAATTGCCAGTGGTGGAGAAAATCGTAGCCATACGATCCTCCCATCCCAGCATAATTTTGTCCAAAGCAACGACTACTCTGCCCTGTTCCAGCATGGCCCTACGAGAAGGATCAGCATTGTTGCGATCTTCCGCAAACACTTCCGCTGCCAATTCATAGTTCCTAACACGATAATTATCCGAAGAGACCCGCACCCTAATGCGATTTGCAAGTTGACCTTTACCGCGCAAAGCATCATTAGGCCGAAAAATATCAGCCTGATCCCATACGTCATAAAGATCAGTTTCATTAGGAACACCAATCACAGGCCAAATTTCATTTGCAATAAAACCTTCCGGTTTGTATCCCCGTGCGAAGTTAGTTAGCGCACGGTCTATATGAACTTGTCCGATTATCACTTAGACCTCCTATGCGCCAAAGAGTTGAGCAGAGGACAATGGGTAAATGTAGCCTTTATTTGCAAAGCTCAAAAACGCCACGCCCAAAGCGTTGCTGTTCACGTCCGCAAACGTAGTGAAACCATCGGTACTAAGACCGGTGCCCACAGTATGCGTATCAACCGCAGCAAGTAGAAAGAAACCTGAAGTTGTTATGGTCAAACGTGAATTTGAACTCATAACACCAATAGGCCGATAAAGCAGCAAGCCCCAAATTCCAACTTCCATAACCTGTCCAGAACCGACATTCGACATACAGACACCAACTGCCTCCATGCCATTATCAGCAAATTCGCCACCTTTAGTAACGGCTCTGCCGATCTTGTCAGGATTGGAGAAATCATTAGAAGTCACAACGGGAATGGAGACATAGTCTCGCAGTCCGCTAATTGCTCCTGGCATGATTATCTCCTAACTAACGGTTATAGTAGAATTCCAACATTGATACCTCAACGCCAATTCTTTATTTTCAGGATTATCCAACATGGCAATCATGGCTTCACCAAAATCTTCAACACCATTCTTACTCATATGGATACGGGTCAATTTTTCAACTTCAATGTCAGGTGTTTGTTCATCACCTTTTCCATCATCTTGACCACTACCAATTCCCTGCTCACCAGCAGGTAGTTTTGCGCCAGAAAACTTATCCAACAGTTCTATAACAGTATCGCTATTGAACTGGAGAATTTCGCCTTGCTGGGAAAAATTGTCCTTTTGCACTTCAATTGCTTCCTCAATCTTGTCGCGCAGAGCAGGAACCAGTTTCCCGGTTTTCACCATCTCATTGCAACGATCAAGCACCGATTTGCGAGAAGCAGTAAATAGAGCAACGCTCTTTTCATTTGCTTCCTTCTTTGCTTGAATTTGAAACGTTTTCAACTCCGCTTCCGCAGTGGAAGTTTTGCCATTTGCCGTTTCAAGCTCCTGCTTCAGACCACTCATGGAGTTTTGTATAACCTCCATATCAGTCTTTAGCTGCTTCAATTCATCCATATCAACCTCTTGTGGATGGTTCTTATTATCCGCACCTGTATACTTCGATAAATCCGCACCTGTTTTTTCCTCTTGGCTATAATTCAAATCTGCATCCATCTCAAACGAGAATCCAACAGCATCTTTGAGATCATCAGAAGCCACCAGCTTACTCAATCCTTCCAAATCACTTACTACCGGAAGATCAGCGCCAAGTAAAGCTACACCAATTAGGACTGTTCCCAATTCTTCATCCCCGGCCTTAATGCCAAACAGCACTTCCGAGGATACACGATCATATCGGCCAGCCTTAATTGCCGCATGTACAATCTCCGGCACTTGTTCAAAATCAGCCACAAGTTTGTTATTAACCACTCGTAATCCAGTTACCCACCCCAATGCCGGTTGTCCATCAGTTATTTTTTGTTCATCATTGTGGCCAAACTTAAGTGGTATTCTGATCTTGGAGAGTTTGGCATGATTCCTGGCCATCTGCTCCAAATCTTTAGTAATAATCTTTTTCCCTTTCCAAACACCAGTTGCGAATATTTCTACACCATGTATATCCATGCCTATTCTCCTGATTGCTTTTCCTGCTGCAAAATGGGCTTCCTGATAAGAGCCTTTGTTTCTGAGAATTTTATTCGCAACCTTGACATATTTTCGCCTAACTCCTATCGGTAAAGATATGGCCAATTCCGTTGGCAGAGTATCTACTGTGTAAAGAGGATTAGTCATCAGCCAAATCCAGGAGAAGGATTAATACCAACTGGTACATTTTGACTTTCTGTCCACTGATCCCCTTGCACTACCGGGATCAATTGGCTTCGACAATTGAAATGATTAGGGGGTACATAGCTCCGCCACAATTGCGATTGAACCGACCATATACGGCCATGGCTAGTCTTGCAAAATTCCGTTGTTCTATCATCCAATACTGCCGAATATTGATAAGCCTCTACAAATCCATCAAGCTCCGGGTCTTCAAAAAAAGTCCGTCTGCCCTCGTTAAAAGCTTCCGTCAAAGAAGTCCGCACCAGTGTCTTGACCCTAGTAGATAGATTAATAGGGGTAATGACATTGCCATTACTATCACGCTTACCAATAATAGGCTCTAGGACAGCCATGGCACTATTTATCATTTCTTGAATACTCTGCTCTGTCCGAAGTCCATTAATAATTGCAAACTTAACTGCCGCTAGCATTTGATCATTCACTATATGGCCAACCATTTCCAAAATCTTGACATCCAAATACTGCTCCGCGGTTTCAAGATCAAGAGCATAATCCTTAGACTCAAGCTCATAGCGAGCAATCAAACTCATTGCAATTTGATCAATGGGCTTTGGATTTTCGACAGAGCGCAAAGGTTCCAATCCAACATCAGCTTTAGCCACATTTATATCCTCAAAAGCAGAAAATCGGCCTAAATCAAACGCACGAGGAATATGTCGCTGAAGCGCATCCTGCAAAAGATTCATTGCATTGTCAGGTGCTTTGATCCTATTCACAGTGTCCAATGTCCAAGGATCATCAGCCAACATTTCATCAACAAATAAATTCCAGACATCATCAATTGCCGCAAAAGTATCCACTCCAAAGGCTGTTGAAACATCCTGATAAAGCGTTTGATTAATGGCAGTGAAATCTGTCCGATGTTCAAATTTCAAATGCTGTGGCATTGAAGACTGTGGCCGCAGATTAGGCTTTCGATCTTCCAGGGCAGATGCCAATCCAGCAGTAGCAGTCTCCAAAGGATTAGAGCCGGGAGGAATCTCTTGGTTAGCAGGTTGACCCGGCGAAGGAACCTGCTGGGGAAGCCCAAGGTCCTCTTCCTCCCGGCTAGAGAAATGAAGCATATCACGCATCCGGCTTTCATCTTCAAATGTATTAACCACCACCCCTTTGTCTACTGCCTCAATCCATTGTTTTGCAAACCTGTCTTTCTGTTCTTGGGTCAAAGCCTCAAAAGTAAACAGCGGATAATCCAATGTGCCAAAATTCCACCAGGCAAGCTGCCTAAACAATTGTTCATTGAGCGTATCAGCCACGCTTGAAGCAACAGAATCCAGGATCAACCACCACGCTTCCATTTGAATCTTGGCCCGGGCTTGGCTTCCGGTTGATGTTTCTTCGCCAAATCCTAATAGGGAAGGAACCAACAATGCACGAGCAATGGACATGTTGCGAGATTGAATAGCATTGGAAAATGTCTCTGGGTCTTTAGGCAAGATGAACTCAAAACTTACATTCTTGGGAATGGTCAAGGATGTGGCATTTTGTAGATTTTTAAGCACAGCACGGAGATTATCACGCTCCCCTGTTTCTAACTGCCCCTCAATCTTAGCCACAGCAAACCCACCCCCAGCCCTTTCAACAAATGTATTCCAGAATTTGTAAATGTTCAGCTTCGCCCAATAATGATCATAAGCTGCTCGCAAATCACTATGGCCATAATGGGCATTCATCCTGGGTTGATGCACATAATAGATGAACCTTGCCAAATCTAATTCCTTCAATTGTGTAATGCCCTGATCCTGCTCCAAGGCTATTCTGTTTCCATGCTCATCAACCTTAACCACCAATGTATCGTTAGGGCGCAATTTAAAACTGTCCAATCCCCACCATTCCTTGTTGTCAAATTCAAATGTTCCAAACACCTTTTCCACAACAGAGAAGCCTTCAACCCTGGCCCATAGCATGAATTGAATAAGTTCTTTGATAGTGCCAGTCATTGTGCGAGAAAGATTGTATTCAAAAACATCTGCCATTTTCTGCTGTTCCGGGTCATCAACCTCAAACCGAAATCGCCTCCCCACAATTGCTGAATCCATAAGAAGAATGGACGCGGAAATCTGATCATCTATAAGCATTTGCTTATAGATGCCATTACCACGACGCATCTTAAGCTCATCACCACGCCATAGTTCAAATGCCTTTCCCCCTTGGAACAATCCAGCCACTTCTTCAATGACTGCCTGTTCGCCCTTTGGAGGCTCATCAGGAATGGGCAAATGAGCAAAGGCTGTATAGGCTCGCTTAAAACGATCAAACATCTAAGGCTCCATTTTCATTTTGATTGCGCCCAGCCCAATTCCCAAAATACGACAGCCAATCCATAAGAACATTACGCCAATAGGATAAAACGCTTTTGTCTGCAATGAAGTTGACAATTTAAATGTCAAGCGCAAAGGCCCTACACGTTTCGGCATACAAGCCATATCTTAA
>SDBV01012083.1_pt1 | contig 11097 bp, 14 predicted proteins | sample 2277081 | NCBI WGS metagenome assembly SDBV01 (sample SAMN10402039, study PRJNA504765) | marine sediment metagenome | isolation source: marine sediment core GS10_PC15, 223 cmbsf | place: Arctic Ocean: Southern Knipovich Ridge | collected 2010
GGTATGACCCGCTCGTGGACCCGGATGCCGAGCCGCTGGACTATGAGGCTTGTATGGCGCGCGACGAAGCGGCCATCAAGACCTGTCAGGCCATGTGTTTCCTGCCGGGCTGGGAGACTTCGAAGGGGGCGCAACGCGAGAAGCAGACTGCTGAGGAGTTGGGGCTGGAGATGTACCGGGTCATCTGGAAGCGCAACGAACTCAGCCTGCACCCGATGGAGCGTCCAGCCTTGGCGGATTCGGGCGAGCGCCGGGAATCCGAGTCAGGTGCCGTGCGGGATCGCGCCAAAGGAAAAGGCAGGTACGATCTGATAACCCCGTTGGGCCTCAAGCGCTTGGCGATCCACTACGAGAACGGGGCCGTCAAGTACGAGGATCGGAACTGGGAAAAAGGCTTCCCGCTCTCATGGTTCCTTGACTCGATGGACCGCCATGTGAACGCCTACCTGGAATGCCGGGTGCTCGGGGAGGAGCCGAAGGAGGACCACCTGGCAGCCGTAGCGTGGAATACGCTCGGGTTCATACACACGGAGGAGATGATTCGGCGCGGCAAGCTGCCCGCGAAGTTGGATGACCTGCCGAACCCGAAGGGGGACACATGAGCTACATTGAGAATCCCAAGACGCGGGACAGTGGAATCGTGTGCTGTATCCCGCAGACTGGGGAGTGCCCGAACGGGTGCGAGGACTGTTTCTTTCAGTCCGGGCGCTCGTTCCTGGAGCCGCTTGCCGACAATCTGCCAAACATGCCTTCGGCGGAGGAGGCGGGCGGGCGGATTGTGCGGGTGAACGATGGGAACGACAGCAACGTCAACAGGGAGGCCGTGCTCGGGATGACGAGTTGCTACGAGCGCAGGTTCTTCAACACTGCTATCCCGAAGCTCGACTTTCCCGGCCCGGTCGTGCTCACGGTGAACCCCGGCAAAATGACAGACGTGGACTATCACCAGCTTGACACGATACCAGCCAATTTGATGTTTGCGCGCGTCCGGGCGAACACGTGGAACTTGGACCTTGTAGACGCTGCCATTGCGCACTACACTGGCCTGCATAAGGTTCCCGTGGTGCTCACGTTTATGGCGTATTTCAAGGAGGACGCCCCATATCTCATGCACCACGAGATGAACTACGCCTGGCGCAAACGAACTCTCAACTCCTATTGGGCCATCAAAACGGTCATGTGGAGCAAGATTATGAGAATATACGAACACAACCCCCTAGTCTACTCCTGCGGGAGAGAGGGTATCGCAAGCGGGTGTGTGCGGTGTGGAAACTGTTTGCGTGAGTATTTCGTCACGACGGAGAGGATGCGCGCATGCGAAGAGTCATAGGCAATCTCCTGTGCCTCGTGGGTTGGCATGACTGGTTCTACAGCCGCGCCCCAAAGAATGCCCTGACAATCGGGTGGACGGGGTACTACCGGAACTGCAAGCGGTGTAGGGCGCACGAGGTGGAGGAGCGCCGCCACGAGTGGAGGTGAGCAATTCCCGTTTACTGCTATGAATGCCCCAAGGGCCACACGTTCGATGACTTGCAGCGTATGCCCGGTGCGGCCCTAAAGAAATGCCCCATCTGTGGCAAGATGGGGTCGCGGCGAATCGAACCCGTAGCTTTCATCCTGCGCGGCGAGGGCTTCCACGATAACGACTATGGCCCCTATGGGCGCAAGGACAAGAAATGATAAACGTTTTCTATCAAGTAGCCCTAACCCTACTCAGTGCCGGGACGATCGCTGGCATTACGCTCGGCGGGCGCTGGGTCAGATGGGGCTGCGTGCTCGGGCTCGTCTCGGAGATTCTCTGGTTCCGGCTTGCCATCATGCACGGGCAGGTGGACGTGTTCGTGCTCTCGATCTGGTACACGCTCTGTTTCGGGTTTGGGCTTTGGCGCAGCTTCAGGAAGGGGGCGCAAGATGCCTAGCGAGATTCCCCTTGACTGGGGCAGCCTAGTCGTGGACGAGAAAGCTACAGACGACGAGAACGACGAGGAGTACATGACGATATTCTGGGCGGAAGATGGGTCTGATGATGGGCCGACAGAGGAGAAGCCATGAAACCCGAAGAGTGGAAGCCTATAGTGGGTTACGAGGGGCTATATGAGGTCAGCAACCGCGGGCGTGTGAAGCGGATCAAGAGCGGGCGGGGAGCACGGGCTGGGTATGTCTTGAAGCCGTACCCGAACGGAATGCCGGGGTACTTGTGCGTGAGTCTTTATCGTGATTCTGTCCTTGGAAAACCGCTCGTTAGCCGTCTTGTCGCAGAGGCTTTCCTTGTGGAGCCAATTCTCGGCATGGCAGTTCACCACATTGACGAAAACCCAGCCAACAATTTCGCTTCGAACCTCCAAGTCATACCGCAGCCGGAACACGCTAGAAGCCACAACCGCGGCACGGGCGCCCCAATGGCAAAACTCAACGACGATGCTGTCCGTGAGATTAGGGCGCTCCTCGCTAGCGGGCAACTTCAAAGGAAGATTGCCAAGGTCTACGGGGTTGACAAACAGACAATCAGTTGCATCAAAACGGGCCGCACTTGGGCTCATGTTGTCTAGGCACAAGGAAAACGACATGGTGGCACCGCTAGTGACACTGGCCCGTCCGGCTTGGAGCACATTAGTCAGGGCCGCCACATCGGAACCAGAGCGCGAAATCTTCGGCTACCTCGTCGGGCGCTACACGCGGGTCGGGGCGCGGGTGCATCATGTGGTCATGGTAAAGAACATGACGGCTGACAAGAGTAATGTGTGGTATGCGAACGGGGATGCGGCCAAGCTCGAAGTGGCGCTCCTGAAGAAGTATGCGCCACTAGAGATCATTGGCAAGTGCCACTCGCACCCATACGAGGAAGCCTGCATCGCGTCCCTGCTTCCGCAATTGAGCGACACAGACGAGTTCACAACTGCTTTGGGCACCGTCGAGATGATCGCCACAGTGTTCCCGAAGCCCACAGACGTTGACGTGGTATCCGTGCTGCACAAGCCCGACGAGTTCTGGGTCAGGCGTTACGCGGGCAACCGATGTTGCCGGACCGAGGCGTGGTTACGGGTGCGCAAAGGGAAGATCGTACCGTGTCTGATAAAGGTGGGGTGAGGAGGGGGAGATGAAGATCGAGGACTTCTGGCGCAAGCTCTTCTGCGAGATGGTCGAGCAGCGGGACAAGCTCCGGGAGCGCGTCAAGGCCCTAGAAGAGCAGGCTAGAGTAGCCCCTTCTCCCCCATCTTCCGATACTCCTTCTGGACCGTCCCGTTCGTCTTGCCCTTGTACTGGTCCTTGACCTCTGGCCGATTGGCTAGCAGGATCATCTCACGCAACCCCTGCCTCGCGCGCCTCCATACTATGACCAGCCACGAGAGCCCGCCGAAAGACACAAAGGCTACAATCCCAATCGTCCACAGTAGCCAGCGGGGTATCAGCTTCTTGACTATCCACGCCGCGCCCCCTCCTATCTTTCCCGGCAGTTCCTTGACGATGCGTCTCCGGGTCTCTCGTGACTCGGCCAGCCCGGCGTAGGCTTGGACCTTCACGTCGTCTTCGGGGCTCCGAATCTCAGGGAGTTTCTGGGGCTTGGCGTTGAAGTCCTTTTGCGCAATTCGCGCCCGACTGATCTGGTCCGCAGTGTTCTCTTGAATGACCTCTACTGCCTTTGTCACCTTTTCTACAACGTTCAGTGCGCAATTTACAACGACTTCCTCGATCTCTTCTGCCGCTTCGTGACTGGCGCGGGCAAGGACTTCCCTCTGTTGCGCGTCATAGGCCCGCAGGTCGGGCAGGGCGCAGGATGACAAAGCGACACATAGCGTCAGGATTGCGATATGCGGCGTGCGTTTGATTCGTGTCATTCTGGTCTCCTTTGAACCGGCCCCCAAGGAAGGCCGAGCGGGAGGAGGGGGACGCCCGGCTGATTCCCTGGGGGCCAGAATTATCTGCGCGGGAGGGCGGGAGGCTCTAGCTGTCCCCGCTGCTGTAGCCTTGCCCGTGTTTTCTTCGGGAGCGCCCTTTGGGCTCGCTCCGCGAGTGTGACCTTGAGGTTCAGGTAGCGGTTTTTGACCATCTCGACCGAAAACATTGCCCCGTCTTCGCTCGCAGATTTCATCAACTCTCGGAGTGCTTCCTTTTTCTCGTCCGGTGACAATGGGGAGGAGAGAATCTTCATGTAGGCATCGGCGTATTTTGAGTCCGTGTGGGCGATGTTTCTGACCCGCATCCGTTGCTGCCTGAGCTTCTGGTAGTATTTGGAGTGTTGTTCGGGCGTGAACCCCAAGGCGTAGAGCAACGCATGATACATCCTGTCGGGGCTGTCGTCCCGGAGCAGCAGTTCCCCCGTTCGCCGCGACCTGACCTCGCCCGTTTTCGCAAGCCGGTAGCCCTTGCGCGAAGCCACGATGACCCTTCCGAGAAGCCCTGCAACCCGCATCTCTAGGTTCTCAACGGCACGGTCCATGCCCTTCTTGTCACCGGCCAGTGCAGCCCCGATAACATCCGTGACTCCAACTAGAGTCTGCGGGATAGGTGCCAAGCCAGCCGGGGCCATTCCGGGGATAGAGTAGGGCTCAGGTCGGATGCCAGCTTTCCGAGCACCCCTAGCCAATCCGTAACTGGCAGCGGAATACCGCAAGGCAGCTTCGGGGTTTGTCGCCAGCCAGTCCCAGAGCAGGAGTCCTTGGCGTGTGGGGAAGGTCATAAACTGGCCGAGGAGCGGGTACTTCTGTATCCAGAGCGGGACCGTGATAGGATCGTAGTAGAATTGCGTGGCGTTGACATCTTTCAGCGCGGAGAGTGCAGCGTCAGCCCCGACCTTGCCCCTCCCGCGGTACTTGTTGTAGGCGGACTTGAACTCTCCCCGCTTGAGAGCCCTTTCGGAGATTTGGAAGAGCTTGAGCGGTGCCCTCGTAGCAGCGCGGAATCCCCGACCGAGCTTGCCCTTGGCCGGTTGTAGCCCAAACTCCTCGACAAGACCGGCCGAGGTTTCCCCAACCTTCCATTTACTGGCGATCACCCCCGCACGACCGCTTGTGAATGCGCGCGTGGCCCCGCGGAAGCCTTGCTGCCCGAGGGTGTTTGAGAACTGTGTGAGGTTCTGGAACGCGGAAGCTGGCGCGGAGAGCGTCGTCCCGTAGATGGGTGCTGTCAACGACCTTGCTTGGCTTGGCGTCAGGCCCAAGTTCAACAAGGACCGCCTCCGTGAGATACCGCCAGACAGGGCTTGCAGCAAATCGTTGGAGAATTGCTGAACCCGCGGCGGGGCGTGTGGCGAGCGCATTCCCGTCTTGTCAAGGGCCGCAGTCAGGTTGCGCACCGTAGGCTGTAGGTGAACCCTGCGCATAGCGTCATGGATGAAGGAGTCAATGCTTTCGGGCACGCTCGCTCTTGCCTCTGGAGCTAGCACGCCACGCCTGATCTGTGCAGAGGTGTACCCGCGCTCGCCAGCCTTCACGTGTGGGAAATACTTGGCTCTGCGCGCGGCTTCTGGGACGGCTTTCCTCCTGCGCATCTGCGCCTCAAGGTTGCGCCAGCCCTGCACGAGTTCCGAAACCGCCCTGCTCTTCGGCGTCGTATCGCCTTCAACCGCGTCGAGGAACTGCTTTTCCCAGTCTGTGGGTGCTCGTTTCTTGGCTGACTGGATGAGTTTCTTGAACTGGCCTCTGTACTGCGCGCTTTCCATTTCGACCTTGCGCAGAGCGTTGAAGATGTCGTCAGCTTCTTGCCCAAGCCCCATGTTGCGCATCGTCCGCTCGGGCGGGGTCAGTTGGCTTGTCCGCAGTGTCTTCTCAAGGCGGGTGTTCACCTCTGCGAGAACCTTCTTTTTCACGCTTGTCGGGGCATCCTTGATCTTGCCCGTCCACCCGTGTTTCTTGAACATCTGCGGCACTTGCTCGCCACGCCCTATCGCCGTAGCTCGCGCCGAGATGCGCCCTCCGATCTTCGCCCGCTCCGCCAGCCCGCGGGCGACGAGTTCCTCCGCGGTCGGGAATGTAATGCGTGCCATTGGCTTGCCGCGCTTTGCGCCAAGCGGGAACTCGGCTGCCTTCATGGCCGGTGTGGGCCTGTAACTGGGGCGCTTAGGGGCGATGGGGGGGGCTGCCTTTTGCGCCAGCGCCTCTCTCTCCATTCCCGCAACGGTCTTGGCGTGGGCTCGCGCTTCCGGCCCCCACATTTTCTCAGCGGCGGCCTGCTCCTCCCCGCGTTTTGTGAGCCGGTTCAGTTCGTTTTTCCAGCGGTTCCACTTCTGCACGTAGGGCTTGAGCTTTTTGTTTTTGATGGCGTCCAGTTCGCCAACGTCCGTGACGCCCCGCTCGCGGGCACGCTTGACAGCATCGAGAGCCTTTCTGCGCCCTTCCCGCGTGAGCGTCTTGTATGCCGCATCCATCCGGCTCCGCATATCAGTCGCCGTGTATCTAGGAGGTGGTTTGGGCTTGGGCTTCGCCGCCTTCTTCACAACACCTTCGTACTCGGTCTTCATCCCCTCAGCGGTCCGCTTGGCCTCTACCTCGATCTTCTCGCCCCGCCTCCTAGCTTCTCTTGCCTTGCCTAGCGCCTCCTTGTATTTCCCTCCACGCTTCCCCACCGCTTCCATCCGCCGAACCTGTTCAGCTTGCGCGGCAAACTCCGTCCTGGCAGCCTCGTAGTCAGCCCGCAATTTACCCACACGCTGTTTGAGGCCCGGTTGTTTCCTAGCCCATTCCTCCGGCGTCGGTGGCGGCGGGGGCTTCTTTGGGAGTGGGGGTGCCTTTCGTGTGGTTTCCATCCGACGCGCTGCCCGGAGTTGCTGCGCTGGTGTCATTCGGCGAACCTTGCGTTTTGACAATCCAGCCGCTACTAGCTTTTTGGCTGCCGGTGTTGCACCAGCACGCAATCCCTTGTAGAGTTGGCGACCCTTGGCAATCCCCGCTGCTGTTCCGTATGCCATCGCCGAGAGTTCTGGCAGTTCCTCAAGCCCGGCAATAACCGTTTCTGCCAAACCCTCTCCGCGAGCGGCCGTCTTGAGAGTTTCTGGGACCAGCCCGGCAGCGGTCTCCTTGAGAACTGGGCCTACTCCACGTACTTGAGCCTCCCGAATCTTCGCACCTGCACCTGCGCCCATCTCGAATGGGGCGCGGATGAGTGCGGCGGGGACGTTTAGTGCTGCTGCTGGTCCAGCCCAGAGTGGACCCAAGACGCGATGCTCTTGAAGGAACTTCCCGCTTGGCATTGGCACCCGAATCTTGCCAGTGACTTTGCCAACCGCCTCAGCCGCTCCCTTTGCACTCTCAAACCTCTCCACCGGATCGCTGAAGCGCCAGTCAACGAAGGTTTGCTCTTCCTCTGGCGACCATTCTTGACCTACCCTCTCAAGTTCCTCCAAGTCTCCTTCTTGACCTGACATATACAGGTCTTTGGCGTATTGCATGACATCGGGTCGGACGGGTGCTTGTGCCCCGAGGGGCATGTTCGCCCTTAGCCGCTCTATCGCGGACTGCGGTTGCGGGACTGGCACGTTTGCCTTGAGTTGCTCAATGGCCGTCTGCTGCCCGGCAACAGGCATGTTTGCCCTGAGCAGTTCGATGGCAGATTTTTCTTTCAATTCAGGCATTATTGTCCTTGACAAACGGTCCACAGGGGTGTATCATGGGAGCAGAGAAAGGGAGGTGTCTCATGTGGAAAAGACTTGTCCTCGTTGGCGTGGGCGCGTTCTTGGCGGGAGTTGTCATTGGGGTTCTTGGCGCGGTCTTTTTGCCCTCTGAGACTAGGCGGATGGAAGCGGAAATCCGCCGCATCCAAGCCTCCCGCCTGCTTCGCGCCCTAGAGCCCGGAAACCCTTTTCTGCCACGGGAGAGCGCCATAGATCAACTCAGGAGAAATATGGCTACCACGTCAGATTACGCTCCGTGAGGACTTGCTGGGCGTTCTTGTCGCCAGCGCGGGCTAGCTTTTGGACTGCCTCGATGTTGCTCTTGCCCTGTTTTGTTGTGGCGTAGCCCGTTGGCGGTCCCTCGGGGGTTTGTGGAGTAGCGGTTGCCCGGCTTGGCAGGGGAGCTTGGCCCTGGACATCAAGTGCCCTCAACTTCGCGCGCTCTAGGCGGAACGCCTCTTCCTCCCTTTCCTCAATCGCCTCCTCCTTCTTCCCAGGAAGGGCTGGTTTCATACCCAAGTCTGCGTACCGGGTGGCATCCTCTTCCGTCATTTCTGGGTAGCGAGCCATGAATCCAGAGACCCGCTGCTCTGTGGTAGGCCCCTCCTTGGCGGGCCATAGCACGTCCTGCACCCGCGTGGGTAGGGCCTCCTGCGGTACGTCCACGCCCATCTCTCCCAGTTTGCCGATGGCGTAGCGCATGTTTTGTTCATTGGCCTCTGGGTTGCGCAGAACGGCCATCATCAAGTCTGCTCTCTCTTGCAGGAGAGCTTCCTCTTCCGAATCAGTGAGTTCGCCCCGAGTGGCGAAATACTCTCTGGTCTGTTCGGGTGTTCTTCCCGCGCCTGCCCGCGCTACGTCCTCTGGCAATACCCCAAACTGCTCGGCCATTGAGGTAACGGTCATTGGCGGTCCTTCTGGGGGCGCAGGGAGACCTCGTGTCGCTGCTGGCGCGGCCTTCGTTGGCAGTGCCCTGGGTTCCCCCGCCCCACCGTACCACGGCCCCTTCTTGGGTTTCTCGGGCTTCTCTGCCTTCTTGATCGGGGCCTGTTTACCCATCCGCGCAGCCGAGCGCGCCTGCGCGTCCGTTGCCCCGGCCTCCTTCCAGCCCGTGTACAGGTCGCGCTCCTGCTCGTCCCGCTCGCCCTCCTCGCGATCTTCCGCTTGCCCCTCCTGCACCTGCGCCACACGCTGGGCTTGCAAGTCTCTGGCCTGCTGGACGGCCCCCTGCTCCATCGGCGTCGGGGGTTCCGGGCCGATCAAGCCCAGTTCCCGCATCCGCCCGCGCCTGCGCGCCGTGTGCTGGAGACTCGGCTGGCCCTTGCCGCCCCAGAGGCTCCCGCCCCCGCCCCAGGGCTTCGTGTAGGATTCATATGCAGAGAGGACAGGCATGACTTCCCCTAAATCTAGGTGGTCCTATAGGGAGGACGGTCGCCTCCAACCATGTAATCCCGACCAAGGTTTATGCGGCGACGGCCGTACTGCGGGCGCGCGAACTCACCGGCAAACGCGCCTACGCCTTGCCCGTATCGCCCGATGTCCTCACGGAACTGGGCTGCAAGTCCTACCCCGGTCTCTTGCTGGCGGGCCATTTCCTTCTCCCAATCAACCTGATACCGGCCAAGACCTGTTGCAAGTGCGGCGGAGGGGGCACCCGCGGCCCCGGTTGCAACACCTGCCCGACTGGTGTAGCCCCGCTTCGCCCCAGCACCAGCAAGTCGTCCTGTCTGCGCGCCAAAACCTCTTGTGACCCTGCCATACCCTTGTGCGTAGCGCTGTGGAGCACCCCTTCTCTTCATCATCCCCCCCACCGTACTAACGATAGGGGTTTGCAGCGCACCATAGGTTCCAGCCGGTGCTCGGGCACCCTCCGCGGCAATATCCCTCCCCACCTGCCCCGCCGCCGGTATGGCCCGCCCGAACCGATCAAGGGTTTCCCCCAATCGGTCTCCGCCGCCCGGCAGCAACCCGCGCTTCCGCAGGTATTCCGGTGTGTACGCCATGTCTAGCCCCCTTCGTACTTTGTGTGCCTGGCCGACAACGGGGACAGGTCTATGACATTCTTCCCCATCCGTTTCACCTCGTCATTCATGTAGCGACAAGTGCAGCCTCTCGCACCCCACTGAATGAGCCGCTTGTCTTCGGTGCGCATCATCGCTAGTCCGTGTTGTACGTGGTCACTTGGCGCATATGAGATGCCCACAAGCCCGCACTCGGGATCGTTCTTGAGCGCGTCCAGCATCGTCCTCACGGCCCCGCGGGGCACCTCGACATCTGCGTCAACTGTCAGGACATAGGGAGTATCCACCAGTTCCAGCATTCGGGGATGGATCACCTTCATGTGCGCGTTCATCCGGCCCTGGCCCGCAGGGTATTCCTCATTGACCGGAACAGGCTCGGCTATCTGGATGCCCGCCGGGAACCTGCCAAGCCAGAACTTGCGCACGGTAAGGTCTGGTATCCGCCCCCCAGGATAGTCCTTCGGGTCTTTCTCGGCCATTGCCTTGAGGACCAGCTGGGTCCCATCAACGGAAGCATTATCGCACAGGACCAGCTTGACCTGAAGCGACTGCGCGCCGATTTCGAGGCTCTGAAGGGTCACGTTCAGAGACCCCTCGCCCCAGCAAAAGGCATTGTAGCACGGGATGCAGACCGTGACCTCGACCGGCATTTTCTGGATGTCTTGCTCGGGCTTGTCTGTTTTGACAAGCGCGGCAATCTGCTCAAGTTGCGCCACGCTCAGTTCCATTGTTCCCCTCCTCAGTTCTTGCGCAGAATGATGACATCGTAGTAGGGCGGCAACCCCCCACCTGCTTCCATTGCGACAGTCTCAACCGTTCCCGGCGTGGTGTTGTCTGTGTTGCCGGTGAGAGTCTTGCTCTGAGTATTGTTTTGTAGGCCGTGAATGTGCCCGGAAGGCGAAGCTGTTGGGCCAGGCCCACAAGTAGTGAGGACGGTCAAACTACACGCCCTCGTGTCGAGCATCTCTAGGCCGTGGTTGTGCGAGGCGATCGTGTAAGCGTGCAGGTGCTCACACCCCGGCACGTTGTGTATGTGGACCGCGGTCCCGCCACTCGTCCCAGCACCAGCATTTGCGGCGGCGCCACGGACGAAACTCTCCCGCAAGTCAGGCGCGCCGATTCCATTACAGATAGACCAGTTCTGCTTCCTCGCCCAGTACCGGGCTTCTGCCAGCGTCCCGTCCAGAAACCGTAGCTGGTTCTTCCAGGGTAGACTCTGCTCTGCCGCCCTGTCCTGCGATACCCGACCTTGCCCCGGAATGTAGACTGTCCGTGCCTTCTGAAGCTCGCGGTCCAGCAGTTGGGCGAATGTGACCAGCTGAACATTGAGGGAATCGAAGGTCTCTCGTGTCGCTTCTGGAAGCTGGAAGTCCTCTAGTGGTATTGGCGAAAAGGCTACGCGGCTCATGTTAGACTCGCCTCTTGGGGCTCTTTCTGGCCCTTGACAATGATAGAGCGCACGCCCCAGCT
>SDBV01012084.1_pt1 | contig 11097 bp, 5 predicted proteins | sample 2277081 | NCBI WGS metagenome assembly SDBV01 (sample SAMN10402039, study PRJNA504765) | marine sediment metagenome | isolation source: marine sediment core GS10_PC15, 223 cmbsf | place: Arctic Ocean: Southern Knipovich Ridge | collected 2010
TGTCGATTTTGATGCTCAAGAAAGAAGAAAATGGTATTTTAGGGTAAGGTTATGCATCATATAACATGTTGAAAAATCAGCCAAAATAGGAGTCAATTCTGCTAACTAGGAAACTCGGGCTAGCCCTCGACAAGCTTAAGGAAAAATTCGTCAACGATTTAGATTACGACTCTCATAACTGTCTGCAACAATTCTTAAACCAATCCCAGACAAGAAAGTTGCTGAAAAGCCTTGCCTGCGTTGTACCCTTTTACAGAAATAGCGCGGATGTACTTAAAGAACTCGGCGGTGAAATTGGGCTAGATCCAGACAAGATCGCAGAGGCAATTGATGTTCTTGTAAAGGCAGGAGTGCTAAGGACAGTCGGAAGGAGTGTAAGATTCAATCCAGACATGAAAGGGGACTTGTATTTAGCCTATGAGTTGGAAAAGGAATCTGACATAAAGAACATAGAGAAGCTAATCAACACTTGGACTCCCATCTCCGCTGATAATCTGTTCTCGAATTTTGGGGCTGCAACCGGTTATGCGAAAGTCCCCGCCTTGGAAAAGATTTTTTCCGGAATTATAAAATCTTGGATAAATGATGCTGAAAAATCTTCTTCAGATGAAAGAAGGCGGGTACTAAATCTGGTGGAGAAAATCTTGCACATTGTTTCTGATGATTGCCTTAACCTCCTATCCACTTATCTCCAAGTCGCACCGCCTACCGGTGACCATCTGTCGCTTACAACTGATCATTATGGACCTATAGTGCTAAAACTGTTGGGAGTTCCCAATCAACGAGTTGATGTCTTGGAATTGATAGAGAAAATTGAATCAAAAGGGATAGAGGGGACTTATAGCAATTACCAACCTACATCGCTAATTAGTGATTCGGTATCACCCCTGGAAAACGGCAAGGACGTGATTCAAGTAACCCTTGACTTATTTTCTTCGTGGACGCAAGAACCCAATGCAATACGTACCAAACTCGTGTCCGCTGCTCTGGGCGAGGTGTTGGCTGGTTCTCATAAATTTACTAAGTCCCGCATCAAGGGCATAACTTTCGGTCACCGTATGCTGAAGGACACCAAAGATGTAAGGGGCATCCGGGACAAGGCGTTGATGATTTTGAAAGCAATGCTTACGAGTCACGATTTAGACACCACGTTGTCCGGAATCCAGGTGGCAGAAGAGATCGGAGAAGGCGGAATGGGAATTTCTGAGAAGGAAATGCCCCTCAAGGAAAAAATAGCAAGCGAAAGAAAAGAAATCCTGGACTGCATAGCGGAACTGGTTTCTCCTGACACCAACATCAGGCTACTTAACGCAATAGAAGACTTGCTCTTGAAATGGTGGGCGCAGCAAAAACCGGGCACTGAGGAGTCGAATGAAATCCTCCGAAAATTTCCCCGGGCTCCTGAATACAGGTTCACCAGATATTTCATTTCCCCTGATTACGTCATGGAGGACTTCGGGAAAATAGAAAGTCAGGCCCCTTCCGATGACAGATGGCGCTGGTTTGTTGACAACGTCATGAGAATAACTGCCGAGCCTGACATGGAGGAATTCAAACGACTGGCTGAAGTCCTTAGTGGCAAATACCCCACAAAGGAAAATATTGGAGCATTCCTGTTGGAAGCAGAGAAAACAATATCCCCTCACCAGCCATGGGCTAACCCTCCCATAGTCGGCTGCTGGGTTGACATCAACCCGGACGTATTCTCATTCATTAGGGCGGACCAAGGTTTGTGGGGAAACATTCCCGAGAGGTTCAGGAATGAAATTGATTTCGCACTGAGCGGGAGGAATGAGAAACTCATACAAGAACTTGCGGATGAAATACTGTCCGAACTTCCCTGCCCATCGTTCTCCAAAATGCAGACATTCTTGAAAATTCTGTCCATGAGGCCCATCGAAGAAAGCATAGCAAAAGACTGGCTCGCAAAGCTGATTGAGGGGGGTGATTCCCAAACCCGAGCAATGATAATTTTCGATATGTCAACGTTGGGTAAGAAGTTCACGAGCATAAACCCGTTTGAGATGCTGCTTCTTGCAGTCTCAAGAGAAGGTACGCTTGGGAAACCAATGCTCCATAACCTGTCATTCACGGTCCGGCGCCTTCAAAAGGAACCACAATCTATTCAGAGAAAAGGTGTACGCGATTTCAGAGACGAACTGCTGAAAAAGATGAAAGACGTGCCCAAGCTGGACTGGGATGGCGAACGGCTTCTCGATTTCTGTCTTAAAAGCATTGAGGCAACGATAGATTTTCTCAGTCATAGATTGGCAACACACAGCCAGATGAGGATGAAGGGCGCAACTAGCCGCGAATACGAAGGCGTTCCTTTCCGGGGGCTGGAGTGTGTGGCCCACCAAGTGAGATCGTACGAAGACTTCGAAAAACTAATGGACCAACTAATGAAATGGCAGCAAGAGGGCGACCCCTGGCAGAGCTATGATGTACAATTTGTAATGAAACCACTAACAACGTTATCGTGCCAAGGCTCTGGTAAGTTATTCCTTGAAAAGTACATAGAAGAGCAGATTGGAGCGGACAGTGTTGTGAATGCACTGGAAGCAGCGGAGCACTTACCATTCAATGAAAAGACAACGGACGTTGTTTTACAGCTGTGCGAAAAAGCGATAGAATTGGGTAAAGTAGACCCTGCCAGAGGGCTCCTTGATCATTTACATTCTCCAGACACAGGATGGTCATCAGGCCTTGGTGAGGCTCCTCCAGCTTTGATTGAGAGGAAGAACTTTTTCGAAAAGATGTATCTGAAGGCAAACCCGGGGAGGTTGAGGACCATGATTAAGCAGTGCGTCCAATCGGTCAACCGGCATATTGAAGAACACATAAAGAGTGATGAAGAATTTTTGAGTCCCAGAGGTTAGACCTACGGTTTCTCTGGAGTAGTCCTTGAACCTTGTTCTTTTTGGCTTATGCTAATTCCGGGCTAATGTCAGGATACCACACTAGGTGTTGAATCAAAGAATATCACTGACATTTGGGCATCTTGCCTAACCAGCGGCTGAAATTTACGCGGCAAAGCGCCTTTCATAGGGTACCGGTGTGCTAGCGATGAGCAAATCATAGCCCAAAGGTCGTTAAAGGGTCTTAAATCTTTCAGTATTACATCGAACTGAGATCTTGCTACACTGAACTCTGCTCAGTTAAAGAAATCTGAGATTGCTATTTTGGGATATCTTGCCAGTATATGCACCTCTACAAGAGTCTGGATATGACAGGAATATTAAACCCAATGTGAGGTCATGATCCCTTCCTGATTACCACAATCCCCTCTGAATACTGACTATCCCACAGCATCCTTCAAGGCTTTCCCTGCCAGAAATTTAGCCACCTTCTTTGCTTTGATCTTTATCTCTGCCCCTGTCTGTGGGTGCCTCCCTTTCCTGGCCTTTCTTTGTGCCACCTTAAAGGTTCCGAAACCAATCAAGGTGACCGTGTCCTTCTTTTTCAATGCCCCACAACTTCCTGGGCCTCTTTTTTTGTGCTGACGACCTTGGCCACCTCTTTGGCCAGATCTGCCTTGTTCATGCTCTTTTCTCCTCTCTTCTGAAGTGGTTAATTGTTGATGTTGAATCTACTAATACACCCTCTTGGATATTTCAACCTAAAAACTGTATCTTTTGACCTTATCTGTCAAACCTATCTGACATGAGGGATTATTCTTGACTATTTATCTGATTTAAGGATACTTTTTATAATTCATTGAGATATTTGGTTTTAGCCCTTACCCGGGGAGGGCTATGATTCGAAATGTTTGAAGAAGAATAACAGAGCGGGAGGTCATTATGAGCTACTCAGCATACCTAAAACCGAGGAAAGATGCCATTTCTGAAGAGGGGATTGAAGGAATTATCGACCTGGCGAACTTGAAAGATGAATCTAAAACCAAAATCGAGGCTCGCCCGGACGATTTTTTCCAACTAACATATCCAACTACAGATGTCATCAAGGTTCTCGATGAAATCAATGTCCGGTTTTCATCTTCAAAGGAGTCTTCGGGTCTTTTCCTTTTTGAGGGCCTAAAGGGTAGTGGTAAATCCCACCTACTTTTGATGATTTACCATTTATTTAAAAATCATCAGATCGCCCAGGGATGGCTCAATGAGAATGGATTGTCATGTGAGATTCCCCAAGATGTTGTTGTGATAATCAATAAGTTCACTGATGATCCCCACGATTCCATTTGGAATATGGCCTTCGAGGTACTTGGATCAGAGGCTAAAAAGGGCAAGACACATCCAAAACTATCGGAATTTGAGAAAGCCCTTGGTGATAAAAAGATCATCCTAATCTTCGATGAGCTGGAACAGGGCATTAAGGTCATTGATGATCCGGCACTTCAGGCCCAAAACATAGCCTTCCTTCAGATGATCTCTGAATTTAGTAACCGATCAAAGCAGGTGACCTTATTCGCGAGTGTTTATAGCACGCAACAAGAGCCAGGCAGTACCCTGAAACGTGTACCTCGCTGCGTGGTTCAATTCGATAACGCCAAAGACCAGGGCCACATCATTTTGCATAGGCTGTTTGAGAACTATAAACAATTTGACAAGGCTTCTATTTTGCCAGTGCTTGAGAGTTACGTCCAATTATGGAACAAGCATGCGCCCATTGACCAGGAAGAGCTTAAAGCCAAATTTAACGATACTTATCCTTTTTCGCCGTCTCTCATGGAGATTATCCTTAAGAAAATACCGGCAAGGGGAGGTTTTCAAAACGTACGGGGTGCATTAGCCTTTCTTGGCAACCTCATTAGATTAACCCACATCTCGAATGATATTATAACCCCTAGTGATGTTTCACTTGAGGACAAGGCCACTACGATCATGTTGAAGGACCTGGACCTGAGTGGTGACCTGATTAACCGGGCTAAAGAGAATATGGAAGACCTGATTCCAAGAGTGCCCCTGGCTCGCCAAATGGCCCCTACCGTCCTTCTTTATACATTGACCGGTGTTGGAGCCGATACCGGTGTTTCCAGGGACAATCTCATCAGGGATATATTATCGCCTGCAACTGATATCAATGACATTGAGCAGACATTGATGGGCTTTCAAAAGTACGCCTCCTACTTCCATCATCAGGAAGGCCGCTATTATTTTGATCTGCAAGAGAATTCTGAAGCCAAAGTGGAATTTAAATCCCTTCAGTATTCGGATGATCAGGCCCGTGAAGAATTACACGAGATCCTCAAGGAGGACATATTCAGGGAGACTGTGAATACGGCCATTTTCGGTTCAATAGAACAAACCCAGGAATTATTAAAACAGTTTGATAAATCCCGCCTTCGCTACATCCTAACAGGTCGAAGGCTTACCCGAGAGGAAAGGCATCAGATTTATTATGGAATGGATGTCAGAAATATGATTCTTCTTCTGGAGCCAAAGGACGATAGATTTCAAATCGAAAACGATAAGGATTTACTAAAATGGGCAAAACGATGTCTTGCCGCGAGGGACTTGGCCGAAAGCACGAAAAATGGGTCTCGCCAAAACGATTATAATCGTATTGCTGGTACGGACAAGAGATATATCATCGAAAGAATCAAGAAGGCAGGTTTGGTCTTTGTAAGCTGGGAGAAATATGGGAGTTCAGTGGCTGAAGATCAGGTGGAGCTTGAACCTCTTCCCGGAGATCTTTCAAAAGACAAGGTCCTGGATATGCTGAATAAGGACTATTTCCCGATGCTACGTTTCAGGGAACATCTCGAAGGGCAGCTCGACCAGGTGAAAGATCGCCTGGTCAAGGAGGTTGACGCCGAATATCGTGCCACACTCAGCTTTCCTATTCCTTTGATGGTAAGCGCTGTTTCCAATGCCATACGTGACCTTTGCAAGGAGGGGGTCATAGGCATTCAGCATAGCGCAGGTAACTTTTGCCATGTCAACCCAAACCTGAATGAAACTGAACTCTTCAACGCCAAAGTAACTGATCCCTTTGAAGAAGCACCCAAAACAGAGCCATGTCCTAAATGTGGGAAATTTCCCTGTCAATGCCCAAAACCACCGCAAAAATGTCCTGTCTGTGGAGAATACCCTTGCCAATGCCCGACACCTCCAGTGGTCTGTCCTAAATGCGGGAAAGATCCTTGCGAATGCCTAAAAAAAGAGACGATTCCCATTCGAATACCCTTTAAGAACAGTATTGGAAGTCTTAGACAGGAAACAGCCTTTAGGCTTCAGGATTACGAAGAGGGAATCATTACAAAAGTTACTTACAAAATATTCCTCCAAAAAAACAACATTGGTGATCTCAGCACGCTACCTTCGGGTATTAGGGGATCTCTCAGCGGGGAGGGTGATATTATGGCCGAGATCACCATCTCAAAGACTGGAACATTCTCAAAATCCCAGATTGAGCAGCATATAGAATCTCTGCCGGTCATTTCCGAGGCCGATTTTTCTGTAGACATGGAGGTGGAAGTCCCAAAATAGATGGTGGGAGGAAAGATGGAGATCTTAGACCATGCCCTTTTTGAAAGGTTAACCGAATCCGGTCCTCGCCTGGCTTGGATAATAGATTGGTTGCTGAAGGAGGTATGGAGGCCAGAGCGTTATCAAAACCTCAGCCCAATCGAATTCCTCCGTGGGGGAGAGGAAAAGGTTAACCGTTTTGAATTATTAGTAGCCTCAGCCGCTGACAGAATTTATGGCGAGCTTCTTTCTACTCCAGATTCCTCTAAAAATCTGCTCGGTGCTCTCACCGATCCAAATACTGCCGTTGTTGTTTTCGACGGGCTATCCATCAGAGAAGTCCCGATGATTTTGACCCTTGCAGATAAATCAGGGCTCCCGGTCTCGGTGATAGGCACATCACAGTCGGCCATACCCAGTGAAACCATGGATTTTATTGAACGGGAGCTGCTTTGCGGCCATATTGCTCCTTCGCAGCTTCAAACCAGAAAAGAGCTCAAAGAAAAAGGGATCGTTGTGATCTACAGTGGGGATATTACTCAGCCCCTCTCAGGAGAGTATGAGAGTTCCCCGCTTCTTGTGTGGTCTTCTTTCCCGGATGTAACGTACAAAGACAGCGGGGCCAAATTTGAGAGCCACTTTGGGAATATCCATGTTTTGTTTGAAACAGCGTGGATGAATATTGTCCAGGCAATAAAAGGAAAAAAAAGAATCATAATCACAAGTGATCATGGATATATTTTTTTCGGTACAGGTATGGATTTCCCCAGAAGCCCGACGGAGATGAAGGGCTTAAATGCCTATTTTGGAAATGACAGAAATGTTTCTTTGGCAGAAAAACCTCAGCCTCCTGTAAGTGATGATCTTTTTATAGTTCAGTCGCAAAACGCGGTCATGGTTAAAGGCCGGGTAAGGACAAGATCAACCGGAGAAGCGGCAAGCAAGCTCTATAGACATGGCGGACTTTCATTGATGGAAATGATAACGCCCTGGATTGAACTTGAGGTAAGTCCATAGGATAGGAATTTTCTTTTTTTGGACAGGATATACAGGATGATCAGGATATAAGAAAAGAAAAGAAATCATGTAAATCCCGTTAATCCTGTCAAAGAAGTCCCGTCAAAGGCGGTTAATTTAATAATGGAAAACAGCATCAGAAAGGCTATTGAAGAGAGTTTCCCTATTGTCGAGATCAACCGGCTTGCCATACCAGAAAGAAACGCCTTTAAACCAATTTACCAGATGCACAAATGGTTTGCGCGCAGAGCTTCGTGTGTATTTCGAGCGATTCTGTTGGCCGCTATGAAACCTGCCGGAACAGACATCATGGCCGAATTTTACAATGACCACACCCATGATCCCGATACGAAGGGAGTCCGGATTTTAGATCCTTTTATGGGTGGAGGAACCACTATAGTGGAGGCCCTTCGTTTGGGATGTCATGTCACCGGCATAGACCTCAACCCTGTGGCCTGGTTTATCGTGAAGACGGAAGTGGAGCCGGTAGATATAGATGAGCTAAAGGCTGCTTTCAAGAGGCTGGAAGAACGGCTCACATTAAATGGAAAGCTTTTAAAGGAAGAACTGCTCAGTCATTACAAAACCGAATGTCCCTGTTGTGGAGCAGGTCGAGAAGAGGCGGATATCATCTACACCTTCTGGGTCAAGTCAGCGATATGTACAAACCCCACTTGTAGAAAAGAAGTTCCCCTGTTTCCAAATTTTATTATTGCAAAGAAGGCACCTTCAATCAGCTATTATGTTGATTGCGAATGCCCGAACTGCAAAAAAATATTTGATTTGGATATTGAACGAGCATCACTAATTGCAGAAGAATCGCTAATGATAAACAATCCCAGGGATGCGGCAGGCGATAAGAGATCGAATAAACGGTGGGGAAATCTTGAACCATCCGGAAACAGTTTCAAGTGCCCCTGGTGTTTTCAAATAAGCCCCTTGCAGGAACCTAAAAAATTAGAAAAGGCGAGAAAAAAGGTCCCTCTGACAGTTTTGTTGTGCTCCCACTGTTATGCCGTCTGGCAATATCGTGGTACCTTGCCTGAAGAGCTTAATTGCCCGGTATGTTCGAAGAGCTATAACCCCCATGAAGGCACCACAGATAAAGGAAGCTTCCTTTGTCCTTCCTGCGGAACAAAAGATAAGATTATTAATGCCATCCGAAGGCTGCCTAAGAATCAACTCTTTCCAACCAAACCCTATGCCATCGAAGGTTATTGTTTGGAATGCGCGGGGGAGACCAGACAGTTAAATATGCTTGGCAATCCTGGCAAACAAAATGAAACTGTATCTCATCCGTGTAATATCTATAACAATCGAGGTAAGTTTTTCAAAAGGATTACCCCTGCGGATCTCAAAAGATATCAGAATGCTGAGATGAGGTGGGAAGAGGAAAAGGACAGGCTACCTTATCCAAAGAGTGAAATCCCAGACGGACAAGAAACGCATAGGTTATTAGAGCATCACTATTTATGTTGGTATCAAATGTTCAACCCCCGGCAATTGTTGTGTTTGAGTATGCTGTTGAAGGCTATTGGGGAGGAAGATGATCAGGTTTTAAAGGAAATGCTGTTAAGTGCATTTTTTCAAGCACTGAGAAATAACTGCATGTTCTGCTTTTATAATCCGGAGAGGTCAGAACTAGAACCTCTTTTTTCCAGAAAGGATTATGCACCACCAGCAACATCATGTGAAAATAACGTGTTTGGAGATAAATTCGGTAGAGGTACGTTCAGAAGCGTAATTTCAAAAATTATAAAAGGAAAAGAATTTTGCTGGAACCCGGTAGATAGGAGATATATTGGTTTGAATAACAATAGTGTAAACCTAGAGGATTTCAAATCAAATGAGATTATTAAAATGGACAACTCATCGGATTCACTCTTTTGTATGAATTCTTTGAATCTTTCAGAGAAACATATTTCCCAAATTGACCTAATTATTACAGACCCACCTTATGCGGATAATGTAAATTACTCTGAAGTAGCCGACTTCTTTTATGTCTGGTTACGATTGCTTTTGAAAAAAACATATCCTGCATTTTCTCCTGATCATACACCTAAATCTGAAGAGATAATAGAACATCGGTTGCGCGGTAAGTCATTGGAAGACTTTCAAAATGACCTTAGCAACGTGTTTAAAAAATCATGTAATTTCCTAAATGAAAATGGTTTACTTATATTCACATACCATCATGAAGCCAATGAAGCCTGGCACGCTGTATTAGAGGCCATTTTTCGAGCAGGATTTTTCTTAGAAGCGGTTTATCCTTATGAATCCGATGCTCGTAAAAGTGGAGCTATGGGAGCACAAAAAATTGCCTACGATCTCATCCATGTCTGCAAAAAGCGGAATAAACAATCAGAGATCAAGCAGCGATCTTGGGCCGGGGTCAGAGAAGAGATTCGAAAGAAAGCCCGTAAAGAGATTGAGCTGATTGAATCTGGTAGATATGGGAAAGAAAGGCTGTCTCCTGCGGATGTCAACATAATCCTTATTGGCAAATGCCTTGAACTCTACAGCAAGCATTATGGAATGATCGTGGATTATAAAGGCGATGTGGTGACTCTTGGAGAAGCCCTTACCTCCATACGCATGATGGTAGAGCAGATTGTTTCCACACAACAACCTCTCCCTTCAGAACTGGAGCATATTGATCCTGTCAGTTACATATATCTCACCTGCCTCTGTGATAGGAAGGAGATTAAGAGCGATGAAGTACATAAGACGACCAGGGGCATTATGGAGCCCGAGGTCCTTATTAAGGCTGGTGTGATTAAAAAAGGCCGAGCTAAACGAGGAAGGACTTACGAGGTAAAGCTTCCAGTTGAGCGATATAAGGATCTGACCAAATTGTTCAAAAGCAAATCAAGAAGTTTAGACCAGCTCTTGCTTTTCCCTGATCTTGAGGAGGCCAAATTTGACAATGCAGCCCTGGTTGATGTTCTCCATTACCTGATGGGCCTTGCCGAGGCAGGGGAAAACCTGGTCCCGTGGTTAAACCAGTTTAAGCCTATTATTCCCAATATCCGGGTCTCTTTCGAGTATCTGCTGGATAAAAACCCTACTTTCCAGGGTCCCGTCAATAAGGTACTCAGCATAATTGAGGTTTGAGATGAAAGGTTATGAAATCTTAGAACACCGACACCTGAACCTTTATAGAGAAGATGGTATTGCCCCTTACGAGATAAAGATCGGCCTTCTCGATTTTCTTCGCGAACTTAATGCCGGGTCTGATGGTATAGCCAGGTATTCCTCTTACATGGTTGTAGGCATTGATGATGTTCTTTATCTGACGAAGCGGGAAGACAGGAGTGCCATTGCCCTTGATATCCATAAGGTCCTTCAATCTGCAGCAAATGAACTTGAGCGGAAGAAAAACGAGGTTCAGATCGTTTGTAAAGGCAAGCTGGTTCCTGGGGCAGCCCTGTGGATAGAATATCGAGGGGAAACACTCCCTATTGATTTTGTTTTTGGTACTCCCATAAAACGAGAAATCCGTGGATTTCCGGTTTATACTATCAGCTTCAATTTATCCAGCTAAGGATTGCTGCATAGTTATTGATTAAGAATTTACAATGTTTTAATGCCGTTTATTCGGGATAGGAGGTTTTATGAGCACTCTTTCTCAGGTAGAGAAAATATCTAAAAA
>SDBV01012085.1_pt1 | contig 11096 bp, 6 predicted proteins | sample 2277081 | NCBI WGS metagenome assembly SDBV01 (sample SAMN10402039, study PRJNA504765) | marine sediment metagenome | isolation source: marine sediment core GS10_PC15, 223 cmbsf | place: Arctic Ocean: Southern Knipovich Ridge | collected 2010
CGTTTTGTGATCAGCGCCTTGAATGCCTCCACCAAACGTCTCTTGTAACTCGCTTTCAGAAGCAGCTTGTCGTTCTCGTCCCCTTTGGAAGGCACGAGCAGGGTTTCCAAAGCGTATACCTGATATTGATACCACCCGGAAACATCCTTCGGTGCGAGATCAACCTCGCCTGATCTGATTCGGGTTATCAGTTCACCCATGATGTTGACATTCGCAGGCAAGCCGAACCGAAACAGTTCGGCAAAAAGCTCTGTCTCGCGGCTTGTCGAAGGCGGGAAGAAAGCGACAGTTTCACTGCTCGCGCCGTAATACGCCGCCAGTTCTTTCAAGCTCTTTTTAGTGTCTATGAGCGCGTCTACAGGCAGACAATAGAGCGGATTCGTCAGCCGGGAATAGAATCCGGTGAACGAGCGATATTGCTCCAGCAACTCTGGATTCGACTCCAAAACGTTCGCAAGACTTTTCGGAATTTCTAAGGACGATGCATCCGGAGATTCCTCGAACTCAGTCTGAAGAAAACGGAAGACCTTCCACACCTGCTGGAGTTCAGGAGTCCAATTGTAAAATGAAATAGGTTTGCTCCGCACTTTGTCGGCCTCAAATGAAGACAATCGTTTCGCTTTCTTCGCCGATTCGTCCGCCGTAAGTTCCACCGCTATGTCCGCCAACTCGAGTGCGGCCGCAAGGAAGGGCCTCGCGGGATCGCCCTGTTGCAACTCATCGAAAACTGCACGAACGAAGTCCACAGCAGCCGGCCCCGTGCCCAGCTCCCCGCGATAACAGGCAAGGTCCACGGCGGCATAAAGCCCATCATCGAACTGCTTACCCATGGCATCGAGCATGTTGGCGCTGGGAAGAAGTTCATAGTCGTTTTCCTTGGCCGCTTTGACCGCATCCGCATACGAAGGCCGAAGTATCAACAACTCACCCTGAGTATCGGGTCTTATATGCGGACAATCCAATGCGATTACCGCATCGCTTTTGTTGATCTCCCAGCCTTCCAGAGGACGGCTGTCGACTAAGTCCGGATCAAAAACCGGCTTTTTGTCTTCGATACGGTCGTCCACCAAATCCAACTCGAAGCGCGGCGGCTGTGGATGTACCTCGATACGCACGTTGACCTTGGACACGATGACGAACAGGCCACAAATCACCGCCAGAAGAATTGCCAGTCCGATGAACAATACCCCTTTACCCTTTTTCTTCATGATGACTTGGTCCCCCTCTGGAATTAGACGCTTGCTGCGTCAACTTGGAATGTTATACCTGTCAATCACAATACTTTCGGCATTTTCTATGTGGTGCGACACGGATTTTGCGAGCTTCTCTATGCCCCGGTGCGCCGATTTGATCTCGAAGGTCAATTCATCGACTCCCGAATCGTGAGCGGTCCTTATTCTTCCCGCGCGAACTTTACATCCGTCCGCCCGCAATAAGCTTTCGATTTGGCCAATCTTGTCGAGGCCATCGGCCACCCGCACCGTTAGCGTGAATGTTTCCGCGATAGGCATGATCTTTTCCAGGCCCTCCAAGACGTAAACCACCCCGAAAGCAATTGCAGTTGCCACGCCTGCAATTCGGAAGTAGCCTTCCCCGATGGTTATCCCGAGCGCGGCCACAAACCAGACCATGGCCGCGGTCGTGAGTCCACGCTGGACGCTGCCGATGGTTATGATGGTGCCCGCGCCAAGAAAACCTATGCCGGTTATTATTCCCGCGGCGATCCGCGCCTTGTCCATCCACACCGGCGGGCCGTCCAAAGTCCATTCCTTCGCAAAAAGGTCCCCGACCGATATGAGCAAAGTCGAACCCAAACACACCAGCACCATGGTACGCAAACCAACCGCCCGGCCTTTACGTTCCCGTTCCAAACCCAAGATCCCCGAAAGAACAACAGCCAGGCAAAGCTTCAAAGTCACATCAGGCAAAGCATCTAATCCGTCCATAAACACGCACCCTCCTATATCCAAACTAGCCCCACAAGCACACCCGTGTCAAATTAGCGCTATTCCCTACGCGGAGTAATGCCGCTGAAGCAAAGAATAAAACAACAGATGACTTAGCGCGGCAAAGCGCGCCACAGGCGGCAACCGAAAACGATTGTTCACCATGAAGAACATGAAGAGCATGAAGATTCTTAGCACGGAGATCTGACGGATCCGACCGATCTTGATGCTTTCGATAGTCGCTCTTCACAATGACGGGTTGAGAGACTTTTGTCGATTGGATCTCAAGCAATGGAATTTGCAATCCTGAACGCTATGCCAAAAGTCCTTGGCCGACAATCTTCTTCATGGCGCCATTTCTCTCATTCATCCTGAAATATCCCGTTATCCTGTCAAAAAAAGTTGGTTCCAAATCACCTCGCAGTTTTATTACTGGAAAAACGTGTCCAATCTCTGAATAATATAGCGGTATATCTTAGAGGTCTTTTATAGGGGAATTGTGGGAGCCAAGAATGCCGGAACTGGTCTCGGTAGTGATACCTTGTTATAACGAAGTGGAGAACGTGCCTGTCCTGGCCGAAAAGGTGCGGGCGGTCTTTGACCCACTGGAAGATTACGATTATGAATGCCTGTTCGTGAACGACGGCAGCACTGACGGTACGCGTGAAGCGCTGGATGAATTGGCGGGACGGAATCCGTGTGTGCGCCCGCTCCATTTAGCCGAAAACTGCGGCCAATCGGGCGCTATGATTGCGGGTATGCGCAGATCGAAAGGCGATTACGTGATGATCCTCGATGGCGACTTGCAAAACGATCCCTGCGATATCCCCGAAATGCTTCGACTGCTCAAAGACTACGATTGTGTGTGCGGGTATCGCGCAAACCGGAACGATAACTGGATCCGGAAGGTCTCGAGCAGAGTGGCCAACAAGGTGCGCAACTGGATTCTGCATGACGGCATACGCGATTCAGGCTGCGGGTCAAAGGGTTTCCGTCGCGAGTGCGTTGACTATCTCGTCTCCTTCAACGGCGTCCACCGTTTTTTGGCGGTACTTGTGCGCAATGCCGGATTCTCGATTGTGGAATGCCCGGTCGCTCACCATGCCCGCGTCCACGGCGTGTCCAAGTACGGCATCCACAACCGTCTATGGCGCGGCATATACGATCTGATAGGCGTCGCATGGCTCAGGAAGCGCTACGTCCATCCGAAAGTGGAAGGGGAAGAGTAGCGTGGTTGGCGAAACTGCACCCGAAGCGGTCGGCGGCCTTTGGCTGGCAGTCGGAGCCATAGGCGGCATAATCTTCTACGGTCGTTTCTACGTCCAGTGGATCGCATCCGAGATCAAGCGCAAGAGCGTAATGCCCGTCGCCTTCTGGTACATGAGCAGCGTTGGCTCGGTGATGTTACTGACTTTCGCCGTTGCCACGCAATCTCCCGTGGGCGCTCTTGGACAATGCTTCAACATCATCACGTACTCGCGCAACCTGGTCCACATATGGCGCGAAAAAGGGACACTGACCAAGAAATTCAATTTCTGGTTGCACGTGGTAGTTTTTTCGATAGCCTTGGTCGCTTTCGGCTTTGTAATAAAGATTTGGCTGCGCGAATACGAAGCAACCAGTAAGGCGAGTCCGGGCGAGGCCGCCACGACATGGCTATGGCTGGGCATCGGTCTGGCTGGACAGGCCCTTTTCGCAGGCCGCTTCCTGATCCAATGGATAATGACAGAAATAAAACGAAAAAGCGTGATCCCAACCATTTTCTGGCATCTGAGCATCGTTGCGGCAACACTTCAAGTGGCCTCATTTGCGCAACGCCAGGAGTGGGTATTCGCGGCGGGCGGGGCCGCGACAATCCTGATATATGCCCGCAACCTCTTGTTCATCTATCGCGGCGACAAAGAAAACCTTGTTAAATGATCAAGCCCTCGCTTCACATACCTTTTCTTATCGCCCTTTCATTGCTGCTGTTCGCTTTGAACATCGGCGGCTACGACCTGTGGCCGCCGGATGAACCGCGTTTCGCCGAAGTGGCCCGCGAAATGCGCCAATCGGGCGATTATCTGGTGCCGCGCGTAAACGGAGAGCCTTACAAGGAAAAACCGCCGCTGCTCTTCTGGGCAATGGCCGCCGCATCGCTGCCCTTTGACGATGTGACGCCAATACCCGCTCGCTTACCGTCAGTTTTGGCGGGCGTGATGACTGTCCTCATCACTTACTTGTTGGCCAGGAAGCTTTACGACGACAAAGTGGCCTTTTGGGCCGCAGTCATCATGGCAACATCGCAACGTTTCTGGTGGCAGGCGCGCTTCGGCCAAATTGATATGCTGCTGACAGCGTGCCTAAGCTTGGCCTTACTCGCGTTCTGGCTGTGGCACGAAAACCGAAATGCGAAGTGGCTCGTTGTGTTCTATGCGTCCATAGCGGCTGCCGTATACGCAAAAGGTCCGCCGGGAATAGTTTTTCCGGCATGCCTCGTGTTCACTTTCTACTGGAAAGACAAAGCTTCCAGACGAAAACTGCACTTTTTCGTAGGCTTGGCCGCAGTAGCCTTGCTCATCGCCATATGGCTGATACCGGCCAGAATGGCCGCGTCATCGCAAATGGAAGCCGCGGCAGGCGGCGCGATTGGAGCCAACCTGTACCGTCAGATTATTGGCCGCATATTCCTCGGCGTAAGCCATGCGCATGGCCCCTTCTATTTCATGTACAACCTGCCGATTGACCTTATGCCCTGGGCGCTTTTCCTGCCATGGACATTGCCCTGGGTGTGGAAACGCAGGAAACAGGGACCCGAAATGCGCCTGCTGCTGTCATGGACGGTCCCCGCCTTCATTTTCTTCTCGATATGCAGCGGCAAACGCGCGCTCTACCTGCTTCCCCTCTTCCCCGCTCTGTCAATACTGCTGTCGGCAAGCATACTCGATCTTATGGACAGCGACAGGCGCAAATGGCGGCGCAACACGGCACTTGCATGGCTTGGCATGCTGTTGGTATTTACCGCGGCCCCCTTCGCGATATTCTTCAGCGAGTACAGCCAAATCTGGAACAACAATCTCGTCATTCTGTCGGCGGTTTGCCTGTTGGCGGCCATACAGACGGCCTACGCCATCTTCAAGACGGAGCTGCGCGACTTACACACGCTGTTCGCAAAACACATCGTGGTAATCCTCGTATGCGCAGTCTTGATTATTTTCCCGATGGTGAACGCCTTCAAATCGGCAAAAGACTTCTGTGAACCGGTCAGGACAGCTGCCCGCGCAGGCAACGAATTCGATCTCTATTCCGTGCTGTTTTCGCGTGAAGAATTCGTATACTATTCGGAACACTTCCACGAACCCATAATGGATGAAGCCTTTTCCCTGGACGTCGAAACAACGCCGGAGGAGCTGGACGACATGCAGGACGACATGCGGCGCGTAATCCAGAAAATGACCGGGGCCGTAGAAATTGGCTCTATTCAATCGCCGTCCGAACAGGAATTGGCGGAACTCGCCGAGGCTTTTCAGAATGCCGAATCGACAGAGGAATTCCAGCCAGCGCTCATGGAACAATACAAGCAGATTCTGACCGAAGAAAGCGGAAAATTCGTATCGAATTTCGCTTCCGAATCCCCCGCGTTCCTTATCGTCCAAGAACGCGACTGGCGATGGTTCGCAGCGATCAATCCCGAGGCAACACACTTCAAAATCCTCAAGAACAGAACCGTAGGCAGCCGGCATGTTCTGCTGATTGCGAACGAGGCAGGTTTCGAGTTGACAAAAAAGCAGTAAATCCCTCACCACTTTGCCGTCTGGGGCATCCCAAGGAACAAAGCTATTGTTGAAAACGCTCTATCATGGTAGACTGTAGACATGAAGACAAAGGAGGAAAAGAAGCGCCCTGAATCCGCTGCCAAACGCCCAAAGCGGCGCTGGTGGATAAAACTGATTATTGTGCTGGCTGTCGTATGCGTCCTGTGGAAGGTCGCCGAGTACCTCATTAACATCGACAACTACAAACCCATGATTGTTTCCGCTATCGAGGACGCGACCGGCCTTCCTGTTTCAATTGACGACCTGGATCTTGACATAATGCCGACGCCGCGTGTGCAGGCCATAGGAATCACCGTTGGCGAAAAGGACTTCAAGGCAAATATCGGCGTTATTACCGTTTTTGTTGAGCTTGCCAGCCTCTTCAAGGATTCGCTACGCATAACGGAGATCCAGATTTCCGATCTGAAGGTGACTTTACCCACAGACCTGGCCGAAGTGCCAAAACGAATCGAGCCTATTTCCGAAAAGATGAATGAACCCAAGGCGGACAGCGGCGTAACGAACGAGCCTTATTCCGAAATACGGCTGGATAGGATAATCTGCGACAAGGCGACTGTGTATCAGGGAGAGAACGCCAAGGAACCGATATTAGAATGCACGATTGAGGCAACGGACGTGTTGTCGGACACAATTTCAGTAGACCTCAGCGCGTCTTCGTCGTTGCTGGGTCCGAAGGCCGTGATCGAATCGAGTTTGGCCTACATCGTTGAAAACAGCGGCTTAAGTGGAAAAGTGACAATCAGCGGTGTTGACACGGCGTCCTTGCCAATCGACATGCAATTGCCGGCGGTCTCACTTTCGGCGGATCTGACGCTGGAAGGCACATTGCCCGATGCAGTGAACGTGGAAATTGCCGGAAACATCGAATCGGAAATCCTGACATCGTTGGCCGGCAAATATTCCGCCAGTGTGCGTTACGACGCTGGAACATTTGCCGTGGAGGACATTGCTCTTGACCTGAGGGGTCTGACGCTTGAGGGCATGGTTTCGCGAAATGAAGACGCATCAATGGCTTATATCATCAAAGAGGCAAGAGCGAACTCGGAATCCCTGGGTGCGCTGGCCGTGATGTTTAAATCCGACTCGGTTGGCTTTGCCGTAAAACCGGACGCGTCACTGCAACTGAAAGACATTCTCGTACGGCAAAGCGCCGATGTTCCCCTACGGCTAGCTCTTGGCCAAGCATCTCTGGAAGGCATCGATGCAAACCTGATGGGTTATACCGGACTACTCAAAAACATCCGCGCTCAAATTCACGTTGAAAACGATGTCGTGCTTATTGATTCTCTGGAATGTGACGGCATCAGGACTTCGGGCAGCGTGGCGCTGAATCTGCTGGAACAGACAGCGGTTCTTGAGATGGTCGCCAAGGCGGACCTTACGGAACAACACCTTAACCTGCTTGTGCCTGATTCGCCGGTGACCAAAATGACCATCCCCATTAGCATCGACAGTATCCACGCCACATTGGGCAAGGACGACGGAATTCCGTCCGATCTGGCGGTCAAGGGCAAAATCGATCAGGGAAGCATTACTCTAAACTTGCCCACGTTCCAGGAATCGATACATCCGATATCTGCGGCGTTCTCGGTTCTTCCTTCAGGAGCCGATATTTCGCTCAGCGCTGCTTCAGAGCGTTTCAGTGAAATCAATTGGAGTGGCCATTTCAATCTGGAAAACATGGAACTTTCGGGGAATTTGCAGGCGGACTTGGAAAAGATTGGTCTGTCGTTCATGCCGGACGAAGATACGAAGGAAATGCTCGCTCCATTATTGGCATCCTATGGGCGTTCCGATTTTGCAATCGACCTGAAACTGGCGTCGGAATCAAGTCCGCGTACCGAATTGAAGCTGGCCCGCAAGGGCACTCCAAGACTGGAAGCTTCGGCAACTGTGACTGATGCCGCGCTCGATGGCTTTTCCGTGTCGACCGATGTTGCGCCCGGACTATTCCAGGCAATGCTTCCAAGCGACCTCGAACCCAGCGGCTTGGCGAAGGTGGATTTCGAACACTCGGCCAAGGACAATTCTTTCGTTGCCAAGGCTGACTTGACGCCGTGCGCGGTGCTGCTGGGCGAATACGTACACAAAAGGACTGGCGGCAAACTTGACGTGGAGATAACGGGAAGCACCTTGGGCGGCGAATGGAAACCTCAAGCATTGTCGGTTGATTGTCTTGGCGAAGTCATCGAGGGACGCCTGCAAGGCGCTGGCGTTTTCATCGACCAGCTCGACCTGAACCTAACGCCGCTCAGCTCACTCTTAACGAACGAGGCGAAGATTTCAGGCAGGCTGCACGGATCTGTTTCGACCGAACCGATGGCGGTCAATATGACTTTCGACAACGCAGGATTCGCGCTAACCGAGGAATTGGCGATAGACTCGATCAATGGATCGGTCATTTACGAAAACGACATTCTGACGTGCCGGAATTTGACCCTGAAAGGCGCGAATTCGGACTGCACAATAACGGCCGGACTCAAAAATGATGCGTGGAGCGGCCAACTCACTGGCAACAAACTTGACGTGAATTCCCTTTTGGCGATCATGGCAACGGCCAGCAGCCTTAGCACTGATGAAGCCGAGCCGGAAGAAACGAAGGAGGAGTCGAAACCTTTGACCGGCAACTTCGACATCAAGGTGGCTTCTTTGTACTACGGCCGGGGCCGCGCGGACAATGTGCGGGCTAATGTGACATTGACGCCTGAGAAAATCCTGGTGCGGGACATATTCCTCAAACCATACACAGGCTCCGCCACAGGCACGGTAGACATTACAAATGCAAAAGGCGATGAGCCTATGCGCGTGGCGGTGGATCTCCTTCTGGACGAAATCGACACCAAGTTTATCGATGATGCCCTGCTGGAACAGGCACAGGGATTGAAAGGCACCTTGAGCGGAACAGTGAAACTCGACATGCCGCTGCCGGAAGAGGGAGACCCGATGGCCGGCGCAAACGGAAGCATCGTGTTGAAAGCGCACGACGGCACTTTAGGAAAATTCGGCCTGGCAACCAAATTACTGTCCGTCTTGAAGGCAACCGATATTTTCAGGCTTAAAATACCCAAGATGTCGGATGAAGGCCTTGTATATAACAAATGTTCGACCTCGATGACTATCAAAAACGGTGTGCTCACGCTCGCAAGTTTCTCTCAGGAAAGCGACCACCTTACGCTCGAGGCCGCCGGGAAGGTGGACTTTCCACGCGACAACATGGACCTGCAAATAAAGGCCAATGTACTCGAAGGCGTGACCGGGCTTGTGGACAAGGTCCCCATACTGAGGGATGCGGCCGGCGCGGTCAACAGGCATGCCGGCATGAACCTCACAGCCACCGGTTCGATATCGTCGCCGTCTGTTCGCCCACAAGCCGGCAAGCGAATCAAGGGCATTAAGGAATCCACAACCGGAGCGCTTCAGAAACTATTTGGGAGATAGTGCAGGCGTCTGCGCTACGCTTGCGCGGAATTCGAATTCGGGGGACACATAAGAATGGCACTTACTTAAGCATTTGTCCCCAAATTAAAGCAAATCGCTATCGGTATCGCTATCGAAATCGGATTTCGGGGACACAATACTCATATCTTTATTTCGATAGCGATACCGATAGCGATAGCGATTTAAAGAGTTTGGTATACTGAAAAGCATGGATTCTGAAAGTTCAAACGCAGACAAGCTCATACACGTAGCGGATCTGCATTTCTGGAAGGTAGTTTTCAATCCTTTTAGCATGCTTAACAAACGTTTCCTGGGTAATCTGAACGTTATTGTGCGGCGAAAAAATGAGTTTGCAATTGACCGCGCCAAGGCATATGCGGACGCAATCGAGGCGGCGGGCGCTAAGAGCGTACTCTTTACCGGAGATTTTACTTCGACGTCGCTGGACGAAGAATTCGAGGTGGCGGGCGAATTTGTCAAAGACATCGAATTGCGCGGCATGAACGTGTCGCTTGTGCCTGGCAATCATGACGTGTACACATTCGAGGCGGCACGGAAGAAACGTTTCGAAAAGCATCTCGGGTCCTATTTGCCAAAGGAAGAACTGCCCGCAATGATAACTCTGCCTGGCGGGACCTCCATGATACTTGTGCCAACGGTCCGCCCAAACCTGATTTCGGCCAAAGGACTAGTCACGGACGCTACAGTCGAAAAAGTGAAAAGCCTGCTCAGCGACTCGTCCCAATTAACAATCATCGCGGCACATTTCCCATTGCTGACAAACACCTACGGTTATAAACTAAGTCCTTCGCGCAGACTGCGCAACGCCCCGGCCCTGCGTCACGCGCTTGGCCAAAGCGGCAGGGAGATTCTTTATGCTTGCGGCCACGTCCACAGATTCAGCCTGGTTTCAGATCCCGAATTCTCAAATCTGCTACACTTGACGACAGGCGCGTTGTTCAGGCACGATAAGAAGCGCAACCGGCATGGAGAATTCGCGGAAATACACGCCGGCGATGGCGGTTTTCGTGTGTTTCATCACATACATGAAACCGAGTGGACGCGCAATGAGGTATCTCCCAGAACGCGATCCTAAAAGGACCCATACATACGGACAGTATCAGGCATCACTTTTTTCGCATAAACTCGTGTTGATTGTTGTTACATAAGACGAAGTCGGAGAGGCTTAGCAAAAAAGGGACTTAGGGCTCTTCTTAGAGACCAGCAAGTAAAGCGAGTCTTCGAGCGGAGACGTGTCTGTCCCTTTTCTTGCGGGACTTGGCCAAATGAACAAATGAATCCCGAACCCAAAAAAGAAAAGAACGCCGACTCAAAGAAAGGCAGAAAAATGTTGTTCGCCGCGATCAGAATAGTGTTGCTAGTCTACGGCAGCCTTGTGCTCATCATGTACTTTGCCCAAGGCAAGCTGCTGTTCCCCGCGACACGTTCCGTCTCCTTCACACCTGAGGTTATGGGTTGGGAATATGAGGACATCAATCTCGACGTTGATGGCGAAAAAACAAATGCCTGGTTTGTCCCTGTTGAAAACGCAAAGGGAACATTGCTCTTCTCGCATGGCAACGCGGGCAACATAGGCGACCGCCTTGACTCGATACAGATATTCAGGAACCTGGGCCTTAACGTCATGATATACGACTACGGCGGATATGGATTAAGCACCGGCAAAGCATCTGAACAACGATGTTATGCGGACTCACGTGCTGCCTGGAAATACCTCTCCGAAGAGAAAGGCATTCCTACGAATGAAATCGTTCTCTTCGGAAGATCGCTTGGTGGAGGCGTTGCGACCAACCTCGCCACTGAGGTAAAACCCGCCTGCCTGATACTGGAGAGTTCCTTCATGTCAACCGTCACGATGGCGCGTAAAAGTTTTCCC
>SDBV01012086.1_pt1 | contig 11096 bp, 22 predicted proteins | sample 2277081 | NCBI WGS metagenome assembly SDBV01 (sample SAMN10402039, study PRJNA504765) | marine sediment metagenome | isolation source: marine sediment core GS10_PC15, 223 cmbsf | place: Arctic Ocean: Southern Knipovich Ridge | collected 2010
AATTTGGAATTAGAAATAAAATGAAACTTTTATCGACGATTATTACTTCCGGTTTTTTATTGGCGGTCCTGCTGGCGCCGGCGGCCACGGACTCGGTCGGCCGATGGGCCAATAGCTCGTAGGTCCCAGCTCTCGGCTGACGGGGGAAGGTACGTGGTCGCCGCGTACGAACCACTGACCAGCCTCTCGATAGAAAGAGTAGATGGACCCCGACCTCGTGGTAACGGTGGCCTCGAGCCGCATCATGAGGCTAGCGCCTCCACCGCGGTGATCAGGGCGGCGCGTCGTGATCGCTCTCGTTGGATCAGGGTACCGAGGACCGCTAAGCCTCGTTCTAAGGCACGATCACGACTCGTCTGGACGCCCTGACGTATCTGGTCCAGGTAGATGGTGCACCAGCACCACGTCATGGTGCCGTCTCGTTGGAGGATCACGTGGCCAGATACGTTAAAGGTGCGGTGAACCGCGCCGATCACCTCGGTGTCAGGGTTAAGACGTAGGTCCCACACGTTAGTATGGTAACGTCCTTCTGGTACGTCCCTCATCGGGTTAGGTCGTCGAGACGAGTCAGGGCGACGTCTACCTCCCTGAGGACCTCGGCTACACGATCGGCGGCCTCAGAGGACGCTCGTCTGGTAAAAAGAGTCGGACTCAGAGCGCGATCGCAGGAGGCGTTCCGGTGGTCATCGATCGCGGCCTTCAGGCGGTTGAACAAGGTCATCGAGTCTCCGGTATCTGGTCAGGGAAACAACGTAAAACATTTTCACTCATTTGTCCAGCCCGACCTTATGGTACAGGGATAGTACCTGGATCACCCTACGTACGTAGGAGATGTTTTCGTACCACTTTCTGTCTTCATGGTGTAGAGCGGTGATCCTAGTGATCTACCGTATACAGGACAACAGGTTATGAGGATCACAACAGATCATTCACGCGTCAAGGTGCTAGGCAACGGTATAAAGGAAAAGGACTTAGGTACAGATCACGGTGAATGGGGCAGGGTCGGAGAACCGGGAGCCTGGGCAAGGTGTTGCGGGGTAGGGGTTTGGGGTTTCCGCAATTGCCTGCAACACAAGAAGTTCAAGAATAAGCTTTTGCGAACAGTGCACCTACGTACGTAGGGTGATCTGAGAACCCTGCCGAGTTCAGGTTGTACTTATCGTGAAAAGATATTATATTTTCTATACACAGATACAGGAGACAGGGTGATGAGAACAGCTACGACGACGGTAACAGAGAAAGAGACCTGCTGGAAGTGTGGTTGCGACCTCTTCGACGACGGCCTCGATGACTTACGTTCTTGCGAAGTTTGCGGGATCTACGTCTTGGTCGCTTCAGATGACGCTGAGGACGTCGCTTCGGCGCCTACCCCTGACCAGCTCCTCTGGGAGTCGGAGGTGACACGATGACGTTCTCAGTGCCCCGATACACCTGTGACCGTCATTACTTACCTGATGATTTTGCTGACGATGTGATGAAGGCTACGGTGAAGTTTGGTGCGCTTCATGAGGTGGTAGTGTTTAGTGGTCTTTTGGGTCCTGCGGACGATCTGCCCTTCGTCTTCGATGAACGGGATCGCACGTTTGTGATGATCGCGGTAGGTTACGTTCTCGAGGTTCCGATGATTCAGGTCAGAAAGTACTTCCAACCGGTCCCGGATCGCCATCTCTACGTGGACGTGGTGACGTCAGGTAGGATCCTGTGGGAGGGCTAGTGATGGTCGTAAAGGGGTTGAGGGAGCCGGTCGTTTTCGGCGGTCTCTCCGCGCGGTGCTCGACATGTTTCCAGATCACAGTATTGAACTTCACACCGCAGGTAGGGTGTTGACTACCTCGGGTGGTCCCGTTAAAGGCGACTGATTACATTGAGGGTCATAATAGGGGTCATAATGTGACATTAGTATCAGGATAATAACCCTAAAGAAGATCAGGAGCCTATGCCGATAGCCTCTGAGGAGCCTCTCAGCTTGAGCACTGTGGACCCACACGACAAAGCCGCGGTCGAAGAACTAGGTGGGTGCGGCGCGAAGCTTCGTCTGTCGGACCCGGCCCGGTACTGCCGCCGGCGACCCCTGAAGGGTCGGAAGCGCTGCCGGCTGCACGGTGGTCGGACCCCACGGGGGATGGGCTCGCCTCATTACGCTGGTCGGGGCTACTCGCAGGACCTGCCGACCCGGCTCCTCGACCGCTGGGAAGAGGCGCTGGACGACCCGAACCTGACGTCCATGCGGTCAGAGCTAGCGCTGCTGGACTCTCGCCTGGGCGAGGTGCTGGGTAGCATCACGGAGGACACCACCGCTACGCGACTGGAGGCGGCCACGTCAGCTGTCCATCGCTTACGGTACCTGGCTGACCGACCGGACCTGCAGGACCGGGAGAGCACGCTCGAGACGATTACATCAGACCTCGAGGCGGCTCTGGCGATGGAGCAGGACGAGCGGGCGGCCTGGAAAGAGGTGTACGTGCTCATCGACCGGCGGCGCCGGACGGCGACGGTAGAGACGAAGCGCGAGGACCTGGAGGAACACACCCTGCGGCACGCGCAGGCGCTGTACTTCTTTCAGCGGTTACTGCTCGCCATCCAGGAAGAGGTGGAGGACCCGAAGCTGAAGGCCGCGATCGCCGATCGCCTGGGCCGTGAGCTGAACCGCCCGGATCAAACGGCTCCGTTACAGCTACCGGCGGGCCGGGGATGATGAGGCATCAGTAGCGTTAGCTCGGTGGTAGAGCGCCGGTGGTCCGATGGCTGCTCGGCCTTGGTGATCGAAGGTGCTGCGGGGAGCTAGTGGGCCGTGCTTGACCCCTTGCCTTCTCATCCCCTCGCCCAGCTCCTTCTTGATCGTAATTAAATATAACATCTTTTCACAAAATGTCCAGCTTGAGTTCCATTTGAGAGGATCACTCTTTCCAAAAGGCATTCTTGATGGCGGTGATGTCGAACCGAAGCACCGGCCCTTCTGCTGTGATGAACAGGCCGGCGGTGGCTTGAACGATGTCACCCCGGTCATACGCTTCTTTGAGATCGGTGTTGAGCTCAGCTATCTGAAGACGTAGGCTGTCTACTATCCCACGTTGAGCGTCCTCGTCTAAGAGGATGCGATCTCGGACTCGACCGGTTCCCTCCGGGTCATACTTGATCATGATGCCTCCTTTTCTGGGGCTGAGAGCAGTATCCCGAGGTCGCGGGAAGACCAGACCGCCGCTCCCCCGCAGTACAGGGAGAGAGGTTCGTCGGCGACGAGGTGAATGGCTCGGTCCATCCCGATACTCAGCCGAAGCTGAGCCCGGGGGTCGGCGCGCTCGAGCGCTGCCTTCAGTTCTTTGATGATCATCGGTACGCTCCCATGCGTGAGTGTTGATCGATCAAGGTGATCTCTACGTGGTACTCGGTCCCATCAGCCAAGGTGACGATGAAGCCGTCTTCCCGCCACGGCATGGCCGTGACCTCGTGCAGTGGTTCCAGTCCCTCCTCTCCCAGGGCGTCAGCCTGGGAGAGGTCCTCTCGCATCAGGTTCTGTAGCGCGAGGGAGACGCCGCGGGCGCTCATGCTGCGGCCTTGACCCTGTCCTGTAACTCGGACAGGGCTATCTGGTAGGCGCCTATGATCGGTATGGTCAAGGTCGTGACGTTGTTGATGCCTTCGCTGGCTTTTCCGAGAGAGACGACCTGGTCGTCCATCAGTTCGACCAGCCTCTGGAGGTGAGCGAGTTGGGCTCGTTGTTTCTTCAGCGCCAACGCTGCTGCCAACTTGGCGTTCAGCTCGGTGCCGACGTCCTTGGCCCCCAGGTCCTTGAGGATCTTCATCAGGTGGTGGTACCGGGTCAGCTGGCCGTACTCGTTCTGAGGCCAGTCGCTGACGATCGCCTCGTAGACTTCTTCGGTGATGTGGATGGCGCTTCCTGCGGGATGGCGATAGAAGCTTGAGCCGCTTACGGATCGTTCCAAGTAGTACCGGGGTGGGTGCTTCCACCCGGTCTTATCGGTCTGAACCTTACGTCCCTCGGCGTCAGGTTCATCAGCCCACTCCGGGAAACCGGAGAAGTATGACGGCTGGTACGTGTTCGTCACGTCGTGCCGTGCTTGGTTCACCGTGAGCTGGATGAGATCGGCCAGATCGTGTACCTTCGGTGGTGCCTTCGTCGTTGCCATGTTCTGTCTCCCTGTATTGAATGATAATATAATATAACATTTTTCACAGAAAAGGGAACCCCTGAGCGTGATTGTAACCTAATTGTAATCTTGGCGATAGGCCGCAGGGGGCGGCTGTCAGGCCGGTGGCTCCTGCCTGTTCCGCTCCCTCGTCAGGTTGTGGGCCCGGTTGCCCGGGCCCGGTGTGTGTCTATGGTGACGTGATTACGTCTTCGTCGCACTCGAGGTAACACGTCATCTCCATCCCAACGTGTTCTACCTGATCAGCCGCTGTCATCAGGTCTCCTCGAAGATTCGTCAGGAACTCGACGAGGTTTCCGGAGTTCGTCAAGCCGTTGGCTAAGATGGCTTCACCGGCGGTCTGGTCCAGGCTTCGGATGGCGTTCCAGATGTCATCATGAGCGCTGGTGACGTGTTCTAGGGTACCGTCAAACAGTTCCTTCGTGTTCTTCCGTGCTGTGTTCATCAGATCTTCCTTTGTGGGTGTTTTTCCAAGAGAAGGTAGATAACCGCGTCCGCCAGGTCGTTGATGTCTCGCCGGTGATTCCACTCCTGGAGCGCGAAGGCGGCTCCGACGACGATGAAGATTCCGAGCGTGATCATGATCCTGTCTCCTGTCTAGGTTTCCTTAACTGGTTATAATATAATATTTTTCATGCCGTTGTCCAGCCCGAGCATGGTTTATTACAATATTGTAATCTGATCCATGCTGGCACATTCTATCAGGTGTTCATCAGGTTTCTAGCGATATGTATCACCGTGAGTATTATCTGTGCCACCGTGAAAGTGCTGAGTGAGTATTATCTGTGCCACCGATCGGTTTATTACAATGTTGTAATCTGGTCCATGGTGGCACATAAATTTATGTGCCATCGCCCCACGGCGATAGCCGGCAGGTCGGAATCCACCTGCTTGCGAGGCGGTGAGCCCCGCCAGATCCACGCCTTCCGAAGTGTCGCCTGACTCTCTGTATGCTGTGGTGGGGTGTTTAGCCCCGGTGTCATGGTGTTCTCCTGTTTGGTGTTCGGGTGGTGGGGCTTCGTGTTCGGTCGGGGCGTCTTGATTAGGCTTTGATGCCGGGGTTATCCATCCCCGTGTCCGCCTCTCCGTTGAACTTCCACCCTCACCCTTATTTGATCGTAATTAAATGTAATACTTTTTCACAAAATGTCCAGCCCGAATATGGTTTATTACAATGTTGTAATCTGGCCCATGTTGGTATAGATAATCTGGTCCATGGTGGCACAGATAATATGTGCCATGATCTGGTTTATTACAATGTTGTAATCTGGCCTCTCAGACTGGACATTTTGTGAAAAATTGTTTATATTATAACCAGTTAAAGAAACCCAGCTACGGAGAGATCAATGACCACCTGCACCGTCACTATCCGAGATTACTACGGACCCGGAAAAGACCACGTGGCACAGTTCGTTACCAAGACAGAAACCGAAGCTTTTTACCTTGCGGTTGATGTGACCTGCACCTGGGTCCCAGGTTGCGATAGCTGGTAGTAGAGGTCCCACCCCAGACAGGAGACAGGATCATGAACGTACGGATCACCCCCGCAGACGAAGGAATCATGACAGCCCGACCGTGGCTCGTGACAGAGTCACGTCCTGATGGCAGCATCTCGTACCTCGCCACGATCCTCGAGATCACCGAGGACCAGGCTGAGTGGGTCTGTCAACTGGCCTTCGCCGGAAACCCAGGCGACGCCGCCCGGTTCCTCGACGTGGACCCTCAGACGGGTGAGTGGGCGTTGATGTGGGACGAGATCCAGCTTACCACCTTCGGACCGAAGTCTAGCTTGGCACGATAATTTCAGCGAAGGCCTGGCACAGATAATCTGTGCCATGGAAACGGGGGCCCCTGGGGGTAGACCCTCCCCGGGGGTGGAGCTCGGGTATTGGTGGACCACGGGCTCAAGACCTCGGACCCTAGAAACATCATTAGTGATGGAAATTATATCCTCTAGGATATATCCCGGTGGATATAATCGGGAGGCCCGATACCCTTTAAGATATCGCTCGATGTATATCGAGAGAGGTTACTTATTGGGTAGCAACCTGTTACTATCGACATGAGGGCCCCGGCGGGTGGTGTTGAAGACGACGTGATGAAACCGGGGCCCATCCTCCCTTACCCTCCCGAGTCGCCGTATGCCTCGTCGCAACTACCCTCCCCGCCGCCGTCCTCGACTCCATCGCGTAACCAAACGTCACGACCGACCTAGGATCGAACGGTGGCGGCCTGCTCCTGCGAGCATACGCCTGAAGAAGACCGGTGAGTAACCTGTTCACCACCATGACGGACGGCTTCATCGCCGACCTGCGGGGTGGTGGCCGGGCCAGCCCTGAGATACTTCACTACCGAAAAAATCCCGTCGACTACTTCGTCGACCGCCTTCGGGTCAAAGAGCAGCACCTGCGATGGTCCAAGTTCAGTGGGTATTCCAGCCATGCTTGGGACGGTACCCCCGACCCCCTAGCCCTGGTCCTCGACTCTCTGGCCGAGGGAAAGGACGTGGGTATCGAGTCTGGGACCGGTACCGGTAAGACGTTCCTCGGGGCCGGGATCATCTGTTGGTTCCTCGAGTGCTGGGAAAACTCCATCGTAGTGACCCTAGCCCCGAAGGCCGACCAGCTCAAGCTCCACATCTGGAAGGAACTCTGGAAGCAGTGGCCCGCCTTCAAGGCCCGAAATCCGATGGCGTCCCTCACGACGCTGTCACTAAAGATGCGAGGTGGCGAGGACTGGGCCGCCACCGGCTTTCCGGTGCAGGTCCGGTCGGGGGAGGACGTGGCGACCAAGGCGGCCGGGTTCCACGCCGAGCACATGATGTTCATCTTCGAGGAGACCCCCGGTATCGAGCTGGCGGTCATGAACGCGGTCGAGAACACCTGCACCGCCCCCCACAACCTTCGGCTGGGGATGGGCAACCCCGATCATCAGGCTGACTCCCTTCACCTCTTCTGCGAGAAACGGCAGGTCATCTCCATCCGCGCGAGCTCCTTGGACCATCCGAACGTGGTGCTGGATGATCCGACCATCATCCCGGGGGCGGTCAGCACCGAGAAGATCGAGGATCGTCGGATCAACCAGGGTGAGGAGTCGCGGATGTTCAAGTCGCGGGTGCGGGGGATCTGTGCGGCGGAAGCCGCTAACGCGATGATCAAGTGGAAGTGGCTGGTGGCCGCGTCGGCCCGTAAACCGCACGAGCTACCGGAAGAGGTACGGGTCGGACCACCCGCCATGGGGGTGGACGTCGCCAACTCGCAGAACGGCGATGAGGCGGCCATCGCCTCCGGGTTGGGACCCATCCTCTCGCTGATCGAGTCCCGCCCCTGCCCCGATGCCTCGGAGCTGGGAACCGAGGTTCACCTTCGGATGCAAGCGGACGGGGTAACGGACGAACACGTGGGGGTCGACGCGGTGGGCGTGGGCTCCTCGACCATGAACAAGCTGAAGGAGCACAAACGAGTGGTGGTCGCGTTGCAATCGTCTGGGGCTCCGGTGCCCCACGACGGGGAGGAGGTGTTCGGTAACCTTCGGGCGCAGATGTGGTGGCAGTTTCGGCTCGATGCCCAAAAAGGTGAGATGATCCTCCCGTTCGACGTAGACCTGTTCACTGAACTGACCACCCCTACCTGGGAGACCCGCGCCGGGAAGATCTACGTCCAAGAGAAGAAGGAGATGAAGAAACTTCTCGGGAGAAGCCCCAACAGCGCAGATGCTGTGGTGTATTGGAACTGGATACGAAAACGACGGGGTGGCGCCACCGGAAAAGGGGCCAGCATCGACTTTTGATGGCCCCGGGCCATGGACTTAGGCCCTGAGGCGGGGTTAGTTTACCTTCTATGGCTTTAATGACGTGAGAGGTGAGAGACGTGACTCATAACATACCTATCGTTCCGACCGCCGGGCGGGTCTTAACCCCCGCTCAGGTTCAAGCACCGGGCGAGGTGACCGAGAGGTCCGTCGTCGACCGACCGAAGTCTTGGCTCGACTTCGAGCACCCGGAGTACACCAACAACGTGGCCCGATGGGCCTTCGCGGCGGCTCACTACACCGGTGATCTGTTGCACGCCGACAAGTTGGCCGAGTTCCTCATACAACGGTCAACGGGCGAGTCCGACGCCGCCTATGTGGAGCGTCAAGCCCTCGCCGACTACACCCCTCACTTCGGGCAGGTGGTCGACAGCTTGGCAGGGATGTTGTTTCAGGTGGAGTCGCGCGCGACGCGGGTGTTCGGGGCGAACGTAGATCCGAGTACTGGTCTCGGTGATCCCAAGGACGTGACCACGGCCATCGGACGGTTGTGGAAGGACGTCGACGGTAGCGGCACCAACTACATCACGTTCTGGAAACAACTCGCCATCGAGTTGATCGTTAGTCACCTTACCTGGGTGTTGGTGGACACCAACGCCGCCGGGGACCAAGCCCGGGTGAAGTTACGGCCGGCCCTCTCCGTTCCCAACTGGTTGTACCTGGGTGGTAGGCTGGTGGAGGTGTTGATCACCGAGACGGCCGATGAACGAACCTCGGTGGAGTCCGACGACTCTCTCGAGAACCGTTGGATCAAGTATACCCTGACCGGCTGGACCAGGTATCGAAAAGACGCTCGCGGCCAGCCGGTGGAGATCGACGCCGCTGACTACAAGGTGATCAACGCCAGTGGCGAGCGAGTGCTGCCCATCTTCCCGGTGACCCTACCTCTCCGGCGTAACGTGGGCTACAGCCTCGCTCGTAAGTCGAACGTGATCTTCAACAAGGAGTCGGAACGGGATCACCTGCTGCGGGTGGCGAACTTCCCGTTCTTGAACCTGCTGGCCACCGACACCCAGTTTGAGAACATCACCGCGGCGATGGTGAAAGGTTCACGGGTACTACAGAACGACCCGGCGAACCGAACCGGAAAGGCTCATCACTTCATCTCGCCGTCAGCTGAGTCAGCTGAGGTGGCGACGGAAGTGTGGAAACGAAAGGTGGATGAGTTCTACATCACCGCGTTTCGACAATACGGGGACGCGGCGCGGGAACGGGTTACGGCTACCGAGATTCGTCAGGACGTGTCCGCCGGGGTGGGGGCGTTCCTCCAGATGCTCAAGTCTGGGGTAGATGAGGCGGAGAACGAGGCGCTGTACCGTATCGCTCAGATCGAGTTACCCACGTCCAAAGGACGATGGTTCGTCAACTCAGTGGAACGGTCCGAGGACTTCGTCCCGATCGACATCAACCAAGAGAAGGCGCGGTTGCAGAAGACGCACTTCGGTGAGACGGCGGCGGTACCTGGTGGGGTCGTTACCAAGGTGGCTGCTGCGAAGAAGATCCACGAGTGGGACGGTCTCGAGGTGAACCTCGAGGAGTTGACCACCGCGGTGACCATGCACCTGTTGCGCGAGAACGTGGAGCTGTTCGCCTCACTGCCGATACCACCTGAGGTCAAGGCGGAGTACACGATCACCACCATGGTGGGCCTGGGTCTCCTAGATCCTGATAAGGAAGTGGAACTCGAAAGTGGTGACAAGGCCAAGTTGATAGACGTGGTACGAGCCAAGGCGGTGGCGATGGCTACGGCCGTCTTACCGAAACCACCTGAGGGGAGTGAGAACGATGGCGGGAACACGTAACATCCTTATCGATCAAGGAGCTGACTTCAACATGCTCCTTACCATAAAGCTGGGGACCCCTGCGGTGGTATCCGACCTTACGGGGGACACGTTCAAGGCGGAGATCCGAAGACAACGAACCGCTGACGGTACGTTGGTGGGTGAGTTCAGTGTGATCGACATCGATCTTCCGAACGGGGAGATCACCCTACGGTTGTTGTCAGCTGTGACAGCAGCTTTTCCGGTGGGTGACTGGTTCTGGGACCTGGAGTGGGTTGACTCTTCCGATGGCGACAAGAAACGACGGCTACTCGAAGGTCGAGCCCGGGTGATCGCGGAGGTGACCAACGTATGAGTGACGTAACGGTGGAGGTGACCGAGGACGTCGTCTCGGTCACCGCCCCGGTTGATGACGTAACGGTTCAGGTGGTTGAAGACGTAGTTCAGGTAACCGCTCCGATTGAGACGACCGACGTCACCTTGATGGTGGTCGAGGAACCGGTAGATGTAACCACGTCTTTGGAGACCGTAGACGTAACCGTAACCGAAGAGGTTGTTTCCATAGTGTTACGAGGGGTGGCTGATGATCACGTGTTGGCCACTACCCTAGGTCTCGGCGTACATCACACCGTTACAGGACTCACCACTGGTCAAGTGCTCCGGGCCACCGGCCCCACCACCGCGGCGTTTGGTAGCTTGATCGCCTCCGACGTACCCGACCTCGACGCCTCGAAGATCACCGCGGGCACGCTCACGGTGACCCGGGGCGGCACCGGGGTCTCGGGTCCGACGGTGGGTCGAATCCTGGTGGGCGCGGGCGCGTCTCCCATGACGCAACTGGACTTCGGCGCGCCCGGCGGCTATGTGCGCTCGACCGGGGCCGCCTGGGCGAGGAGTGCCTTGCTCGCTTCCGACCTCACGGGGACGACCTTGCCCGCGAGCATCGTTACGTCGAGCCTCACCAGTGTCGGTACGATCACTTCGGGTATATGGAGCGGAACTACGGTCTCCAGTGTGACCCAAGGCGCAGTTACGGCGCATGTGGCGGCGATAGACCACGACGCGCTGACGAACTTCGCAGCAAATGAACACTTCACACAAGCCGCCATCGTCGCAACCGGCGCACTCAACTCAGGCTCCATCACCAGTGGTTTCGGCAACATCAACGTAGGGTCAAGCACGTTTGATACAACGGGTGCTGTATCTACAGGGGCGTTTACAGCTACGACGGGAGTGTTTAGCAGTGGCGTCTCAATGAAGAAACTCGTTGTAGTTACTCCTTTGGATTCCTCGTTTACAGGTGGCGGCAGTGTAGGCATCGGGATAGCGATTCCAA
>SDBV01012087.1_pt1 | contig 11095 bp, 9 predicted proteins | sample 2277081 | NCBI WGS metagenome assembly SDBV01 (sample SAMN10402039, study PRJNA504765) | marine sediment metagenome | isolation source: marine sediment core GS10_PC15, 223 cmbsf | place: Arctic Ocean: Southern Knipovich Ridge | collected 2010
GAAGAACAGGACGCTGCGGCGCCGAGGAAGATCAGGCATTTTGAAGTTTCGGTGGGCTTCGCCCCGTTTATCACGACAGGGGAGGGAAGCGAATATTTCAAGATCGGCTTCCAGCCGGTTGTCGACAGCAATGTTCGACTCATTACGCCCATCGGGCTGCTTTGCTGGGGCCTGCATGTCGGCCTGAACGCCTTCCATGCCGAGGGCCTGGCCGCCGTCAGCGATAATTTTCTCATTCCCGTCGGCGCTGATATCCGTTTCATCCTCGGCGATGAGCGCCCGCTGGGCGTATTCTTTCGCGTGGCCGGAGGCCCGTCGATATTTGTCGTCAATTCCGATGTCGGGCAGTATTCCAAGATTATCCTCTATGCCCTGGGCGGGATAGGGATTAACATCTCCTTCGTTGAAGCCTTCGGCATGGGCATTGAAGCCAGTTACACGGTTTTTTTCGAAGAGGCTTTCCCTATTATGGGATTTACGCCGGCTCTGTATCTGTTTCTCAGGTTGTGAAGCCGATGAGCGTGTGAGCTTATTGCAGCAGAGCGGTGAGGCGACTCATGAGCCGCAGAAGCAACTCGTTCTGCTCCTGGACGGCGTAGCGTTCCCAGATGGCGTCCAGGTTCTGCCCGGATCGAGAGCTCTCTCCTTCTGTACGCTGCGCGAGCACGATATCGATCAGCATGATGGCATCCGCCAGCGCGGCATTCTTGCCGGTGTTGAGTTTCTCGTTGCCGTAGACTTCGAAGTACTCCACCATCGCGTCGTACAGGCCTGGATACCGTGAGCGCGCGGGCTCGGTAACGATGAGCTGTTTGATGAGAATCTTGGTCTCTAGCAGCGTTGCCAGAACTTCCGGCGTCAGCTCATCGGGTTGGCTGTCCCGACTGCGGCTGAACGTTTCGAAGCGTTGCCGGGCTGCCGTCAGCCGGTCGAGAAGTGCGTTGCGGCCTGCCCGGTCCGTGTCGAGCTCGGCGATCAGAGCCGCCTGCCTGGCACTCGCGCTCTCGAGGCTCTCGATAAGGGTTTTATTTCGATCGCTTTCCCGTTCGAGCCTGGCCAGGGCCGCGCGCTCTTCGGCGGACAGTACCATATAGCCTGCCTGCATGATACGGTTCACGGTCCTCTGCGATGTTTGAGCGTCCTCAAAGATAAAAATCAGAGCCTGGCGGTATCGTTCGAGCGATGGTTGGAAATCGTCCGCGGTGTAGAAACGGTCGGCCTCCGCCAGTAGTTGCTCCAGCCTCGATCGGCGGGATTCCGATGCCCTGTCAGCCGCCAGACGCCGGATCTCTTCGAGCTTCGAGAACCCCGACCCCACCGGCGGGATCTCCTGTATGGCCGCTAAATACCATTTTTCAGCTTCGGGGAGATTTTCGCTCTCGAAAGAGGCATCCCCGCGTTTGACAAGGGTGGTTGCGGAGTTGATGAGGTTCGACGACTCGACCAGCGATGAAATGTCCTCGCTCTCACGCGGTTGCTCGTTCGCTATCAGGCTCTCCAAAGAGCCGATAATGAAGAGCTCGACGGGGCGCCGTTTCTGAATAGCCGGCAGGGAGCTCACCGAATCCTGGTTCAAATACTCGCGAAGCGCCTCGAGTCCGTTGCGAGCATCCGCATATTGCGTATCCTTCAGCTGATTGTTGATCTTGTCGTAGGAGGAGAGGATCTGATCCAGGATCAGCTGCTCGTTCTGCCGCGTATCGCGCATCCGGCTCAGCTCCTCGATTGCTCTCGAGCGGTCACTCTCCAGGGCCTGCTCTCGCTCTCGGAACTGCTCTTCGAGCCTGGCTTCCCTGTTCTCCAGGGCTCGCTGCAAATCGAGTCGTTCCTGTTGAGCGGATTCGAGGCTCTGCTCGTATTCGCTCACAAGGGCGGCAATGGTCGCTTCTTTTTGTGCCAGCTCGGCCTGGCTCTGTGTCCTTAGAGCCTCGACCCGCGTTTCGAATTCGGCTTTTTTTTGGGCTTCGTATTCTTTTATTTTTTCGGCGATGTTTTCGGTGGACAAACCCTGGCTTTGCAGTTTTTCCCTCTCGGCCTGCAGGGCCTCCTCCATCTCGGCCCGGAGTTGCTGCTCCCGCTGCTGGATTTCAGCCTGTGCCGCCAACTTGATCCGTTCCCGCTCGCGCTGCATGCCGTTTAGCCTGACCTGGATATCCAGTATCTTCTGATCCTTGAGCTCCAGCTGTTCTTCGGACTCCTTCTTGAGCGCGGCAATGAGCTTGCTCTCAGTAGACAGGACCTCGGCCGTTTCGGATAAGATGGATTCTTCGCTGCGGTCGAAGACATAAAAAAGAAAAAGTATGCTGCCCAGGAGCAGGATAACCGCGATAGCGTTTACTAGCACGGGCAGGAAGGCTCCGCTGCGCTTGGGCGTAAAGGAAAACGTGTCGGCCACGACCCTGATACGGCTCTTGTCCAGCCGCCTGTCGATTTCCGCGAGGATTTTTTCTCTTTCCTCTCCGGAAATTTCCTGCTCGGGCTCGGCCTCTGCAGCTCCATTGATTTCGCCGGGGCGCACCAAACGCAGGTGGTCTTGGCGTTTATAGATTTCCAGCGCTTTCTGATATAGTCCGGGCAACGAATAACTCCACGAACGGCTGCAGTCGCTTAAATCAACCCGTATCGAGGCGGCTCCATAGTTTACCCTTGCCGTCGCTTCGAGGCAAGCTCTGCTCTTTTTTTATCGGGACGTGTGGCCGTAAATTCGATAGCTAAAAAAAAGACGCTCGAGGCCGATGCTCAAGAAGAGGGCCGGTTTATTTCGGCGTTTTGGTTGCTATCTGAGATCAATAGTGGTACTTTTTTCTGTCAGTGCAGGAACTCTCGGATACCCTTCGCTCAAGCGCATGCCATCAATGGATGCGGTCGACGAAGCCCTCGCACTGAGAGGGGCGGTTGGGCGGAAAGCTCCCGCATTGACCGCGTTCGGTTCCTTTTGTAAATTTCTGGGTGATCCATGAGTATTCGCGCCAAAATCGTGTTGATAGTACTGCCCCTCATCGTAACGCCTCTGTTGCTGACCGGTGTCATCTCCTCGCTCTCCGCCCGCAACGGGATTACCCAGATTGCGACCGAATTCCTGCGTTTCAAGATTGAAGAGCTGCACAACTATGCGAGCAGCCAGTGGGCGCTTCTCAGGGAAAACAACATGACCTCCAACAGCGAGTTCGTGGAAGCGTCGAAGGCCGCCGTGCAGTCCTTTGCCGAGAGCCTCGTGAGAAGCCCGACAGAGTTGATCCTGGCGGTCGACGGGTCCGGCAACGTCGTGCTGAAGACCGGCGATGTCGATATACTGCCCGACGAGACCGTTGAAATTGCGCGGATCCTATCCGAGACGCTCTCGGGCTGGAAACAGATCAAGCTGAACGGCGAAGACCGCGTGTCACAGGTCAGTCGGTTCGCGCCCTATGGCTGGACGATATTCGTCACCGAAAAACGGGACACGTTTTACCGGATAGTCAATCAGATCTACTGGCAGACAGGGCTTATTTTGAGTTTGGCCACGATCCTGTCCATCGTGCTGTTGCTGATGTTCGCCCGCTTTCTGACACGGCCTCTGCGCAACATCGTCGGGGCCATGAAAGACATAATCTCGACTACAGATCTCACAAAGAGGGTAGAGGTGCTCTACAAGGACGAAACGGGCGAGCTGGGGCACACCTTCAACATAATGACCGGAGAGCTGGGCAAGGCCTATGAACAGGTCAAAGGGTACGCCCTGCAGGCCGTCATAGCCCAGCACAAAGAGCAGAAGATCAGGAACATATTTCAAAAATACGTTCCCAAGGATGTAATAGACCAGTTCTTCACCAATCCCGAGGGCATGCTCGTCGGCGAGGACCGCATTCTGGCCCTGCTTTTCTCGGATATTCGCAGTTTCACCACAATATCGGAAAAGATGCTGCCCAGCGAGGTGGTGGAATCGCTAAACAACTACTTCGGCTTGATGGTCGACATCATAATGCAGCATCGAGGCATCGTCGATAAGTATATGGGAGATGCCATCATGGCCTTTTTCGGCGCCCCCGTGCGCCACGGCGACGAAGCGATCCAGGCCGTCCGGAGCGGCCTGGACATGCATGAGGCTCTGAACGACTTTAATGTCTGGCAGACGCGCAGAAACAGACCGCGTTTCAGGATCGGCATCGGCATAAACTACGGCGCCGTCACCGTAGGGAACATCGGTTCCGAAAAAAAAATGGATTACACGGTGATCGGCGACATGGTCAACCTGGCCTCGCGCATGGAAGGGCTCACCAAGTACTACAAGGAACCGATGATTATATCGGAGGCCGTGTACCGGCAGGTTCAGCAGGAACTGCCCTGCCGTTTGCTCGATATCGTGGTGGTGAAGGGCAGGACTCGCGGCGTTGGCGTCTATACCCCGCGCAAGATGCTTCCGCCCCGCGAAACGCAGGCCTGGAAGCTGCACGGCGAGGCCCTGGAGCTGTACTACGCCCGTGAGTTCGAAGATGCTTCTCGGCGTTTCGAGCAGGTGCAGGAGATCATTCCGGAGGACAGAGCAGCGCATCGTTTTTTGCAGCACTGCCGTGCGCATATCAAATCGCCGCCCCCGGCCGATTGGAACGGGGCCGTGCTGATGGAGGAAAAATAGGGCTGATAGAACCGCGGCCCGGAAATTGGGCTGTCCTATCCATCAATCGGGCTATCACCCTATAGGATGAGCAGAGCATGTCGTTACTGAAGCTGGCGGAAAAGAAAAGAACGGGCAGTGGCAAGAAGGACGCCAACCAGCTGCTGGAAATCATAGACAGCATATCGCGAATACGGGACCTCGACTCGCTGCTCGAGAGAATTCTCTCAGAAGCGCGCAATTTCGTGCGCGCCGATGCCGGAACCATATACCTCAAATCGGGCAAACAGCTCTACTTCAACTACGTCCAGAACGACACGTTGTCCCAAAACCTGGGCGCCGCGGACAACTACATCAACTCCAGCGTGAGCATGCAGATCAACTTGCGCTCCATAGCGGGATATGTAGCTTCTTCGGGAGAGCCCCTTTTGATCGATGACGTGTACGATATTAGAAGCGACGTTACCTACAGGTTCAACCCCTCTTTCGACACAAAAACAAACTATCGGACCGAATCTATACTGGCCGTGCCGTTGTTGACAGCCGACGAAGTGATACTAGGTGTGCTTCAACTCATCAACGCTCAGAATTACAATAAAAAGGTGATCCCCTTCTCCATGCAGGACAGCTTGTACATCAGCCAGTTCGCCCGCAATGCCGCTTACGCCATTGAAAAGGCCAAGCTTTCGCGGGAGCTGGTGTTTCGCATGGTCGAGATGGCCGAGTTGCGGGACCCGTACGAAACTACCGGGCATGCCAAGAGGGTGTCGGCCGTCTCGATCGAGGTCTACCGGCAGTGGGCGGAAAATCACGGCGTCGCGGAGGCGGAAATCAAGCAGATGAAGGACTACCTGTGGACGGCAGCCATTCTGCACGATGTCGGCAAAATCGCCATCAGCGATGTGATCCTCAAGAAACGCGGGCAGCTGACATACCAGGAGAGGATGGACATGTGCTACCACACGATCTACGGTGCGCGGCTCTTTAAAGTTTCAGGCTCTCCGTGGGACGAAATGGCCGCTGAGGTGGCACTAGGCCACCACGAGCGATGGGACGGAAAGGGATACCCGGGTCACATAGACGATATCTTCGCCCAGAAGGTTTATCTCGGCCCGGGCAAAAAGGGCAAGGAGATACCCCTTTCGGCTCGTATCGTGGCCGTAGCCGACGTGTACGATTCCTTGATTTCAGTGAGAGCCTACAAGGCGGCCTGGAAAGAGGAAAATGCGCTCAAACACATCCACATGGAGTCGGGCAAGCATTTCGATCCCGAAATCGTGGATATCTTCGTCAGCATACACGATGTGATAAAAGCCATCCGACAGAAGTTCCCTGTCACGGACCATCTCTCCCAGTCATGAGGGTCTGGGTCGATGCGGATAACTGCTCCCTTTCCGTGCGGCACATAATCGAGCGAGCGGCCGAACGCAGGCGCATCGCGACCGTGTTCGCCGCCGCCGTGCGCCTTCCAATACGTCAGTCGGGGCCTCTTTCGTTCGTGCTCATAAGGCCCGAAGACGGCACGGCGGACGACTATATCAAGGCCAGGATATGCCCGGGCGATCTGGTGATTACGGCGGATATTCCGCTGGCGTACGACGTTGTCGGCGCCGGCGCCGTGGTTATCAACCCGCGGGGCGATATGTACACCCGCGAATCCGTGGGAGAGCGCAAGTCGCTGCGTGATTTTATGGCGGCTCTGCGCGCCGAGGGCTTCAGCATCCCAGCCGCAAAGAAGAGAGCACCCCGCGAAGCGGCGCGAGCATTCGCCGGGCTGTTCGATAAGGCCCTGACCCGGCTCTCCCGTGGTGACGGATCCCTGGAATGAAAGTCGCCGTCTTCCACTACCGGATCGGCGGCACCGACGGTGTTTCGCTGGAAATAGAAAAACGGCGCCAGGTGTTGGAAGAGCTGGGCCATGATGTGGTGCTCATAGGTGGTTCAGGCAGCAACCGCGCGGATCACGTGGTGAGTGGTTTGAGCTTCGATTCGGCGGAAATACGAGCGATCCGTCGGAACTCTTTTGAATCGCTGGCCGACTATTCCGACGGCCGGGAGTTGGTCCGGCACATCTATGCTGTCGCTGAGAAATTGCGCGAGTCCGTTTCCGATGTGCTTGCGGGGGAAAAGCCGGACCTGGTCATGCTGCACAATATCTTCTCTCATGGGCGTCATATCGCGGCGGCCAGGGCTTTCAGCGAGCTTCTGTCCGTGCTAGAGCTTCCGGCTCTGGCCATGCATCACGACTTCTATTGGGAGAGAGAGGAGTACCTTACCGCCACCTGCGACGAGATCGAGCGTTATCTCTCCAGGTTCGTTCCACCGGTGCTGCCGCGTCTCGAGCACGCTGTGATAAGCAGCCTGGCCGAAAAAGAGCTGCGGCTGAGAAAAGGCGTGCATTGCGTGGTGATTCCGGACACCCTGGATTTCGACGGGCCGCCGTGGGGGGTGGATAAGTATAACGCGGATTTCCTCAGCGCCTGCGGCGTGCGGCCTGGAGACGTCGTGCTGCTGCAAGCCACGCGGATCGTTGAACGTAAGGGCGTGGAAATTGCACTCGATCTGGCGGCGCTGCTGAGAAAGAGCCCTTACTCGAACCGGATGCGAAATCGAACCCTCTACAATGGCAAGAGAACGGCGTCGGACAGCCGCGTCGTGCTAATGCTGGCCGGGTATGCCGAGGCCGACTCAGCGTCATACCGAGAAGGCCTCAGAAAGAGAGCCGCGCAAATGGGTGTGGAGGCTTGTTTCGCGGGTTCATTGATTCGCGCCGAACGGGGCCTGGTCGGCGGCCGCAAGCTCTACAGCCTTTGGGACGCCTATGCCCATGCGGATGCGGTAACCTATCCCAGCCTGCACGAAGGCTGGGGCAACCAGCTTATCGAGGCCGTATTCGCCCGGAAGCCGATCGTTCTGTTCGAGTATCCCGTTTATCGAGCGGATATCAAGCCGGCCGGCTTTAGAGTCATCAGCCTTGGCAGCAGCGCCGTGTGTGACAACACGACCGGGTTCTACACCGTGCCCGAATCTCGCTTGAGACGGGCCGCTGAAGAGCTTGTCGATGCGCTGACCGACCCATGCACCGCCGAGCATGTTCGGGCTAACTGGCTTATCGGGCGCCGGATGTACTCCATACGCCGTCTGAAATCGATTATGGCCGGTGTGCTGGACTGCGCCGGCAGGGGTATTGCTTAGCTCGCCGAAATGCCGTATAATCGGCCAATAAATCATGTCTGAGCCGGGCGCAACGGATGTCGGCAAAAAAGTATTTTTTTTGTATCCCCACAGCGTGCTGCACGACGGCCTCATTGACATAATCGTCAAGCAAGAATACGAAGTGTACCTGCTCAAGGATCACGAGTTGGCGACCCGTGCCGTAAGCCATTTTCCCAACTCTATCCTCTTCATCAATCTCGACGAAGGTCTCAGCGAGCCGGAGTGGGAGGCCTACATACGGGACTGCATGCAGTCTGAGGGAACCCGTGATGTCCGGATCGGTATCCTGTCGTACAACGAAGACAATGACTTGGCCGAAAAATACCTCATGGATATTATGGTTCCCTGTGGCTTCATTCGGCTCAAGCTGGGCATCGTCGAGAGCGCAAAAATCCTGCTGAAAACACTGGAGGCCAACGAGGCCAGAGGCCGGCGCAAGTACGTGCGGATCAGCTGCGGGAACTCCGACAAGGCTACTTTTAACATCAAATTAGCGGACAAGTACCATTCCGGTTCGGTAATCGACATCAGCTCCGCGGGAATGGCCTGTGTATTCGAGGACGCGGTCGACATCAAGGTGGGCGCGAATATCGCTGACATCCAGCTGCGACTCAAGGGTGCCCTCTGCCGGGGTTCCGGGAGGTTGGCCGGCATCAACCAGTCCGAAAAACCGCGCTATGTGATTATGTTCGATGACGACATGGAAGCGGCGACCCTGCAGAAGATCCACAGCTTCGTGCACGCAGCACTGCAGGATGAGCTGCAAAGAATCTTGAGAGGAGGGTGAGATTATGTCTGCTGTCACAGTCTCCAGACAGCTGGGAAGCCTTGGCACGACTGTCGCCAAGCAGTTGGCCGATGATCTGGGTTATGAGTACCTGGACAAGAACGCCTTCGGTCAAGTCCTTTTGGACCATGGGTTCTCCGGCACTAAAATCGAGCAGTACGACGAGAAAAAACCTCCGTTGTGGGACGTGTTTTCTTCGGACCGCGACCGGTTTCTGCTGTTCATGAAGGTGGCCATATTCGATTTCGCCATGAAAGGTAAAACGGTAATCGTGGGGCGCGGCGGGCAGATGCTGCTGCGGGGCGTGCCCGGAGTGCTGGGCTTGAGGGTCGAGGCGCCCATGCCGCTGCGGCTCGAGCGCGTGCAGAAAATGCTCGATGTAGACGCCCGGCATGCCGAGAAAGTGGTGCGCAACAGCGATTACGACAGGAATGGGTTTCACCGGTTCTTTTTCAACGTGAACTGGGAAGAATCCGACATCTACGATCTGATAATCAACACCAAGACATTCTCGGTGGACACCGCCGTCGAGATAATCAAGGAGGCCATCAGAAGCAACGAAATCAGCGGGCGCGAGCAGGAATCACTCAAAGAGCTGCACAACCTGTCCCTCGCCCAGCGCGTGGAAGCCCACATCCTCTATGAAGAGGAAGTCCCCATTCAGTACCTCGAAGCCAGGGCCAATGAGGGGATCGTGACGCTGAGGGGCGCCGTCACCACGATGCAGATTGCCGACCGCTGCATGGACATCGCCAGGAGTATGGACGGCGTCAAAGACGTGGTCAACGAGTTTACCCTGATTAATTATTACGGAATGATGTAGTCAGAGGATGTGTTCCAGAAACCGCTGCGTCCGCTCTTCCCGGGGGGCATCGAAGAGCTGCGCGGGCGGGCCCTGTTCGACGATTGCCCCGTTGTCCATGAACACGACCTGGTTAGCCGCAGCACGCGCAAAACCCATTTCGTGTGAAACGACCAGCATCGTCATGCCGTCTTCGGCCAGGTTGAGCATTACGTCCAGCACCTCTTTGATCATCTCGGGATCCAGTGCTGATGTCGGTTCGTCGAAGAGCATAACCTTGGGGTTCATGGCAAGCGCCCTGGCTATGGCCACCCTCTGCTGCTGCCCGCCGCTGAGCTCGTCGGGGAAAGAGTCGATCTTATCCGACAGTCCCACCCGCTCGAGCAACCGTGCGGCCTGATCCCTGGCCTCTTTTTTAGGAACGCGCTTTACGGTGGTGGGCGCCAGGGTGATATTGCGCAGCGCGGAGAGGTGCTGAAACAGATTAAAGGATTGAAACACCATTCCCACTTCTTCCCGGATCTTGCGAATGCCGGCCCTGGAGTGGGAAATCCGATCGTCGTCCACCCAAATATCTCCGGAAGTCAGTATTTCGAGGCGGTTGATGCTTCGCAGCAGGGTGCTCTTGCCGCTGCCCGACGGGCCGATGATGAGCACGACCTTGCCCGGTTGAACGTTGAGGGTTACCTTGTTGAGCGCGGTGAGATTGCCGAATTTTTTCGTGGCCTCGACTATGCGAATTCTATCTCTATCTGCCACGTTTCTGAAGCCTTTCCTCCATGATACCCACGAGTCTGGAGAAGAACAGGGTGAGCACCAGGTAGACGAGGGCCACCACGGTGTAAGTCTCGAAATACGTAAAGGTTTTTGACGCGAACTCGCGCCCCCTGCGGAGCAGGTCGGAAACGGCAAGGATCGAAACGAGGGATGAGTCTTTGAGCAGGGCGATGAATTCGTTTCCGATCGGCGGCAGCACAACCCTCATGGCCTGGGGCAGGATTACCTTGCGCAGCGCCTGGCTGCGGCTCATGCCTAATGCCAGGGCGGCCTCCATCTGCCCTTTGGGTATGGCCTGTATCCCGGCGCGGAAGATCTCTCCCATGTAGGCCCCGTAGCAGACCGTCATGGCGATGACGGCCGCCGCTATGTACGACACCTGCATCAGCTTGGCCAGCGCGTAGTAGATGTAGAACAACTGCACCAGCAACGGAATGCCACGTATTACCTCGATGTAGATGGTGGCGATACGGTTTACCAGCACGTTGCGGGAGATGCGGCCCAACCCAGCCATAAGCCCCAAAACGAGAGAGAAGATTATCGAAAGAACGGTAACCTGAAAGGTCCTCAGTATGCCGTCGGGCAGGAAAGCTAAAATCCTGCCGTACGGGTCAGGAGATATCAGGGGAAGCAGAATGAGCATTACGACAGCCGCGAAAAAGGAGATTCGCCAGGCCGTAAAGACGTCCTTGTCCCCCTTTTCGGGGATCAGTGTGCTGTCGCTAACCTCTATGGCGCGCTTGCTCAGCGGAGCCACCTGTCCTTCAATTTCCCATCGGCTCCGGAATCGAGCACTTTCTTCAAACCGGCGTTGATGGCGTTGAGGACCCTGGAGTTGCCCTTTTTAACGGCCACACCGTAAAGCTCGTCGGTGAATGGCTTGCCGACGATCATCAGCTTGTCCTTGTAGTTGGAGTTC
>SDBV01012088.1_pt1 | contig 11095 bp, 11 predicted proteins | sample 2277081 | NCBI WGS metagenome assembly SDBV01 (sample SAMN10402039, study PRJNA504765) | marine sediment metagenome | isolation source: marine sediment core GS10_PC15, 223 cmbsf | place: Arctic Ocean: Southern Knipovich Ridge | collected 2010
TTGTCGCCAAAGTCCTTGAGGGGGTGGAGTTCAGGGACGGTATCGAGCAAGTGAAAGTTAAGACAGAAGAGAAAGCGGTCGCCTAACTATGTTTAGCCGATCCACAACATTTGACAATAACTCCTTCAGCTTCTGCGAATACGGCTTCGGTGCCATGGTAGGTAAAGATCAGGCTACCCACTATGCCTTCTTTGGCAAAGAGTGTTACTGCTAAGAGCGAGTCCACATCGTATCTCGACATTAACTCACACTTTTGATGCTCGTCATCGGCTGCTTTGTGACTTACTACCGGCTTTCTGGTTCTGGCAGCCAGCGCGACAAATGGGGTCTCGGAATCACGGAACTGAGCGCCAATCAAGTCTCGTGGAAATCCGTACACATGCCTGGGTACCCACATGTCTTCCTCGCGAATGTAAATGACACTTCTATCACAACCGATCGCTTTGCTCGATTCCTCCACAACCATCTGCATTATCTGGTCGAACTCGAGGGTCGAGCTTATTGCCTCATTGATGGTGTTAAGGGCCTCGCCTAGCTGGCGTGTCCGCTGTCTCTCGATCCAGCCCCCTAAGCGCTCGGCAATACCTTCTATTAAATCTCGCTCTTCTTTCAGGAAAGGGCCTTCATAAAGGACGGGGCTCTCTTCTAAGTAATAGACTTCCACCGTCCCGGCTTTGTTTCCGTACTCGATTATGTCGGCGGTCTGAAGCCACTTTGTTTTCTTAAAATTGGTGGTTTTGTATTCCTGATCGTGAACTAGTATTCTGGCGCAGGTAATCTCCGGGTATTGCCAGGAAGGTGGAATTATCTCAGCTGTTTTTTGGCATATTTCTTCTAAAGAGATATCTGGGACTGCCGCTATCTTAGCAATCGTATATAGGCAATTTAACTCTTTGACACGTTCTCCAACGGCATGAAGGAGTTTCTCTCTTTCTTCCTCCGCTTTTTTACGTTCGGTGATATCCAAACCGTAGAAGTTGACGTAGTCGCCTTCAGGCACGGGGACGGCTGTAAAGGAGAGAATCTTGCCCTCGTACTCTATTTCAATGTTCTTTTTGATCTCACCGCCCTTGGTAATGTCTGCCGATAGCTTTTTCCAATAATCGGGGGCTGCTTGGCCGACATCTCTTTTATCCAGAAGCGGCTGCGCAGCCGAGTTAGTAAAAAGCATGGTGCCGTTCCTGGCGATCCTTAAAACCGGGTGCGGGTTCTCGGAAGGGAATTTGGCCAACGCCTCCTCGACATGGTCGATATCGTATCCAATACTGCCGGAGACCCGACTGACAATGACCCCTGAGATGACCATTGCCGATACGACCGTGACTGATACGATGAAGATGGGACTGACCGGAAAAAATGTCGGGATATACAAAGCGGCGAGACTTTCAACCAAGATCGTGATCGTGGCGATGGGAAGAAAGGCCCTCATCAGCCGAGCTCGGGTTGATGGACCGACAAAGAACTGAAGCGGCACACTATTTTGACCGGCGGCAGAAATGATAGCAAATGTCAGCCAAAGAAATGCGATCGCGGTGGTCAAAGCAATGGGGATGGTCGCACCGCGCCCATAAAGCAGAGGCGAGCCGATCATATAGGCCAATGTGGCCACAAAACTCCCCAAGAACGCCAGGCTTCCGAGAATACCCGCGATATGAGCTCCGCGATCTTTCAGGGAATAAGATCGTAGCAGAAGTAGAAACACGGCTGCTCCGGTGAGAAAGAAGAAGGCCCCGGTCAGCGCCGACATCCGCGCAATAGGAATCTCCCCAAGTTTTCCCGCCTCCGGGACCAGTTTATCTTCAAAATTCAAGTCGAGACCTGTTAGCTGGCCTGGGACCTCCAATAAGCCGAATAAGGCCGTTAGAGCGGCGATCACCATTAAAATCAACGTACCAAGCTGTCTTTTCCAGGGAGAAAATGCCAGCTTGAGCAGGATCAATCCCTGTAATAAGAAGCACGCCGCCGTGCTGGGCGCCATCGGAATGAAGTTCTCTTGCACACGACCAAGCACCTCTAGTCCCGGCAAGTAACCAAGCAGACCTAGAGCAGCCCCAAGGAGAGTTAGCGAAGCTCCCAGGATCGTCGCGTTTCTTAGGCTTTTGGTCACTCCGGCTTCCATTGCTTACCTGTCTTTTCCCAAAAAAACTCCGCAATTACTTCAAGATTGCTTGTACACGCCAACACAACAAAGCGACCCACTTACGCGGGTCGCTTTGCTTACTTGTGTTGGGACATGCTTTTTATCCCAGTAACTACTCCATCTGACCTCTCAACAGAACCGGCCCATTACGCGTGGGATCGGAATCATTGCGGCGTTCGGACGTCACTAGGATCTCGTCGAACGGAGCAAAGAATACAACCCTCTTCGTCACCGTAAAACCACCGTCACCGTTTCTGTCGGTCTGAAACGCGCCGACTGAATCATCGATTTCTCTGTTACTGTCTCTCCACCAAGTCTCAAAGACCCGGCCCGCCCTTTGCGGCAGATTTTGAATTCTGATCTTCATCTGCACTCGATACCAACCGCCGTCGCTGCTGTCCAGATCGAACTTCGCAACAGCAGTAGCCTGCTCCGGCGCGTCACCGACGCTATCCATAGAGACGGTACCTCGACCCTCGTCTTGAATCCTCTTCCCGGCTAAGGCCACGCTCGGAATAGTCAGCAAGCCGATCAGCACCATCGCGGTCGCGAGAAATACATAACGCTTACGCAACCCAGTCACCCCCCTTCTCCTTGTTCCACAGCCATTTCCATTGCCTATGTTTCCGCGCCGCGCACGGCCCAAACATGGCCGGCGAAAATACCTCGAGCGACTGTGACCTTAGAAAAGACGCTCGTTTAGAAAGCGAGGCTTTGAAAGATGCGTATCCCGGCGGGACCGAGAATGACGATGATCAGAGCCGGAAATATACAGAGCACTAGAGGAAAGACCACTTTGACCGGGGCCTTCATGGCAATCTCTTCAGCGCGCTGGCGGCGCTTGGTCCGCATCTCCTCGGCTTGGACCCTGAGGACCTTGCCTATACTGACGCCAAAGACGTCAGCCTGGAGCACGGCCAGAACGAAGGAGTTGACCTCAGGAATATTGGTACGCTCGGCCAAGTTCCGCCAAGCATCCCGGCGCGACCGTCCGAGCTGCGTCTCCTGAAGGAAGCGGAAAAACTCCTGCGAAAGCGCCCCATGAAAGTTCTTGACGACCTTGCTGAGAGCGGCGTCGAAACCGAGGCCGGCCTCGACACTGATGGTCAGCATATCGAGAATGTCGGGTAGGGCCAGGCTCATCTCTTTCTTGCGCGCTGCGATAAGCCGGGAGAGCCAGGCGTCGGGCCCAAAGAACCCGATCGCGACCAGTATGATGACCAGCGCCAGCGTCCGGCCGAAAGACAGATTGAGCACCACGCCTAGCCCCACCGATAGCGGGATGGCCGCAGCCGCGCCTATGACCTTAAGAGCTATCAAGCCGTCGGCATCCATGTTCCGAGGCTGCCCGGCCTCTAGCAACGTCTTGCGGTATTTATCGGCGACAGTCGGCGACAAAAACTTCTCGCTCAGCGAGTTTATCCCATCCGGTATCTTCTTGGCCGCGTCTTGCATCTCCCGCAATTTGCGCCCGGCCCGCGCCCCGGCTATGACCCGGCCGATTAGATAGAAAGCGAGAAAAAAGGACCCTAAGGACAGCAAGTAGAGAAACTCCATCTCACACCTCGATCTTTACTATTTTTCGGAGCCACAAGGCGCCGATGACCATCATGATGATCGAAAAAGCCAGCATAGATATCCCGGCCTTGTTGGTGAATAAGAGTCCCATGTAGCCGGGGTCGATAAGATAGAGCGAGACTCCGACAAAAACAGGTAGGGCCAGCAGGATGATCGCCGACAACCGGCCCTCGGCCGTTAAAACTTTTATCTGCCGGGCGACAGTCTCGCGCTCGCGGATCGTCTCCGCCAAAGTCGTCAAAACCTCGACGAGGTTGCCACCGACCTCCCTTTGTATCTTGATGGCCATGACCATCCAATCGAAATTGGTGTTGTCGATCCTGATGGCCATCTTGTCGAGCGCCTGCTCCACCGGCAGTCCCAGACGGGCGTCGGCCAATACACGCTTGAACTCCTCCGCCATCGGGGGAGTCGTCTCTTTGGCGACCATGTCGACCGCCTGCACTAGACTGTATCCGGCCTTAAGGGAACCGGCCAACATGGTCAAAGTCTCCGGCAATTGTGCCGCGAAAACTGCCTGACGCCTGGCAGTGAGAACGTTGAGAACGACAACTGGAGCCCAGGCGCCGATGATAATGACGGCGAGCGCCGCGGCCCACCCACCAAACCAATAAGCGAGCGCGCCGCCCAGGGCCACCCCGAGCAGATGGTAGAAGACGAACTCGCTCCATTCGATAGCGAGACCGCTCAACTCCAGGCCCTTCTTGAGAAAATCAAGCGGACCGCGACGGCTCAAGGCCCGGATGACCGTGTTCTTGAGACGGATCTTCAGTCCGGCGCCGGCGACTTCAACTATCTCTTCCCCGGCTCCGGCATGGACCGCCTGCCAAGACTGTTCGTAGAACCCTATCTGCTCGGTCAGCGCGCTTCGGTGCGGCAAAAGGATAGAGGCGACAGTGTACGCAATGAGAGCGAATGAGAGAAAAAATAATGTCAGCAGTAGGAAATACATCATTTCCTCGCCAAATATTCAAATTGAAATATCTCAGGGGCGAACTCGATGCCCAGTTCCGCCAGACGCTTGGCGAACTTCGGCCTGATTCCCGTCGATTTGATCCGCCCCAGTTGCCGGCCGCTCTCGTCGAGCCCCGGAGCGTAATCGAAGATGAAGAGGTCCTGCATAGTGATGACCTCGCCCTCCATCCCCTGGATCTCTGTGATATGGGTGATGCGCCGGCTACCGTCGCGAAAGCGCGCCTGATGGACGATGAGATCTACAGCCGAGGCGATCTGTTCCCTGATCGCCCGAACCGGCAGCTCCACTCCGGACATCAAGACCATCGTCTCGAGGCGGGCTAGGACATCGCGCGGGGCGTTGGCGTGGACGGTGCTTAAAGAGCCGTCGTGGCCGGTGTTCATGGCCTGAAGCATGTCGAGGGCCTCGCCGCCGCGTACCTCGCCCACGACTATCCGGTCAGGACGCATCCTGAGCGCGTTACGGACCAGATCGCGGATGGTCACCTGCCCGCGCCCCTCGATATTGGGCGGGCGGGATTCCATTTGCAACACGTGCTCTCTGTGTATCTGCAGTTCGACCGCGTCCTCTATGGTAATGATGCGCTCGTCGTCCGGAATGAACTCCGAGAGCACATTCAGGGTCGTCGTCTTGCCGGACCCGGTCCCGCCCGAGACGATGATGTTCAGGCGACCCCTGACGCACGCCTCCACAAATGAGGCGGCCTGCGTTGAGAATGAACCGAACTCGATCAAGTCGTCGATCTGGAACGGTTCGGCGGAGAATTTCCGAATAGTCAACTTGGCGCCGGTCACCGCGATCGGCGGTATGACCGCATTGACGCGACTACCGTCGGGGAGCCTGGCGTCGACCATCGGCGAGCTCTCGTCAATGCGCCGCCCGACTTGGCCGACGATCTTGTCTATAATCCGGCGGAGGTGGTCTTCGTCAATGAAGCGGTCCTCGGTCTCGAAGAGGCGCCCGCCTTTCTCCACATATATGTTCTCTGGGCCGTTGACCATCACCTCGGTGACCTCGTTATCGAGCAAGAATCGCTCGAGCGGACCATACCCGAGGACATCATCGGATATCTCCTCGATCAACATCGCCTTCTCGTCCGCCGAGAGCGGCGTGTCCTCGCCGGCGACCAGGTCGGCCAGCTTTTGCTTGACCTCGCCCAACACCGCTTCCCGTGAGACACTGTCGCTATAGAGTTGCGGTCCCAGCTCCTCGATGAGCAAATGGTGGATCTTGCGATTGATCTTGTTCAGGACCTGACGGCGCGATTCCTCGTTCGGAGTGTCGTCCGGCACCGCCTGCATCTGACTCAATCGTTCATGCAGAGACACTCTGGGCCACCTTTCTCTCGAGATCGCGGCCGTTCTCGGCGGCGATCGCTTCACTCAGCTTCACCAATACCTTGGCTGCCGGCGCTTTGGGGGTCTCTTTAACGACAGGCGCCCCCTTGTTGACCGCCAGGGTCACGGCGGGGTCGTTCGGTATCTGTATTGAGATCTTCTCCTTGAAGACCTCTTCCACCTCGATCGGTGTCAATCCGAGATTCTTCTCGACGCGGTTGAGCATCAGGCAGATCTTCTCGCGCTCGAAATCGAGTAGCTTCAGGGTCTGTAGGCATAGCTTGATGTTCTTTAGTGATGGCAGATCAAGCGCCGAAACCAGATAGAGGCGGTCGGTCTCATCGAGGGCCGCCAACACGTTGTCGTTGAAAGAAGGCGGAGTGTCGACGATGATATAGTCGTAAGCTTGGCGGAGCCAACCGAAGACCGGCTTGATGATATCCGGCGTAACCAGATCGGCCAATTCAGGCTGGAGTGGCGCCACAAAAGCGTCGAGCCGATCGCTATACTTGGTCATCAGACCCTTGATCTGGCCTAAATCGACAGACTTGAGGCCGACAAGATCATAGATGGTGTGCTTGGGCATCAGCTTGAGCATGACCCCGACGTCGCCGAATTGTATATCGAGATCAACAAGGGCTACCGTAGCCTTGCCTTGCTCGCTCAGGGCCACGGCAAGATTGGTGGCCACTACTGTCTTTCCAACACCGCCTTTGGTGCTAAACACCGTGATGACCTGGCCCTCTTTGGGGCCTTGATCTCCTTTTCGTCCGCCGATGGCGGCGATATTCTTTAAGCAGACCAACAGTTCCGTACCGTCGAGCGGTATCCCATAGACGCCGGAAAAACCCGCCTCCGAGGCCTGCCGACGCAAGTCTGTACTGTATTCCGCTGTGACCATGATGCCCGCGAGAGCCGGAAAGCGCTTCCGCAATTCGTTGAACCTCTCGATGACCCGGCTCTTCGGCCAACCAGGACCGAACATAATTGCATCCGGATTACCAGCGGCAACGGCCCGTTCGACTCCCTCCCACGAGCTTTCGGCTCCGGTCACCTCAACCTCTTTGACCAAGTCCAGCTCGACACCAATCTCCTTGGCGAAGACCGGGTCAGGATCTGTTATTAATAAGTTTACGCGCATTTTTGGATGCTCCCTCGTTAGAAAATACTCTCGATCGTCTGCCCATTCGTCGCCGGTAAGGTCTCGTCTCCAGCTCCGGCCAGGCCCATCCAGACCTTCCCCTTCTCTTCAGCAAAGACAAGTTTCTCCGCTTCGGAAGGGCTCACGGCGACCGTTATGGTCTTCTTGGCGCCGCTGCGGGCGGGCGCCCCACCGGCTTCATCGCCGCTCGCCGCCAATACCTCGATATTCTTGAGCAGTACCCGGCTGACATCGGAACCACCGGGTCCCGGCTCGAAGGTAGCCAGGATGACTATCTTGTCGCCGGCCTGGATATCGCCGCCAACACCGGTGACGGCGTCGACCGGAACGGCCAGAGCGATCTTCCCTTTAGGGAGACGTTGGGCCAACTCCGAGTTCTCTTCTGAGCGAAACTTGGCCGCTGTCAACTGTTCGCCCGCACCTAGCGGGACAGCCAAGACGCGACCTCCGAAGTCCTCGAGCACACCGACCGCGCCTTCAGCCGCATATTGCTGAGGGATCTCGACTTCTTGAACGAGGTCCTTGGTGACGAGATCTTCGGCCGGTGTGCCCGCAGGGACTGCAGTCTTCGCAACGAAAACTGGGTGTTTGCTTCCGGACTCCACTATCTCAGCCCGTAGCGAATTGATATAGAAGGCGGCGCCAAGCGTTGCCAAGAGCCCGAAAGCTACCGCGAATATGACTGTTCTCACTCTTGTTGACATCTTTATCTCCTTACTCCGACAGCCAGATGGCCATAACTCCATGATCGACCGGGTTCCCGCCGACCGCACCAGGCGTCACCGTTCCATTGGTGAAGTACCCGGTGACCTGCTTGGGATTGCCGGTGAACCGAAAACCGGTGATAACGAACTCGGCAAAGCCGACAACATGGTACTCGCCCCCGTGTCCGCTGCCTTCCGTGTAACTATATAGCGGTAATACGACCGACGGATCGGCCGCTATCCGCGTCTCCATCGCTGATTTCAGGGAAGCGCGGACACCAGTGCCGTTAGCCAGATCACCCAACGCCACCGGGTTCGGGTAGCCGTTTATGATCCAGTCGGTGAAGTCCGGGGTGCCGCCCGAACCGGCGTCGAAATCCGTCAGCCAGAAGAATCCCAGTTGCGGACCGCTAGTATCGCTGCTCTTAACCGGGCCGCCGTCGGCACTGGCGAAGACTTGGTTGCCGGGATCGACCGAACCGGAGAACGAGACCCTGAACTCGGCCGTACGGCTGTCGCCGGAAGCCACATTCGCCCACAGCCAGCGGACGTCAGTCCCGTCGAAGGCCCCGCCCCCGGTAGCGCTGCCGGCCAGATACTCGGATCCGGCGGGTATGGGCGACCACAACTCGAGATCGATAGTCTTATTGCTCGTGTTGACATAGGTGACCGTATAGATGACCTGAGTCCCGCTTACCTCATAGAGGATAGATAAAGCTTCGAGCGGCCGCTCCTCGCCCAGTTCGAAGACGGCTTCGTTCTCGAGGCCGATATGACCCGCGACCCGCTGCGCTGGCACTATCAGGGGCATGAGGTTGTTGACCTGACCGGCCAGTCCGCTGGCGCCCGTGGCCGAGGCCTGTACGGGCACCGAATCCATCCCGAAGAGACGGGCGAAGAAAGTGGCCCGACTACTGTCTATCTCTACCTTAACCTTATTGTTGTCCGGAAAGGAGACGATCGCTTCATATCCGGTCCCGCCGAGATTGTCCTGCACGTATTGCCGGGCAACGGATTCGGCAGCCGCGGTCCCGCGGTCCTCGGCCAGCTCCATGACGCCGGCCAACGCAGCCGCATCAGCACTATTCTGCAGATCACGCCGCCCCTCGTAAGCAGAGCCGGCGTCGGCAACGAATGCCATGACCGATAAGAGGACAGTAGCCAGCATGGCCACTAAGACCGTCACTTGGCCGCTCTCGTTCCTGAATATCGAGCAATGGATGCGTCGACTACCGAATACCGGAGAACAATTACGGATGAGGCCAGTCAAGCGCTCGCCCCGGTATCCGGTACTCGACGCGTCCCGTCGATCTCTCTCTTGACTGCTCGCTTCCAGCACCGCCCTCACACCTCCAGTCTCATCTGGGCCGAGCTGCTCAGCGGAATGTCCCTGGTACCAAAGAACGGGATGTTTATAGTCAAGTCGTAGTCGACCGTGACTTCCACGGGTTCGCCGTGATTGTTGCCGTTCGGATAAGAGATCGTCACCGCCGTTGGCTCGACCGGGTAAGCGCGCCCCCGGACCGAGGCCTCATCGAAGGCCCCGACCGCCGCCAGCCTAGCGCCCTCGCGGGCTGCGTGGGTGATGGCCAGCTGGTTCCCGAAAGCGATGCCGAACTGAAGGATGCCAAATACCAGCACGATCAGCAGCGGCACGACCAGAGCGAACTCGACGGTGCTGGAGCCTCTCTCTTGATGGAGCCTACCGAGCACTGCCGCCACCGCTCATCTCGATCAGTACGGTCCCGGCCCCCGGCCGCCAGATCGCGTCGATCCGGCAATCCGCCGTCATCGATACCGGTATTTTCACCCACGGCCGGTGGAAGTCCCGCCCGCCGGTCGCCCACAGCGGTCCAAAGGCATTCCTATTATTTCCTCGATCTCTCTTATCAGCCTTCATTCCGATCACTCCCTTTTCTCCGTCTCCTGCTGTGCCGATTCCTGATACTCGGTGGAGCCTAGCCACTCGAGATTATCGGGAATCGTCGCCTGCGGCGGTCGACCTTTGAGCGCCCGCACCCGCTTATACGTGCGGACGCTCCTTATCTAACCGTTCGATCAACCGCCGAGCGTCGTAATAACCTTTTGAAAAACGATGTTCAGTTGATCGGCCATGAGCCCGACCGTTATGACTATTGCCCCAGCGATGAGGGAGACCATGATCGCGTATTCGACTGCGGTCGCGCCCTCTTCCCTTCTAAGGATAGTAAACATTTGGATAACCCCCTTTCATTTAGTCTTACAATTAGTGTTGTCAACTGTACTATTTGTACGATTACCGAGTAAAAAAATTTAGTGTTTCTTGACGGCCACAGAACCTGCTACTTCAATCGTCTCTTTTCGCGAGTCGAGCATTTGATAGTAGCTGGACCACTCCGCCGGTACCGCCTCAGCTGTTTCAGCATCCGCTACGAGGCTCCGCCGGATATACTTCTTGCCGCCCGCCTCCTTCTTCGTCGCCGATTTGACCTTCCCGGTACCGGGGCCCGCTTCTTCAATCTCGCCCAAGCACCTGATCAAACCATCTTTGCTCATCTCATACAGAATTCTGCATACAGTGAGCGGACTGCACCTCCACTGCGCGCGTAGGTCTTCCACCGTCATGCTTTGGCCGATCGAGGCGACAACTTCCCACTGCTCACGTGTGAGCGTCACCGATTCGGTCTCCATCTTTGAGATCATTCCGATCTTGGCCCGCATCGATGGTATCTCTTTGCGTATCTCGGACCACTCTGCCCGGCACTTGACGACTTCGGCCAGGACCATCCCCACTTTCAGTCCGGTCTTCCCGCCCTTATCGACCGTTTCCCCGGCATTGAACTTATAGGTGTCGCTCTCCCATTCGAATATTTCAAAGACCGAATCTTCTATTCGCTCCTTGAGGCGTCCGCGACCGTCATCTTGCCCTGTCTCCGCCTGGGCCCAATAGAGTAGACCATCGCGAAAGCAGGCCTGGCCGTCTTCATCGTGGACTCCGGTGACTTCAAGAATCCCGGTCTTCTGCGTCGCACCGAGCATCTCAAATATCTCCCTGAGAGAGAAACCTGTGAGACTCCCTTCCATTACTTCCACCTCCCTTCTACTTCTCGACCCTCTCGAATGCCGCCGCTTAGTTGCGACACTCGTACGGGATGTTCCTCAATATCTGCAACTCCTGAAGCTTTCTGACCATGGCCGTCTCGCTGACACTGAATATCT
>SDBV01012089.1_pt1 | contig 11095 bp, 3 predicted proteins | sample 2277081 | NCBI WGS metagenome assembly SDBV01 (sample SAMN10402039, study PRJNA504765) | marine sediment metagenome | isolation source: marine sediment core GS10_PC15, 223 cmbsf | place: Arctic Ocean: Southern Knipovich Ridge | collected 2010
CGCGGTCTGCCTGCCGGCCCCGGCGGGGCCCGCGGACAGATCGTCTTCACTTCGGCCGACGCGGTGGCCCAGGCCAAGGCCGGCAAGACCGTGATCCTGGTCCGCGAAGAGACCAATCCCGAGGACGTCGAGGGCATGCGGGCGGCCCAGGGGATACTCACCGCCCGCGGCGGCATGACCAGCCACGCCGCACTGGTTGCCCGCGGTTGGGGAAAGTGCTGCATCGTGGGGGCCGGTGGGCTGAAGCTCGACCTGGCGGCCAGGACCATGAGTGCCGACGGCCAGACCTTCAAGGAAGGCGACCTGCTCACGCTCAACGGCACCCGGGGCCTGGTCTACAGCGGTGCGCTGGATATGGTCGACGCTACGGAGAACCCGCGGTTCAAGGCATTCATGCAACTGGCCGACAAACATCGGACCCTGGGCGTGCGAACCAACGCCGACACGCCCGAGGACGCCAAGATCGCCCGGGACTTCGGCGCCGAGGGGATCGGGCTGTTCCGCACCGAGCACATGTTCTACGGGGCGGGCACCGAACAGGCCCTGTTCGTGCTGCGCAAGATGATCCACGCCGGCGGCGACGAGGAGCGCAACGCCGCCATCGACGAGCTGGCCCCCTTTGTGAAGCGCGACATCAAGGCCACCCTCGAGGCGATGGACGGCCTGCCGGTGACGGTCCGCCTGCTGGACCCGCCGCTGCACGAATTCGCCCCCCAGAGTCCCAAGGCCCAAGAGGAGTTGGCCAAGGCCCTGGGAATCTCGGTCAACGAGGTCCAGCGCCGCGGGGCCGACCTGCACGAAGTCAACCCCATGATGGGACACCGCGGTGTGCGGCTGGGGATCACCTACCCGTACCTCACCGAGATGCAGATCCGCGCGATCCTGGAGGGGGCGGCCGAGTTGAAGAAGGCGGGCAAAGACCCGCATCCGGAGGTCATGGTCCCGGTCACCTGCGACGTGGCCGAGCTGGATTTCGTCAGGCCGATCTTCGATCGGGTCAAGAATGAGGTCGAGACCCGGGCGGGCGTCGAGTTCGATTGCCTCTACGGCACGATGATCGAGATCCCGCGGGCCTGCCTGGAGGCCGATCGGATGGCCGCCTCCGCGGAGTTCTTCTCCTTCGGCACAAACGACCTGACGCAGATGACCTTCGGGTTCAGCCGGGACGACATCGGCGGGTTCTTGCAGGACTACCTGGACCAGGGCATCCTCGAGGCGGATCCGTTCCAGACGATCGACGTCTCGGGTGTGGGCCAGTTGGTCGAGATGGCCGTGCAAAAGGGCCGCGCCACCCGGCCGGATCTGAAGATCGGCATCTGCGGCGAGCAGGGCGGTGATCCGGCCAGCGTCGATTTCTGCTTCCAGGCCGGGCTGGACTACGTGAGTTGTTCGCCCTACCGGGTGCCGATTGCCCGGCTGGCCGCCGCACAGTCTGCGCTGAAGGCCAAGCTGTAGGAGGCGACTCCAGTCGCCGATCGGCGAGATGACCCGCTGCGGTGTCAGTTGGACGGCGGCCGGACCGCGCGGCCTGATGCGGATCGACCTGCCGGCGGACACGGCCGGGCGGTTGGAGATCACGTTCTCCCATACCTCCCATGCAGCGGCTTGGCTTGTGGGCTTCCGCCGTGTCGCTTCTAATCGGCGCTTTCTGCCTCTGGGGCCCGATTTGGCGAAGGATTGCGCCGGCCGAGTGACATAAAGCAATAGCTCTGATGCGTTCTTTGCCCGGGGCCGGCAGAGGTACCGGGCACGCGCCGTAAGTGCTTGGGAGAGAAGCCGTTGCAGCCGACCTTCGACGAAACGTGGCACCGCGGCGCCCTGGCCGGAGACGCCCGGGCGATCGACCGGCTGGCCCGCGACGCGTTGGAGCCGCTGTATCGCTTCTGTTTCTACAGGGTGGGCCGAAACCGGCACCTCTGCGAGGAGGTCGTCCAGGAGACGATGGTCCGGGCCATCCGGCAACTGGATCGCTACCAGCCGGCCCGGGCCGGGGGGGATATCTTCGCCTGGCTGACGGGCCTGGCGCGCAACGAGATCCGCCGTGCCCTGGCCCAAGAGAAGGCAACCGCCAGTCTGGAGAACCTTTGGGCCAGGATGGATCGAGAGCTTCGAGACGTCTACGCCCGATTGGAGTCCGATCCGTTGGGCGAGGAGGTGATCCGGCGGGAAGAGACCCGCGAGATGGTCGGGGCCACCATGTCGCAGCTCCCCGCCGGCTACCGCGAGGCCCTGGAGGCCAAGTACGTGGCCGGCAGGACCGTGCGCGACATGGCGGCCGACTGGAGCATCTCGGAGAAGGCCGTCGAAAGCCGGCTGACTCGTGCCCGGAAGGCATTCCGAGCCACCTTCGTCGCCCTGGCAAGAAACTTGAGCCTGGAACCGACTACATAGGGGAGTTTGGTAGCCGGGACGCAACGCGTCGCGGTATGAACCGGGGAAAAGAATGCCGTCGGACGACTGGTGCGCGAGTTTCCCGCCACGCGTTGCGTCCCGGCTACTGTTCGTTATTTGCTGCGACAAACCGCTGATATACAGACGACCCGCGAGGGAGCAACGCCATGAAAAGACTAGTCCTATCAGCGGCCTCTATCCTGGCCGTGTGCGCCGTCACTTCGCAGGTGTGGGCGCTCCGCATCGAGCATGTTGGCAACGCCCCCTTGAATGAGCGCAATTATCGGGATTGGAAGAGGGTCATGCCCGTTGTCAATGATTTGAGCCGCGTTTATCACGTCTGGGTGAACGGGAATGACCACTTCTACTATCGGGGCGACACAAACACCCTAAACGACGCCTTGAAGAAGTTTGCTGCCATCGAGGCCGACGTGCACGAAGTGATCCTGCGACCGGGTCCCGCTGAAAGGAAAACGTTCGATGGGAAGCAGGTCCGTTACGACTGGCTCCTCCATATACACGGTGGTATCTCTCGGCACCTTGCCGCGAAGGAACAAGGCACCAGTGTCTTTGACAAATACCCCACCATGACCGTGTTCGTGGGCGGGGGCAACATTGATCTGGAGAAGATCACGATTCCCAAAGGGGTCGTCGTCCTCGAGCTCGCAGATTTGCGGGCACGATACATCGAGGGCCTCGAAAGCGACGATCACCGCGCGCGCGGCTATGCAGCCTATTTCTTGGCCAGGGTCGATCCATATAACCAGCAGAATGTTGCTCCCATCGCCAAGCTCTTGCACGACAAGCACAACTGGGTCCGATCGATGGCAGCAGGAGCTCTGGGCAGACTTGGAAAGCAGGCGGAGTCCGCAGTGCCTGCACTGAGAAAAGTGTCGGAAGGCGAGAATGAGAAAGAGCGCACCAGGAAGAGGTTCCGAGAAGTTATTGAGACAATTGAAAATGCGGAAGACCACACGGACGCATTGAGAAAACAGCGCGCGGTGCTGACGAAAATCAGCAAGTTTCTAAAACCGCTGCATAATGACCGGCAGAAGTGAGGGGGGTACGAGAGTCACTGCGCCGGCTAACCCTTGCGTCCAGCGGACGGCAGAGCCGCCCCTGACGCTTCCCGACAGACGACCCGGGAGGTCTTACCATGGATCCCAACGAAACTGCCAACCACGCCTCCGGCGAGGCCGAAAAGACCGCCGACCGGAACGTGGAGCGTCTGCTCACCGGCGCCTACCGGCCGGAGGTGCCCGATCCGGAGTTTGTCCGCAGCGCGACCGCCGCGATGCACGTGGCCGCCCGCCGGCCGCCCGCCGCGCGCGGCTCGAAACAAGCACGTGCGATCACAACCCGCCTGATCGGTTGGACCGTGGCCGCCGCGTTGCTGGTGGGCGTCGGCGTGATCCTCGGCAGCGGCCTGTTGGGCAGGCGAGATGACCAGCCCCGGGAACTCGCCGGCCGGCCGGAGGCTGGGCCGCCGACGCAGCGCGACCGGATCCCGGTGGCCGAATCTCTGCCGCCAATGGTCGCCACCACGGGCCTGACCGCCCAACCCCGGCCAAAGGCCCCGCCCACCGAGACGCTCGCCGTGGGCGAGGAGCTGGCCACCGGCCGCGGCCAGCGCCGCCGCCTGACGCTGGAGGACGGCTCGGTGGTGTATCTGAACCGGGAAACCACGGTCAAGCTCGACGGACCCCGGCACGTGACGCTGCGGCGGGGCGAGATTTTTGTGGAGGTCGCCCCGCAAGCGGCGGATCAACTCGCCCCGCAAGCGGCCGATGACCTCGCCTCGCAGGCAACCGATGACCTCGCCCGGAGATTCGTCGTGGCCACGCCCGACCGCCGGATCATCGCCCTGGGCACCAGGTTCGACGTCCGCACCGGCGACCAAGGTACCCGGGTGGTGGTCACCCAGGGCAAGGTCCGCATCAGCGGTATGGAGTTGCCGCTGCTGGCCGGCCAACAGTTGAATCCGCAGGGTCGTGGTGGACTGGAAACCGAGCCGCCGGTCTCGGCCGCGCCCCGGGCGGCGCACCTGTTGGATTGGACCAGGGACTTGATGGCCACGGCCGCCTCGCCGCTGGTGCCCGGCAGCCGCCACGCCGGCGGGGCCCTGATCGCCGTGGACCCGTTCGGGCAGGAGGCCAAGCTGAGCCTGCGGAAGTACCACGTCGACGTGTACATCGAGGACGGCTTCGCCCGGACCACCATCGACCAGACCTACTTCAACCACGAGCCCCGGCGGCTGGAAGGCACGTTCTACTTCCCCCTGCCGCCCGACGCCTCGCTCTCGCGGCTGGCGATGTACGTCGGCGGCCGGCTGATGGAAGGCGGCATGGTCGAGCGCGAGCACGGCAGGGAGGTCTTCGAGACGATCATGTATCGGCAGAAGGACCCAGCCCTGCTGGAGTGGGTCGACGGCAGCACGTTCAAGATGCGGGTCTTCCCCTTGGAGGGACGGCAGGAGAAACGGATCGTGCTGAGCTACACGCAGCGGCTCCCCTCGCTATACGGCCGCACGCAGTATCGTTTTCCGGGCGGGCACAACATGCAGTTGGTCGGGCGGTGGTCGGCCCGGCTGCACGTGAAAAACGGGGCCGCCCTGCGCTGGGAAAGCGATTCGCACGAGTTCGACGTGTCCAAGGAGGACGGCGACCTGGTGCTCCGGACGGAGGCCGAGAAGATCAAGCCCGACCGCGACGTGGTGCTGACCCTTTTTGACCGGCAATCCGAACAGGGTGGCACTGCTGGCTTGTCCAGCAGTGAGGGGGCGAGTCCATCTCCGGAAGCACTGCTGGACAAGCCAGCAGTGGCACCCCCCTTCTCTCACGCGAGATTCGCCACCACCGCCCACGAGGGTTCCCGATACCTGATGCTTCGCTGGCGGCCCGATTTGCCGGCCCGGCAGAGGCACCGGCGCCGCGATTGGGTCTTCCTCTTCGAGGCCTCGGCCGACCGCGATCCGCTCCTGGCGCGGGTCCAGGTCGACGTGATCAAAACACTCTTGGAAAACGCCGAGCACGACGACACGTTTTCGATCATCACGGCGGGCACCCGCGTACATGCCCTCGATGCCAAGCCGCAGAAGGTTACGCCGGAGAACGTCGCCAAGGCGGTAGAGTTTCTGGAACGGACCCACCTGGTCGGGGCCTTGGATCTGGAGCGGGCGTTGGACGCGACCGCGCCGGCGGTCGAGGCCGCCGAGAACCCGGTCCTGGTCCACGTGGGCTCCGGCCTGCCGGTCCTGGGCCAGCGCGACGTCGACGCCCTGGTCCGCCGCATCCCCAAGGGCGCGCGTTACGTGGGCATCGGCGTGGGCAAGCGGTGGTCGCGGACCCTGATGAAGGCGGCCGCCGGCCGTACCGGCGGATACTTCACCCAAATCAATCCCGACGAGCAGGTCACCTGGCGGGCGTTCGAGCTGCTCTCCACACTCAACGCCCCGCGGCTGCTGGGCATCAAGGTGGTTGACCAGGCGGACGACAAGGGACCCAAAGAATCCGAGCAACCTGCATTCCTCTGTTACAACGATTCGCTGGCCCAGGGCGAAGAGCTTTGCGCGATCGCCCGACTGGACGACGGCGCCGAACTGCCCGAGTCGGTCGAGGTGACCGGCCTGCTGGATGGAAAACCCTACAGCCGGACCATTCCCGTTGGCCACGTGGCCGAGGGTGCCGACTACCTGCCGCGGACCTGGGCCAAGCTTCAGATCGACCGGCTGGTGGCCCTGGGCGCCGTGGAAAACAAGGACCGGATCATCGAACTCAGCAAGGCGATGTACGTGATGTCGCCCTTCACCTCGCTGATCGTGCTGGAAAACGAGAAGATGTACGAAGACTTCAAGGTCGACCGCGGGCGGAAGGACCACTGGGCCCTGTACCCCTGTCCGGAGGAGATCCCGGTGGTCTACGAGCCCGACCCGTCGCGCCCGGGCCGCGACGTGCCGGAGGGGGCACAGCCGAAGAAGCCGACCGCGGCGGAGGTCCTCCGGACGATCCTGGTGCGGCTCCCGCCCGACATCCTCCGCTGGCCCAACCGCCCACACCGCTCCGGCGGCCAGACGGTGCCCGTGTTGCGTCTTTTCAGCGGGCAGTTTTCCGTAGCCGCGTGGGATTTGGCAAGAAGGGAACCGAGAACCAGGGAACTCATGAAACGATTGATGGAACGATTCGCTTCCTTGATGGAAGAAGGCCAATACCGCTCCGCGGCACGTCTGGAGCGGGAGCTAAGGAACCTCACAACTACCAGCATCTCCCCGGTGATGCTGTACGAGCGGATCGGCGTCGACTTCGACTTCGACATCGACGGCAACATCGACCGGGCGTTCCAGGTGTTCGGCCGGCCGGACCCCAGAGCCGCGAACGGCTACACGCCCCCGGGGGGGATTGCCTTTGCTCCGGATGGCAGGCGCTTGACCACGGCAAGCTGGAATTCGGCCGTGAGGCTGTGGGACGTGCCCAACCTTCTGTTCGGCGACGGATCGGTGCACAGCATTTCAAAAGAGGTCGACGCCGCCCTCTATTCTTTCATCATTACCAGGAACGACAGCTACCTTGACACCAACCGCAGCCTGGGCCTCACCCTGGGCATGAGTTCGCCGGACCTGTTCTCGGCCGATTTGGATATTCCGTTTTCCACGTCCGCCATCGGCCCGGTGCAGATCGAGATGCTCGAAGGCCTCGACGTGCTGGTGATTAGCGGGCACCAGCGCGACGTGAGACGGGTAACGGAGATCATCGAGGGGATTGAGGCGCTCCGCGCCGAAGGCGATCTTGAGACGCGGGTATACCCCGTTGCCGACCTGGTGCTGCCCATTGGCAGTTACATGGGTGGGTACCTCGATGAGGCCTTGGCATTGCGCGTGGCACGTCAGAGAGGTGCCGTCGGCATGTCGGCGCCGGACCTCTTCTCGGCCGACCTGGATATTCCGTTCCGACAGGGTAGCTTCAGCCTGGCGGTTCCACAGTTTGGCGGCTTCGAGGGCGCTCTGGCGTCACGGCTCGTACGCCAAAGGGGGGTCATGGACACGCTATACCAGGTTGAGCGTTCGCACGTACCCTTCCCCGACGAGCCGCCGATGGGCTATCCCGACCCGGAGTTATGGGAGCGCATCAGTAGGAAGTTCCTTGCAGAATACGGCTCGATGCCCCTGGCCCGCCAGCGATCCGCCGAGAAGAAGATCGACCAGGCGCTGAGGTCGCCGACCCGGATGGAGTTCATCCAAACGCCGCTTGCGGACGTGCTCGATTACCTGGAGAATTATCACGGAATCGAGATCCGGATCGACGGACGGGCCCTGGTCGACGTGGGGCTTGCCATCCGGTCTCCCGTCACGAAGACCCTCGAGGGCATATCCCTGCGATCGGCCCTGCGATTGATTCTCCGTGAGTTGGGCCTGACCTATCTGATCCAAAACGACGTGTTGCTGATCACCACGCCGGAAGAGGCGGAAAGGCAGTTAGCGTTCGGGGACTACTTTTACCACGTTGCCGCCCTGATGCGCCGCATGCAAAGAGGCTCGTACCCGCAATACTTGGCCTATCAGCAGCCCACCTTCAACAACAACTGGTCGATCTTCCACGATCTGCTGAGCTACGCCCCGGGGATGAACACCTCGATGGCCGACGTGCGGGCGGCGCTGGAGGCGGAGGCCCGGCCAAAACGCGCCACGGCCCCGGGCCGGATCGACAAGACGGCCCGCAGGCTGATCAACAAGGCCCGGGCCGCCGGCTGGCAGAGGGCCACCATCCGCGGCAAGAAGGGCGACGTGCTGCTGGCGGTCGATTTCGACGGCACCGGCCGCTACCGCTACCAGCGGACCACGGCCGGGGGGCTCGGCGAAGAGGTGATTTGCGACGGCACAAACCTCTGGCACCTCTACGGTGAGTTGGGGCTGGGTGCCCGGCGGAAGCTGAGCCGCTTTCACCGCGCACAGCTCGCCCGACGCGTCCCCTGGGCCCTGCCGCCGGCCGAAGACCTGGCACTCGGGGCCGACCTGGTGGCGATCGACGGGCAGACCGTGGCCGTCGTGCCCCACGGCGTCGAGGAGGCCAAACACGAAGACGGCAAGCCGGTCGAGTACGTCCGCGTGCACCTGCTGTTCGACCCCGACGGCCGGCTGGCCGAGCGGCGGCTGGTCAAGATGCCTTCGGGCCAGACGCTCCTGCGACAGACTTACGCGGCCGACGGAGCCGTCAAGTTAATCCGCGGCAAGGACAAGGTGTTGCGGGAGTGGAAGGTCGATCTGGCGCCCTGCGGCGCGCCGGCGTTGAAGCCCGATGAAAAGAAACTGGTCATCCTGCCGTTGCCGTTTCGCGAAGTCTGGTCGGTCTTCAAGGCCCGAGGTCTGGACAACCGCTACGAAAGCTGGACCGAGGAAGACGCCCTGGCCGCCTTGGGAGGCTACTTGGCCAGCGATCGGCACATGATCCGAGAGGTCATCGCCCGGCGGTTCTTCAGCCGCGGCGACCGCCGGGTCGGTTTCTATGCCCTCTTGATCGCGGGCGGCCAGACCTGGAACCCCAAGGACGAGCAAAACTTCGGCAACAACACCCAACTTCCGTGCGATCCGCTGGAGGATCATCCCGACCACCCGCTGGCGCAGTACGTGGCCGCCTATCTGAAGCTCCGCCGGGGCCAACAGCAGGAGTTCAACCTGCCGTCGGAGGGGCCGGGCGAAGCGGCGGAATCGGGCGGTTTCCTCCGCGAGCTGGCCAGCTTTCGTGACCTCTGGCACCACTGGAACACCGGCCGGGCCACCGAGGGCGACAAGGCCAAGTGGAACGAGGAGCGGCGCCGGGCATTGGAGTTCATCCGCAACTGCCGGTCGCCCGAACTCGGCTGGGCCCTCTGGAATACGGTCCGCAATCACGGCGACGCCCCGCCGTTCGGCGGCGGCCGGGACGTGTCCCGCATGATGGGCGAGGCCGCGCTGAACTTCCAGCGTATCCCTGCATTGTCCTACGTTGCCCGCTACGAGCACGCCCGGGGAATGCTCAACAGCGGCGACTGGAAAGAGGCCCGAAAACTCTTCAGCAAGCTCTACGAGGAGACGCTCGAGCGGGGCTTCCTGCCGCCGATCGACGGCAGCTTCCGCCAGGCATTTCACCGCGGCCCCGACGGCGCGAAGAAGTGGCAGGCGATGCTCCGCCGGACGTCGGACGAATTGATCTCCGAGGGTGCCCGGGCGGCGGCCGTCCGCCTGGCGTGGCAGGTCCACAAGCTGGGCGACCAGACCCTGGCCGAGGAGCTTTTCGGCCTGGTCTGGGTGCCTACAGCCGGGAAACGGGCCGGCACGCCCGAAGAAGAGCAACTGCCCGTCACCTTGGCCGCGGTGGAGTATCTCTGGCACACCGGCCAGCGCGTCCGGGCCGACGCGCTGTTGCAGCCGCTTCTGGATCACAAGACCTACGCCAAGTGGCCCTCGCTGTGGCGGCTGGCCGCCATGTTGGCCGAGTCGCGCGGGATGACCGCCCGGGCCCTCTCGTACGTGGAACGGGCGATGGAAATCGAATACGAAGGCCTGCCCCAGGTGGTCGACCTGCGGGTGATCCGCCGGGACTACGGCCGGCTGCTCTCGCGCTACCAGCAATTGGCCACGGCGATCGCCACGCTTGAGGCGGAACCGCCCAAGAGATTCGTCGGCCGGGTGGTCCGGGCGGCGGATCGCTGGCGGCAGGTGGACCCCGATCCTACGGCGGCCTGTCAGGCGGCCGCCCGAATCCTCGGCGACCTGGGTGCGGCGGAGATGGCGTGGGAGTACTTGACCACGCCCCTGGCCGCCAAGCCCAACCAGGCGGCTCCCTGGGTATCTATGGCGAAAATGCTCCGCCAGCAGGGTCATTTCGAGTTGGCCGATCGCGCCTATGCGTCGGCGTTCGATGCGGAGCCCCAAAACGCCCAGATCCTTTGGGACCGCGCCCAGGTCCTTCTTCAGGCCGGACGCGCCGAAGACGCCAAACAGCTCTTCGGCCAGCTTGCCAACGGAAAGTGGCAGCCGCGATTCAGTGGGCTGAAGTCCCGCGCCCGGCAGTACGCGGAACGAGACTGGCCGGGCCCGCCGGCTGCTCCAACGGCGGACTGATAAAGCCGCGGCCACGACGCCTGGGACGAATTTCCCACTCGCCGCACCGACAACCTCGCATTCCAGCATTCGCGCACGGTATTTCCCTATTGACCGGACGGCCCATCCGGTGCCTAATACGCCCGGCAATGCGAACCACCACATTTCCACCCGGGGTGTCCCGTGAATATCACCGAACTGCTCACCAAGAACCGCAGCTATCGCCGATTTCAGGAAGACCAGCCGCTGGACGAGGCCATGCTCAGGGGGCTGGTCGAGAAGACCCGGCTGTGTCCCTCGTCGGCCAACCGGCAGCCGCTGAAATACGTGCTGGCCTGCTCGCCGGAGGAGAGGGCCAAGGTCTTCCCGTGTCTTGCCTGGGCCGGGGCACTGAAGGACTGGCCGGGGCCCGCCGAGGGCCAGCGGCCCGCCGGGTACATCGTAATCCTGGGGGATGTCGAGATCAGCAACACGTTCCACGTCGACTCCGGCATCGCCGCCCAGAGCATGTTGCTCTCAGCCGTCGAGCAGGGGCTGGGCGGCTGCATGCTCGGCTCGATCAAACGCGACGCCCTGCGCGAGGCCTTGAACATACCCGATCGGTTCGCCATCGCTCTGGTGATCGCGCTGGGC
>SDBV01012090.1_pt1 | contig 11095 bp, 6 predicted proteins | sample 2277081 | NCBI WGS metagenome assembly SDBV01 (sample SAMN10402039, study PRJNA504765) | marine sediment metagenome | isolation source: marine sediment core GS10_PC15, 223 cmbsf | place: Arctic Ocean: Southern Knipovich Ridge | collected 2010
AGATTGGTCCATTCGTGCGGGTCGTTGCGATGGTCGTAGAGCTCCTCTTCGCCATTGCGGCAAAGTGTATAACGCCAGTGGCGGCTGCGGACCGTAAAGTGTTGCCGCTCGACCTGCCCGACCCAGAAAACGTCGTCTCCACTTATTGCGCTCAGCGCCACGTCCGGTCCATCCCAGGTTCCTCCGGCCGGATCGGCCATCAGCGGCCGCATACTGTGCCCGTCCAGCGGCGGCGCGGCGCTGTTCTTGTTCGGTTCCTCGGGAAGGCCGCAAAGGTCGATCAGCGTGGGAAAGAGATCGACGTGCGAGACCGGCCGGTCGCACTCGGCGCCTGCCCGGGCAACACGCGGAGCCACCACGACCAACGGCACGCGAGTGGCTTCTTCCCAAATCGTGGTCTTGAACATGTGGTCCTTCTCGCCCATGTGGTATCCATGGTCGGAGGTGAAGACGATGATCGTGTTCTGAGCCAGATCGCTCTGCCCAAGGGCGCCGAGCACCACACCCAACTGATCGTCGACAAATGCCACGCAGGCCAAGTAGGCTTGCAGCCACTGTTTCCACATCGGCACGCCCCCCGCCTCGATCACTCGATCGTAGACGCTACGGCCCCAGTCGGCCGGGCTGGTTACCTCGGCCAGCACCTTGGCACAGTCGGCCAGATCGTCTTGCCGGTAAGGGGGAAGCTCCAACGACCCCGGTGGAAACATGTCGAAGTATTTCTTCGGCGCGTAGAACGGGGCATGTGGACGGTTGAATCCGACCACCATGAAAAACGGCTCGTTGCGGTCAACGTGGTTCAACAATTGGTCGGCCGCCCAGCGGGCGCTCCGTTCGTCGGGCATCGGGTCGCGATCGTCCGGACTCTTATATCGAAAGGGCCGGTCGTCACTGAGCCACCAACCTTGACCGACCAGCCCATTGTTCACCTCGTCCTGGGCGAACTGGGGTACGTCGGACAGCGGCGCAAAGCTGTCCCATGCGCGCTTGCTGATCGGCGAGGGCATCGACGGATGCGATCGCAGGCGTCCGAAACCGCCGCCCGGCCAGGGCCCGAAGTCGGGTGGAATGCCGAACCGTTTTACGCCGTCGTTGCCTTCCCATACGGCCCAATCTTCGTGTCCGTTGTGTTGGATCTTCCCGGTGCCGTAAAGCGTGTAGCCATGATCCTTGAAATACTGCAACATACCTTTGCCCAGCCGCAGCTTGGGGACCAGCCACCAGGGCGTCTTGTTGTTGTAAAGCCCGGTAGTGCTGGGATAGAGCCCGCTGAGCATGGCCGCCCGCGCGGGGCCGCACAACGCCAAGGCACAATGGGCATTGGTAAATCGGATACCCTGGTCCATCAGGCGGTCGATGTTGGGCGTTTTGGCCTGGGGATGGCCTCCCATCCGCGCCACCGAATCATTCAAGTCGTCGCAGATAATCAGCAGCACGTTGGGCCGCTTCGCCGGCGATTGGCCCCATGCCGGAACCACCCCGATCACTGCGCCAACGAAAATCACGCCAACGAGCAACCAGCCTCCTCGAATCGACCCGTTCATGTCTTACTCCTTGCACCGGCAGATTGCCGCTTGCCGGCCCGATTCTACGGTCCGCCGCCCAGTGTGTCAAACGGGTGGACACGGAGTGTCCGGCAGGGTCGAAAGCTTGTGTGCCACTGCTTGCCTCAAAAAGCCCGGCCAATCGGACAACGGCGGCACTGCTTGCGGATTTCCCAGATCGAGAACCTCTCTGGCAAGCAGTGCCCGATCGCCATCGTTACGCTTAACAGGGCTTCCACAAGGAGTGGCACACGTTCAATCACGGGCACGCGGTGTAACGCTAGACACCTAAGCTCTCGAAGTGTTTCTTCTTGACTTCACCAACTCTCTTTCTAATATCCCGATAACACGTACAGGATATAATCAGGCAGCCTACAAGCAAGCTCACCCATATGCACACCACAATGGATGAGCACGTGCTCCATCGCATCTTATCTGCACTGAGATGAAACACCACATAAAAGACAAGAATGATCCCGAGAGTTGCCTGTGGAGGTAAGAATATTCGCAAATAGAGTTGCCATCCGTCCAGTCGACCTTCCTCATCATCGTCCTTAATCTGTTCTGATTGAGCATTCTTCAATAGACCAGCCAAAGTAGCAATTGTACCTGTTATGAACATAAGTCCCGTAAAGAACTGCATCATGGCAACAATGTTGGTTGGCACATCCATTGGGGCAATGGTCCCGTAACCAACTGTGGACATTGTTGCGAAGGATAGCTGAAGCGCTTCGGCTACGCAGTCAAGTTGACTATCAACAGGTTGAGTATAGAACTTACATCCAAGATACCTTGCCAACGCGAGGTAGATGATTGCGTACCACAAAATGAGTTCAAGAATATACAGTAATGCTAGAATGATTCGTCTTTGCGCCCGTTGTGACTCCATTACTTCCACCGAACCAGGGGACAGCCAACCGAATAGAGGAAGTTTGAGTGCATTCAAGAAGTGATCGATGACTCGGTATGTGGCGATGCTCAACCCGAGAAGATGCAACTCGTCAACTCGGAAGTGGGCGCCGAGGAGAAAAAGGCATCCTAGAAGGATCATCGCGACCCAAAGCACATCGTGCAATATGTTGTTCTGCTTCGGTTTCACTTTGCCGTCGCTGCGAATCGCATTCTTGGGCACATGATAGAAAACTGGGACCCAACTCCAAATATCACAGTATTCCATCCAAGCTTTTGTGGACCAATCAAGGACGTGAACCAGGAAACCGCTTTCTTTGTCCATTCTTTTCTTCCTTATAAGAGAACCATTGCTTCACACCATTCTCGCAGCAGAGTTGTCGGCTCACCCTTCACCCATTGAACCATTTTCTCTGACGACGCAAAGCGTACAGGGAAAGGGCAAGACCACCGATCAACAACAGCACGAGAATGGAATGTTCTGGGACATCGGCAGGAGTCGAAACTGATACGAATTTGAATCAGCCACGAGTCTGGCCCAACGGGCCAGGGTTGTCAACCGTCGAAGAAAGCAACAGACAAGTCAGATATCGGCAAACTGGGCAAGTTCTCGGCGATCTGGGCCCCGTCCTTTTCTTCCGTTCTCAACTGAAATACCACCATTTCCCCCGGTGGGTGCAGCCCCTGGACACGGGGGGCGCAGCCAGCTACAATAGGCGGTATACTGAGCCTGGATTGGTTCTTGGGGTGACGACAAATATCCATTTTCGGTCTCGTACGGAGTTTTCAACGATGGGCGCGAAGTATGCTTCTCGGGTGTTGTGGTTCAGATATCTTACTATCCCGATTCTTCTCTTGATGTGCCCGCATTTGGTGCTGGCTGTCAATCCGTTTTCGGTTTGGAAAATAACGGACAACGCTGCTGACGACTCGTCTGTCCAACTCAATAACAACGGGTGGATGGCGTGGAGTGGTAGTGCGGGAATCAACCTTTGGGATCGCGCTGCGACACAGGTGCTCCCAAGCAGTGCCGGAAATCCGCTGTTGGCAGACAATGGCCACGTTGCTTGGGCAGCCAACAACGACATCTGGCGATGGGATGGCAATACAACACAGCAAGTGAACACGACAACCGATTCGTGCTCCAGGCCTGCCATAAACGCTCACGGAGACGTGGCGTACATGATTAACAAGGCAAGCGACGAACTAGGCAGTAGTTGGGGAACTGCTCCAAGCGTCCCAGTTGCGAACGACTATGCATTGATTTCCTCGATTGCGATCAACAGCCAACGTGAATGGGTGTATCGATATGCAGATCAAGATTACGGCGGCATTTGGGGGCCGTACGGCGATTGGATTCTTCGGACGGATTCAACGATAATCGCATCGAAGTTTCAAGGCGGCCCAACCACATTCGATACAAATGAGCAGGGCGGCGTTCTGTACAAATACGTCGATTCTCAGATGAATCCTACTGGAGATCTGTATTTGTGGAATGGACAAGAGTCGATACTTATCCCGGGAAGCACCGATGGTGAACAGCAACGCTTGAATGATAACGCTCTTGCCGTTTGGAAGTCCTCAGCCGGAATTTCGTACTGGGATAGTCCGGCTACGCGGGTCCTTCCCAACAGCACCGGCGGCACTGACCCACAGATCAACAATCGCGGCGACGTTGTTTGGCGTGGTGAGAACAACAACGGCATCTACTACTGGAACGGCCAAGCAACGGTCCAAGTCTCCGACATGCAAGGAGTAAGCGCTCCGCAGTTCAACGAACGAAATGAGATCGCTTGGACCGCTTCGGACGGTAGCGACACGGAAATCTACCTGGCTAGCGCCTACGCCCCGCCGGACCCTGACACGACACCACCGGAAGGACACCTTGCTCGGCCGACGGGAAGCTCCGCGAAGAATGCCGTCGTTTTGGTTCACGGGTGGAACGATTCAGGAGCACTATTCACCACTCCCGACGGTGCCCCATTGCAAACCGACATGAAAGTCAACATTGAGCAAGCCCTGGCAGCCAACGGACGTATGGGGGACTGGGACGTTTTTGTCTATGATTGGTCGAGTGATGCCGAGTCGCCGGGCCTTCCATTGCCACCGTCGGCGGAAGTCAAGGCAAACGCGCTGAGCCATGGCCAGAACCTGGCGAACGAGTTGAAAGAACAAGGCTACGATGGCGACGTACATTTGATTGGCCACAGTCTTGGCTCATGGGTGGTCCACTCAGCTACGACGGCGCTCGCCCAAGACTCCAGTCGCGACGGCACCATCCATGATACGTTCCTCGATGCCTATACGCCGGGACCATTGGGTGTGAGCCCCAATGGGATTGACATTAGCATAGCGAAGGAATGGTACTTTGGACAGGACGCCACCTGGGCAGAGCACTACTACCATGATGAAGGCGGATTTGATGAATTCTTTGCAAACACGGATGACCAGTTTTGGAATGCCCACAACGTTGACGTGACTGCACTGATTGACCAATGGGATGAAACGACACAGCAAAGGCATAAGTGGCCGGTGCGTTGGTACGACTCCACGGTGGGCAATAACGATCCGGCAAATGAGGGCTATGGTTTTGCGCTGAGCAAGGAAGGGAGCCCGGATCCTGATTCATGGCCCCCTGATTTGGCATCTTTCAAGCAAGTCTCCCTGGCGCCGCCACAGTTGATCGACCCAGTGGCCGCCTACCTTGGTGCGAGCGACACCGGTTTCAAGGATGTGCAAGAGGGCTACATTGAAATGATTACCGCGTCGCCCGTGTGGGTAACCCTTTTTGTCACGACAGACGCGGACTCCAACTACCTCGAATTCGACTATGATTTCACTTCGGATGCTGATGGAGTTCTGTCCGTATTCTTGGAGGATGAGTTGGTCGGCATGTTCTACGAGCGGTTTTCTCTCGATGGAGAACAGGGATCCGGCAAGCTGCTGTTTGGCGAGTTGCTTGAAGCGGGTTCATACTTGCTGGCTTTCCGAGTCGATCCGCTGACGGACGACGCTTCTTCCATCAGATTATCTGACGTTTCGCTGGGACACATGTCGGCCGTGCCCGAGCCGTCAACGATGGTGATGCTAATCGCTGGGTTGATTGGCTTCTTGGCTGTGCGGCGGCGTGGCATCGGAAGGTGAGACCTCTCGTCTATACTTACGCCGAGGAAGAGGACCTTTGGCGATATTCACGCCCATCGCTGCGCTCTGAGCGTGCCACCCGAGATTGAGAACCTCTCTGTCAACCAATGCTCGGACGTCATCGTGACGGTTGACAACCTAAAGTCAACACTTCAAACCACTTAGCGATGCTATCATCGACTAAAGTGGCGCTGCCCATCTAGGATCGCTTATTGTTGACAACACAAACAGCTTTGACGAGAATGTTACTCGTGTCGTTCAGCGGACAATTGTCTCGGGATGGTTCCCGGACCCGTGAACGGCTGCCACTTACCCTAGGGAGGCAACCACCATGCCACCACGGAAACGAGCGCTCGCATTGGCGATATTCGCGCTTTCGATAGGACTGGTTTCCGGCGCGCTGGCCGACGAGCCGAGATCGTTCGGCGATTTCGCCTGGATGCACGGTCTGAACTACACGCCTTCCTATGCGGCCAACGACGTCGAGACCTGGCTGAAATACGATCACGCCACGATCGACCGCGAATTGGATTACGCCCAGAAGCTGAACCTGAACTGCCTGCGGGTGTTCCTGCAATCGTTGGTCTACCAGCACGATCCCCAGCAGTTTTTGAAAAACTTCGACGACTTCCTGACGCTGGCCGATCGGCACGGGCTGAAGGTGATGCCTATCCTGCTCGACTCGTGTTTCGGCGTCTCCCCCAGCCTGGAGAGTCGTCATATATGGGTCGCCAACCCGGGCCCCGACCGCATGGCGCCGGAACACTTTCCCGCGACCGATGCCTATGTCAAGGCCGTGGTCTCCGCCCATCTCGGCGACCAACGGATTGCGCTTTGGGACGTGATGAACGAGCCGAAGTCGACCCACCTGATGCTGACCGAAGAAGGCAAGGCTAAAATCTGGGCATTCGTGGAACACTACTGCAAGCTGGTGAAGCAGCTCGACCCGACCCATGCCGTGACTGTGGGCGTGAACACGGCCGACAACACGGCAGTGGTTCAGTTCGTCGACGTGCTCACCTGCCACAGCTACGCTCCCACTGCCGAAGAGTTCCGCAAGGCCCTGAGCACCACCCAGAGCCAGGCCAAGGCGGCCGGCAAACCGTGGATCGTCTCCGAATGCTGCGCACCCGGCTGGGGAAATCAATACGAGATGGTCTTTCCCTTGCTGCGCGAGTTCGGCGTGGGACATACGGCCTGGGAACTGGTCATCGGGCGGAACCAGTTCGCCCCGGTCTCCGGTCTGTTTTATCCCGACGGCACCGTACGACGGCTTTCCCAGATCGAGGCCGTCATCGGCGGCCCGGTCCCGCAAGATCTGACCGAAAAGCCCGACTCGGAAGGCATACCGATTGCCGCCAGTCGTGAAGGCCTATTGACCGAGACCGTCCGCTTCGCCGTCCGTAACGCCGTCACCGAGTCGACTTGGCGCGAGCGCAACACGATGGTCGCCGCCTTACTCTGGATCAACACCTACGGCGAGCAGCGGATGAACGTCTGGAACGAACTCCAGGCCGCCCGAACGGCCTACAAGTCCGGCGACAAGCCCCAGGCCTTCAAGACCGTCGAAAAGCTGCTTCACAAGGCCGCCGATCTCATGACCGCAGCCGAGCAGAAGAATCAGGAATGACCAATCCTAATTCCGGCCCATCGAGGGTGTGCAGGGATTACTAACGAAAGTGGTTGTCGAAAAGCCCGCCGGACGCCATCGTTACGCTTAGCAGAACTTCTGCAAGCCGTGGCACACGTTCAATCACGGCGACAACGTCCTGTAGCAGAAGACATCAGAATTACCACAGAGCGGCTGTGTTTTTTGTCAAGAGGTTATATGGCGAGATTTGGATTCCAATGAGTGTTTTCTTTGACCATCGTGTTGAGGATAACGAGCAGCTTTCTCATGCAGGCGGTTAGGACTACCTTGAACAGTTTGCCTTCGGCTTCGAGGCGATCGGCGAATCGGCGGATAACAGGGTTACAGCCCGAAGTCGGGCACGGCTCCTCCGGGGGCAGGTAAATCGACGAACCAATTCAAGCCTTGGGGAAAGGAGGTCGCGCAGAGGCGCGGAGGCGCAGGGAAGCGATCGAAAGAAAAGGCTCTGCGTCACGGTGTCTCCGCACGGCCAAGCTCTTGCTCTGTAAGTCCTTGTCTATGAATGACTTATGACGGCGCCGCGTTCTATTGTCATCCTCAAACCTCTTTTGCACCAATTCTTGCCGTCGGATACGACCCTTTCCTCGATAACTGAAGCATCCCCCTTCTTCTTTCCCCTTTTCCTTCTTTCCCCTTTTTCCTCCCATATTGCCGAGGTTGCCAGAAGCGAACTGACCTTGAATCGCACGCCCCAACCGCTAGCATTTGCCGACCTTTTCCTCGGCGCAATCTCTGCGCTGTTTGTTTCCATACTACTTATCCCTTTTTGGACGTCTTCGGTAAGAAGATCGCCATACGCCGCAGCGTCTTGTCGGTGCGGGCCGTGCTATCGACTGGGGGTCGGTCTGCTGCTTGCGCTGCTGGGCGCCGGCTTGGCTGATGGCCAGGTTGCCGCTCAGACGGAGTACCAGGCGTATGCGCTGAAACACAAGGCGGCCACCGACGTCGAGAAGATGCTCCGCGACGTGCTGTCCGGTCGGGATCCGGCCGTCGACGTGATTGCCGATCCCCGGGCCAACTCGTTGATCGTTCAGGCCGCGCCGCGCGACATGAAGGAAGTGGAACTAATGATCGGGCGACTGGATCGCGGCGAAAGCGAAGCCGTGATGCGTACCCAGATCTTCAAGTTGGAAAACTCCCTAGCCGTGGACTTGGGCGAGATACTGCAACAGGCCATCGCCAGCGCCGCCGGCGGAACGGCCGCACAAAAGTCGGCCGTCTTGGAGCTGCTGATCGTCGACGCCGAGGGTGAGCGGTTGTTGAAGTCCGGACTGCTGGGCGACGTGCAAGTCACACCCAACCCGCGGACCAACACCCTGGTCGTCACGGCCCCGGCCGAGAGCATGGACCTGATTGCCGCGTTGATCAAGCAACTCGATACTCCCTCAGCGGTGGCCCAAATCAAGGTGTTTCGAGTCGTCAACAGCGATGCGACCGACATGGTTACCATGCTGCGGACCCTGCTGCCCTCGCAGACCGGAGCGTCGACGCGGCCTCAACTGGCGGGCGCCGAAGGGGAGACGTCGCTGGTGCCGGTGCGGTTCTCGGTCGATCGGCGGACCAACAGCATCATCGCCACCGGCTCGGAAGGCGACCTGAGGATCGTCGAGGCGTTGCTGCTGCGATTGGACGAAGAGGACGTTCAGCAACGAGAGACGGCCGTCTATCGGCTTCGCAACGCCCCGGCCCCCGACGTAGCCAACGCGATCAGCCTGTTTCTCCGCAGCGAGCGTCAAGTGGAGATGGCCGGCCCGGGCGCCGTGAGCCCGTTTCAGCGGATCGAACGCGAGGTGGTGGTCGTACCCGAGGTGGTCAGCAACTCGCTGATCCTCAGTGCCACACCCCGTTTCTTCGAAGACATCATGGAACTGATCGAGAAGCTCGACGCCGAGAAATCGGACCTTGGCCCCATCCAGGAAGGCATTCCCGTCTCAATTTCCGAAGGCCAAGTGATCCGTTCGCCCAGCATCGAGTTGACCATGGCCCAAACCACCGTCAGTGTGGCCGACGGCGAGACGGTCGTGCTCGGCGGACTGATTACCAAACGAACCTCGACCACCAAACGACGCGTTCCTTGGTTGGCCGATATTCCCTTGCTGGGGAACTTGTTCCGCTACGATAGCAATAGCGAGAAGCGGACCGAGTTGCTGATCATCCTCACGCCGCACATCGTGTTGAGCCCCGACGATGCCGAGAAGATCAAACAGGTCGAGGCCTCCCGAATGCACTGGTGCTTGGGCGACGTGCACGAGATCCACGGCCCGACCGGTCTTTGGGAAATGGACGGTTCCGGGCCCGGTATGTCGGCGCCGGAAGTGATTTATCCCGACCTGAACCCCCGCGGAATCATTCCACTCGACCAGCAAGTACCCACGCCGGCCGAGCCGCTTAATCAAACGGGACCCATACTTCCAAATAACCAACAGGCTCAAGGGCCCATAACGCCAATCGGTCCGGTTCCGCCGCCGTATCCGCCCATGTATGATCCGGCCGTCCGTCAAGCGCAGCGGAATCCCGCCCGCCCGCCGCCGATTCAACGCGGAGGTACCGTCCTTCGTTAAGCATTCCCCGAGACACTTGAACGATTACGAAACACTCGACTGCCATACGACATGCTGACGCCAACTTACCTCACGAACCGGACTCTTCGCACGCTAGGAATTGCGCTGCTGGGCCTTTGCTGCGGCTGTACGCAACTCGATCTAAGCGACAGCTTCTCGTGGACCAGTATGCAGTGGCCGGGCGCCGAATCGAAGCCACGCGTTCCCGACGACATGACCGACGTCTGGACCTACACCGTGTTGCGACAGCCGGGTAGACCGGGGGTGCGATGTTTGGGTGGGCGGGTGATGTTCTATGTCAAGGGCGAGAGCAAGCCGGTGAAAGTCGACGGGACCTTTACCGTCTACGCCTTCGACGCCACCGATAAAGATCCCAACATGGCCATGCCCGAGAAGAAATTCGTCTTCCTGCCCGACCAGTTGGACAAGCACTACAGCAAGTCCGACTTGGGCCATTCCTATAGCTTCTGGCTGCCGTGGAATGAAGTGGGACGGCCCCAGCGAGAGATCAGGTTGCTGGCCCGCTTCGAAACGGCGACCGGCGAGAAGACGATCATGGGCGAAGGCTCGCGACACGTTCTGCCGGGCATCCTGGCCCAGACCGACGCCCAACTGAGTCAATTTGCCGACCAGTACGTTCACAATCGCCGCATGGCCCGGGTGAGCATTCCCGTGCAGCGTGGCGTCGTCGAACAGGCAGGGCACCAAGCGCCGCTCGGTCCGCCGCGGAAGAAAGCCATGACCATCGCCACGATCAACCTCCCGCCAAGCATGGCCCGCCGATTCCTTAGCGGCGAAGGCGCCAATCAGACACCGACCACCCCAAGACCGCCGGGTGCAGCTCCAAGACCAACGGGTGCCATGGGCGGACAAGTGTTCTGACCGGATACATAGGTAACAGGTGTTCGCACACATAGGTAACAGGTTTCTTCATTGGATGTCAATCCTCCTCTGGGGGGCGTCCGCTGGAGCGAGCGTAGCGAGCGGAAGCGGACGCCCCCCAGGCCGCGACCGTCGAGGGGGTGTCCGGTCGTCGAAGGTCCACCTGGCCGATGCAGTGGTGGCGGAAGTAAACCTCCCATACGCCGTCTTCGCTACCCGGTCGCAGGCCCACTTGCTCTCCGACAAACGCCAGGCTGATCTTGAACGCCCGCCCTTGGAAGTTGGTAACACTTTAGCCATCTGAAGTAGGAGTCGGTAGCGGCGGTAGTTTTCCGGTGGCTAGATATTCGGCGAGGGCGGCGGTGACGGTGCGGATGGGGTCTTGGCCGCGTTGTTTGAGCGTG
>SDBV01012091.1_pt1 | contig 11094 bp, 8 predicted proteins | sample 2277081 | NCBI WGS metagenome assembly SDBV01 (sample SAMN10402039, study PRJNA504765) | marine sediment metagenome | isolation source: marine sediment core GS10_PC15, 223 cmbsf | place: Arctic Ocean: Southern Knipovich Ridge | collected 2010
GTTACAAGAAGTAACAAACATTCTCTTCTCGATGATGGAGGCCAGCGGGGTAAATAAAGAACGATTTAAGCTCTATGTCAATATTGGCCAAAGTTGCAGCACCAATATATTTTCTCTTAATGTCGACCGATCTATCACTGTTAATCTTCGCGATTTAAACCATAGATTACGACTATTAACTGAGAGAATAATTAATCTCGCCAATAATTCGGTTGATATCGCAACATGTTATGTCAGTTTTCATCATATAACTCATATTAGCATAATTATTAGAGATATTGCGAGGGTAATGATGCCCGGGGGCTTATTATTTATTAGGGAACACGATGTTTCGGGCCAGCAAAAGTCTGACATAATTGCGTACTTAGATCTTTTGCATATGCTCGAGGTTATTAGCCGCGGATCAAAAGTAACTAAAAATATAATAAGTAGATTTCGTCGTAGATATTTATCTCATGATGAATTAAGAGAAGTTCTAGCACAATTAGGATTTCAGCTTATAGGTTATCAGACACATCCTCCCGATATTGATCCCCAACGTATCTATCATGCTTTATATCAATATAATCCGGTAGGAAATCGGATGAAATTTACCCTAACGGCCGAATATGGTCTAACCAGATATCACTATACCGCCAATAAGGGTAATCTATTACAGTGGATGAATAAGCAGCAAAAAATGATAACTGATCAGCAGTGTAAAGAAAAATCATCGGTTCAATCAGCGATATTACCCAATGATGAGGCTAATCAGGGGTACTATCAGTGGGTAGAACAGGTAATAGATAATCAATTCAGTATAAATCATCGCACTCTTCAAAAAATATTGTGGTCGGCCCATACTGATACCGATTTTTTTCACTTGATTTACAACCAATACTGGTTACCCATGTTAACTGAAACCGAGGGAAATTCGGCAGTTCCGGAAGAAGAAGGTTTACTAAACCCTCTTCTTCTGGGTTTTCCTCGAATAACTATCGATCAAATGCGAACAGTAAAGGAGAAAGACCATGCGATCGAAGGTAGTAGCAAAAAGCATAGAACTCGACGCAGCATAAGCTCCCCTCTCTCTAGCAGAAATAAATTGAGTTCCGATGATGAAAAAGATCGTAAATCGCCGCCATTAATTGAATGTCAAAAGCGAACATCGGCTGAAAATATAATGCCAAGCAGATTTCGCAGGACGAGCGTATGGGATCATGAATTAAAGACCGACGATGTAACATGCAGTGTAAGTGAATCACCTCCTGGATTTTTCCCTCAACATCCACATCAGTCCAGTGATAGTCATATGATATGGGAAGAGAGAAAGAAATTAGATAAAAAGATGCCGGATAGAATGTCAAATAAAGGGGAGTTAGAACGGAGAAAACGAAGAGAAGAATCAAGACCTTTATTTGACAAGGATGAAGATGATAGTTGGCAAAAAATAATTGGTCGTTCAAGACGACGAGGCGCTGATTACAATAGGCAAGGTACTAGTAACAGATCATATCGCTCTCGTCACAGACGAATCGATAGAGGTCATGGCAGTTACCGGGGAGACAGACGTTCTGAAAGAACATCTGATTTTCTTAGAGTAAGAGGGAGAGATCGATATGGCAATGCTGGGGTCTACAACTTTCATAGAAGTCGTTACAAATAGATTTGGAGATATATTTAGTCGGGATCAATTAGTCATTATTTTCCCCTTCATAAGAGGGAGAAAGTTAAGTCATATCATTGGTCACGAAATATTTTAGTCAATCATGATCTGATTGGTCAAAATTGGAAGAAGACAGAAGATTAAAGCGGCCAATAAAATCCATAAGTCTTTTTAATCAGAATTGAATAGTAGGAAGTTAAATGAGAGACTAATTAGCTCAGGGGAATGGACGTTTTTAATTTCTCCTATCAGGCAGCTCCCTATGAATGGTGTGTTACAGTCGGGCTAGGAACTGACGCTGATCGATATGATGGATGTAATTATGTTAAGACTACTTATTGGCAAAAGGGTGTTGCCGGAAAATGTGAGTCATGGCGAATAGATGATGCTAAACTAGGCAAACATATGAGTTACGCTATGTATACAGCTTTTTATCGAGTAGCCCTCAATAATGGCGAGCCAATTCAGACGTATGATTTTGATGCGGGAGTCTTGGATATTGAAGTATGTGAAGAGGAAGTAAAGGAAATGATGGGCAAGATTACCGCTTGCAGAACTTGCGATTATATTTCGCTTTGGCGAGAGGTAAAGGCCTCATTAGCCGCGGCTATCGTGATTATTTCGAACTTTGACTGGATTTATTATCAGAAGGAAAGTTGCAAATTAACCGACAACTCCTCTAATGTGATAGAATACTTAATATATGCTCTGACCTTTATTAGTAAACAACGAGAGGACTGCTCAGCTTTCTCTCAGGATATACTTAATCGTATTCATCAATACCGATGTATATATCCTAGTAATTATGCGATAAAAATATGCATGGGGGTATGTCCCGTATCGCGTAAGATATCGACTAATAACTTGGAATCATTTGATGATTGTTTTAACCGTGTTCTCTCTGATGAAGGAGAATTATGGGTGCCTGTCCTTTGGACCATAATATTTATCGTAATCATCTTCTTCATTATCTGGCTCATAATTAAACTAGCCGAAAGCACTGCCTATACAGCCCGACCTGATTATGTGTTAAAAATGTAAAGTTAGCCAATATTTTAAATTGCATAATAATGCAATTTAAGTTTATAATTTCGTAATTCTTGGATAATTTAGATTTATTTTATTACCCCTTCCAGCCCACTGATCAGAGAAGTAAATAAAATAATAATTGATAAGTGAAGAATGGCCCGCTAATTTGGCATTATGATAATGATCGAGAATGGATTATCAAAAATGGCTCGGGTATTTGACCTTGGCCTAGTTGATTAAGCATATTGAGAGTAAATGATTATTTAATAATTAAATACAATTAGAAAAAGACTTTCTGCTTGTTTCAAAAGAGAGAACCGTAATCAAAAAAATAGAGAAAAAACAGGGATGGCTTTAACTCCTAATAATTCAAAGAGCACAGCGGGTAATCCTTCGTCTTCAGGAAGTAATTTAAATTTTGCTCGCATTACTCCTTCAATGTCCGTAACTAACCTAAGTCCAGGCGCTAGTTCAAGCCTTAATTATTTTAATACTACAAGTTTAAATGTTAGCCATAGTCCCCTTACTACACCTTTGACTACTTCTCGCAATCTAACACCGGTCAGGAGTCCGATGGACAGAGCACCGATTGCTAATATTGTACCTATCTATTCAAACCGCCCACTTTCTCCGAATAATCTGCCCCCCTTGAAAGGTCCAATTCCTTTAAATAATCCGCTCACTTCAAATAACCAGTTTTTCACAACTCAACCGTCCACGTTTGTTAATTTCAGAAGTAATTCAACCCCCTTACCCATTCGGGAGCTGTCCCTTCCAGCTAATCTGAGCGGTAACCAAAATAATTATGACGACGCGAATAGAAGAAAAGATAAGGGTAAAGGTAAGGCAAGAGACAAGGGGCCCATGTTTTATGATGGTAATAAGTGGACTTCGGAGGAGATGGGAGGTAATATTCCATCACCCGCGGGAAGACCCAGACCAACATCATCGGCCGACCCATCTTACACTAATAATAATCAAGTAGTTAGCATTGAGGGGCTCATATCACAAGTTCAGAAGAGGAAGACTAATACTTACACTCATATTAGGTTTTATCCGCGAATGAAATTTTATGTTGATGAGGAGAAGTACGTTACTTTTTGGAATGATTATTGCAGTCTGGTGGCTAATAAATATAGTAATGAAGATTTAACTATCGGTGAGGTAATTGATGTCAATAATGTACCCTTAGTTACCGATGTGGTTCTTCTATTTAGCTCAGTGCCAGATGATTGCTATCAATTTCTTGTCGGATTGATAGATGTTTATCAGACGGTTATAGATGCACATGTCCATGTTGGTGAAAACAAATCTGAATTGGCGGTCATAGTCTTGAAATCTGAAGCTGGTAGAACATCAAACGGTAATTGGACTATGCGATATCGCATTTATTTTCCCTATTGTCGAGTGAACGTTAAATTCATTGAGAAAATTATCAAACCAGCTATCGAGTCGGCCATTGATGATATTATTTATAATCTGTCGGTTCAGCCTCTTAATAGTTCAAGTAATATGGTCTTCTTACCTTTTGTCGATGGTTGTTTACCTCTCTATTACAGTAAGGCTCGCTCCAGCGAGCAGATACTTAAATTCCATACAACCTTTAACGAGGTATCTAAATTAGAGGTGGAGATTAATTTGGAGGAAATGTTTCCGCTCGAAATTCATGATTATGCTCGTGGTAAATTGATTGATGTTGACGATTTACTAAGTGAGGACGTTGAATATATTCATTGGTTACCATATATTCTTTCTGTCCATTACTGGACTCAGCCCACTCATGTTCATACTCAGCTTGGGACTTCGCTCTCCAGAGATGATGAAATTAGAGTTGAAGAAATTAGGGGCGAATTAGCTGAACCAGAAGTGAACGACACTGATCCCATATTCTTAGCCAATGAATTATTGCCGTTACTTAGTGTGGAGCGGTTCAAGAAAGAACATTATTGGCGAGCTGTGGGTAAGGCACTATTTAATATTACCGATGGAAGTAATGATGGATTAAAGTGGTGGATTAGGCAGAGTATGGTTGGTCGAAAATTCTCGGCCGACGTTTGTCAAGAAAAGTGGGCTAAATGGGCAGTAAGCGTTAGTAAACATTACTGCAGCGAAAAGACCATCGCCTTCTATGCTCACCAGGATAGTCCACAAAAATACAAAATATGGCATGAAAACTGGTGCAAATCGGCCATGATTAAAGCTACTAGTGGTGACCATGTCGATGTGGCTCGGGCTCTGCATAGATATGGCTGGTTGAAATATACCTGCACAACTAGTGGTAAAGGTATAAGTAGTCGGTGGAGATGGTTTAAATTCAAAAATCATCATTGGCTTCCCATGCCTAACGCTTCCACTTTACATGATGAAGTAAGTGACGGGTTCCTACGAGTATTTGAGATAGTCAGAACAAAGGAGTCGAGGAAATCACAACAGATGTCAAATAGTAATCCAAATAAACAAGCTATCGAATCTCTCATCACTAGCTTGGGTCGATTGGCCAAAAAGTTAAAGAATGGTCCATACATACAACAAATTATGACCCAAGTTGGCTACAAATTTTTCGACGAAAATTTCAATAAATATAAGGATACTAATCCTAATCTGATGGGTGTAGCCAATGGGGTAATTGAGACTACCAGTAGCCGGGCTTTCTTCCGCGACGGAAAACCGGAGGATTATCTAACTAAATTCAGCCCAGTTAAGTTCGACAGCAAGCTAAGTTGGAAATCAGATACAGTCCAGAAAGCCTTAATCTGGTTCAGACAATGCTTTATGGATGAGGAGCTAATCGAATGTTTCCTCCGACTTTGCGCCTCCTTCATTCGTTCTGGTAATAGTGATAAGGTTTTCGTTTTCTTTTCTGGAAAGTCAGGTGATAACTCGAAGAGTACCATTAAGAAGGCTATAGATTTGGTTTTTGGCCCGTTCTATTCGGTAAATATTGATGATTCAGTACTAACTGACAAATCTCGCTCTGGCGGCCCCTCGCCGGAAATCGCTCGAGCGGCAGGAGCCAAAATCATTTGGTTTATTGAGTTAGACGAAGATGAAGCGTTGAAAAATAATAAGATTAAGAAATACTCTGGGGGTGATACCTTTTTCGCTCGTATGTGCGGTGAAAATGGTGGTGATATTGAAGCTACTTTTACCCCCATTGCCATGATCAACAAAGTACCGGTTATTGATAAGAGTGAAAAGGCGGTTTATAGTCGAGTACGAATATTCCCTTATCTCTCACGGTGGGTTGATAATGCACCAAAGGATGTTAGAGAACAAGAGCGACTGAGATTATTCCCTAAGGATCCTTTATTTGAACGTAAGATTCCTATGTTGGCCCCAGCCATTCTCTGGATTTTTGTCCAGAAGTTTGCTGACTATTGCAAGAAGGGATTGAGCGTTCCTAAAATCGTACGAGATTATACTCAGAAATATTGGGATGAGAATGATCCTTACAATTGTTTCCGTCGTGATCGAATTGAGGTCGTGGTTATACCTGGCAGTGTGACTGATGAGAATCCTCGCGGAAAATTCGACAATAGAGAGAGTGTCTCTGCTATCAAAATATATCGTGCCTATGCGACTTGGTTCGAAGACAACTTACCTGGTCACAAAGTCCCTATTCGCAATACAGTAATTGATGAATTAACACGTCGTTGGGGACCGCTTCATGATGGACGATGGTACGGAATAAAATTACGTAGTATGCGGGCAATATTCAATTAGATAGTACTTCATCCATTATAATGGATGAAGATTCTTCGTCTCTCATTTCTGTTCATCTCCATTTATATCTGATTCCATTTATATCTGGTTCCATTTATATTTGGTCCCATTTATACCTGCTCCTATTTATATCTGTTCCTATTTATATCTGTTCCCATTTATATCTGTTCCTATTTATATTTGGTCCCGTTATAATGAATTAACCACTGGTGGCCGCTGGAGGCTGATATACTACTGTGCCCATACCTCTAGTCCAGCCGCGCATTCCGCCTTTGATATTTTCGCCAAATAGCGCGTAGAATAATAACCCTATGAGCCAAACGATAAGTGCCAGAATGATGAATCCCAGAACAATGCCCCAGGCAATGTTCCAGACTGGCGATCTTTGTGATCCTCCGTTAGATTCCCCTTTAAATCCCATGATGAATGGTGATAAATTAATGCTAGCCCCGATTTAAATAATCTAGGGTGATGACTTTATCTTAGTAAAAAAATCGCTGGAGAGAATCTGTTTAGTAAGATTCTAACAACCTTTTTTTCCGTAGCTTCTTTTTGAAGAGGAGAATTTTCGCCCGATCAATTATATTTGCTATAATTTTTATATAATTGGGAAAGCTCTTTCTAAGCGAAATATAAACTATGATGGGACTAAAAGTTTATGTTTAATATAGAAAGATTTGGGTCGAAAATATCAAGCCCTGACCGAAAGGCGAGAGAGAAATGATTTGAAGGGCCACATTCTATGAGTTATGTTAGTGAAATCCCCGCAATTACTACTAATTGCATTCGGTGAACGACCATTATAAATAACAACGATAGTAGACTATGCCCTCAATTTTAGATCGGGATGCTCCTCGACCTCTCGTTATACCGGCTAATGAGACTCCCTCCTGGGTTATTATTGTCATATCTATAGTTCTCATTCTACTTTTTTGGATATGGATTATCTGGATTATTCGTAGCAATCCAGTTAGCGGTCCAATTATCGTTCAATGTACTTCGGGACAATGCGCCACTGACATATTAACCGGAATTAAGGATTGTCCTACCGATCCAGTTGATATTAAGACTATTGATCCTGCCACTCAAGTCTGTAACTCACCTTTTACGTGTGAAAGTAGTCAAACCCCTTTTGCTCTCCTTTCTGATGGTTCGACTAATAATGACGGTCAGTGTCAAGCTGGAGTGCAGTGTCGCTGTTTAACTAGACCGCAATGCGCCTATTATATAACTTCCTATTTCAACACACAAAATGGTAATCCTTTCCAGGCCATTAATCCCCAACGAATAGTTTTTCAGCAGACTAGCGCCAATGTGGATGCAGATGGAAGATTTAATAGTCTTCCTCCTTATAATCTTGCTCTTCCTACTACCCAGTTTTGCACTATACCTAAGGTCTGGCTAAATAGAACTTGGCCTTCGGTACTAGATGGCAATGATCAACTTTCTAACTGTATTAGCGGGGTTATTGCTTTCGTTCCACCTGATCCAGACAGTTTTGAACCAGCCGATGAGCCAATTACGCCGTTATCCTGTGTTCAGGGGGTAGTCTGTGAGGATGGAATACCGGTCTGGAATAACAAGACCTATCAATTGGATTGTAAGGTATTTGACAGCTAGTTCAACCTTATATTAAGATATTAGACTTAATATCTAACCAAAAAATAAAGTTAATAAAAGCTAATCATTAGCAAATAAAAGCCACAGTCTAGACAAACAGTATGTCAGAAAAAGAGCGAAGTGATGTGTTTAATTTCAGCCAGTATTCGTCAGGTGTTATTAGAGCTGTTGATAGTAGCTCTCTCGCCACTTGTTATATTCGAGGCAAATTTTGTGGCCACTGTAAAGAAGAATATAAGCATGATCAAGTGCAATGCGGCAATTGTGCCAAAGTTTACACCTATGGTCAATTGTATCCGAGCTTCATCTGTTGCAATTGTAAGAGGGGAGGGAAGGTTGACGGAAAGGTTGACGGAAAGGGGGAGAAGAACGGTTGAGGGAAAAGATCATTAGTAGAAATTTGAATAGTCTCTTAATTTCCTCCGACCTTTTCTGCTAGGGTAATACTTCTCTAAGTCCTGGACTGAGTTGGCCCGGACTGAACCACTGAATAAATATAAGCCAAAGAAGAGGACAAATAGGACGGCTATTAACCACAGAAAGCGATGCTTGGGATTGATTATATAAAGCAGCAAGACAATCACGATCAGTATAATAAATAGAGTGATTAGGGGCAAGTTGACATAATAGGCGTATAATTCAACCCCTCTAAACCATCCCGGTTTCACTGCCCATTCATCCCAAGCGGAAGTTGATAGATCGGAGGCCGAGGCGCCCTGATAGAAAAAACAGGGATATATACCATAAGCCTTCCGGCATTGGGAGAAAATCCGATCAATGTGAATATTCATATAGTTAAAATGAATCATCTTAGCCATATAGCGGCGATGTAAGACATAGGCGTGGGTGCATATATTACCACCCTTCAAAATATGAGGTGTAATTTTTTCAAATCTGCCCCGTACTATTTCATAGTGAGTTCCCAGGTAAAATAATTCCCATTCCTGATCAGTCTTCATAAATTCAATGGCTTCATCTAAAAGTTGGGGGGTGAGATGACCTGACTCAACTATGTCATCCTCAAAAATCAAACAAGTTTCATCGCCTCGATTATAAGATTGACGGATGCAGTCAAAATGAGATTGAAAGCACCCGGCATCCCCACTGGTCGGGTGTTTATGAGTGCGATAGAAATCAACCTCTATTCCCAACTGATCGAATAACTCTTGGGCTTGATTATAGCGATCATCTCGACTATAGAGGTTTACGCAACGGATGCTATCAAAGAAGCGCCAATTAAATTTATCCCGGGCCATTTTAATCGAGGAAATACTTTTCCTCCATTATTATCTCTGCTTTAAGCTTAGACTATCTCCAACTTAAACTATTTCTAACTTAAACTTAATATAATAATAGTTAATATTATGACTACAACTAGAACGGCTATACGGTGAGGTGGATTGGCCAGATACAATATTAATAAAACGATAAATAAGACTATTAGTAGGGTAAAGACTGGAATATTAATATAATAGGCGTACATTTCGACGCATTGAAACCAGAATTTCTTAAAGGGTGTTTCATTGGCTCCATTATTACCAATATCTGAACCATAGTTACCCTGATAGAAAAAAGAGGGATAAATACTATAAGCCTCGGTGTTATGAGTGAACATAGCGTCCAGATTTGTTCCAAAGAAGGGGATATTAACCAGCTTTTCCATAAAACGCCGGTTTATAACGTAAGCATGAGCACAAAGATTACCGCCCTTTAAAATATGGGGGGTTATTTTCTCAAATTTATGCCGTAGTAACTCATAATAGGAGCCTAAATAAAATAAGTCCCAGTCTTGATTATTCTCCATGAAATCAATGGCCTCGTTTAGTAGTTGAGGAGTAAGATAGCCAGATTCAATTATATCATCCTCAAAAATCAAACAGGTTTCGTCACCTTTATTATAAGATTGGCGAATGCAGTTCATATGGGACTGATAACAACCCTCTACTCCACCATTAGGATGTTTATGAGTGCGATAGAAATCTACTTCAATCCCCAATCCCTCAAATAACTTTTTGGTTCGATGATAGCGATCTTCCCGACTATATAGATTGATACAGCGAATGCTATCAAAGAATTGCCAATTAAGTTCAGTCCTTGCCATTAATTTATCCTTTTGACCCTTAATAAAGAGTCTGATTCAATATAGAAGAATCAGTCTATTTAAAATAGAGGGAAAAGGTTTTATATCTGGTCTTTATCATTCATCTTTATATCTCCTAAAAGAGATCGGTTAGGATTATAGCTCGGCCCGACCTCCCGATCGAAGAAAATCTAACTTTACTTCTAGCCCCAGCCTGGAAGAAGTTAAATGGCTACCTTTGACTACCGAATAGTAGCCATTATCGTTTTGATCGCTGCTATTATCTTTCTCGTTTTAGCTATTTGGTGGGAAGTTCAAGATTATGGACGGCTAAATAGTCGGCCCCCTATTGATGAGATATGTGGCGATAGCGAGAAAGAGAAAGAGAAGAGATTCTATGCCTGCTATAATTATGAGAATGCTATTGACTGGCGCAGTATATATCTCGCTTCATTTATGGCTACCGTAGTACTGTCAGTTATTCTGGAATTGATTGGTTACCATTGGTTGGCCGATGGCAAATATTATGTTCCACTCATCATTATAACCATAGTTTTCATTGCCTTTCATACAATCTGGACCTTCAAGCGTTTTCACCTTCACCGAGTAATGTGCTCAAAAGTCGATGATCGAATCCATATAATGTAGGCCCCTTTTCGGGCCAATCAAAGCCTGCCAACTAATAATCAGATAAAATATTTAATTCTGATAAAATAGTTGAGTCAATAAAACAGTGACTGAGATAAAATAATTAAGTCAACTAAAATTACTCATTTCGCTTTACTTGATCTGAGGACAGTCCATCGATTTAATTATGAGTTCATATCGCCGAAGGAGAGTTAATACCACTAATGATTTGGCAGCATTGCGGCTTCAACGTCAGCGTCGCCAAAGAGATGTAGTGAGTGATTTAGAAACATCAGTGAGAAGAAGACGAATTGGTAACACGGCAGCTAATTTGGTCCGAGCGCGAAGAGTCAGATTGGCTAACACTGAT
>SDBV01012093.1_pt1 | contig 11093 bp, 7 predicted proteins | sample 2277081 | NCBI WGS metagenome assembly SDBV01 (sample SAMN10402039, study PRJNA504765) | marine sediment metagenome | isolation source: marine sediment core GS10_PC15, 223 cmbsf | place: Arctic Ocean: Southern Knipovich Ridge | collected 2010
GTGTATAAGTAAGGGCCATGCTGCCAGAAGCCATGTAGCGATAGAATAGAAAGGCCAACGCGAAGTCCGGTGGTATCCCGGGGAACGAAGTAAAGCATATCCTTTCTTCCAAGCTGACTTAAAGGGGAAGATTCAGCAGTTAACAACGGCACAAGCCAATAGATGTTTAATAGCAGAAAAAAAGCCGATAACAATCCTACCCTTTTGGTCACAGCCAGCAAGTATCGGCTATCTCGCCTTTTTTGAATCATCTTTGCCAACAAAATGACCAGGAAGGTGACAAAAGTGAGAAACAGCATATGCAATTGCAGGGTAGTAATGACAGTGGTTAGGATTGTGGTCAATATCAGGCTTTTCTTATCTCCCTTCTCCAGTAAAGTAATGAAATAATAGATAGCGAAGGGAATAAGGGCATAGCTCAATATCAAAAGTGATTGACCGGCCAAAAGATGAGCATAGATAAAGGGGTTAATCATATAAAGTATGCCAGCAAAATACTTTCCCACTTTGCCTTGGGCTGGACAGAGTTTATATGCACCTAACCCAGCGAACAGAAAAGCAAAAAACCAGACCGCTTTTTGCACCACCCAGTGGGGGAGGACAATATCAACCACACCGGCTATGAGATGATAAGGAAGTCGTTCACCAATACCCTGACCAAAGAGGTGATTACCAAAACCAAGAGGCATACTTGAGACATCGAGCATTAGCATGTAGCCCGGCTTAAAAAGGGGAGCCATTATCAGGATGGAGAGAACGCCGAAAAAAGCGAGAGGAAGGTAGTTTTTATTAAGAAGACGGTGTTGAAAGCTGCTCATAAGACATAGTTTACCATACCTTTATTTGCTCCTAATAAGACCTGTGAGCATACCAACTATCCCGATAGCCAGAAAATAGAAAGCAGAGATAGCGATCTGGTTGGCGCTTGTCTCTCCCATCCAGGCAAACGCAGCTGCACTTAAAAGCAGCAGAAACACCCCCATCCCTATCAAAAGCCTGAAGTCGTATCTTCTCAGGATATAAATTGCAAGGGTGATTATGAAAGCAGAAAGCACGCCTATTTCTGATGGTATATATATGGTTGCGGCAACTGATGCAATAACTAAAAAGAAGGGCGAAATTCGGTCTACTATTGTTCTTTTGGCTTTGTTTGCAGTATTCATCGTGTTCCTCTACTCAGCTCGGGTACTTACATTCCTGACTTCCCTATTTAATACCCTAACCAAACTGACCACCATAGCCTTAAATCTACTTTCATTACTGAATATTCCGGAGAGCAGAACATCAGCGTCAGTGTGATGTAGAACCTTGGTGACGGTAAGAATGGTAAAAAATACCCCTAATCAGCAGATTAGGCTTACTACGGTAAGAATTCGACTGGACAAAGGGAAGAAATATAGTATGAACAGAAGCGTAATAGAGGCAAGAGCTACTTTGCCTAGATCTCTTATCTTAAAGCTAAACCCATAATGTCTTGAGTGGGCATATTGCAATAGTATAAAGCTGAAAAAGGAAGCTGACGTTGTTGACACAGCCGCTCCAGTCAAACCATACCTTGGTACTAGAAGATATAAGCCAGCTACCTGTATAGCAATTGCCCCAAGCATGATAATCGCCGGCACGTTTGGCCTTCCTACCCCCTGAAAAACTGAGGAATAAATATAGCTTATGACCAACAAGAACATACCGACAGAAAGGATGCGCAAAGCCTGTGCTCCGGCTATGTAGGATTGGGGGAAGATTGAGGTTATAAGAGAGCCTGGTATCGCGAATGTGACTAAACTTATTGGCAGAATAAAGATAAGTGCGTATTTTACTGTTTTTGCTGAGTAATTCTTTACCCCTTCTTTATTACTGGCATAGTGAGAAATAAATGGTAGGAATGCTCCCATAATGGCTATGATGAGGAATACCGGCATCCTCGAGATGGCTAGTGAGGCTCGATAGTATCCTGCCATAACATCTGATACGCCAGGCATAAAGAATTTCACTCCAAGTACATCTACATTGATTAAAAATTGAGTGCCCATAACTCCCAAAAACATGGGCAAAGCAAAGGTATAAACCTCCTTATTTATCCAGGAGCCACCTTTCCATAACTTCTGGTCCCGAGTGTAATAGGCATAGAGAATCAGGGAAATTAAGGCAGCTATTACATAGCCTATCATCGCACCTAAGACGCTAAATCCGAGTAACACCAAGATAATGCTGGTAATGAGTAGGATTACAGGAGATATACACCGGACAATTCCCAACTGTTTGAAGTGGAATAAACCCTGAAGCGAGCTTTGATAAATAAAGGTAACCGATGTCATTAGAGTGTATATTATCACCACAATTATAAGTGGCTGATACTCGTTCCCCAGTGGCAGTAACGTCAATTTATAACTGAGATACAGGAGCAAACAAAGAAGGAAGGCAAGTCCTATGTTGGCAATCATTGAGCTCTTAAAAATAGTTGAGTTGTCTTCACGGCTAAGCTCAGCCATAAACTTGGTTACCACCCAGGGGAAGGCACTGATGACAAATAACCCTACAATTGCCATTACCGCTTGGGTTACGCCAAGCATCCCATATCCCGCCGGGGTTAATAACCATCCCATTGATACAGCGAAGGCAAAGTTCAACACAGCACTAACAGTGAAAGAGCTTATTATGATAGCGCTGCCTCGCGAGAGGGTGGTCGTTGTGTTCATTTATTTATTCTATTCTTTCTCTTAGCGCGTCTTTCAGCGAACACCCAACCCAAGACCATAAAGACGAGGGTTGATAGTGAAATAATCGCACCGTATCTCAGGTATCGCTGAGGCTTGAACTCAAGGGAGAAATCGTACTCGCCTGTCTTTGTAATATGGAAGCTGTTCAACCCCAAATAGTTTTCAGTGGACTGGATACTCTCGCCATCCACCTCGGCATACCATAAGGGGTGGTATATCTCGGTCAAGACTGCCCAGAACGGGCTATCAGCCTTAACATGAACCCGGTATCTTGTTGGCGCCAATTTTTCATAAGTGAGGGCGACGTTGCCATCGGCTTTGAACAGATTATTCACCCTGGACAGACTCTCCGTGGGATAAAGGAGGAGCTTGTCAACCTTTACCTCCCCTTCGCTGCTCAGCTCTATGGTCTGGAGTCCATCATCAAGTTTCAATGGTCCCGCTGTAAGCCAGCCGAACTCAGTGCCGAACTTGATGGTGTCACCAAATGTAATAGACTCGCCGCCTATCTTCACCCGGAGCTTCGCATCCTCAGAGGCATCGCCTACCGTTTCTTGTTCTGTTTTGTTCAGTGTCAAGTGGCCGAAATACCAGGTGCCATTGACCGGATTCGGTGAGGTCCCAATTGTCATGCGCTCCACTTCAGACCAATCTAGCCCCATATCCAGAGCAAAAGTGAGCGGCTTCCAGCCGGTTAAATCATCTTTCCATGAGAACTTCTGTATTAACTCATAGTTAAGGGATCCAAGTACCAATTCGAAATCATATCCGCTGTTTCCGCCGTAAAAAATAAGGGAGATGGCATCATAACTTGACCAGTCCTGAAGCTCATCGAATTTATGGTAGAATAGACCGGCATACTTTCGCTTTTCGCTCGTTTCAACTTCCAAACTCACTGTACCGGACTCATTGAGGTCAGTATTATTCGTAAGACGAACATGGTCGGGGTCAGTGGCCGTCCAGAACTGTAGCTCCTCATCAGCGGCAATGACAGCTGATGGCATGTACTTCAGTACCTGGTGGCGCGTATCCACGCCCAGACCCAAAACGCTAACCATATAGTTTCCCGGCTTCACTGGTCTAAACTCAGTAGGAATAGGGGGCAGGTCACTTGTGATATCAAAACCTTTGGACACTCCCTCCACTACGGTCCGAAAGTGATCAAAGTACCAGGTGCCAGTAGCTGCACGACCAGCCCCGACTTTCAAATACCTGACCTTTGACCAGTCTATTTTGAGCATGTCAATCGGGAAGGAAAGCTGGCGCCATCCGATCCAATCATCGACCCACTCAAACGATGTAGAGTCCTCATCAACATCAGTTTGCACCGCCATTCCAAAAGTGTTGAGGGTGTTATTCCCGTAGAAATAGAAAGAGATAAACTCCTGACCCGACCAGTCCTGAACGGTGGGGAAGCGGTAAGAGAATACCGTCCAATATTGCCTTTCTCCGCTCACTTCAACTTTCAGGCTATTATCCCCATGTTTTATCAGGTTATTATCGTCAGAAATAGTTACCTGTTCGGGCTCAATAATCTTCCAAAATACTGACTGGTTTTCGTCCGTGATTGGACTACCCTCCCATGAACCTTGCAGGTTCCTCGATTCGGGAAAGGAATATCCGTCGAAAAGATAAGCCACACTATCGGTAACGTATTCCGAAACGGATTCCATCGCACCTTTATTGAGCAGCACAATTTCATCAATATCATTATAACCCGTCCCGTCGTTACTTAGATTCAGGACATGATCTCCCTTTTCTAGGTAAAGAGTGACCTTCACCGTCTTGAATCCGAAGTATGATGGTGTTAGAGGTATTATGGGAAACTGCGGTATTTCCTTGCTATCAACCAAGGCAGTAAGTTGCCCCCTGTCTGGGGCAAAAGCAATCCGGAACCACATCTCATAGTCACCCGACTGATTTACCTTGAAAGGTACGTCTAGTATGTTTCGTCCATTGGTCCTGAGGTGTGAATTGTTAAAAACAAATTCACCACGAGCGTACCACCATGTGGATCGAATCCAGTAGCTGTTCTCTTCCTGCTTGACCATCCGCCACCATGGTATCTTGGCATATCGGTCGATATCGAGCTTCTGGGCAAAGGGGAGTCGGTCCTCGTTCAGCATAATAAATTCATCGGCATCTGCATTGAATAAGACGAGAGGAGACTCACTCCGGGTAGACCTGGCAGGCAAAAGATTTACATTGTCGAAGTTAACACCGAGGATAGACTGTAAGACAGAAAGGGCCTCAGGTCCGCCAGCTAACCGCGCTGAGGAAGCAGTAGCGTAAACGTGCGGCAGGGCACTCTTATTCTCAAACAGTGCCAAGGTTTCACCTTCATAGATAGGTATAATGTTGTCCTGCATTTGAAAGAAATCGACATAAGGACCTGGCTTTGCTTTGTCCACCATGATGTACTTTATGTTCAACGCGCCAAGAATCTGGTTAACATTCGTCATTGTACCGCGCTGTACCTGATAGTCTATGAAGCCGCCGAAGTTGATATTCTCAAGACCTTGCCACTGCTCCGGAAAGCGCAGAACGGGTTGTCCGCTTAACGGATAGAGCCAACCCATTGGATTGGATGTTTGATAATAGTTCAAGGAATCGTATGTAGGGTGCTGAATATTTTCATTCAGTTTAAGAGTATTTTGCAAAAGCAGGAATGTATTATAAATATCCTCATGGCGAGAGCCAATTAGGTCATATGCTGCACGGGCTTCCCGATATTCAGGATACTGCTCCGGGTTAAAACCCTGCTGACTATAGGGATTAAATAGGGGTTTGGTACTCAGAAAGATTACTCCCAGCACAACAATGGTAAGGGTGACATTAAGAACCCACCGCAACTTAGCAAACTTGATTCTAGGAGACGTTTGGAGCCAGTCAGTTAAATGCTTCAATATTACTCCCAACAGAAACAGGTAGGCGAGAGAGGTGAGCATCAGCCACCGGTGGGCTTGGCGAAAGGTGTCCATTAAGGGGAAGTTTTCCCACAGCCAGTTAAAGAGGGGAGCAAAGGGCGGTAGAGGACCCTTAGCCAGAAAAATGCCTACAAGGGCTACCATCGCAAAAAATAAGGTGTACACATCTCGGCGAAACAGTAAAGCCGAGAAAGCCAAGGTGGCAAGTACCGTCCCTAAGACGAAATAGTTACTGGCAACCGAAATCGTGTAAAGATTGGTGACCAGGGCAAACTTCGTGAATAACGGGGTGGAAAGATAACTGACCTCCTCCGGACCAAAAGTCATACTGGTGAAGTATGCCCTGGCACCAGCTAGGTACGGCAGGATTTGATAGGAGACAAGCCCCAACACCATTACTACCGCTAGAAGTGAGACCTTCGATGTTCGTGCGAATCTGGAAAGGAAGCTTGCTTCCCGCGCCAGCGTCAGCCGGGCCAAAGCAAATAGGAATAGCAGTAACATTGCGAAATAGGTAAACTGCTGATGGACCGAGGGCACGAAGATGAAGATAAAAAGGGCAAAATAGACGATATCCCGGTATCGCCCTTTCACCAAAGCCCGGTCGAAAAGCAGAAACAAGATGGGCAGCATGACATAACCTGAGAAGATGAGCATGGTGTCGGCGATATTTTCGATAATCCAGTTGATGGCGTAGAACGTGCCCGCGGCAGTACTGGCGTAGATGTTCAGGGTGTAGTGGTAGACAAAAAAGTAGCCAACCAGCGCGCTGAGCAGCAACATCCCATAGAGATATATGCTTGGTGTGGGGATACCGAGTTTCGTCAGGATGAAGTAGAGAGGGCTGAACAGCGTCTCTAACCCGAAGCGGGGTCCAAACAAGACACTGGTCGAGTTCCAGGTCTGGAACCACTGGTTGTATACCCCGCCCTCTTCCAGGTTAAGAAAGAACCATGCGAAGTCATAGTCGGCTATGATACCTGGTTCAAGGACCAAGCCGCGATAAAAATAGGCGACTATGCCCAGCATCACCAGGAGGCTAACGACTATTCCTTTACGTCTAGTTATTAGCTTTGTAGGTACCTTCAAACTGTTTCTCCAACTCCTATCCTACTAGCTACACCTAATCTTATTCGCAGAATAAGAAAACGGTTGTCCTCATCTTAAATAGGAATTAAGCCCCCTCGTTTATAGCATCCAATGTACTTAAACAATCTATCAAAGTTTATAGAACATAGATTTGCCTATCCTCAATATGAAGTCTTTTAATTTTTGTCTAATAAGCAGTCCAATAAAATATAAACTACGGAAGTCTTTGTTCTGTATTTCTTTTGCCCTCTTATTGGCAATGATCAAATATAATTCATAATCCGATAGGTCTACCTCTTTAAATCTATTTGGCTTTCTCACCTCGATAAAAGCCCCCGGTGCTGTAGAATCCTTTTCCAAAGCTAAAATTTCACAATCAGAAAAAATATTCTTCATATCTTCTAACTCGTATCTCCAAAAATCATAAGGATTTGGGTGATAGTGGAAACCATAGGATCTTGTAGTGATTAATATTGTGCCGCTTGGCTTACAAATATTTTTCATATTTGAAATAACTTTTCTCCAATCCCTTACGTGCTCGAGCAATTCGGTTGATATTACAACCTCAAAACTTTCTTTCCCAAAGCTTTCCACGATATTCTCAGCACCACAGATTACGTCAACACCAGGGCCTTTTTCTATATCTATCCCAACATACTCGCTGGGTTCTAGAGATTCGACAAAGGGTCTGATGCTACCATTCCAATCGTAAGAACCAACTTCAATTACTTTCTTTCCCCGAACCTCTTCTTTAGTTAAATTTTTGGCTCCAAATAGAATACAACTTAGATTACACATAATAAATCATCTCTTCTCTCCATAAAGTCTAAATTCAAAAGGATTTAGGCGATGCCCATATCTTTTGATGGAGCATACCCTTATACCATTTTGCTGCAAAAGGCGAATGATCTCACCCTTAGTATGGTGCTGCCACGGTATCTTAAAAAATCTATAGTAGAGCCAATTAGTAAACCTCGTTCTCCCCCAGGCAAAGCCAAATATAGAGGCAAGAGATTCATTTAGAATAGCGGCTAAAAATCTTAAAGATTTCTCTTTCATTGTTGGGTTAATAAGCGTCCAGTTAAAAAATATGCTGAAGTAACTAAAAGACGGTACAAAATCAACAAATAGCTGTCCGCCTTTCTTTAATAGACGCGACCATTCCTCAAAACACTCTCTAGGATTAGGCAGATGCGTTATAACAGCTACGGACACTATTGCATCGATATAAGAATCTTCAAGTGGAATATCATCAGCATTACCTTGCAAAAAACTGATTCTATCTTCCACGCCGGCCGAACGGGCGTTCTCTTTTGCAATGCTAAGCATTTCAGTGGACATGTCTAGTGCAATAACAGAAGCACCGTTTTGAGCTAGATATATGGCAAAGTAACCATGACCAGTTCCGATGTCCAAGACGGTCTTCCCCTTTAGTGGCGCCAATAACTGGGAGATGTCTTGTCTCTTTAATGATTTAAACTCTGCAAAACGACCGATAACTGGAAATGGATAACATGGACTTATAATTGTGCCATCTTTCTTCCATTCTTCTTTCTGAATCATTGCTACCTCCCTCGCTCTTCAAGTACCTTTTCGAATACTTTTTCAGTCGCGTCAATGACCTTCTTCCAAGTAAACCTATCGCTTACCATCTGGTAACCTGCTTGCCCCATAGACTCAGCCAGTTCTGGATGGGAAAGGAGTCTCATAATTGCCTCAGTAACTTCCGCAGGGTTTTCCTTTTTCACAAGAATACCCGTTTCCGAACATACCAAGTCCCTAAATGCAGCCGCGTTCGATACTATAACCGGTTTGCGATGCAGCCAAGCTTCAATAAGAGTCTTTGGTAGTACTTCATAATCCGAAAGCAGTAGAAGAAGTCTTGAACATTTAAAGGCGCAAGCTACCTCCTGGCGGGTCAGGTTATCGGTGAAAATCACCCGTTCAGTTACGTCCATATCGGTGCACAGTTTCTCAAGATAACTCCGGTAACCGTGATCTCCCCCTGCTATGAGTAATTGGGTATCAGGGTACTTCTCTAGTATGAGGGGCAGGGCTTTGATGACGTGCTGTATGCCTTTACGCCGCTCCAGCCGTTGCAGGCAAAGCAAGACACTACCAGACAACTGGTACCTTTCCCGGAACTGCTTAACGTCCTTATCGTCGCATTCCTGCTCCTCAGAGTGTATGCCAATCCATCTGACTGAGACCTCTTTAACCCCCAAATTCTTGTAGTAATCAGCTTCCGATGGAATCAGCGCCATGACATAATCAGCTCTTCTTAGCAGCTTGATGCCGAGCCACTTATCGTAGAGGTTTTTCACAATGAATGGTATTACCCCATGGTAGATTCGTTGTCTTTCGGGATGATACACTGGCAGCATAACCAGCGGTATTTGCTTTCTAGAAGCGTAAAACCCAATGTAATTGGTAAGAAAGTAGGGTAGAAAAGACATTACGAAAAAGACATCCACATCTATTGATGAGAGACTGGTAATAAGTGATGGTGTGAAAATCAGTTTGGAAAACGGATAAGGGAATATCGCGTTAAATCTTCTCACTTTTATGCCATCAATTAACTCCTCATCAGGCAGCTTAGCCTGTTTGAATTTCACTAGGTTCGAGGTAATCACGGTAACATCGTGACCTTTCCTGATCAGACCTTGGGCAGTATCGTATATATCATTTTCAATTCCACCGATGTTGGGGTAGAAATGAGGAGTCACTAGTACTATTTTCATTATTCTGATTTAACCAATCCCCCCATATTTGCAAGAAAACACCCTTTGTTCTTTGAAGTGGTTCCTAATGAAATACTTTTCTGAAAATGAGAAAAAGCATCATTCAAATCAACATTGTGAGATAATAGTAGCCCTCCGGCCTTTAAGTTTACCCACGCAGTTTCGTATTCCCAAAGCATATTTTGATATGTATGCTCGCTATCATGTAGAAACATGTTTATTTCTCCTACCTTTTGCAATAGGGATGGCAGCTTTTCGGAGGTTCTACCCAGTATCAATTCCCATCTGTCTCTCAAATAGTCTGGAATTATCCAACCACTCTGCCTTCCCTTTGGTATCATTCCATCTTGACCATTTGCTGCGGCAAATTGGTCCTTCGGGTATTCCCTGCCTTCTTCATAGGGTAAATCGATGGAATATAGTCTGCCATGTTTATTCTCCCCTAAGGCACAGAGGATGTATGCAGACGAGATTCCGTTGGCCACGCCGGTTTCTATGATAGTATCAGGACGTAGCTTTCTAACTATGATATATAGGGCTGTGCCTAGTGTTGTACCAATATCCCCCGAGGCAATCGATTTATCAGCGAAATAATTGAAGCTTTCTTCTAGATGCTTACGGAATCCCTTGTTAGATATGATTTCAGCGGTATATATTCTAGTCTCTCTAACATCTATGCTGGTCAGGTCTCTAACGAATTTTTCAAGCTCCATCATACCTTTGAGAACTTTTAGTGATGATATCGGATTTGACGTTAATTGTTTTAATGCATATCTCGGGTGTGAATAATAGTTCTTAAGCAATGTTTTCATAGTTTTGAAATCCACAAGGACCTCCTAGATAATGAATATTTTCCAACTAGCAAAGTTGTATAACCAAGGCTTAAACTTGCTAGATTCCCATCACTGTGCAGGCTATTGGATAAGACACCATAATCGACTCTTTCAAATTGTTCCATAGTATAACATTATCGTCAGAGTAATCAACAGAGGCATACGCTTTTAAAACTTCGTAACCACGCAACAAGCATTCTCTATCAACCTGTCCAGCCTCGTTAACAGCGAGTAACAGCCACATTAATGCCAACCATACCCTCTTTTCGATGGATGCCCCTGTGGTCAGACTTCTCCAGAATAACTTCTTCTTGGCGAGTAATGCTAACGTGAAATATTGCAGGTTCTTGAGTCTTGTTCTATCTCCTGACATGCAATACTCTTGGATTAGTCCTTTCAGATCGTCCACCTCTCTTTTTTGTTGAGCACTTATTAGAATTCCGAAAGTGGCTGTAGCATAACTTTTCGTTCGAAACCAGAAGTTAACAGGGTCTGGAATTAGTTCTAATTCGTCTTTTCTAATACTGTGGGCAAGTCCCATATCCATCATAAACCCATTTTTCTCTATTCCTTGAAAACTGAATTGGCATAATTTAGTAATCATGCGCTCTGGATCTGCCTCGTAAACCCGATTTAGCAGAAGGTGAATCTCTCCGCATTTGAGCAGAGCCTTTGCGGTACCTTGGATAAAAGCTCTGGTATGTTGATTATTGTTTTGAGTAAATGTAAAGACCAAGTCAAAATCTTGGTCAAGTCTCTTAATTGCAGAAAAAAGATAAGAGAAGC
>SDBV01012094.1_pt1 | contig 11093 bp, 14 predicted proteins | sample 2277081 | NCBI WGS metagenome assembly SDBV01 (sample SAMN10402039, study PRJNA504765) | marine sediment metagenome | isolation source: marine sediment core GS10_PC15, 223 cmbsf | place: Arctic Ocean: Southern Knipovich Ridge | collected 2010
TGGAGCGGACGATGGGATTTGAACCCACGACCTTCTGCTTGGCAAGCAGCAGTACCCTCCCTGAAATATTATCATGGCGATTTATGTATGATTACTTCGTCTTCTGTTGATAATCGAACTGCAAAACAATGAATCCGATCTCTATATTCTCCTCGATAATAACTATAAAAATTTCTCTCAGAACCTATATTCAGAAAAACACCAAGTGGATAATCTAAATTCTGAAATAATAAATCAATTTTTTTAAAATCATCTAAAGCAGCTTTTTTTGATGAGTTCTTTTTTAGCTGGATGACCACGTAATTATCTTCTTTCCTTGAGGAGTGAATGCCTTCTGAGTATGGGACATGAATAATTATGTCCGGCCTTTTTCTGATACCATGGCGCTTCAATCTTTTTTGGTATTCTTGCTCAACGACTGCCCTATTTGAAAAAACCAACTCCATTATTAATCTTTTATTCAGCTCAGATACAAGTTGCCCTTGATAACCTAGCTCAGATGAGTAGAAGCGTTTTTCTGTTATTACTTCCAATGATTCCTTGAAAACTCGCAGAAATCTATCTTTATCCATACAACATTCTTGGGTGATTAGATTAGAGGCCTTATTATTCTTAAAACACCTTTTACCCTTCGGCGCAAATTCTTTATTTCTAAGACTGGGAATTTAATATGAGGCATCGAAAAACCTGACGGAGCTTCAGGGATAGGATAAAGCAATTTATTTCTTAAACCGATTACAAGAATAGCGACTCTCCCAACACCATGTTGGGCCCCAATTATTCCCGATAAGGATACGAACATATTAATTTTGCTTACATGTCCGCGAGGCACAACTCTAGCATTCTTTCTTATCCATGCAGCTCCCATGGATTCAAAGGCATGATATAAAGAAAATCCTGCTGCTTCATGAACATCATCAATCAATAAATCCGAAGCATTTAGATATCTATCTGATATTATTTTGTACTGTGTTGGATTGGGCATTTCATCCTCCTCTCTCAAGTCTAATAGAAACGGCTTCAGTTCTAAGCCAAAGCTTATCCTTTTTCATAATGAAATATTCATGAAGCTTCGAAGGATATATATGCAAATCTGGCATTATCCCGAACTCATAATAAGGCAGCTCAAGTCTTTTGCTTAAGACAACCAATTGGCTATAAATGCTTCCCTTTGTAATAAAGACAATGAACGGAATTTTATAATATTTCTGTTCTCTCTTAATAAAAGGGCCAACTGCAAATATTGATTCCCACGAGTCTAGCCAATTTGCAGATAGTTTCTTATTTGACAAGTTGAGATATTCAAAATATCGAGAATCATAACCTTCTATATATGATAATTTTTGAAAATCCAACAAAGATGTAGGATGTTTTATTTTCTTTAAATCTACACCTCTTATCCTATCGTACCAAGGGCGTACCAATTGAGTTGTGCTCATGTCTACTCCTAATATAATATATGAATCTATACAAAATCTAAGAAAACGAATTCTTCTTATCTAAAAAACTTCTTTCCCTTTTGAGAATAAGAAGTTGACTCAGTCGTTTAGTTCTATGAGGCGTTCTTTCAGCTTGCCGTCTTTTTCAATCCATGGAAGCCAGGGCTTTAGGGTCTTTGGCTTGCACTCGACTCATTCTTCTTCTTAGTTAAGTATGCCAGTATCGCTACAAGCACAGGTGCTAGCTGACCCAGTACTTTCACCCAATCCTGCGCTTCTCCCTTGAGCCTCCAATACGTATCCACACCCGAAGCGTTCTTCCCGGCAGGTTCCAATTCAGAACTTGGAATGGTTTCCGGTATGGGCCGCTTCAGCCAAGTCTCCCTGACTTTCCGGTCATCACCAATAACCTCTCCTTGGTACTCCATCTCATCGCCTGTAAATTCATTCATGGCAGAAAATCGAACCTTTTGTCCTTGTCTCAATTTCTTCATTTTTCTCTCTTTGTTTTATATATTATCACTGACGTGTATCCTTCATTTATCATCTCGAGCAGCTACGTGCTACATAACCTATCAAACCAAAGATGAGTAGAGTGGAGAAAATCCAAATGAGTATGGGAATCATGTCGTAGCAAAACCTTATCGCTTTACCAAGTCCTTTCAATATTTTCTTCAATATTCCCTTCATTTTATACATCCTATTCTTTCTATTTCAGCCTTGTATTCCTCTCCATAAATTCCTTGTTACACTCTACCTTAAACGCCTTCACTGCCTTCTTCATCTGTTTTCCCGACATCTCAATTATCCCTGGTGTCTTCTCAACATTCGCCATCCTCCAGTGGGAATAAATCAAGATAGCTGACTGTTCTAGCTTGGCTTTATCTTTCATAAATTCATTCACAAGCCAGTCAGGAAATATCTGTAACTTCAAATTTAATATCTCATCAGAATGCGTCCAGAGCAGTTTATAAAGACACTCCAGGACTTTGTCTCTCTCTCCGTCCTTGTCATAAATCTCCTTCCTCTTATTCCCTATCAGTACCGTTATTTCATTCTAGCTCTTGGTATAAATGAAGCTTTAGTGGAACCCACTGATTTACCTTTTTTTGCCCTTATATCTATTATTACTTCGTAGCCAATCGTAGCCCTGGATATTCTGAATGATAATGTTGCCTCACCATAATCATCAGTACATCCGATTTTCTTGGTATCTTTAGCCTTGTAGTGTGCAGTTGCTTCTATTCTAGCAAAAGAGACTGGGCTATTATTTTTATCCATTACTTTTACAATTAGGTGAACCGTTGAATACTGAGGAGGATTTGGCTTATCGACGGATGCGGTGATATTTAAAAGCCCTAAGCGATCTTTTGGAAAAATTATTCCAGTAATAAAATAGTCAAAGATAATTAAGATCATACCTGCAATAACTGCCGAAGCCACTGAAAAAAATAATCTTTTAGAACTTGGATTTTTTAGTAGTTTCAATTTTTAATCTTTCATTCACTTTATATTCATTTTGTTTTTGTGCATTTGTCGTTTTTCGTCTTTAAAAACCCAGTTGGAGGTTCGTTCTTCCTTGCTCTTCTGTTTGCTAAATCTTCAGATTTCTTCGCTTTTTTAATATGATATAAGCAGTTAATTAATATTTGTCAAAATATCTTAATTAAATGTCGTTTCTTGTCGCTTTTTGTCGCTTTTTGTCGCTTTTAAATGCTTCCCAAAACAGATAATTTTAAGTTTCAGCTTAACCCATTGCTGAGAATTTCTTTTAATCCTAGCCGTCTCTTCTTATGAGGCGCTAAATTCGCTATGCGGTTATTTTCAAAATTGGCAGGCCACGTAAAACTGGCTTCCCAATCTTAAGGGCAGCTAAGCGTAATTAGCGCCTCAAAGTTGAAGAAGTTTATTGTAAGAAAAATTTCTCATTATAATATAATCAATTTTCTATGTTAGGGATCATAATGATTACAAGCTTGATTAGCTGAAGCTGTATCCTATTCTCTTGTGTCAAGTCGAGTCAATCTAGTTAAAAATTATTCCTTTTTGGCTACTGGAGTAAATGATGTTTTTGTAGATTTTACTATTCTGTCCTTTCTTACCCTCACATCTATTATTACATCGAAATCAACAGTTGCCGGGCCTATTTTAAAAGGTATTTTTGCTTCACCATAATCATCTGTATGGCTGGTTTTACGTGTATCTTTTGAACTATAGTGTGCGGTTGCCTCTATACTGGCACCTGGAACTGCTTTATTATTTTGATCCTTTACTGTAACAGTTAGGAGAACTGTTGAATACTGAGGAGGATATGAATTATCGACTGAAGCTGTTACATATATTTTTTTTATTTCTTCTATTTCACTTGTATCACTATTATTGTTGTTATTTTTGTTTCCAATAATTAAAAATGTTATGACAGTTATAAGTACTCCTGCTATCACTGGATAAACGATATATTTAATAATGGAGCGAGGTTCTTTGGTTGTTTCTACTATTTCACCTTTTGTTTGCTTTGAATTTATTTTCTTTTTCATCAATCTAAAAAGTTACTTATATGACCTGTTTTTGATTTGAACTAGGATTCCATTATTTTTACTACAATTATTATAAGATTCAGCTTCTAAATAATAATTTTTACAAATAGAAGCTATGGTTGCGTTTGTTTTCTTTGTTTCCTTATATAGCCATCTGCTAACACCGCCATGATGACTGCAAGCTCCTCTGCCAGTTGCAGAACTTCTTGTTCCGTCACGACATATTGCACCAACTCGTGTTCTATAAGTTGCAGAATTGATTTTGTCTTGAATGGTTGGATATGAAGTAGATGATTTAAACTTGGGATTATATGATTTTTTTACATCATCATAAACGGCTAAAGGTTCAAGCGAATTGTAAAGTTTATAATCTTTGTAAACTAAAACTATAACATTTTGGCCATTTAAAGGACCTACCAGTTCGTTTAATTCTTGTTCTTCATATATTCTATCTACTGAAATAGCTTTTATAGTTTTTCCTTCAATACTACCTGAATAAACAACTTCATAGCTATTTGAGAAGGCAATAGAAAATGTTAATAAAATCAGTAGAAATAAAATTGAGATTTTTTTCATTAATTGTCGACGATGGATCATATGAGCACCTCCCTGGGCTTGCTGATCACTAGCGCTCTTTGCAATAAGCAAAGAGAAATTACTAAAGATAATTGAGTGAGTGATTTTTTCATTTTGTCCTCCTCTCCAACCTAGATAAACAATTAATTAAATATTTGTCTATTATATTAAGTGAAATGTCGCTTTTTGTCGCTTTTTGTCGTATTGGGGGTGGGTGATTTATAAATTGGAAATATGTTATATTAACCGTAACCTTGTTTGGCTGGCTGGGCAAGATCCTGCCGTTGAGCATTTTAACCACTTCCTTTTCCCTAAAAACAGCCAGCGTCTTCTTTGTGAGAATTCCCCTTTTCCCCAGCCGTCTTTTCAATTGAAGCAATGATCCGCACTGCGTCAATTGCTACGTATCGATCAGCAATCATTTGGCAAGATTAGCAATGTTACTACTTGTTTATCAACCGAATCCGACAAAACTTCTTTATGCCAATTAGCTTTAAAGCTTTTCCCGCACCTTGTACAATGACCCCACTTTATACAATCGCCCTTCTTTTCCTCCTCTGAAAGCTGCTCCACCTCTAAAGCAAATGTTTTACATTCAGGGCATTTAATCGTCCTAATTTCATCATCATCTCTAGTCATTTTTCCCCTTACTGAGAAATTTCCTTATCCCGATCGTCTCTCATAATGAGGCGACCTTCGCATTAGCGTCATCTATACCATTGGGAGCCAGGGCTTACCTGGCCCCATTCGCCTCAATAATTTAGACTATTCTAAAAGTTTAACCGCCTTCTTTTCCTCTTTCAATTTTAGTTCTTCTTTTTTTTTAAATTCGAATTTGTTTGTACAATGGTCATAAAGTGTTCTTCCGTAGACTATTGTCTTACTGCCTTCCTCCCAAGAAGTTCGAACCAGTCGGATTGCCCAGACCTCGATATCCCTGACTACGCCATTATCATCGAGAATACGTTTTGACGATTTACATACGGTATTAGCCCAAGCTCGTGCTTGGTCAAGAGTTACTGGGTGAAATAAGAGGTACATCCAGATGCGATACGTTGAGCCATCATCCTTAACTCCTGGAATTGAAATGTATTTAGCAAAAGGCTCGTTGTCGAAAGATTCGTCGCTGGGAATAGCTTTGATTTCCTGCTCAACTTTAGACGGCGTTTCCTTCTCCCCAGGTTGTAAGCATAGAAGAGATAGAAGTAGCAATAACAATCCTAAAACTAAAATCTTGGCTTTCATTTATTCCTCTTTTCCTGAGAATTTTTCCTATTCTTTTCCGTCTATTTCTACGAGGCGATCAACGCACGGCGTCTTCTTTAGATTCGGGAGGCCAGAGGCTTCAATGGTCTTTTGGCCTCCTCTCGCCTCAGTTTTTTAAAGCGTCAAAATCCGACTATCAAATCATTAGATAAAAAGTAATTTGGATACGGATTTGTTTTCAATTTTAGATTTATATTTTGTCTCATCATATTCTCTTCTATACATTACCACTTTATTTGCCCAGATTTTTCACGCGGAAAACCGGGATCAATCCTTTCATAGATTGGTTCTTCAACGCTTTCTTTCCATACTTGGGTAGCTCCTTTTACAAATTGGCCGTCGAAAATAATCACAAGATTTTGTCTAAGAACCCCATTTCGTGCGGTTATACTAATGTCAAATCGTAGCTTCTTCCTTCTCTCAAGGGGCAATTCTACAGGTATGGATTGATAAGGGGCCAATGTTCCGATGAATTTGACGGTATGTGCCTTAAAAAAATTTACAAATCTTTGCATAAACGGTTTTTTCTCAAGTAATCTCCATCTTCGTAATTCACCCTCTTTTTGCTCTTTTATTTCATCAAGTTTCTCAAGGTCCTTTATATAAACATTCACATCATATAGAGGGTACTTTCCTTTTTCATGGCGAAAAATAAGCCTAATTTTGTCATTTTGCTCATCAATACTATAAGACGTAAAAAAACCAATACTATCACCGCCAGTCACAACATTTAAGGTGTTTGAACTCAATCTTACGATTTCCTCAGTTTTTTTACGAAGCTGATGCTCAAATCTAGCCTCAGATTTTGCATTAAAAACCGCACCTGCTGCACTACTTATAAGACCTATAAAAATCAATATTGGTGGCCAATATTTAAATCTTTTATTCTCTTTAAAAGAAGCCCATAGCCCGCCTGAAGCATTAATAATGGCTCCAAAAAAAATTAATATTATAGATATCCCAAAATACATAATATGCACCCCCTCATTATTCTCTAACTCTTATTTGTTCAAATTAATATTATATATTTCTCATTCGTAGGGAAGCCAGGGCTTTAGGGTCTTTGGCTTCCAGTCGCCTCAATAATTTGTTCTCTCAAAGTCATTTTATAGGCAGCGAGTTGACATAATATCGCTTATGCGATGCAATCTTCTTGGGGAAAAGAAGACAGATTGAAACCCAAAGCTTTTCCCTACAAACATCCCTTTATTGTTGTCCTAAATAGGAGAGCATTGCCCCGGTAAGTAGAAGGGCTAGTTCGGAATCGGCACGTTTGATTGTGATATCGGGAAGATTCTCGTGCCTTGCAAGATGTAAGAAATTACCAAGAGATTTTGCCAACTCATTTAAACGATCGGCCTTAGCTCCTTCGCCCATTATTAAAATGAGTGCCTGATTTGCCTTTTTCATATTGCTTTGTTCGGTGGCGTCTTGAACAATGGCCTCGAATGCTTTCCGACAATTCAACATTGATTCTTCCCAATCACCACGTCTGTGGCATTCTTGAGCATCTTCAAATCGACTTACAGCTCGAGCCAAGAGCGGGATAGAGCGAATTCTGGATAACGGAATTTCCAACACCTCAAGTTCTGACCATAATAGATTCTTGAGTATCTTTATCCATTCCGATTGGGGAATCACATGTTCGAATCGACCAGAACCACCATTTATAAATTGTGTCTCAAAGGGAACTTCCAATGTCTTGACATCGTTCACCGTTATTACCCTGGAAACCAGAACCCGGGAGGATACCCATAATTTAACATCGCCACCAGCTCTTCGTTCCTCGATATACTTTATGACATCCGCTGGTAAGGCAATGTTAAAAGCTCCCTGACCAGTCTTTCCCGCTGGAATGATAGCTGGATCGACTCTATTGTGCATGGTCTGAAAGATCTTGCCCTCGGCTATTTTCAAGCCACCGAGAGACGCTATATTGACCCATGCATCAAGAATGCAAATGTCAAAAGATGTGGGATTGCTGATGTTGCAATAGATCTCCAACAAACGCCTTGGTGGTTGATGAGCATAGAGATTCACAACAGTTATTGGCAGAGCAGGTATTTTGATATCCATCTGATGCCTCCAAAATTATGAGTAAGTCGCATAACGCCCGAAATCAGCGACAAAAACCGCAGGTTTTTGTCCGCTGCATTGAGTTGTTATAGGTTTAATTTCTTTAACCTATCATCAATTATTTTTAATAAATGACTTGCTAAAATAATCATTTTATTAAAAGTAAAATCGAGATATTATTTATCTTTGATGAATTTAAGATTTCTTTCTTTTTTTGATTCTCTCATGTTCACCCCCTTCTGTTTTCATTTATTTTTTTCATTTCATGCTTAATAATTTCTTTCTTCTCTTTTCTATCAATTTTTCTATTTTGTTTTTCGCCCATTAGCCTAATTCTTTCTTTTGTCCATTTTTTATAATATTTCCTTTTTAACTTTTTTATATTTTTGGATTTAATTAAATCGTCTAATAATAATTTGCTATCTGATTCTCCTACTTTTAAATGAATTAAATTTCTGGGATGCTTTTTTTGATCATCCTCAAGTACAAAAAATCGGTCTAATTCGTATTGAATTTTTTTAAATCTTTGATCAAATTCAAAGATAAATCTGGTTAAATCAGAATTTAAATTGACAAAATATGATGAAGATATTACTGCGCTAATAACGTGAGTTTTAAATATATGTGTATTTAAATATCCGCAAGGATCTTTAATCAAATTTTGAAAATCAACAATTATGCTTTCCGCAACGCGTTCATTCCAAATAAATTCAAATGCAATTTCTTTTATAATTCTTTTTTTATATATCAACCTTCTAACTGTTCGCCATATCTCAGCAATTAAAAAAGCAAATAACCCACTTCCTAAAATAACCTTAGCTATTTGTTCAATCTCTTTTAAAGTCATTTTTACCTCCTTATAATATTGCAAATAGCAAAGCTAATAATGCTATGCCTATTGTAATCCACATTAATTTGTTTGTGATTCTAGCATTTTTATTAGTAATATGAATTGAAAAATAATCAGGTAATTTTAAAAAAGGTTTTATTAGTTGAAAATCTTTGCAGTTGTTGCCTTTGTTTACCCATTTTTCAGAACCCAAAGAACAATACTGTGCAAAGCCGAGTTCTTCATTAGGCCTAAGAGGACCAAAAGTCCTTCCTATCTTTTTTCTAAATTTCTTTTTTTTCCTTAGGTTTAGATTTTCAAGTTTTTTAAAAAAGGCTTCATTTTTCTTTGAGTCCTGTTTAGTATACTCACTAATCTTTACTTTTAAGCCACAAATTTCACAGAAATTTTTTTCCTCTTTTCCCTCATTTTTCATATGTGTCCTTAGAAATCCCAAAAAATCGAGATATACCACTTATAATCAGTTATCCGAGAAGTGAGTTGACATAATAGCCGTTGTGCGACACAACTTTCCAGGGGTCGAAACATTATTTTTTTCATGCCACCTATTTTCAAACCTTCTTTACCAAGACCCTAAAGAGGTTCGGAAAAAAGAGAAGGTCAATCATCATCTGCTAAATCTATTCTGAATTTAGCCCAAATTAGCCTATGATCCGAGATTCTAAATCCATCATCTTCAGACAAGTTATAATCTATCCAAAAAGCATAAACTCCACAGGAATCAGAATACTCGGTAGTGTAATTACCCTGGAAAATTATGTTGTCATAGGATTTGCCACCCCTTGTGTTTGTTTCTTCATTAATTGTGAATACGATATTCGGTATAAGCGCTATTGAGTCCATAGTGATATAGCTGCCAGCAGTAACCCCTGGTGCTTTAGCATTTAAATCTCCAAGCAGAATAATATCGTCTTCATCTGTGGTTTTGTTCTGCAAATCCTCATATGCCACTTTCATTGCTGGTATCTCTACATCAACATCATCTGGGTCTGTGTGAATAGTCATTAAATAAAAATCAAAATTTCCAGCCTTAAACATTGCATAAAAAGGCTCTCTTGCAAATTCATCATTTGGTTCAATCCCATATCCCGTAGTATCAGATATGAAGTCAATTACATCATCGTCATAAACGAATAAGTATTGCTCTTTTCTACTCCCCCTTCCCACTCGTTCACTCGAAACCACCTTGTAATTTTCGCCAGATGCATTAATCTTAGCAATAAGCTCAGTTGGTAACGCCAGGCTCACGTCTTGCACTTCTTGAATTGCTACTATGTCATATTTTTTTAGAATACTAACTATGACATCTATTCGAGCTGAGTCATTCAATTTTGTTTGGCCAAAGTTTTTCAGATTCCAACTTGCTATGGTTATCTCCTCCTCATTATCAGCCAGAATTGGTTCTACAGGTTCAGTTGCTTCTTTGCACTTCGGAATTAATAAGAATAATACAATAATTGCGAAAGCAAGGTGTTTTTTCATTTTCCCCTCCTTTGTGACGAAAAAATCTTATATATAAATCTATCTAAAAGTACCAGGCTCCCACGAGCTGGATACTTAAAGCTCTCCTTCGGGAAGTAGATGGGTCTTCATCTAGTACATAGGGGAGTTGGATACTACTCCTAGCATCTGTCTCTAATGCCACTCCTATATGCTGTGTTAATTTATATTCATAGCTACCAAAGCATAATAGCACCTTGTCCAGTTGCGTGTGCATAGTACAAACGCAACCGCAAGTAATAAGTGCGACCATGCATAAGTCGTATCTCTATCCGCGCATTAAAATTTGTGCCGCTATCATCGTCGCCAGAAAGGTACACTGGTTCACCAGCAACATCTTCAAAAAGCACCATAACAGTATCTATGTTCCCAAAAGTCTGTAAGGTGTATTTTCTACTTGCGCGTGGCTTAATCACAAAATCTAATTGATCTCCGGGATCGACCTGAACCAATTGAGATAAGTAGGGCTTTAACTCTGATATCTGTGGTTCTGTTTCATCAGGATAAAACCTTTTAATTTCGTCTATGTCTATGTTGGACAGTCCAGCCGCTGGAATAAGAGGTTGATTCTGGTATTGTTCTGGAGTAACAATCATACCAGCAAGGAACTGATAATGCATGATTGAATCTCTGTCCCACTGCGATCCATGCACGGCTGCTGGCGATATTTTCCGGATAATATTGTAGAAAGCTTTGTCGCGGTTCCAGTTATTAGGCGGTCCACCAAAATAAGAATAGACAGCTTCTTCATCCCAAACAATACCAGCATTTGGGTTTTGATGTTCATGTGGAAAACCCAAGACATGCCCAATCTCGTGTAAAGCTGTGTCGCGGCCATAAGGTGTGGTT
>SDBV01012095.1_pt1 | contig 11093 bp, 9 predicted proteins | sample 2277081 | NCBI WGS metagenome assembly SDBV01 (sample SAMN10402039, study PRJNA504765) | marine sediment metagenome | isolation source: marine sediment core GS10_PC15, 223 cmbsf | place: Arctic Ocean: Southern Knipovich Ridge | collected 2010
TTTCCAGTCACTCATTATGAAAGAAGGGATAGTGAAAGTCAAAAGGTTTTTTACCGGACGGACGCCTCATGCTTTTGGGAATAAGAGCTTACGTCATTGCATCAAAATCATCCCCACAGCCCTCACGCCGCACGATCAAAAAAGATTGGAGATTATTGGGCAACTTGGCCGATGCTAGGCAGTTGGGGCAGAAACTATTTCAATAGACTACAGGTAAAAGCCTTATCGTTCGCTGCCAGCGAAGCCCAGGTACTCGTCCAGCCAATTGTCGGTGCTGAGAACGCCCTTTCGCTGCCTCAGGGCCATCCGCTCGGCCCGGCGCTGGGCGATGTCAAAAAGCCGGCGACTGAAGCGATTGGAAACCTCGCCCTCTTCCTTGCCGTATCGACTCGTCAGGGCTGCCGACAGGTGCGGCGAGTGCCGCTGAACCAGTTCGTCATCGAGGCTGACGATCGCCTGGGCCGTGCCAGGATCGCCCTGTCGCCCCGCTCGCCCGTAAAGCTGGCGGTCGATTCGCCCGGCCTCATGACGCTCGGTGGCGATTACCGCCAGGCCACCCCGATCGGCCATGCCACGGCCCAGCTTGATATCCGTGCCTCGCCCGGCCATGTTCGTAGCCACCGTGATACGCCCCTCCTGTCCGGCACCGGCGGTGATCTGGGCCTCTTCGGCGTGGAGAATGGCGTTGAGCACCTGATGCTCCAGGCCATCTTCGCTCAGCATCCGGCTGAGATGCTCGCTTGAGCGGACGCTGCGAGTGCCCACCAGCACCGGCCGGCCCGTCTGGTGAATGCGACGCACTTCGGCGACGATCGCTTTCCACTTGGCCTCGGCGTGGGAATAAACATGATCGGGCGCATTGGCGCGTATGCACGGGCGGTTGGTCGGAATCACGACTATCGGCAGGTGGTAAATCTGCCAGAATTCCTTGCGACCCTCAGCCGCCGTGCCCGTCATACCCGACAGCCTGCGGTACAGGCGGAAGAATCGCTGGAAGCTGACCCGGGCGTGGGTATCTTTTGGTGGCTGGACCTCGACGTTTTCCTTGGCGGACACCGCCTGGTGCAAACCGTCGCGCCACTCGCGGTCGGGCATGAGTCGGCCGGTGAACTCATCGACGATCATCACTTTGTCTTCCTGGACGACATACTGCTTGCCGCGGACGTAAAACGTCCTGGCCGTCAGCGCCTGGGTGACGAGTTCCTCGCGTCGGCGGGCACCCGCCCAAATGCCGCCAAGGTTCTGGGCCAACTCCCCGAGCTTATCCTTGCCTGCGGATGTCAGGTCGATCTCGCGGTAGCGGTGGTTGACCTTGTAATGGCTGGCTTCTTCCAACTCGGTGGCAAGCTCGGAGGCGTGTACGAACGCCTCGACCTGCTCTGCGTTAGGCGCCTGGCCAGAGATGATCAGCGGAGTGACGGCTTCGTCGATAAGGATCGAGTCGGCCTCGTCGACGATCGCATAGTGCAGTCCGCGCTGCACCAGCCGATCGGTGCCCTGGCCTGCCCCCTCGGCGATTTTAGCCAGCAGCGCCGCCGGCAAACCGCTCAGCCTACCCAACGCCAGTCGATCCCGCAGGAAGTCGGCCGTCACTTCCTTGTTCGTGCAGTAGGTGATGTCCGCCTGGTAGGCCAGCCGTCGATCCGGCGGGGGCATTTTCTGTTCGATGTAGGCAGTCTTCAGCCCGCAGAACTTGTACACCTTGTCCATCCACTCGGCATCGCGTTTGGCCAGGTAATCGTTGAAGGTAATGATGTGGCAGCCCTTGCCTCGCCACCCGCCGATCGTGGCGGGCATGGTAGCGGTGAGGGTCTTGCCCTCGCCTGTTGCCATTTCGGCCAGGCAGCCAGCTTCGATCGCCATCGCGCCGGCGACCTGCACCAGGTATGGCCTTTCGCCCAGCTGCCGGGCAGCTACCTCGCGAACCAGGGCGAATGCGCGTTCCAGATCTTCTGGCGTTTCGCGCCCGCGCAAAAACAGTTCGCGTTGCACCAGCGCCTGCTCGCGCAATTTGGCGTCGGTCAGGTCGATGAAGTCTTTCTCCAGCGCCAGGACTCGCTCTGCTCGCTGGAGGAATTTCTGGGTGCGGGTAATCAGCCGACGGCCGTACCCCATCGCGGCGTCCCAGACGGAATCCAGCCCTCGAGGCAGTTCCGTGTTGCCAGATCGGCCGGCGAGCATCCGCCAGGTTGTACTCGGCAACGAGGTCACGTCAGGTCTGGAACCTCCGCTGGACGAGTTGCAGGATTGATCGCCACCATTGCACGGCCAGGGGCTTGGACGGACCGGTCAGTCGGACCACCACGCGCTGGCCGCTTCGCAGTCGGCCGGGGGGGGCGTCGGGCGTGATCAGTAATTGGAAGAACGGTTCGGTAGTGCGGCGGCCCTCCGGGTCGGTCATGACCGTCTGGGCAGAACCGCCGGCTGCATAGCCAAGCGCCTTGGACGGCAGGTCCTTTCGCCCGGCTGGCAGATGTGCGCGAACCGTGCCGGTGAACTGATGGTCCGGCCGGCCCCAAAGGCGAATCTCGACCGAATCGCCATCTTTGATATCCTCGTACACCTTGGCGCTTATGTCCTGATCGGCAATTGCGAGGATAATCACTTCGTCGCTGGCGACCAGGCCGATCTGCTGGCCGCGTTTGACGTAGGCGCCCTGCAACTTTTCGATATCCGGGGAAATCCATCGTCCGGCGATCGGTGCGCGAAGATGCAACGCATCGATCTGCTCGGTCATGTCCTTGATTCGAAAGTCGACCGATGAAAGGACCTTGCTCCAACTTTGGGCGGCGGCGGTATTGCCCTGTGCCTCGGCCATTCGTTTGCGAGCGACAGAAGATCGCCGCTCGGCCTGGAGAATTCGCAACTGAATTTCCAGCTCAGGATTCTCCGCATCGACGAGTACCTCGCCATCGGCAGCCACCATTTGGTCCGAAGGCAGGAAGCTTCGGATAAACCCGTCAGCACGCGGATAAATGAAGGCAAGTTCGACAGGCTCGACCACGCCCTCCATGCGGGTGTGATCGTCGGCGGGTACGATGCCGATGCCGATAACGATTATCGCCAGCGTGGCGACCACCGTACCGACGGCGCGGGCGCGAACTCGCATCAGCTCATTGTTCGTAGCCAGGTACTTTACGAACTTACCCAGCGGAACCAGCAGCCAGGCGACCAGTGCAGCGGCCGCCAGTATCACGCCGATGAAGAACAGCTTGCTGGAGACAAACAGCAAAATGCGCGTCACAATGAAGACGCGATAGACCGTCGAAGCGATGCCGTAAAAGACGAACCAGATTTTCTCCCCGCGGGTGTGGGCGGGGTTGCGGGCCCGGCGAACGCCCCATGCGTACTTGCGGATAAGGTAGTACAGATATTGCTTGGATCGCGGGTTGAGGTTGGCTATCTCGGTGATGTCCGAAAGAATGTAGTATCCGTCGAACCGCAGCAGCGGGTTGGCGTTGAACATAAGCGTCGAAACGCTGGCGATGAACATAACGTTGTAGGCGATGGCGTGAACCGGGCCTGGTGAGGTCCTGGCCCAGACGATAGCCGCGATCGACGCTATGCCAAGTTCCACCAGCATCCCGCCGGCGCCCACGATCACGCGATGCCACTTCTTGCGGAACGCGTGTGCGCTGGTCGCGTCTACGTACGGCAGCGGCGTGAACACAAGGAACATCACGCCCATCGTATGCACTTCGCCGCCCGTGCCTGCATCCTGCCCGAATTTCTTACAGGCAAAGGCATGGCCGAATTCGTGGAATATCTTGACGACCCAGAAACTCGCAAACACCAGGGGCAGGTTCTTGGGGTCGAGGAAATTTTCGGACTGCTTGGTCAGGTCGCCGAAACGACCCGCGAGGAAATAAAACGCCGTCGACATCAGCCCCAACAGCAGCACCGCCCCCATCCACGAGAACACCCAGCGAACGGCCGGCAGCAACTCGTTGAGGATGTTGTCCGGATCGAACAGCGGCACGCGAATGAACAGGAGGTTCGAGACGTAGCCCTTTACCTCGCGGCCGACGCGTTTTTTGTATCGCTGAAAGAGCCCCTCGGAATCCGGGGGCAACTCGGCCTGGATGAGGTTGGACGTATACAACTGGCCGAGCAACTGGATTGCCTCGCCCTGGGTGGGCGCACCGTCGCCTAGTTCTTCGTTGCATATCCGCCAGACGTCCGCGACTGTCCGTCGCCCATCGAGCATGGCCACGAATCGGTAGGCCGCGTCGTTGAGGCGGAAGAATTGGTTGCTCGATTCGTCCTGGATGACGTGCCACATCTGCCCGCGGAAATGCTGGCGGTAGACCTGCACCGTCGCCCTCAGGCGAGGACAAAGGTCCGCCACGCGATACCACGACTCACTGAATGTTGGACGATCAACTGGCATGATAATTATTGCGGGTTAGTTAGCCTGCCCTCACCACCAGAGTTTCATTCGGACCCAGTTAACCAGCTTCCGCGTCCACAGCCAGGCGTAGCGACGCTCGCCGATCAAGACCTTGGCTACACCCTCAGTGCCCGGAATCATGGACACGTTGGGGTCGAGTTTAGCTCGGACATTGAAAACGTTTTCGTTTTCTTCAACGACTGCAACGGGATTGATCCGGTCGACGGTGAACTCGATGCTCAGGTCTGGCCGGCCGCGCGGGGCCATTTCGCCGGCGAGCTCTTCGCCTTCTTTCTGCGCCTTATCGTATGCCAGACGTACGTCGGCGATCTGGTCTTCGGGCACTCGCAACACCGCCCGGATATGCTCGACCGGCGCGACATCGAACAACGCCTCGCCGATCTGGACGTGCGCACGGATGCGGCGTTTGATGTCCTGGCTGATGACCTTGCCGCTAATGGGCGAGATCATCGAGGCCTCTTTGATTCGCCGTTCCAGCAGTTGAATTTCGGCGAGGGACTTGTCGATCTCGGCCTGGGCGATCTGGGATTCGGCGATTTTGCCTTCATCCAGCTTGGCTGCCTTGTCGGTTTCGGCGGCCGCCAACTTGGCGCGAGATTGGATGAGCTGCTCTTCCAACTCGATCGTTTCCAGTTTGGCCAGCACGGTCTGGCCGGCAATCACGTCATCGCCTGGTTCGACGAAGACCTCGGCGATGTAGCCGTCGAACGGCGCGGGGATGAGCCTGCTCTGCTGAGGCTCGATGACAAATGTCGCAGTCGCGTGATAGTCGCCCTTGCCGAACAGCGACACGGCAAGAAAGACGCATACGAGCGATACAATCACCTTGGCCCATGTGTGCCTGGGACCTATCACGTGGCCGGCGGCCTTGCTTATTGCGCCGGACGCCCGAGCGCCGATCCAACGGTCCGACTCGTGCAGATTTGCCAGCCTGGCCGTGCAAAGGTCGCACGTCAGGCGAAGCGTTTCGATTTCTTCCAGAGTGAACGGGGTGTCCTGTGGCCTCTCGACCGCCACCACGCCGACGACGTTGCCGGCCCGGCGAAGCGGCATCGAAAGGATATTCATCGGCCCGTGACGCTTGGACAGTTCTTCGGTGGCGCGAGTGACGAACGTCGCGCCTTCAGGCGTCGGGTAGAGAAGCTCCAGATCCTGATCGAAGCACTCTTCCATGGCCGATTCGATGTCCTGAACGAGTTTCATCTTTCGGCTGAATTTCTCGGTGTGGCTGAGGGCCTTGAGAGCGACGTATCGCCCCTTCAAAAAGCCCAGGCTCACGCGGTCGCAGTTCCAGCGGGACGCCAACTCGTTGCAGAACGACATTCCCGCCCCGGCGAATCGGTCGTGATCGTTGACGGCAGACAGCGTCTCCATGGACGTCCGCAGGCGCGACAGGTCGAACTGCCGGCGTTGCAGAGTCAGCCGCATTTCGTAGAGGCTCAGCAGGTTGATCGTAAGTTCCAGCCGCTCGCGGGAGTGAGCCAGAGCGGCGGAATCTCCGCTTTCGACCCGGTAAGCCGCAAGCCCCCGCACGCTGCCGCTGCCGAGAATCGGCATCATGATAAGGTTCTGGGCGGCAGGCTGGCCGTACAAGGCCTCGGTCTCGTGGAGCGGAAGGATCTTGGTCGTCCCGGCCGAAAGCAACTCATTGGCCGACTCGGCCGCCGTCGCCAGCCAGACCGGTGCTGTCGCGTTTTCTTCCATCGGCGGATAGATCGCCAGCATCTCGATGCCGCCGTCCGGCGTGGCGCGCAGAATCGCTCCGTTGCTGGCGGCAGCCAGTCGACACTGTACGGACAGCAGCGTCACCAGGAACTGTTCCGGCGGGCCGTCAAAGCGGCTCAGCCGGTCGATAATCTCGGCCGTGGTGACCGTGGTCTCGCTCTGCGTATTAGAAACCTGTGGATGCTCCGTCATGGCAACTCACAACCTGTTAACTGGTGCGGTTAGCTGCCGCCCTTGCGGCGTTTGGCGACGTCCATTTCCAGCTCACCGAAATCGTCTTCGTGGCGGCGAATCAACTGGCTGAGCGTGATGGCCAATCGCTTGGCGGAATAGTAATTCATGATCACGCGGTTGGTGACCTTGAAAACGATCTCGCCCTGGCCTTCCTTTTGGGCGGCCGGGGTAAGCAGATTTACGCCGAAGTCCAGCAGTACTTCCTCGGCCGTGCCGTTCGTGCGGAACGCGTTGGCGTAGGTGCTGGTCATTTCGCGTTCGTCCACGCGCAGGCGAACCTGCTGGCCGGTCTGCTCGCGAGCCTGCTCTTCGATGGGTTTCTCTTTGTCAGCGTCGTTCTTTTTATCAACCATTATCTACTCCTTTACCTTTGGTTATTTCGTATCGGTTTTTTCGGCGACCGGTTGGTTCGCCGGGGTCTTCTTGGCGGCCTCTACCTTAGGCCGGGTGGGAAACGTCACGTATACTTTTTCGTTGGCTGGCCGCTGCGAGGGGTTGGGCGCCTCGACGCGAACTTCCAGCGTTTCACTCGCGTAATCCGCCACAGACCGCACGAACAGAATCTTGCCGTCCTGCGATTCTCGCTCGGAGTCGCTCTTTTTGCCGAACGTCACGCGGACCAGGTCGCCCTGGCTTAGCTTCTTTGCAGCATCCAGCCGCACTTGAACGTTGATCCACAGCGGGTCGACCTTCACCACGCGGGCGACCGGCGTGAGGGCTTCGGCGGCCTCGCCGGCTTCTACCACCAGCTTTTCCACCCGCCCTTCGATCGGGCTGGTCAGGCTCATCCGTGCTACGATGATCTGCGCCTTTTTCCATTCCCGCTCGGACTGGACTTGCTCGAATTTCGCCAACTCCAGCGAAAGTTTCTGCATTTCGAGTTCCAGCTTGGCTTCCATCATTTCCAGATAAGTGACGGCGCCGGCCTGGAATACCTCTTCGGTTCGCTTGAAGCGTACTTCGCTCAGGTCCAGCTTCGACTGGGCCGCACGCACGCGAACCATATTCTTCGCCTCGGCCTCCAGCTTGGCCAGTTCTTGTCGCTCGGCCCGGTCGTCCAGTTGGATCAGCGGCTGGTCGACCTTGACGAAATCGCCGTCTTTGACGAGCACCTCGGCCACCTTGCCCGGACGGGTGAACGCCAACGCCCGGTCTCCGCTGGGCCTGCTGATGCCCTCAAAGACTTCCTGCTGATCGTCCTGGGCACAAAGCCCGCCCGCACAAACACTCAGGAGTATCGCCGCAACAATTGTAAGCTTATACAAGGGTCTCAATCTCCACACGCCCCTTCGCGCCGGGCTTGGCCATGATTCGTTCGCTGGAAAATACTATGACAAACAAAAGCACAATGCAACTGCACTCTAATTCGACCGGTTACACAAAGTTTCCAAAGGCATCAGCCGACGGACAAAACTACTCGTCGGCGGCGGCCTGCTGCTATACTACAGGCTGCGAGCATTGGACACGCAGCAAGTCGGTTATGGCAAGACAAATTCTACATGTGGACATGGACGAGTTTTTCGCAGCCGTGGAAAAACTCGACCGCCCGGAGCTGGTCGGCAAGTGCTTGCTGATCGGAGGCGAAGCGAGCCGGCGCGGCGTGGTGGCCACCGCCAGCTACGAGGCACGCAAATTCGGCTGCAACTCGGCAATGCCCATGGCAGCCGCTATTCGCCGCTGCCCGCAGGCGATTGTCCTGCCAGTGCGCGGCCAGCGATATCGGCAGATCAGCGAACAGGTGTTCGGTATCTTCGAACGCTTCACTCCGCAAATCGAGCCGCTCAGCATCGACGAGGCCTTTCTCGACATGACCGGCACGGAGCGGTTGTTCGGCCCGGCCATCGAGACGGCACGCAGGCTCAAACAAACCGTTCGCAACGAACTGGGCCTGGTTTGCAGCGTCGGGCTGGCGCCGAACAAATTCCTGGCCAAGCTCGCCAGCGACCTCGAAAAGCCCGACGGCCTGACCGTCATCACGCAGGAAAACCTCCACGCAAAGCTCGACCCCCTGCCAATCCGCAAGCTGTGGGGCGTTGGCCCAGCCGGCGAGACGCAACTACATAAGTACAACATCCGCACGATCGGCCAACTCCGCAGCGCCCCGGCCGAGATGGTCCGCCAGGCGTTCGGCGAAATGGGGGAACACTTCCAGCGACTGGCAAGTGGGCTCGACAGCAGGCGCGTCACACCCGACAGCCGAGCCAAAAGCATCGGCCAGGAGCAGACCTTCGCCGTCGACGTCGACGATCGCGAAGAACTTTGCCGCCTGATGCGCCAACAGGTCGAGCAAGTAGCCCGCCGGCTGCGTCGCAACGGCCTGGCCGCTCGCACCGTCACGATCAAGCTCCGATACGGCGACTTCACCACCATAACGCGATCGATCACGCTGGACCGCCCCACCGACGTCACAGACGAAATCCGCCAGGCAGCAACCGGCCTGTTCGACCTGTGGGTGCAGCACAGCTTTCGGCCGCTTCGGCTGCTGGGGGTGACAACGTCGCAGATGACAAAGGCCGGCACGGGCCAGCTCGCACTGTTCGAAACCGACCAGCACCGCAAGCGAAAGAAACTCGATCGCACGCTGGATACGATCGTCGAGAGATTCGGCGACTCGGCCGTCAGTCGCGGCCTGACACGCAAGAACGCCCCCAAGCCCCGCAAAGGCGGCGATGACGCATCCCGCTAGTACTCTGTAACAGGGTACTAGCGTTGAGTCGGTATTTTCGTCGCGGTGCGTTTTCGCTCGTACGTGCCGACCAGTTCACCCTCGCCGATCACGTGGCCGGCGATGGCCCCCAGCACGGCCTCTTTGTTCAGCCCGGCCGCCAGGTCCAGCTCCGTATCCAGCGCGTACAGTCGAAAGTGATAATGGTGCGTTCCGTGCCCCACGGGCGGCATCGGCCCCCAGTACCCCACCTGCCCCGACGAGTTCACGCCCTGTCGAGCACCGGCCGGGATCGACGGGCGGGCCGTCCGCTCCACGCCTGCCGGCAGGCTGTCCTCGGTCGGCGGGATGTTGTAGATCACCCAGTGAACCCACGGCTCGTCGCGCGGGGCGTCGGGGTCGTCGCAGATCAACACGTACTGCTGCGTCCGCACCGGCGCGCCCAGCCAACGCAGCGGCGGAGAAAAATCGTCACCCTCGCCGGTATAGCGTGTCGGTATCGGCTGGCCGTCGACGAACGCAACGCTGCTCAGGTGGATTTTCATCGGTTCGCTCCCCTTGTCTCGCCCGGCCGGGGGCGACTGACAGCCCACAAGGGCTGCGACCGCAAGCATGATCGCCCATCGCACCGGCCGACGGATTGTCGAATAGCCATCTCGCATATCAACCAACAGAAACATTCTATCGCCCCGCCCAACGCGACGCGGGCGAATCGGCCCGGCCAGCCCGCTCGAACCAAAGCTGGAATCTAGAAGTTATCCCAAAAACCGCTTCGCAGGCGAAAGCGCGGAATTTTCTCGAACCGGCAAAGAGTGAAAACGATGTCGAATCATGGCGATTCGTCGAGTTTTCGCGACGCAGCCGGGCGGGAAAAGGCCCGCTTGCAGCGCGAATTGGGTTTTGGGGATAGCTTCAGAGTAACTACCCGCGCATAATTCATAGGCAACTCCAAATAAGAACAATACTGGAAGTATCGAAAGGATTACACATGAGCGGACCGCACCAGGGAATTCTCGAGGAAATGACCATCGAAGACGTCCAGGCCTTCAACCCCGAGGTGGTGGTGTGGGGGATCGGCTCGACCGAACCGCACGGGCCCGCCCTGCCGTACGGCACGGACCACTGGCAGAGCGACGCGATGATTCGCCGCGGCGTGATCCGCGCCAACGAAAACGGCGCCCGCGCGCTTATGTACCCCACGCTGCCGATCGGCAATAACGCAAACTTCAAGGCCTTCCCCTTCGCCTGCCGCATCTCGCCAGAGGCGCTCATGAAGGTGATCCTCGACGTGATCGAAGCGCTCGAGGAGGACGGCGTGCGGAAGATCGTTATATTCGACGGCCACGGCGGCAACACCGCCGCGATCCACGCATCCCTTCGCATCTACGCCCATCGCCATCGGCCGGGCGAGGGCGCCTTTATCTGCACGCTCCCGCCGGGTACGCCGAAGGACCTGGTCAAAAATCCAAGCATTCACGGCGGAGAGGCCGAGACGTCCATGATGATGCACCTGCGGCCGGACCTGGTGCGGACAGACAAATTCGGCGACTTCCCGCACGGTGAGGTCGCCCTCAAATCGCTGGCCGAAGCCAACGCCCACTTCGTAATGCCCTGGCACCTGTTCGTGCCGCGCTCAGCCGGCGGCGACGTGCGAGAAAGCTCAGCCGAGACCGGCGAAAAACTCATCGACGCCCGCGCCGACGAACTGGCCAAGCTGCTTGTGGAACTCACCCAGGCCGAGTGGCACGATAAGTTCCCGTTCAAACCGTAGAGTGGAATCGTGAAGAGGCGAAGCAAGTGTCCACGAATCATTTATCCTGAGCTTGTCGAAGGACGAATGACGCGAATGTAACAGCAGCAACATTAACCGCAGAGATCGCAGAGCCCGCAGAGAACAACGGAATAACTTAGGGATGGGTGCCATGGTCCACGCTCGTGTATGTTGCAATGAGATGGGTTACAGGTGTTGAAGAGACATAGGTAACACCTTGGAGCATGGTATTGTCCTTTTCGGAGCGTAGCGACGGAAAGGACAATACCATGCCGTGGAAGGGTACT
>SDBV01012096.1_pt1 | contig 11091 bp, 11 predicted proteins | sample 2277081 | NCBI WGS metagenome assembly SDBV01 (sample SAMN10402039, study PRJNA504765) | marine sediment metagenome | isolation source: marine sediment core GS10_PC15, 223 cmbsf | place: Arctic Ocean: Southern Knipovich Ridge | collected 2010
GATTTATATAGTACAGACGGTGATCTTTTATTAGTGCATTGATAAAAAAATCATCACAATTGTAAGTATTACAATAATATTCGAATTTCGATATATCCTTGTTTAGTGAATCTTCCCAAGAATGATAAGCTGAATCAGGTGACATTTGCATCCATGACATAGCCGATTTTGTGGCGGTTGTATATCTATTCAATTGTTTTAAAAGTCCGTTTTCAACTTGATTATCCCCTTCAAACCACATTTCGAGATTTTTGTCAAATTCAAGCATTGAGTTCATTCCTGGTGTGTAATAAACTATGCGTTGTTTGTAGTCGTTTTTAATGCCTGCCAGATAGATGAAGCCTGGTTTTTTGCTGTCAATTTTGATTTCTGTAGAACCATTTTTGTCTAAAAGATATTCATTATTTTGACCCTTATAAAAGCGTCCTTCAAGTGGAGTCATTGCATAGATTTTTGTGATATCCCGCCCACTAACTTTAACAGTAAGTGTACCTTGCGATTGTGATTTAGCAGAAAAGAGAACCAGAAGGAAGCACAAGCTCCGGAAGAGCAATTGAGACATAGCGTACTGATATTTAACCATAACAGTTAAAGTTTAGCATAGACAAGCCAATTCTAAGTTAGCTAAAAGATTGGTTAAGTTAAAAAGGATCGGTTGGCTGAAGCTATATTACTAATAATCAATATCATTCCAAATCAATCCTTTAAATGACCCTCTATTTCTTCAATTTTTAAGTTGGTATTGATAATTTCAAGGTTTCTATTTATCAAAACATACCTTGGATAAGTCTGGAGTTTAAAGAATTTATAACTTTCAGAATTATCATCAGATAATACTACCGGCCAATCATACTCTTTTTGAGATAACCATGTTTTAAATCTGATTTCGTCATCCACGTAATTAACGCTGATGATTTCAAATTTTGTGTAATATTCAGAATATAATTTCTTCAGTAATGGAAAATTGTTTTCACAAGGAGGGCAGCCAGCGAACCAGAAATCAATTAATATCAGTGGTTTTGAGATGTCAGAAAGTGTTAGTTTTCCTTCACCATTCAAATGAAATTCAAAATCCGGAATTTTTTCTTTTGTTTGCCAACTATACATTAATAGTAATTGATCTGCATAATTAACAACCTCCTGGTTTTCTGTGCTTGTCATAACTATCTTGATAAACGGAATAATTTGATCAGCAGTATAGTAACCAGACCCTGTAACGAACTCGTACGATATCAAATATCCAAGATCCGTGAAGTCCTTATTCGTAAACTCGTCGGCTTCATTGGTTAGAAATGAAAGAATATTTTCTTTAGTCTTCGATACTCCTTCGTTCTTAGGACTTTTCAGATATTTGGTATGATACGACCTTAAAATAAAGTAGGAATGAAATGCCTTAATGTACGCATGGTCACTACTTATTTCATTACTAAGAAAGATTGAATCCTCCAATTGGTTTAATCTTTCTACAGAAATGTTCTGTGCAATAGCTTGTTCAAGATAGATTGATGCTTTAACATAATCCCTCTCCTCTTGCCCAAAGAGCTGACTTGAAATGAGGAAAAGAAATGATAGAGTGACTAAGTTTCTCATTATCGAACAATTTCTAATTAAGATCTATTATTCGCCGGCCAACTGAGGATTACAACTCCAATAAGTATGGTAAAAAAGATAAATCCTATAATAATTGCTCCAGATTCATAAGGTGAAATAAATGCTATTCCTTCGGATTCCAGGATTCCTTCCACAATCAGGAAGGACCCCAAAATCATCAAACAACATCCAAACCAATACTTGACAATATCTTGTTTATTATTAGAAGTGTCATCTGCCTTCAGAAGTGTCCATATGACAAGTATTAACCAAGTTTTTTTTCGAAATGCTACTAAATACCCGCTAAAAACCAGTAAAATTCCAACAATTATAATTGTCATGGTGAATTAAAAATAAGCAAATAACACAAAAGGCCAATGGAATTTGGTCATCTAATTGCAGTATTGATAAAGTATATACAGATGAGGTACTTTCCACCGATCCTACCTATTTGAAGAAGAATCTAAATGATGGTTTACGTACTTGAACCACCATGCTCCCTATCTTGCAATAACTAGTACGCATCACAATCAATGCCCAAACATCTAAAATTAAAGAACATTCAAAATCGTAGATATACGCGTCTTTCATAGTAGATATACCCATAATCTATGATGGTATTTCTACTAACTGTCTGAATGTGAGAAAATATGGAAAGAAGGCCTTTAAGGTTAAAATTTATTACAGTATTAGGGAACATAGGATTGGTAATTTCAATTTTATTTTTAACCTTTAAACTTATATTAATTATGGCTATTAATGGAAATGAAGGTGCACCAATTGCCCTGGCAACAGCCAAACGATGGACAGCTAGTTACCGACAAAATGAAGAACAAAACAATCCTGGCGAGACCGTCACAAAGGCCCACTTTTTTGGGAAAGAAAAAATACTTGAGGTATTGAAACAGGAGGAATGTGTTGGTATGAGGATTTACTATGGAATCAATGATGACAAGAAAAGGGAAGTGATTATTGTGGGAACAAAAAGTGACGAAAATAACATTCTACCAAGCAATGAGGATAATGCGGACTCCGGTAGTGGTATTGTTCTCGACGATTCTGTCTGGTGTCCTCCTTTCTGCCCGGACCCTCCCGATGGACTTTAGCAGATGCTTGCATATAAAATAATTACGTATCTATCCATCACATCTGTCTTAATCCCACTAGGGATTGGAATTCATAAGTTAAGTACCAGGCCCCTTTTTTTTAAGGGGCTTGTTGTATACCTCCTGATCTCAGGATTGTCAGACATAGTGGGAATAACCTATCCTGAATTTTCACACGTTAAAAGTAATATTTTTGGTGTAACCCAGATAGTTATTCTTACCACGCTATATGTAATACTGATTTCGAACAAAACCACCAAAAAAAGGATGATTGGTATGGGTATCCTATTACTCCTATGTGTGTATTTATTTGAACGGCTGGGGAATTTCCAAGAACGTAATATGCCGATACGACTCCTGAGTGGCTTTTGGTTTATCATGCTCGCGATCCATTACTACATTACGCTATTTAGGGGTCTTCCTGTTGCTAATATTGTACGATACCCTTATTTCTGGTTTAATCTTGCCATCCTCGTTTATTTTTCCGGCAACCTCTTTTTGTATGCTTCCATTACCTTCGTCAAGTCCGAAAACCTTTATTATCTGTACATTCCGATTCATAGCTTGTTCAATGTCACCAAGAACCTTTTTCTAGCAAGAAGTCTGTATCTTGATCCGAATGTTAAACAATGAACTCATATTGGTAGTCATCAGCGGGACAGTTGTAATCATAGGACTTGTGCTGTCAATCGTATTTTTTCTCATCACTTATAATAACAAAATACTAAAATTTGAGCTGGAAAGGCAAAAGAAACTAATTGATGCTGAAATTCGCAGCAAAGAAACGGAACGTATCCGGATTGCTCGTGAGATTCACGATGCTATGAGTTCCAATTTAACGGCAGTGAACCTGCTTATTCAGAATATCAGCACAAAATTCACCGAAAATGAACACCTAAATTCGGAATTGAAAAAGATGAGGGGGGCTGTTGAAGAAACCCATAAAAGTGTTCGTAATATTGCTAAAGACTTATTGGCCAATGATATAGATGTTTTTGGATTAATTCATGCAGTCAACGAAATGTTGAACCATTCCGGACTCAACGAAGCCAACATTACAGTAAACTCTAGTGGAAATAATGATACATTGGCCGTCCATGAGAAAGTAGCCTTATACAGAATCATACAGGAAATCCTCAGTAATGCCATCCATCACAGTCAATGCGGAGTTTTTGCAATCCACATTGATGAAGAGGATGAAAACATTACTATACAAATAGAATTTGATGGAACTACTTTTGATTTTGATAAAGAAATGGGAAACTCTGAAGGTTTGGGTTTACAAAATATAGAAAGTCGGATCCGTTATCTGAAAGGAAATATAAAATATCACAATAAGGATTTTCGTAACTTCTATAAAATTTCTATTCCAAAGGATGCAAAATATTAACGTACTTATTGCAGATGATCATACGCTGGTCCGGGAAGCACTGGCAGAATACATTGAACAGTTGCATTATGTAAAGGAAGTTAGGCAGGCCATCAACGGAAAAGAGGTATTAAGAATGGCGAAAATCGAGGTACCGGACCTTGTGCTGATGGATATTATGATGCCTGAAATGGATGGAGTGGAATGCAGTGAAATCCTTATCAGGAGGTATCAGGATATAAAGATCATTGCATTAACAGCCATTGAAAATCCAAGGGCCATCGTAAAAATGATTGAATTGGGGGTTCAGGGATATTGTTTGAAGAACATGGATTTGGTGGAATTAGAGAGAGCGGTTGTATCGGTAATTGAAAATGACTTTTACCAGAATCCCCTGATTGTCAATATAATGCGAAAAGAAATCATAAGCCATAAACATTATGATGGCTATGAATCCAGCTACAATCTTGAAGAGCGTGACAAGCATATATTAAAATTGATTTGTGAAGAGAAAACAACTCCAGAGATAGCAGAGATCATTTGTTTGAGTCCACGTACAGTGGAAAAGAAACGGAATGACCTGGCAAAAAAATTGGGTGTACGGGGTGTAGTGGGGCTTGTTCGTTTTGCCTTGCGGAATGGATATGATGTGTAAAGTGTAAATAATTAATATCGTAGATATACTAAATAATTGTAGTGGTTATACTAAAAATTTGGGTTCTTCCTCTCGTATAATCATTGATTTGGATTCTCCATTAAAATCAATTATAATATAATAGTTGAATTTAGTACTAGGCAAAATAATTTCACAAGAACATGAAATACAAAATCCTCTTCGTTTTGCTATTTACCAGCATTATAAGTTTGGGGAAAGTAGTCATCAAGGGTAAGATCCACAATTATGACGAAAAATCTATTGTGGGTTACTACACTACATTGGAAGGAATTGTCACAACATTTTGGGAAGAAGTACAGCCCTACCCCAATGGGACCTTCAAAATTGAATTTGAAAATAAGGGATACGGAACTGTTATTGTATTTTTTAACAGGATGTCATACCGATTTTTTTGTTACGAAAAGTCGAAGATATTTTTAGAGATAGATCAGGATAAAGTACATTTTCCTAATAGCTATGGGGGACACTCTGGCGATGGTACAGATCGGTTTTATCTTCTGGATTCCATCAAACAACAGGCGACAATATCAATAACAGGTGATTTTCAGGAAATAAATAACTTCTACAATACAAATACAAGAATTACGATACACCCAAACACGGTAAATGGAAATCGATATTCCTGGTTGATCTACCAGGCTAAAACACCACAGAAGGTTATGTCTATTATTGATTCTTTGGTACGAATTGAAGTCGATCAGATCGACCGTTTAAATATTCAGATCGATTTGGAGAATACAAAATCTACCGGAAAGGAGAGTGAGATAAGGCAATTTCTTACAAATGAGGTCTATGCATTTTATGCCAATATTTTCTTGAATGGAATGTTCCTGAAAAGAATGGAACAAGTAACCAAAATGATGGAAGACTCCACTGTTTCGTTAGATATCTACAACATTCAATGGGAATACTTAATGGGAACATTTGTCAGTGAAATGAAAACTGTGCTATTTCCGACTCCTAACAGTGAGGACTATAATATGTTTATCCACCAGCTTGTTTATGCAATGGAATCATACCAGGATTACGAATTCCCTACAAATAAAATAACGTTGGATGAAACCGTTATTGAAGAATTAGTTGGTGGGGATTCGCTGCTTTTCAACGACGAAAAGACTGTACTTGCTTACCGATTAAGTAACCTCCAAAGATATTTGACCAATGAGCTATTTTACTCTCCGGCGTTGCTGGATGCAGTTTATGAATTGGAAAGACAGTATCCTGAATCGGCACATTTTAAACATTTTGAACCATATCTAGAAAAACTTGAGACTTCTATTCACAAAGGTGGTGAGAAGTACGATAAGGCCATAGTGATCAAAAAAAATTACACCTCCTTTCAGGATTTACTTGAACAATTCCAAGGGAAGAATTTACTCATCGATATATGGGCTACCTGGTGTCATCCCTGTGTAGCAGATTTTAGATATAAAAATGTGGTTAAACCTTTCATCGAGAACCAGACAATCCAGCTCCTTTATATTTCCATTGATAAACCACAATGGGAAGACCGGTGGCGGCAGAGTATGAAATACAATGAACTGGAGGGGTATCATGTCAGGGCAAATAATGAACTTATCATCGATATGTGGAAAGTTTTGGGTGGGGATGTAGGAGCTATTCCAAGATATGCCCTGGTAGATAAAAACGGCGAAATATTCTTAAATACCGCTGCAAGACCGAGTGATGATGAGAAATTAACCGAGCAAATTAATCGATTACTTACTTCGCAAGTTGAAAAGTAACATGGTTATTGAACAGTTATTAAAATTTGCAAAATACAGATCAACAAACATGAAATAGGGCTCGTTTTAATATGAACCAACCTCTACTTAAATGAAAGTCAATATTTATTTAATACTCACACTTTGCAGTTTGATTTATGGCTGCGACATAAAAAAAGAAGAACAGGATATTCTTAAAAAACATAGCATAATAATTGCGGGTAAAATTGATTCCGTCAAATCAAAAACAGTGAGTATTGCATTTTCAGATATTATTCGTGAAAGTGAAGTATATACTCAAATATTAGATACAGTAAATGGGGTATTTCATTTTAAGTTTGATATTTTTCATTCTCAAGACATTAGGTTTAGTTATAACAACAAACATCTAAAGCTTTTCATCGAACCATCTGATAGCCTGTTTATAACTTTTGACTCAAAAGATTTTGATAAAGGTTCAGACAATAAATTTTCTTCCGTAAAATTTTTCGGGAACAACATACTTATGAATGAAGAGCTTTTAAAGTTCTCGGTTTATTCCAAAGTACCTGCTTTTACTCCTAATGCTGGTGGAAAAAGCGTGAAATTATATCATTACGAACTTGGAGAACAAATCAAGAATGAAAAAGCAGAATTGGCAGAGTTCGTTTCATTGCAAAAACCATCAAGCAAATTTGTTGAATGGGCAAAAAATGACATTATTTTTAGTAATGCTAACTATTTGATTAATTACAAAGCTTACCTGTTTTACTCTAATCTACCACGCAACGATAGTCTTTTTGAAACGAATTTGTTCCCAATAAACGATAAAAACAGCCTTATGTCATCACTATTTGGTGTGCATTTGTGGCACTATGTAACGGATAAATATATTCAAAATGATACACTAGTAATGGAGTATTTAAGTAACGAAAATTATTTAGATACCTACAATAAATGTATAAGTAATGTCTTGGAAAATGAACCAATTGGAGTTATCCGGGATATTATGGTTTACAAACTTCTCTCTGCCCTCTATGATGAGTCGTTTGACGATTTTAAAACAGTTTGGGTTGATAAAAACAACATGTTGGCCAATCAACTATTGATCACTGAAATGGATTCCAGGATTGAACAAACAGAAAATGAAAAAGACTTTAGCATCGCTTTTTTGGAAGACTTGTCGAATGAAGAAAGTGAATTTTTAGGAGATATTTTTAATGAAATTCTTAATCAATCGAAGGATAAATTGATCTATCTTGACATCTGGGCTACCTGGTGTGGACCATGCCGGGCTGAGTTCCCTTATACGATAGCGTTGCACTACAAACTTGTTAACGAGGAAATTGAATTTATTTCTTTATGTTGTGGTTCTAACAGAACCCTATGGCAGGACATTATTAATGAAAACAACTTACCCGGGAAGCACTATTTCCTTGATAAATCGCAAACTGATATTTTGAGGGCAAGATTAAAATTCGATGGATTTCCAACATATATGATTATAAAAGATGGAGAAATATTAAACAAACAAGCACCCAGGCCTTCCTCGGGAGACCGGATAATTGATGAACTATTACAAGACACTCGGTAAACAACGCTTCCTTCAATTGGGCAAACTGTTGAGCCACCTGCCGAAAGCGATCCCACGTAGCATGGAAAAAGACGTCGATTGAAAATTATCCAAATAAATAAAATTAGTGCCAATTATCTCAAAATAAATAAAATAGCTGCTGCTGTTCCAGCACCGAGAAAAAAAGCGGCTAGAATTAAAACTGTGGTTACTACACGGATTTCATGTCTCAGATCAGCTAATTGATCATTTAAACTCCGAGAATGTGTTTTAATTCTATAATCTCGAGTTCTCATAGAATAGTTATTTTCTGTTAGGCCAATAAAACTACACATGGTTGTATTATTATGCAACCCACTATTTATATTGATTCCACTTGATTGCATTGAGAGATATTTCAGTGCATGACAATTGAAGAATTCAGGAACCTACTAGGCAGGAGCATAAAAAGTATAAGAGAAGAAAAAGGTATCAGTCTCAGGGAATTTGAAGACAAATCAGATTACAAGATTGATCGACATTTTCTTTCAAAAATAGAAAACGGGAAGGTATCTCCTGAGCTCTTCACCATATACAGAATTTGCAAAATCCTGGATTCCGATTTAGGTCAAGTTATTAAAAGGATGGACCTTGAATGACTATTATTCAGGGAGTCGTAGGTTCAAGTCCTACCTGAGGAGCCTGATATTGAGACACTTACGATACATATTGTAAGTGTCTTATTTATTTGCACGCATTTTGCACGCAGGATTAGATTATTTTGAGTAAATCGATACTTACGGACTTACGGAGGTATTATGTAGCATACAGACTGAAGAATATTTATTTGAAGGCCCGGGGAAAAGTAGATACAGTGCAACAAGTGTACTTCATATTGTAAAACGCGCAGCCAGACGGATGAGAATAATAAAAAATGTTACCCCTCATACCTTAAGGCACACCTTTGCCACTCATTTATTGGATAACGGTACGGATTTGCGATATATTCAGAAAATACTAGGCCATAACTCAAGTAAAACCACTGAAATTTACACGCATGTGGCTACGACCAGTTACTCCAACATAAGAAATCCTCTTGACGACGGGCTTGCAGATGTAAGTGATATATAGGTAACTTTATCACCATATCCAATTGTTGTATGGCATAATAAAGAGTCGATGAAACATATACACCTCTTAATTTTAATCACTTTACTTGGATGTAATGAGGGTAAGAATGATATGAGCCTCAAATATGCTCCATTCTCAAACTCAGTGATTGAAATTCGTAATCTGAGAACCGTATCCGATACTATTTATATAGAAGCTCGAGCAAACACCAACATCCCTCGGGATGGAGTCGAATCAAATATTTTAGCAATTATTGATTCCGGGCGGTACTATCTAAGCATAGAAATAGATCGACCTGTAGTAAGTCAAGTTGCTATCAATGATGAAATCTACAATATCCTCATTGAACCTAGTGATACCTCTGAAATAATCATTAAGGAAAAGAACGGATTAGAAATTGGATTTAATAGGAGAAAGGAGGGAATAAATACATACTACTTAAAGAAAAAAGAAAGCCTTGGATACACGGACATACGGTATCCTTTGAATCAATATCTAACATCCAAATCAACATACGATTCAATTAAGAAGTCTACCGACTCGATTGTGGGTATTGAGATAGCATTTATGGAGAACTATAAGAAGTCAAACAATCTGCCCTCCTGGTTCATAGATTATGAATATTCAGAAATCACTTATTCAGGTGCAAGCTTTAAAACAATGATACCGAACTATAATCAAAAATTTAAGATGTTCTCTGATAGTTTACCACTCGACTATTTCAATTATCTTCAACGCATTCAAATCAATAATCAATCGGCTATTTTCTCATCAAAATATTTATGGTTCCTTGATGATTATTTTCTACGAGAAGTTCCTGACGATTATGATAAATTATCTGGGTTCGCCAGAAGCAGCAAATTTCAATCCTACATATTAAACCAATCCAAGATTGAGCTATCTGGAAAACCTAAAGATGTGTATCACAAATACGGTTTTAGCTCTTTGATTAAATATTACACAGACAGCTTGAAAATAGACTCATTGGCCAAAGAATTTGAATTAACAGATTACAAAACATTATTTAAAATTTCAGGAACCAAATCAAAAAATGGCCTCAATGCACTTAACCTAAATCCAGGGGATACAATCCCCGAATTTTACGTAATTAATGAACTTGATAGTTTAATATCAATAAAAGATTTCAGCGCTAAAATCCTTTATATCAACTTCTGGGCGACCTGGTGTGGCCCATGTATTAAGAATATACCTGCATTAAATGAGATGATAGCTGAATTTGCAGATGATGACAGAATCGTCTTCCTGAATATTTGCTTAGATAGTGAAAAGGAAAAATGGCCTATTACTATTTCCAAATATAATCTTCAAGGCATCAACCTTTTAGCTGAAGGAAATTGGAACTCAAAGCTTAGATCTTATTTCAACATAAAAGGCATTCCTCATTATGCCATCGTACGAAAGAACAATGTACTTGAGGAAAATTTTGCTGGTAAAGCTCCAACGGTAAAAGAAAGAATATATGAAATACGCCATACAATCGAGTAGACGGCCGTGAGCCATAAGCCCACGGTGCGCCTCTCACACCACCGTACGTACGGTTCTCGTATACGGCGGTTCGTCGAGCATAGAATAATCGCTCTTTACACCAATTATTCCTTTCCGCTACTTCTGAGATAAGGCTACACGATGGCTCCCTATCGAATTTTCGCTTCACAAGACGTTCCCTCCTTCGTTGACTCGTGAGAACTCCCTAGTTTACCAAGGCTCATATCCCATCAACTACTATGAGGTCTGCTGACTTCTCAATCTGCAACACGTGCAGTTCGAGATCTCCCCAGGTAAGGACATATTCCTTCCTCCGATTCCCGCGGCATCTACCCAATAGAGATTGTTGGTTACGGGCTTCACAAAGATGTGCTTGCTCACCCTCTCTACTTGGCCTCTGTATACCGTTCCTGTTCGTCGGTACCGGATTTTGTAGTCTCGCTTCCTTCAATGTATAC
>SDBV01012097.1_pt1 | contig 11091 bp, 13 predicted proteins | sample 2277081 | NCBI WGS metagenome assembly SDBV01 (sample SAMN10402039, study PRJNA504765) | marine sediment metagenome | isolation source: marine sediment core GS10_PC15, 223 cmbsf | place: Arctic Ocean: Southern Knipovich Ridge | collected 2010
TGCATGGGAAGCCTCAATTTCATTCCGGACATTGTAAACTTCGACAAGCCCAATCTCCTTATAAACACGAAGAACCTCACCTACATCAGTAGTTCCATGTCCAAAAATACCCACAAACTTTCTTACACCCTGATTCAACAGACCCAGTACCAGGGCTTCACTTAAAGAAACATCCTGAAACTGCTCAAGCTTTCCGGATTCAAGGCTAATCTGTATTGAACCGGCTTTATAAATTATCTCAGCTCTTTTTTTCCTCTCTGATAAATGACTGTTCATTTGCTCCCCTTTTCTGTAAAACAATTTTGTCTCATTCCTTCACAGCACCCATAGATAAACCATGGATAAAGTGTTTTTGCATGAATATAAACAGAAGCAGTGTCGGAATTGTCGCCATAAGTGCACCAGCCGCCTGGTTTCCCCATGCGAGCCCATATTGTCCCCGAAGCTGAAGAATTCCCATCTGAATAGTCATTCTGTGCTCCGATTTAATTAGAATCAGAGGCCATAAAAAATCATTCCATATCCATGTAAACTGAAGAATGATTAGTGCTGTCAGTGATGGTCTGGCCAGTGGAAACATTATTCGAAAAAGAATCTGCCAGTCATTGCATCCATCCAGCATTGCGGACTGCCGCAAAGAAGAGGGCACATCTCTAAAAAAATTAGTCATCATTAATGTACAGATTGGAATACCAAACCCTATATGAACCAATATTAGAGAGAACACCGTGTCCAGAAGATTCAAGGAGTTGAATAATTTAAATAATGGAATAAGCACAATCTGAGGGGGAAAGAACATCCCTGCAACGACTGCAATATACAACCAGGAACTACCCTTAAAACGCATTTTCCCAAAAGCATAACCAGTCAGGCTACCCATAAAGATTGAGATAATAGTGGCAGATACGGTAACAAAGACTGTATTGACAAGGAATTTCTGTATTTTCCCGGCCTTCCATACAGTTATAAAATTATCCAGCACCGGATGCGTAGGAAACACCCAGAATCCTTCCCTGATAATATCCTTATTCAATCGAAAAGCAGTTGTAAAAGCCCCGTATATTGGAATGAAAAACAGAGAGCAAATAATTATCATTAGTATAAAAATAAGTATGGTTCTGGTTCTATTCATTCCCGGTCTCCTTCATGATGGATCTGAAGTAAAAGAAGACAACGATGAACACAATAAAAAAGAGAACACTGGCAATGGCACTGCCGTAGCCCATCCGATAATTCCAGAACGACTCTCTGTACATGAGGGTTGTCAGGACTTCGGAACTTCGGTAGGGACCGCCTTTTGTAGTTATGTAAACCAGATCGAAGCTTTTCAATGAATTGATCACTGTGAGTGAAATTACCACTATTGTTGAGTTTCTCAGCTGAGGAATTACAATATGCATAAAGAGCTGAAAAGATCGTGCTCCGTCAATTCTTGCTGCTTCGATCAAATCCTGCCGGACACCACTTAAACCTGCCAGATAGAGGATCATGCAAAGCCCTATATGCTGCCAGGAAGCAGCAGCAATTATTGACAGGAGAGCAGATTCTGCGTTTGCAAGCCATGCAAAATTCCAGTCCGGATTACCAAAAATACGAATAAAAAGGTTTAGAATACCCATACGGGGTTCGTATATAAAATTCCATATTAATCCTATAATTACATAGGAAAATATCATTGGAAGATAGATTATAGATTTAAAAAAGGTTGATGCCGGAACACCTTTATCCAGTAAAACTGCCAGAACAAGACCGATAGTTGTTGGAACCAGCAGGAAAATAATTACCCAAATGATATTATGCAGAATGGCACCTGTAAAATGGGGATCGGTAAAAACCCCTTTATAGTTCGCAAATCCTATAAAATCGAATTCAGGAGATAAGCCATTCCAGTTAGTCAGACTAATATAAATAGTTTGCAGAAAAGGAAAAATTATTATAATAAAATAAATTACCATCGGCACAATCAGGAACTGCCAGGCTGTATTTTTTTGTACCATACACTCACTTCTTAATAAAAATAATGAGGGCTGAAGAAAAGCAGCCCCCAAATGAAAAAGATATTACATATTACTCCAGGCAGCTTTCGCTCCCTCTTCTGTATCTTTCAGGATCTGCATATAGTCTTCAGGTTTATCAATAAACTTTGCAAAAGCATCCAGCCCTACATCTGCTACAGGTGGAGGTGTTGCAAGGTCATAGTTAAATGCCCAGTTAGGTACTACACCACAGTATTCCTTTATCTTGAGCTGAAGAACGTTATACATTGACTCAGGAACATTGATATTTGGAGCCAGAGCACCGGTTCCGGTATTGAATGCAATCATTGGTCCTTTTTTGGCCATTGCCACCAGAGCCATTTTTGCTGCTTCAGGATTCCTGGCATCTTTTGCAACAACAACACCATCAAAGGGACCGACTGCACAATCAGGAACTGAAGAATCTACAGTTGGGAACGGGAAAAAATCATAGTCATCTCCGGGAGCCCATCCAATCTGATCATCCAGCTGCATAATCCAACTGCCCATCAGGGTCATTGCAGCTTCACCGGTTCCAACCAGTACAGAAGCTTCAGCATAATCATATGCATTGGCATTCGGATAAAAATAGTCTTTGTCTATAATATCTTTCCACATCTTAAAAGCTGCAATCACTTCAGGGTCGGTATAGGATACATCCCCGGCCATCAGTTTTGCCCTGTATTCAGGACCGGCAGTTCTAAGCAACGGATAATCAAACCAGAACTGGGCAGGCCATCTTGCCTTTGATCCCAGAGCTATAGGTGCAACACCAATAGCTTTTATTTTCTCACATGCTGCAAGAAACTGATCCCAAGTTTCCGGTACAGTGTCTATTCCAGCTTTGGCAAATACAGCTTTATTGTAAAAGAAAGCAACATAGTGCTGTGTCAGGGGTAAAAAGTATTTATGACCATTGTAAGTTGCTGCTGAATTTACCGCATCTGAAAAAAGTTTCGAAACACCATATTTTTCATAAACATCATCAATAGGTTCCAGTCTGTCAGCATCCACTATAAACTGAACCCTTGCTCCGGCCCAGTACGAAAAGAGATCCGGAGGATTTCCACCGGACAGCATCACCATAATACTGGTCTTGAATGCTTCATGATCCACAGGTGTGTGGGTCAGAACATATTCGGGATTTTCCTTATTAAAGGCCACGACCAGATCATCCATTCCTCCTGAGAGAGTTCCTGAGAAATAGTGAAAAAAAGTCACCTTTTCAGGACCTTCAACAGCTGCTTCTTTCTGACCGCCTGCAACCACCGCAAATGGCAGAGCAAACATAAGCACAATCAGACAAGCCAGCACTCTTTGAACATTCATTTTCATTTTATCCTCCAAACATTATCGTTAATGTTGATTATAGGATCAGTTAGGTCATCTGTCAATCTTTTTTACCTATTTATTGCAATTTAATTGTAAAATACCCACTTTCAACAATTAATGACTCAATTTTTGTACATACCTCTTAATTTTACACTTTATCGTTAATGTATATTTCTTTTATCACTCTTTGCCATATTGTTAATTTTTTGTATACTAACCAAATAGTTACATAGAGAAAGAGAGTAAAAAATGACTTATATCCGTCTAAAAGATATTGCAGAAAAAGCAAACGTTTCTATTAATACAGTAAGCCGTGCTTTGAAAGGCCGGAATGATATCAGTGATAAGACAAAAAAAAAGATCCAACAGATCGCTGATGAACTGGGATATATCCCAAATGCAAGCGCTTCAATGCTTAGATCCAAAGAGAATAAAATGATCGGAGTAATTATTACTCATATAGATAATGCTTTTTATGCACGAGTTCTGCAGGGGATCAATGATGCAGTAGCAGATTTGGGTTATACCATTTTAGCCCTAACCAGCGGAGAGGATCTGGACAAGGAGGGGAGACTATTAAAAACCATGATGACCAATCGGGTAGCCGGAATGATCATCGTTCCATCCAGAGACATGGTTAATTCCATGGATTACGATCACCTGGGAGTTCCTCATATCACAATAGTCCGGAAGGGAAATCGTAATACCAGAAGTTATTTCATCACCGATTCTTTTCAGAGCGGAAGAATTGCCGCTGATCATTTTCATGCATCCGGAAGTTTAAATCCAGCCTATATCGGTTTTAACCTTCCGGTTTCCTGTAACAGGGATAGACAGGAAGGCTTTCGGCTGGGATTGGAAGAAGCGGGAATCCCTTTGCAAGAGAAGCGAATAATTCTCTGTTCAGCAACCCAGAAAGCCTCATATGATGCTGCGACAGAGCTGCTTAATCTGGATAAGAATATTGATTCCCTATTCATATATAACGATCTTATGGCCCTTGGTGCTATGAAAGCAATTCATGATCTGGGTCGGAAGATTCCGGATGATATCAGGATTCTTGGACATGATGATGTAACCGATGCACAGTATTACACACCCACCCTATCAACTATCCGTGTACCAAAATACCGTCTGGGATATGAAAGCGCAACAGAGCTTGTAGCCCTGATCCAGGATAGAGAGGCTCCGGAAAAATATGTAATCTACCGGCCGGAATTGATTGTAAGAGAATCATAAGCTCTTCACAGGCTATTACATGAGAAGAATGGTTCTGGTGTTCATTCCAGCTAAACCATACTTATATATAAATCTCTTCAACCTGCATCACTGGAAGTAGACCATAAATTAATATCACCTTCCAATGCATACTTGTCAATCTCTTTAAGTTCTTCATTGGAAAATTCCAGATTCTTAAGAGCACCTACATTCTGTTCTATCTGCTGGATACCGCTGGCGCCTATTAAAACTGAGGTCACCTGAGGGTGATTAAGATTCCAGGCCAGGGCCATCTGTGCAAGGCTCTGCCCTCTTCTCTCAGCAATCCCGTTTAATTTTCTTATATTTGAGAGGTTAGTTTCCGTGAGCAATTTTTTACTCAGGGCTGTACCACTTTTACCTGCTCTGGAATCCGCAGGAACTTCATTAAGATATCTGTCACTAAGCATACCTTGTGCAAGAGGAGAAAATGTTATACACCCAACTCCATCTTTTTCCAGGGTTCCAAGAAGCTTATCCTCAATCCAGCGGTTTAACATTGAATAGGAAGGCTGATGAATTAACATTGGTGTACCCATTTCCCGTAAAATCTTAACAGCCTCCTCTGTTTTTTTTGCTGAGTAGGAGGAGATCCCTGCATAGAGAGCTTTCCCCTGTTTTACAGCAGTATCAAGAGCTCCCATTGTTTCTTCCAGTGGAGTGTTCGGATCAAATCTGTGACTATAAAATATATCAACATAGTCCAACCCCATCCGCTTAAGACTCTGATCCAGGCTTGCAAGCAAATATTTACGTGACCCCCAGTCTCCATATGGGCCTGGCCACATATCGTACCCTGCCTTTGATGATATTACCAGTTCGTCTCTAAAGGGGGTAAGATCCTGTTTGAATATCTTTCCAAAGTTTTCCTCTGCAGATCCATAGGGAGGGCCATAGTTATTGGCCAGATCAAAATGAGTTATTCCAAGATCAAAGGACCTAAGTACCATTTGACGGGCATTTTCAAATACATCAACCCCTCCAAAATTATGCCATAGCCCCAGAGAAACAGCAGGCAGTTTCAAGCCGCTGCGGCCGCATCTGTTGTAAACCATAGTATCGTAGCGATTATCCTCAGGTAAATAGTTCATTTATCTCTCCAAATTGTGAAGTATTGATATAATAAATTAAAAACACTTTATTATACTTTTTTTTATTCATAATTTGCAATATCAATGCTGGAACAATCATCCTTAGTGTGATCCTTAGTACACTGCTATTCGCCAAAGAGCTTTCATCTCCGGGACCACTGCTGGCCGCTCTATTTGGAACAACCCTTGCACCACTGACAGGGTGGGGATAAATTTAATAGTGAGCGGTTCAATATACCGGAAAAATAAACTTACTTCATTCTTAAAATACCATATCATGAATCATCCTTCTCCATCTCAGAATACTTCTTTATATCTAAAATTTCATATTCATTTCCGACGATTTTTCTAAATATTTCTTCTGTGTAATAAACAAATCGTAATCCCGAAAATTCTTCCTCTTTATCTCCACACCATAAAGTGTGGAATAATATTCCATTGCTATTCAGAACTTTAGATTGCATTACTAAAGAATCTATAAGTTCCTCTCTATCTAATTGATGTAAGACCTTATTTGAATAGATACAATCAAACTTTTTATCTATATCCATTTCAACTGCATCAAGTAAAACTATATCAGTCGTTTTATCTCTTTTTTTATATCTATCAAGAAAGATCTGAGAGTTATCAGACCCTGTTACATGAAAATCCTTATTTAATATTTCAAGATCTTTCCCAGGCCCCATTCCTAACTCCAGAATACTTGAATCCTTTGGCAGATATTTTTTCAGAACCTCAATTAACTCCCGTCCATCATATCCTTCAGCCATTTTAATATATTCCTCAATATTTTTTTCATTGTCAAAATATCCCATTGTGTCTCCACTATTTATTTGGAATCATCCTAATAATGAGTATACCATAGTAACTGATTGTTTAAGGTATTGGGTGTAATTTCTTCTATAAAGCTTGTTTTACAAAGAAATCTGCTTTTCTATCTTCAACATTAACTGAACTCAATTCCACTTATGGATAAAGGCCGAATTTGTGACAGATTGACAGCCATTGATAGGTTAAGAAACGCGAAGGTTTGCCAATCTGTTCAAAGGGAAGATGCTCCATTAGTTTTTTACCGTAATTTTTGACCAGTAAGATCTGTCCATCTGTAGTAATTGTTTCGATATCCTTAACAGCGCAATATACCCAATCCTTATGAATCAAAGTCGGATCTGCATCAGCAATACCTTCAAGTACATCGAGAAGGTCTGAACGGTAATCACCGATTGTGAAAAACTGTGTCATGTGTTTGAAAAGTGATTTGTCCTTTGAACTCTTTTTATAAACCCGATGAATTTTAAGGTAATTCAACGCGCTCCCGATTGCTTCCAACACTTCGCAAGACCGGTGTTCTACTGGAATCACGGTTAAAGCCTGCAACGCTCCAACAACACCATGATAACAGCTCACCGAATCCCAGCAGCCATAATTGTCGACTGCCTTGTATTGCCATGTTTTTCTGCCGCCTGCCTTGGTTTCTTTGTGATCAAAACGCTGGTGATTAACCAGCCATTGGATTGACATTTCGACCAAAGGCGTGTTCAGACCTCCCATCCGAATGATGTCCCTGGTCACTACTCCAATATAACAGGGAAGAATCCCTGAGCCACCTGAAGTATACGATAGTGCCCCTTTCTTAAGATGATTATCAGTCATATATGCGATTGCCTGAGCAACCGGTTCATCCCCTACTTTCATACCACAGCGTTCCATAATGTGAAGTGCCCAAAAGGTCGGCTGGGCCGTTGGCGTTTTCTGTTGATAGGGAAAACTTCCATCCCTAAGTTGCAAAGAAAGAACTTCCTGCAGTGGTTTCCACTCAAGCATTTGGTTTCGGAGCTGTTTTAATCTATTCCCGGATGGTTGCGATCGGAGGAGATTGCGTGCTGTCAAATATCGAACTGCCGGATTCTGTGAAGATTACTCATCTGTACCTTATTCGATTATGGGGTTCTCCAAACAAGTTTTATCTGACTTGTATTGTTTAACATATTGACAGACATTAAACTTATTTTCAATTGTCTGTCTTACAAAATCTGCTTCACAAAAAAATCTACTTTTTTATCTTCGATATCAGCTAAAGATCTAATTTTAATATGACGGCGGAGCTTACCGGAACCTTCTAAAATATTATGTGGATCATCCATATATACACCAAAACCAAATTCAAAGGAAATATGGGTTTTCCTTACAAACAATCCACCGAAATCAGCTTCAGGAGAAAACATAATGCCTCCATACATCATCCTCTCATTTGTCTCCGGATAATTTGAAAATACAATCTTACGCAGCTTCTCTAAAATTTCAAACTTCTCCGGATCGATCATAGAGATATCTTCCAGAAACTTTTGCACCTGCTCATTTTTTGATTTATCCATGGTTATACTTTCTGCTCAGCAAATCCCAAAACATATCCATTATTATCATAAATATAAAATTCTTTCATACCATACCAGGTCGTTGAAAGTTCTTTCACAACTTCTACTTTTCCTTTTATTTCTCTGTAAAAGGCATCTAAATTCTCAACTTCCATATAAAAAGAGACAGATGCACCTGTTTTCGCAAGTTCAGTAATTGTAATTTCAGGATTATTACATAGCTTATTAACTGTCTCCAAAAAATTATCATCCGGAAATATATTTAACAGGAGCTCTTCCAACTTATTACTTATACCTGAAACAATACCCTCATCTCCTGCATTTTTATCTATTTGTAAAATTTTAGGCAATTCTTTATTAATCTCAAACAAACTGCACATTTTACCTTTTAGCTCTTTCATATCTGTTTTTAGCATATACCAAAGTACTCCCGGCTTAAAACGCATACCAAATAGCTCCATTTTATCCGGGATTGGAACAAGTTCTGCGGATTCCATAACACCATTAATAAGAGGACCTTCCAAATCAGTTAGTTTAGTAGAATTCTTCAAATAATAAATAATATCACTACACCCATCCGGAACAACAGGGAAATTGATTTCTACACCAGTGTTATTCCTAAAAACCCAAAATGAATCAATATATTTCTGAAGAATATTTTGAGGGTTGTATTCTTTTAATCTATTTATCATTATTGCTTCTCTCTACTTTATATTAACAGGACAACGCAATTGTTTTGATCCATTTAAATTCATCTTTGTTCAGAGTACTGGAAATTGATATATTCCGGGCATTAAGAAAGCTAGCAAAATCTGTAAAACATCTGATTAAGGCATCTGTCATACCCTGATTTATCTTTATATCTTTTTCCCACCACCAATTATTTATTAACAATACCTTACTTTTTCGATCTATAATTGGTTCACAACGGCCAATAAATCTATCATTATATATTATTGGAAGTACGTAATATCCATATTTTCTATCTTTTGCAGGAGTATAGACCTCCCATTTGTACTCAAAATCAAATATACCGGATATCAGTTTTCTGTCCCAGATAAGATTATCCAATGGGGCAATCAGGGATGCCTCGTTGTATTTTTCTTTATCTTCCAATACAAATAATGCTTTCTTAGGCAAATAGAATACCTCATCTAAATCAGTTATTTTTGCTTCAATAATTTCATTTTTATCCAACAGTTTTTTTATAGCCTGGGATCGTTCTTCTTTTTTTAAATGACTGCCAAGCCAGGCATCCCCCGATCTATTCCACAACAATCCGACAGCACCAATTCTCCTTTTTACATACCATTCATAATAACTATCTAATGTCATATTTGGGTCCGGCTTATTAATTATTTGAGCAGGAAGTAGATTTTCTGTTAAGCCGTAATATTTACGAGTTCCTTTTTTATGATGTATTGATAATTCTCCGCAGTGATACATGCTCTCCAATACCGCTCTTCCAATATCTGTGGGAGCCCAGGACCAATCAATTTTCTTATTTCCATTAACATCTTTAGAACATATATAGCCATTCTCTTTTATTTTTTCTATGATCTCAGTTCTAACAGAACTAAACTTACCAGCCCTATTTTCAAATCTATTTATATGAGCTATTCTCTTTCTATTAAAAAAAGGCCAATCCTTAACAGATAAAATTGACATATTTTTATCCCAGCCGTCTATTAGTTCTCTTTTTTCATATAATAATCTATAAAGGGTTTCCTCTGAGTAATTTTTACATCTGCTTTGCAGAACAAGCTCTGCATTCCTTGCAATTTTACTAAGGGGATCATATTGTATACACCCAATTTTTTGAATAAAATTTACTATTTCTTCATCTGATTTTAATTGTCTTGGATTGTAGAGGTTTTGATATCTAAGAAGATACTGTCTTGCTTCTTTTTTAGTGAAATTGATCATTCTTTAATGCAATACTCTACAATACTGTCTGTATGAATTGCAGTTGTATTTAAAAAAGGAATTCCAAACTCATCTTTTTCCAGGATAAGTGGCAGTTCGGTGCATCCGAGAATTATGGAATCGATAGCCTCTTTATCTATCATCCTTTTTACTATAGACAGTAGTTCCTTTCTGGTAGAGTCTTTAATTATACCCAGCTCAATTTCAGAAAATAGTTTTTCATGGATCAGCTGCCGATCCTGTTCTTCAGGAACAACAACCTTCATTCCAATATTTTCAAAGGGTTTTATATAAAAATCCAATTCCATTGTGAACTTTGTACCCAGTAGTCCCGGCCTCTTCAGACCAAGGCTGTCTGCTTTTTTACAGGTTTCTTCAACGATGCTTAGCAGAGGTATGGGAGATTTTGATTGAACATCATTAAAAACTATATGGGGAGTGTTCGATCCAATTACGGCAAATTCTGCTCCGGCACTATGAAGTGCCTTCACTTTGTCTGCCAGCCATTCTGCAAGTTTGTTCCATTCCTTGTTTTCGACCATTTCCAGAAGCCGGTTCATATTTACGCTGAAGATAATAATTTCCGGATATGCCAGGTCGGTATACTGCTCCAGAAAAACCCGGATAATCCCTTTATAATAGTCTACAGTAGATTCAGGTCCTATGCCGCCGATAATTCCTATCTTTTTCATGCTTTTGCCCTCCCCATATCATATTTCGATCCTAATCATGAAAAAAATTACATCTCCATAAGTTCTTCTGAGATTTGTGGGAAAGGAACAATATTATAATCTTTATTTTCTTCTTTCCATAAATTAAGTTTATCCTGCATATTTAACCAGGACTGAGGAGAAGTTTTTGTAGCAATCCCAATTCTCATAGCAATATTTGAAGTTATTGTCTGTCTCTCATTTATTATTGCTGAGAGTGTTTTTCTGGAAATATCCAGATATTCTGCGGCCTGTGTGACAGAAAGGCCTAAAGGCTCCAATATATCTTCTTTAAGAACAACTCCGGGATGTGTCGGTTTTCTTTTCATATTATCTCCTAATGAGGGTCAATATAATCAACAACATATGCGTGTCCATCTATAAA
>SDBV01012098.1_pt1 | contig 11091 bp, 4 predicted proteins | sample 2277081 | NCBI WGS metagenome assembly SDBV01 (sample SAMN10402039, study PRJNA504765) | marine sediment metagenome | isolation source: marine sediment core GS10_PC15, 223 cmbsf | place: Arctic Ocean: Southern Knipovich Ridge | collected 2010
ATCAACTCCACTCCAGCCCAAATGAACGCCAGCCGCATCACGACCGCCCCCAGAATTCCCCAAAACAGCACCCGGTACTGGTACTTCATGGGGATGTGGAAAAAGCGGAAGATCACTACGAAGACGAAAATGTTGTCCATCGACAACGATTTTTCGATCAGGTAGGCGCTGAGGAACGTCACGCCGAGTTCGGAGCCGTGCTGCGGGCTGTACCCCCACCACCAGATCAGCCCGTTAAAGGCCAGACCCAGCCCGATCCAGAAGACCGTGAACCAGGCCGACTCCCGCAGGGAGGGCGCGTGGGCATCGCGGTGGAATACGCAGAGGTCCAAAACCAGCAGGAACACCACCAGCAGGCCGAACGCAATCCAGTGCCACAAGAGGATGGGGGGCAAGATCTTGCCTTTCGTGGGGTACAGATCGGGCAGAAACCGGTACGGGCCGGCATCAGCGCCCTGCACAATGATGAATAATTTGCGCCGTTTCCCGTCCGTTCATCCTTCATCATTCATAATTCATCATTTCCCACAATGGCCCCAGCAGCGGGGGCATCCACCCCATCCGCGACGGCTCTTCGCCGAGGGCGTTGCGGCGGTCTCTTGTTCCCCCGCTGGCAAAACGGCGGCCGGCGCGAGATAATAGAATCGCGGGTGGCGAGTGCGGCTTGGCAATGATGAATTATGAATGAATGATGAACGGCGATCGGACCAGCAACGGCTACATGTTTCCGTCGTTCGTACTTCATAATTCATCATTCATCATTCATCGTTTCGCAACCCTCCACCGGAACAATAGAGCCAAGAGGTAACTGCAATGCGACCCCTTCCCCTTGCCCGCCAATCTGCCGTGGGCACACTGGGCTGGTGGGCCCTTGCGCTCTTGTTGTTGTGTGTCCTTCTGGCGGCCCCGTCTCAAATAGCACGGAGCGCCCAACAGACCACCCCACCATCGGAGGGACAGGAAGCGGCCCCACCGAATGGGCGTGCCACCCGCCAATACAACGCGGCCGTGGGACTTCACAACAGTGGCGACTACGGCCTGGCCGCCGACCTCTGGCTGAGTTTCCTCAAGGACCACAAGGCCGATCCTCGTGTCCCCAAGGCATGGCACTACCTGGGTATCTGCTATTTCAAGCAGAACAAGCTCCAGGACGCAATGACCACCTTCCAGAAGGTTGTCGACAGTCATACCGACACAGTGCCGCCGGCAGCGGGGGACGCTGTGCTGTTGGCCGACACATACCTCAATCTCGGCTTGGCCCAGTACAATTTAGCCCTTTCCGGCAAGGCCCAGATGTTCGATGCGGCAGCCGCCACCTTCGGCACCTTGGCGGCCAAGTACCCCAACGGCAAGCACCTTCCCGAGGCGATCTACTACGAGGGTGAGTGCCTCTACAACCGCAATCAGAAGAAGGAGGCCGCAAAGAAGTATGCCCGGCTGATCCAGGACTTCCCCCGGCACGCAGTGGCCTCCCGCGCGATGTTTGCCCTGGGGGTGACCCAGGCGGATTTGGGCCAGCACAAGACGGCCCTGAAGACCTACAGCCAATTCCTGAAGAAATTCCCCCACGACGCCCTGGCCACCGAGACGATCATGTGGCGAGGCGAGTCGCTCTACGCGCTGGGCCAGTACGCCGAGGCGGCACAGTCGTACGCCACCGCGGCGCAGATCAAGAAGTTTTCCATGGCCGATTACGCCACGGTCCGCCGGGCCGACGCCCTGGCCGCCTTGAAGCAATACGTCCAGGCCGCCGAGGTGTACGCCTCGGTGCCCGCGAAATTCAAGAAGTCGCAGTACGTCGAGTTGTGCAACCTGGAGGCCGGGAAGAAGTACTACGCGGCCGGCGACTTCCCCAAGGCCCGGGCGTTTCTGCAAAAGGTCGTCACCGCCCGCGGCCTCCCATCGGTGGGACACGAAGATGCCCCGCCGAATGGGCGGGCCGCCGAGGCGACCCACTGGATCGCACGAAGCCTCCTGAAGCAAGACAAACCGGCCGAGGCGCTGGCGGTAGTCGAGAAGATTCTGCCCGGCATCAAGGGTCCCCAGGCGGCCTCCTTGTTGATGGACCGGGCCGACGCCGTCTACGAGATTGCCGACCGGCGTGGCGAGTCGGTCGCCTTGTATGCGGACCTGGCGGCCAAGTACCCCCAGGACCCGCTGGCGCCCCAGGCATTGTACATGGCCGCCTTTGCGGCCATGGGCCAGGGAGACCACCAGGCCGCCCTGGGTCACGCCGATGCGTTTCTTCAGACCTACGCCGACCACGAACTCTCCACCGGCGCGACGCACGTCAGCGCCGAGAGCAGTCTGCTCTCGGGCAAGTTCGCCGAGGCCGAGAAGCTCTACGACCAGCTCCTGCAAAAGGCCCCCGAAGACCGCGACGCCGAAATCTGGAAGGTCCACCGCGGCACGGCGATGTATCTGCAGAAGAAGTACCGGGAGACCGTCGCCGCGCTTCAGCCCGTGGTGGCTGGGCTGCAAACGCCGAACCTGGCGGCCGAGGCCTGGTATCGAATCGGCCGCAGCCAGGCGGCGCTGAAGCAGTTCCAGCCCGCCGCCAAGTCGCTGGAGGCCTCGCTGGCCGCCGAGCCCAAGTGGAAACTGGCCGACGACGCCCACCTGGTGTTGGCCTACGCGTACCAGCAGACAGGCGACTTGGCCCAGGCCAGGCAGAACGCCCAAAGCGTGATCGCCGACTTCCCCGACAGCAAGCTGTTGGATATGGCCCACTACCGGCTGGGTGAGTGCTCCCGGTTGGCCAACGACCTGGACACGGCCGTGGCGGAATATCGCCGGATTATCGACAACTGGCCGAAAAGCCCCCTGGTCCGACACGCCTATTACGGACTCGGCTGGGCCCAATTGGGCAAGCAAGACTACGCCCAGGCGGAGGCCTCCTTCAGCACCTTGGTCCAGGACTATCCCGACGACAAACTGATCCCGCGTACGCGCTACGGCCGGGCAGTGGCCCGACGCCAACTGAAGAAGTACGCTCCCGCCATCGAAGACATGCAGGCCCTGTTGGCGGCCGATCCTTCGCCCGACGAGAAATCCCGCGCCCGCCATATCCTGGGACTCTGCCAGAAAGGGCTCGACAAGTTCGACGACGCCGTGGCCACCTTCCGAAAGCTGTTCGACGAAGATCCCGACTACGCCGACGCCCAGAGCGTCTATTTCGAGCTGGGCTGGGCACTGAAGTCGTTGAAAAAAGAGGCCGATGCCGCTCAGACCTTCACGCTGCTGACCGAGAAATTCCCCGATGGCTCGCTGGTCGCCGACAGCCACTACCTGGTGGGCGACTTCCACTACGAGAAAAAGGAATACCGCCAGGCGGCTCGGGCCTACTACACCGCCATGACCAAGGCGGGCAAGACGAAACTGGGCGAGGAAGCGGCCTACAAGCTCGGCCTGGCCTACTATCTTCTGGACGACTTTCCCAACGCCCGGCAGTCGTTCAAGTACCAGCGCGTGACCTGGCCCAAGGGGCCGCTGGTGGGCGACGCCACCTTCATGGAGTCCGAGTGCTTCTTCAACGAGAAGTCGTACGACGAGGCCCTGGCCTTGTACGACCTGGTCAGAAATCCTTCCAACAAAGATGTGCAAGCCTTGGCCCTGTTGCACGCCGGCACCGCCGCCGGACAATTGAAGCAGTGGAAGAAGAGCCTTCAACTGCTCACCCGCTGTGCCGCCGAGTCCCCCAATTCACCCCACCTTGCCCAGGCCCTTTACGAACAGGGCTGGGCCCGCCAGAACCTGGGCGACTTCGACCAGGCGACCGCGCTCTATGAGCAGGTCATCGCCAAATCCGATCTGGAGCCGGCGGCCCGGGCCCAGTTCATGATCGGCGAGATCCAGTTCGAGCAGAAGAAGCATGGCGAGGCGATCAAGAGCTTCTTCAAGGTCAGCTACGGCTATGGATATCCCCGCTGGCAGGCCGACGCCACCTACGAGGCCGCCCGCTGCTTTGAAGTGCTGGGCAAGAAAACCCAGGCGCTAACGCAATATAAGAAGCTGGTCGACGAATTCCCCGAAAGCGACAAGGTCCCGAGGGCCAAAGAGCGGATTGAACAATTACAGTGATCACCTGTTTAGCAGCCGCGGCTGGGCGCCGCGATACTCCGGGGAATCCGCGGGGTTAGTAATCTCAACGGCCAATACAACTATCAGTAGAGGTTCTCGCATGAAACTTGCCGACGTCCTGACCCCTCGGGCCTCGCTCTGGGTCCTGCTGCTTTTGGTGGCCTGCGTGCTGTCGGCCGAGTTCGGCGTTGTAACCACCCGCCCGGGGGCGGCCCAAGCCGCCGAGGACCCATCGGCCAAATCGACGGCGGCCCGCGACGACGACAGGGTGGCCGAGGGAGCGCGGGACGCGGAGGCCGCCCTGGGCGCGGAACAGGAAGATGGTGCGGCCGCAGAAGAGGCCGACCAGAACACCGAAGCGGGTGCCGCGGGGGCGGAGAAAATGGAAATCAGCATTCGCGAGCTGCTGATGAAGGGCGGCTACCTGATGTTGCCCATTGCCGCCATGTCCATCTTGACGGTCACGTTTTTTGCAGAGCGGCTGCTGGGCCTGCGGCGCCGGAAAGTGCTGCCGGCGGTGTTGGTCAGCAGGCTGGGCACGTTGGGCGAGAAAAAGGGAGGGCTCGATCCTCGCCGCGCGTACAAGCTTTGCCAGCAGTACCCTTCGGCCGCCGCCAACGTCATCAAGACGATGTTGCTGAAGGTCGGCCGTCCCCAGGCCGAACTGGAGCACGCCGTCTCCGAGGCCCTCAATCGCGAGGCCGCACGGCTATATGCCAACGTCCGCTGGCTCAGCCTGGCGGCGGGTGTCACACCGTTGATGGGTCTGCTGGGCACGGTCTTGGGAATGATCAAGGCGTTCTTGGCCACGGCCAGCCTCCCCACCGGTGCCAATAAGGCCGAGGCCCTGGCCGAGGGCATTTACCAAGCCCTGGTCACCACCGCCGCCGGTCTGTCGGTGGCCATCCCCGCCGCCATCGCGGCCCACCTGTTCGAAGGCCGGATCCAGAACCTGTTGCGTGAGTTGGACGAGACCCTGCTGGGGCTGATGCCGCAATTCGAGCGCTTCGAGGGCCGGCTTCGAGTGAGCAAGGATCAGATCGAGGCCCCCCCCGCATATTCCCCACCCGTGGTCGTGGAGGTCCGCCGACCAGAGGTCGAGGCCGCCGGCAGCGAGGGACGCAGTGCCGCCGGCAGCGAGGGACGCAGTGCCGCCGGCAGCGAGGGACGCAGTGCCGCCGGCAGCGAGGGCCGCTGCGCCGCCGGCGAGCGACCTGCCCCCATTCCAAAATAACACTGGCAGCCAGCCATGGTCGTCAATATCGACAAAGGTCAGGCACTGGGTAACATCAGGCTGATGCCGTTGATCGACGTCGTCTTCCTGCTGCTGATCTTCTTCCTGGTGGCCACCAGGTTCGCCGAGGAAGAACGCGAGCTGGACGTCCTCCTGCCCGATGCCAGCGAGGCCCAGCCGCTGACCAGCAAACCCGGCGAGCTGTTCATCAACATCGACCAGCAGGGCCGCTACTACGTTACCGGCAAGACCCTTGCGCTGGATGAGCTGCACCGCACGCTCAGAACCGCCGCGGTCAACAATCCCGGCCAAGTGTCGGTGATCATCCGGGCCGACAAGCGCGTGGTCTGGAGCTACGTTGTGGCCGCCATGAATGCCTGCAACAAGGCCAAGATCCGGGATTACCGTGTCACGACCCTCGGAGAATCAATGATGAATGATGAATGATGAATGATGAACGGGCATGCCAATCCTCATTCATAATTCATAATTCATACTTCATCATTTCGCATCATGCCCGGAAGCAAGCGCACAGCGTCCCCCGCTGCCGGCGGCACCGTCCGCAAGGTCCAGACCTCCAAGGTCGCCGACTTCGACGACCAACTCTGGCCGATCAACTGCGTGATCCTGACCCTGGCCGGATTCGTCACCGGCATTGTCATCGCCACCAGCGACTTCGACAATCCCAGAATCCACTTGAACGGTTGGGCCCGGCTGATCTGCGTCGCGGTGATGGCAGGGCTGCTCTCTTGGGGTCTGTTTTGGCTCCAAGGCAAAATGCTCCGGCGGCTTCAGCTCTGCCTGGTCGTGAGCCTGCTGATCCACGTTGGCCTGATGGTCTACTTCTCCTACGAGAAATGGGGCTTTGATCTCAAATGGGAAACCGCTTCGCGGGACCAGGTGATCGAGCAATACCAGCAGATCACCCTGCCCGACTACGACTGGCAGCAGATCGAACGGCCCCATGCCCAGCGGAGTTTCGAGGAACCGATCGAAACCGAGGCCCCCAGGCCGACCGATCCGGAAGCCGTACAACGGGAGGCCGACGAGCCGGACGTACCGGCTGAAACGACGCCTCCCGATGAGCCCGAGGTGCCCCAGCGCCAGCAGCCCGATCCGGCCATCACCCGCCGGGCCCAACTGTCGGCTCCGCGCCGGGCCGACGCCGCGGCCGGGGCCCAGATCAGCCGCCAGTCGTGGAAGGACCGCCCCAGCCCCAATCAACCGATCCCCGAGCCGGAGATCACTACCCAGCCTCGCCAAGTTGCCTCCGTGCCCGACGGCACCACCGCGCCGCGCCCGCACGCGGAGATCAGGGTCCGAGCGGATCGGCTCCGCATGCCGCCAGACCCCCTCAGCGAGCGGGCACGGCAGGTAGCGGTGGAGGTGCTACGCCGCGCCGTCCGTAGCGAGCCGTTGGCCGACTTGCGGACCGTTGCGACTGCCGCCCGTCGGGCCGCTTCGCCCGCCCAGAGTCCGCCCAGCCGGCCTGCGACACCCGACAGTATCTCGGTGGCCCGGACGTCCCCAAGGGTCGCGCCCAAACCGGCCGACACGGCGACCGTCAGGCAGCAGGCGGAGGGCCCCACGATTGCCGGACCGGGCGGAAACTCGACACCGGCCTCGCCGAGTGTGGCCGTCGCAATATCACCGACGGCGGCACAGCGTCCCCCGCTGCCGACGGCACAGCGTCCACCGCCGGCCAGCCCGAACCGGGTGGCGCAGGTGCACCGCTCATCCGGGCCGAACTTGCCAGCAGACCTGGCCGGTCCACAGTCGGAGGCGATCGCGTCACGGGCAGCCGCGTCGGACCCGACAGCTCGGCCGATTGCCGGCCCGACCACCAGCGCCGTCAGTAGGGCGGCCGACAGCCCGGCGAGGGTCGCTGTGCAGGAAGCTGCCAGTGCGCGCCTGCTGCCCCCGATGAGCAACAGGGCCGAACTCCCGTCGGCGGTTGCCGCCCGCAGGGCCACCGCCTCGCAACAGCAACCGACCGGCTCGCAGACCGTCCCGGCCAGGCCCAGTTCGTTGGCCAGGGCGGGCCGCGGCGTCAACCTGCCGTCGACCGCCATTGCCGTCGAGGCCCAACCTGCCGCGACTCCCGCGGCCGCGGGCGGAACTCCGGCCAGCCGGCTCCAGGTCGTCTCCGATGCCGCAGTGCTTCACTCGGCCGGTCAGCCTCGCGTGGGCGACAACACCGCCGCCGCCGGGACTGCGGATTTCGCCCTCGGTTCCGACGAAGTCGTAGCCCGAACCGGGCAGCCCCGAGCCGCCGGGATCGAGCGATCCGTGGCGACTGCCACCGCAGCCGCCGGGCGGATCGCCAATCTGCCGCGGGCACACTGGGCTGCCGGACCGGCCGCCCCGACCGCCGCGTCGAGCATTGCCGAAGCGGCCCCGGCCGTTCCGGGCACCGCAGCATCGGGTCCAGGTGGGCCGCGGGTGCCCTCGCTGAACGTCCAGGCCTCCGCCACCAGACGCGGCGGGACCGTCAGGCCCTTTGCGATCGTGGCGGCCGTGGGAGCGGGACCCGCCGGCTCCAGCGGCACCTCCGGACCGGTGGGAGTTGCCCAGAGCAGTCGCGTCACCCGCCACGAGTCGATCGCCTCGGCGGTCGCCGGCGGCGGGACCCCCAAACCCGGACGAACGGTCGGTGGAGACGTCGCCCCCAACGTCGTGGCCGAGGAAAGTCGGCCGGCCCAGTCTGCCGTGGGCACACTGGCTGCCGTGGGCACACTGGCCGCCGTGGGCACACCGGCCGCCCCCACCGGCGGAAAAGCCACCCAGGCCGCCACCTGGCTGGCCCAGGTGAGCGGACCGCGACGCCAGATCTCCGGCCTGCCGGGCGAACTGCAGGGCCAGCCGATGGCCGGGGCACTGGCTTCGCTTTCCGACCAGGGGACGCCGCTCTCCGGTGCCGCTGCACGTCGGGCGGCCGCCTCGCAGCAGGACCCCGGCCAACGCGATATCGGTTCCAGTCGAAGCGCCACGATCAGAAGGGCGCCCGCCGGAACCGATCTGCCCGCTGCCGCCGCTGCCATCGACGACGCCCCCAAGGCCGGTGCCGGAGGTCTGGCCGCCGCCCAAGGCGGGCTGCCCAGTTCGCAGCAGACGGGTCCCAACGCAACCGTCCGACAGGCCGCCGCCGATCTCCCCGTCGGTCAATCCACCGCCGCCGCCGGAACCTCCGATTCCGCCCTGGGATCGGCCGAGGCCGTCGCCATGGCGGGCCGGACCCGCACCGTTGCCAACGACCTGCCCGCATCGGGTGGCGGCCCTTCGGCTCGGCGAATCGGTCGAACCGCGACGGCAGTGCCGCCGGCAGCGGGGGGCGCTGTGTCGACCATCGACACCTCCGGGACACTGCGGGCCGAGCCCGTCGCCGAGACCCCGTCCGGTGGTCCGTTGGCGGGCAACCTCGGACAGTCCACTGCCCGGGCCCTCCAGGCCGCCGTGGCCCGGGGTTCCAGCCAAGTGCCGGCAGTCGGGCAGGCGGAGGGGCCCCGCGCAGGCGCCTCGCCCGGCGACTCTGCCGCCACCGCAAAGCTCGGCCCACCAAGCCCCCACGACGCAAGAACCGCCGCAGGCCGGCGTCGGATTTCCCAGATTGACGGGCCGGGGCCATCCCTGGCCGGAGAGGTCGGCCGCGTACCGCGGCGAACGGCCGACGCCCCAAGGCCGCCGGCAGCGGGGGACGCAGTGCCGCCGGCAGCGGGGGACGCTGTGCCTCTGGACGAAGTTGCCGAAACGATCCGGCAGCTACCCATTGCTGCCGCCGAAGGTCCCGCGCCGAGTGCAGCGGCCGACCTGTCGGGGGCCATGATCGGGGAGGCCAGCCGGCCGGAGGGTGGCCTGCCCGTACGGATCGCGGCCACGGAGGGGCCCGGCGGACTGGGCTACCTCCCCTCGCCAGATGTCGGCATCCCCAGCCGTCGCGCGCGTCCCGAAAGCGAGATCATCCACACCATCTTCAGGCGATTCGTGATCGAGCGCAGCGGCGGGCAGGTGGCCATCGACGGGCGAGTGCGGCAGGAGCCCACCGAGGCCTTCCGGCAGCGCGATCCCGGGCAGCGGGCCGACGTTGCCCAGGCGTGGGGCGGCTCCGAGGGCACCGAGGCCGCAGTCGAGCGGGGACTCGACTATTTCGCCCGCCACCAGTTTCCCGACGGCCATTGGAGTCTCCATGAGCTGCCGCCGGGAGTCCAACACCAGGATCCCGCCCTGGGCCAGATGCAGTCCGATTCTGCCGCCACGGGACTGGCCCTGCTGAGCTACCTGGGGGCCGGATACACGCATCTGGACGACAAGTACCGCGGTGTGGCCGGCCGCGGGATAGACTGGCTGCTGCGGCACCAGAGAACTGACGGCGAGCTGTTCACCGGTGGAACCAAGTACACCCGTTTCTACAGCCACGGGATCGCGGCCATAGCGCTGTGCGAGGCCTACGGGATGACTCGCGACCCCAACCTCCGAGAGCCGGCCCGCATGGCCATCCAGTTCATCCTCGACACTCAACATCCCATCCGCGGCGGCTGGCGCTACGACCTCTCGCCCGAGACCGGCCGCGCGACCGAGACCGACACCTCGGTCTCCGGTTGGATGCTGATGGCCCTGAAGAGCGCACAGATGGCCGGCCTGGAAGTCCCCCAGGAGGCCTTCCGGAAAGTCGATTCGTGGCTCGATACGGCCCAGTCTGCCGTGGGCACACTGGCCGACGGTGCCGACGGGCAGTACGTCTACAACCCCCACGCCATGGACACACCCGAGCAACGCGCCGGCCGCAAGCCCAACCTGGCGATGACCTCCGAGGCGATGCTGATGCGGATGTACCTGGGACAGGACCGTGACAACGCCGGGTTGATCGCTGGGGCCGAACACCTGAAGAAGAACCTGCCGGCAGTGGGCACGCGGGACCGCCCGCGGCGAGACTGCTACTATTGGTACTACGCCACCCAGGCCATGTTCCAAATGCAGGACGACTATTGGACCGAATGGAACGATCGGCTCTCTCCGCTGGCCACCAACAGCCAGGTCACGTCCGGCGAGTTGGCCGGCAGTTGGCATCCGCTGCGGCCGGTGGAAGACCGCTGGGGCCAGGCCGGCGGCCGCCACTACGTGACCGCCTTGCACCTGCTGATGCTCGAAGTCTATTACCGCCACTTGCCGTTGTTCCGGGAACTCAGCCGGTAGCACGGAGTGTTTACGTGATGGAGATCTCCAGCACGAGCAAAGTCCAGGTTGCAGCGAAGATTGAGAACCTCGAGGATCTCTTCAACGGATCTTCCTGATCTAGACCGAAGTTCCGTTGGCAGCGACGGCGGGCGATCTCCTTCTTGCCCATCGGCTTCTTTGTTCGTCGGGCGACCTGCCGGGCCAGTTTCTGCAGTTCCTTTTCCGTTGCCAGCAGCAACTCTTCCCGCCAACGGCTCCGCTGCTCGGCCAACAGCGGATTGTAGCAGGCCACCAGCCGCTCGCCGGGGAAGTCGGGCGAGTAGATCTCGGCCAGATCGACTTCGTCGAACAACGACCGATCGAGCGTGCCCTTATCCATCAACTGCCGAATCCCCCGGCTCCTGAGGGCGGAAATCCAGCCCAATTCGGGATGCGCTTGGAGCCAGTCGATCTGCGTCTGGGTAAGCATTCCGCGGTCGCCGGCCAGGACCACCCGCAACAAACCGAATCGCACTCGCAACTTCTCGACCTGATCGGGCACCGTGGTGGGATCACCCGTATTGCCCGGATAAACCTCCACGGCCAGCGGCCGGCCGCGGCAATTC